>ERZ1029886.176-NODE-176-length-14859-cov-21.628546_pt1 | contig 14859 bp, 18 predicted proteins | sample MGYA00519232_ERZ1029886 | MGnify/ENA primary metagenome ERZ1029886 (study PRJEB33666, sample SAMEA4610932) | skin metagenome | biome: Human-associated habitat; feature: Malodor aspect; material: skin | place: Philippines | collected 2015-08 ... | reverse complement strand
CTGAAAACCATCGGCGAGCTGTGCCGCCGCGCCTGGAACTACGACGTCCAGGTGATGATCGAGGGCCCGGGCCACGTGCCACTGAACATGATCCAGGTCAACAACGAGAAGGAAGAGGAATGGTGCGGCGGCGCCCCCTTCTACACCCTCGGCCCCCTGGTCACGGACATCGCGCCGGGCTACGACCACATCACCTCCGCCATCGGCGCGGCCAACATCGCGATGGGCGGCACGGCGATGCTGTGCTACGTCACCCCGAAGGAGCACCTGGGCCTGCCGAACCGCGACGACGTGAAGACCGGTGTGATCACCTACAAACTCGCAGCCCACTCGGCCGACGTTGCAAAGGGCCACCCGGGCGCGCGCGACTGGGACGACGCGATGAGTAAGGCGCGTTTCGAGTTCCGCTGGCACGACCAGTTCGCCCTGTCGCTGGACCCGGAGACGGCGCAGGCCTACCACGACGAGACGCTGCCGGCCGAGCCCGCGAAGACCGCCCACTTCTGCTCCATGTGCGGCCCGAAGTTCTGCTCCATGCGCATCTCGCAGGACATCCGCGACGAGTTCGGCGACCAGATCGCGGACCTGGGCATGCCGACGTTCGACTTCGACGTCACGCCGGACCCGGTGACCGGTTCCGCCGCGCGCGAGGGCGAGCAGGAGATGGCCCAGGAGTTCCGCGATATGGGCTCGAATGTTTACCTCAAGGAGACCCGCGAGGATTCCCCGTCTACGCAATAATGGCGGGCGTGACTGACGCGTTTATTTCCGACCACCGCACCTCCTCCGACGCCGACCTGGCCGCCGCCTTGGTCGAGCATGCCGGGGCGCTCGCGCTGCGCATGCGCTCGGAGGGCCTGGGCACGGAGTTCAAAACCTCCGTGTCCGACGTGGTCACGGAGGCCGACCGCGCCGCCGAGCGTTTCGTCGCCGAAGCACTCGAGGCGCTTCGTCCCGACGACGGCGTGATCGGCGAGGAGGGCGCCTCCCGCACCTCTCGAACCGGCCGCACCTGGGTGATCGACCCGGTCGACGGCACCTACAACTTCTCCCAGGGTTCCGACTACTTTTGCTCGGCGCTCGCGCTTATCGACGACTCCTCGCCCCGCACCCCCACAATCGGCGCAGTCAACCGCCCCGCCCTGGACACCACTTGGCTGGCGGTCGACGGGGTCGCGACCCGCAACGGTGTCACCTTGGCACCGTTGGCCCCGTCCTCGCTTGCCGATAGCGCCGTGGTGACCTACCTCCACCCCACCTTCCTCGCCGACGCCACCGTCCGCGAACCGTGGCTGCGCGTGGCCTCCGCCTCCGCGACCATCCGTATGCAGGGCGCCGGCTCCGTCGACCTGTCCAACCTGGCCTCCGGCCAGATGGGCGCCTGGATGCAGCACACCGTGCCGGATTGGGACTGGCTGCCGGGCAAGGCGCTCGTCGAGGCCGTCGGCGGCCGCTGCGTGAAGGTCGACGCTGGTGGCGTGACCTGGTGCGTGGCGGGCAACCCGCAGATCGTCGAGGAGATCACCGCCCTGCTCCGCGCGTAGGCCGGCCGACCGCCCCGGCGGCCTTACGGCAGGCGGAACCCGCCGTGCACGAGTGGGAGCACCGTGTCCATACGCAGCGACGCAGTTGGCGCGTGGATGGGCCCCTGCAGCGGGCTGTGGCACGCGATGTCGAACGGCGGGCGCCAGGTGCCGCCGTTGACCATGCCGATCACGCGGTCGCCGACCATGAGCGGGGCGCCGGAGTCGCCTTGCATGGCGCAGACGTGGTTGATGTTGTGCTCGCCCCAGTCCTCGATCGTGGGCGCGCAGGTGTTACCGGTGGCGACGCCCTTCTTGCACACCATGGCCCCGCGTCGCAACGGGGCGCCACCGACGTGGTTTGCGGTGGTGCCGTCGTAGGAGCGGGTGACCTCGCTGTTGCGGGCGAGGGTGATCACCGCGAAGTCGCGGGCCTTGTCCACCTGGGTGATTTTGCCGGTCACGCCGAGTTGTGGGGCGTCGGCGGATTTGACGTCGTCGCCGACGTTGCCGCAGTGGCCTGCCGTGATGGCGACTTTCTGGCCACGGTCGTTGTAGCCGGCGACGGTGGTAGTGCACATGAATTCGCTGCCGACGGTGTTGCCCACGTACAGCGGGGTGCCGGGTCCGTAGAGGGCGTTGCCGCGCTTGCGGGCCTGGTCAGCTTCTTTGGGGATGCGTGGGGCGTCGTGAAACGAGCCCGGCACGCGGTGCAGCACGCGGTCCACCGTCGGCTTGCCGGCCAGGGCCTTGCTCACGATGTCGGTGCGCCAGACGTAGTTGGGGTCGGTGGAGTCCACCGGCGCGGCCACGTCGGCGGAGGCCGGTGCGAGACCAGTACCGATACCACCGACAGACAACACGAGAGCGGACACGGCAGCGGCGACGACGGTGCGGGCCTGGGCGAAACGGCGCATCAACAAGCCCCAATCACAGAGTTCACACAAACAACACTGGCATCAATAGCAACAATGGACCCATCTAACCATAACGAGCAACTTGACGGGAGGGCTTAAAGTAGAGACATGTCTGACTTACCGATACTTACAGGCCACCTCGCCGGTTTCGAGGAAACGATCGCGGCTACGCGCGGCAAGCGTGAGGCGCTCTACAAGTGGTTCCACCAGCACCCGGAACTTTCCATGGAGGAGTACGCGACCTCGCAACGTATCGAGGAGGTCTTAAAGGAGATCGGTTTCACCGTCACCGCCGTGGGCAAGACGGGCAAGGTTGGCGTGCTGCATAACGGCGAGGGCCCGACCGTCGCCTTCCGCGCGGATTTCGACGCCCTGCCGATCGCCGAGGACACCGGCCTGGAGTATTCGGCGGATCCGGCGCTGAACAAGATGCACGCCTGCGGCCACGACATGCACACCACCGCGCTGCTCGGCGCGGCAGAAGCACTGGCGAAGCACAAGGACCTGTGGTCGGGCACGTTCATCGCCCTGTTCCAGCCGGGTGAGGAAACGGGTGCGGGCGCGCAGGATATGGCAGATTCGGGGCTGGCGGACAAGATCGTAAGGCCGGATGTGGTGTTGGGCCAGCACATCGGGCCGTGGATCGACAATTACGGCGTGGGCGCACTTGCCGGCCCGGTGTTTGCCACGTGCGTGCAAACGAAGATCACGCTCTACGGCCGCGGCTCGCACGGCTCGATGCCGCACTTGAGCGTGGACCCGGTGGTGCTGGCGGCGAAGATCATCATGAGCCTGCAGACGATCGTCTCGCGCGGCATCAACCCGCAGGAGATGGGCGTAGTCACCGTCGGCGCGGTCCACGGCGGCGATTCGCCGAACACGGTGCCGGATTCGGTGGAGATCAAGGTCTCTACCCGCGCCTACACCCAGGAGCTCTCCGACAAGCTGAACAAGGACATCCGGCGCATCGTGCGCGGCGAGTGCGAAATTGCTGGCTGCGACCGCGAGCCGACCTTCGAGATCGTCGGCGGCGCCCCGGTGTTCAGCAACCACGACGCACCGACCAACACCGTCATGGAAGCGTTTAAGAACCAGTTCGGCGAGTACGTGGGCGACTTCGGCCGCCTGTGTGGCTCGGAGGACTTCCCCACCATCGCGGAGGCCTGGGGCGCGCCGTACTTCTACTGGGCGGTCGGCAGCAAGCAAAACATCGCGGGCGAGCCGTACAACCACTCCCCCAAATTCGCACCGGATCTGGACCCGGTACTGGACCTGACCACCCGCACCATCCTGGTCGGCGTCTCCCCGTGGCTGATGTCGCGGTAGGGGTGTAGCTTGAGCCGCATGGATCAACATGTGGCTCCACCTGCAAGAACTCGGCAGCGCCTCATCGTGCCCGATTTGGCGCGCGGCACAGCGCTTCTCGGCATCGCGCTGGCGAACGTGACGTCCGCCTGGATTGTGAACGACTTCTCCCAGGACAAGTCGTCTCCCGGCTGGACGCTTGGCGGTGTGCAAGAGGGCTCGCTTATCGACGACATCAGCGCCGTCTTCGCAGCCATGTTCATCCACGTGCGCGGCCTGCCGATGTTTTCCACCCTGCTGGGTTTCGGCTTCGGCCTGGTTGCGGCCAGCATGGCGCGCAAGGGCTATTCGGCGAAGGAAGCGCGGCGGGTGCTGGTTCGTCGATACGCAATGCTCGCGGTGTTCGGCCTGGTGCACATGATGCTCATTTTCTACGGCGACATCATGCTCACCTACGGGCTGATCGGCATGCTGCTCGCAGTGGGGTTCACGTGGTCGGGCAGGACGTTGCGGATCATTTCGTACCTCGTGTTGGGGCTGCTTTCGGCGATGGGGGTCGCGGGCGCGTATATGACGCTGTATTTCGAGGGCGACTCGGGGGCGATGGATAGGCCGGGGGATTTTTCGTCGTTAAGCGCGTACTTCGCGGGGAATTTCGACGGCGGGTTGATCATGCTGGCCAGCCAGCCGTTCGCGGTGATTCAGCTCGGCGCGCTGGCCACGATCGGTTACTTGTGGGCGCGTGAGCGGGTGCTTATCGACGTGAAACGCCACCGCCGCACCCTGATTACCTGGACCGTCATCGCCGCGGTGATCGTGGTCGGCGTGGGGCTTCCGTGGGGCCTGTCCGCGATTGGCGTGCTGCCCACCGAGTGGGAGTTGCCGCTGATGATGCTCAACCAGGCCGTGGGGCTTTTCACCGGCCCGGGCATTCTGGCTGCGCTGGCGCTGGCCACGGATTCGCTCAACAACGAGGTGCCGGGCTGGGCGCGCGCGTTTGTGGCGCTGGGCAAGCGCTCGATGTCGGGCTATCTGGCGCAGTCGGTGCTGTTCATTGCGCTGGTGATGCCGTTTACACTGGGGTTGGGCGCAGAGGCCTCGGTCAGCGGTCAGCTTGCGGCGGGGCTATTGGTCTGGCTGATCACGCTGGGGCTTGCGGTGGCGCTGGAGCGCGCCGGCAAGCAAGGCCCATTTGAGTGGGCGCACCGCCGGCTCTCATACGGCACGACAGGAAGGATTGAGCCGAAAAATGATCTTCAGATCACTGGATGAGATGACGCCGTTTGAGGTCCACCAACTGTACAAACTGCGCGTGGACGTCTTCGTCGCGGAGCAGAACTGCCCGTTCAACGAGATCGACGACCAGGACGCCGCCCCCGAGACAAGGCACGTCCTCGCATTGCTTGATAGCGGCACCCTCGCCGGCTGCGCCCGCGTCTTCCCCACCGAAACCGGCTCGCGCTTCGGCCGGTTCGTGGTCCACCCCGACCACCGCGGCTCAGGATTGGGCCCCGAGATCGTGCGTGCGGGCATCGAATACACCGAGCGCTTTCCCGGCGACCTCATCGTGGAGGCCCAATCGGGGCTCGTCGGCTACTACGAGCAGTTCGGGCTAGTTGCCGAGGGCGAAGAGTTTTTGGACACCGGCGTCCCGCACCGCAGGATGCGGCTGAAACGGTAAGTCGCCCTAACGCCCAGGTTTGATCAGTGCGCCGGCGGCCGACGAGGTCACGGCCGATCCGACGAGCACGCCGACGGTGTAGAGAATGCCGGTAACTCCGAGCATCTGGAGCAGCCAGCCGAAAAACAGTGCGCCCACAACGGCACCGGCGATTGCGACGACCCAACGTCCCATGGAGGTTTCCTTTCTTCAAAGGGCAAACTTCAACGTGGGCAACCAGCGTACCGATTTGTTACTCTTTGCCCCTATGAATACGAACGCACCCGCCACTGCCAGCGCCGCAGCAGGCGAACAAAAACTGCTTGAGCGGTTCATGTGGCTATCCATCGGCGTGGCGGTGCTGACGATTCTGCTCAAGGCGTCCGCAGCGTGGGTCACCGGTTCGGTGGGCTTCCTCTCGGACACGTTGGAATCCATGATTAATCTGGTCGCGGCGGGTGTGGGCCTGTGGGCACTGAAGCTTTCGGCAAAACCCGCGGACGCGAACCACAACTTCGGCCACTCCCGCGCCGAGTACTTCGCGGCCCAGGTGGAGGGCTCACTCATCCTGCTCGCCTCGGTGGCAATTATTTACACGGCCGTGGGCAGGCTCATCAACCCGGTTCCGGTTGAGCAAGTCGGCATCGGCCTGGCGTTTTCCATCGTGGCGACGATCCTCAACGGCGTCGTCGGCGTCGTGCTCATCCGCGCGGGCAAGAAGTACCGCTCCACCACCCTGGACGCCGACGGGCGCCATTTGCTTACCGACGTCTGGACCACCGTCGGCGTCATCGTCGGCATGGCACTCGTGTGGCTCACCGGCTGGCAACCGCTCGACCCGATTGTCGCGCTCGTCGTGGGCATCAACATCCTGATTACCGGCTACAAGCTGCTCAAAAGCGCGATGCTGAGCCTGCTCGCCAACGCCCTGCCCGAGGAGGAGCGTGAGGTGCTCCGCGCTTACCTGGACAACTACGCGGCCGAGACCGGCGTGGAGTTTACCTCTGTGCGCACCGTCGAGGCTGGCCGCGAGCGCATGGTCAACCTGGTCATGCAGGTCCCCGGCGAGTGGACGGTTGCACGCTCGCACGACCATGCCGACGAGGTGGAGGCCGGCATCGCCGCAGCCCTCGGCGGTGCGGAGACACTCGTGCACATCGAGCCGCTCGGCCACCCCACGCGCACCGGCCCCATGACGGGGTAGGACCGCGCTGTTAGTCTCGCGGGCATGTTCATCGCACTGCTTATCGCTGAGGTTGCATTTTGGGGGTGTCTCTTCCTTGGCTTGCTCATGCGCTACACCTTCAAAAAGCAACAGCTCGGCTTATGGCTACTCGCGATGACACCGGCAATCGACTTTCTGCTGCTCATCTACGCAGCTTACGATTTGCATAAATCGGGACAGGCTGACTTCTTTCACGGCTTCTCGGCGTTTTACGTGGTGTTCTCGGTAGTGTTCGGCCGGGATCTCATCGCCACGATGGACCGGAGGTTCTCCGGGGCCGATCGCAAGCCGGAGCAGTCAGCCAGCCTGAGCAAGTGCGTCCTCGCCAGCGCCATCACGGTGCTCGTGTTGGTCGGCCTCATCGTGATCACGGGCTTCGGTGGAAGTTTCTGGCTGCTGTACTGGCTCATCGCCGTGGCGTTCACGCCGTTGATGTGGTGGGGCATCGACCGCTGGCTCGCGCGTCGCGCGTCGAAGTAACCCCCTTGCAGATCTGCTAGTGCCCGCCCCGACGCGACTAGCAGATCACGCGTTCAACTTCACGTTTGCCCAGGTGATATTGCAAACGAGTGTCATTAATTGCCGGATCTGCTAGCACCTCCGCAGCGCAACTAGCAGATCCGCGAATCCGCACCGCCGAAACCGCATAGGCTGGACGCATGGCTGACTCAATCAAGGATCCAGAGCTCTACGAAGCGCTTCTCGACGACGGCACTTCGAAGTCCAAGGCCGCCGCCATCGCCAACGCGGCGGCACGCGACGGTCGCTCCACGGTGGGCAAGCGCGGCGGTAAGTCAGACGCATACGAGGACTGGACGAAAGAGGAGCTCTACGAGCGCGCCCAGGAGCTCGAGATCGAGGGCCGCTCCGCAATGAGCAAGAGCGAACTGATCGAGGCACTGCGTGACTAGCCCGCGTCGGAGTAAACCTGAACTCGATCTGCGCTGCTACTTTGTCACCGGCCAGGGCCCGGACGTCGTCGAGCGAGCCCGCGCAGCCGCAGCAGGCGGAGCCGGCGTCATCCAGGTCCGCTCGAAGCCGATTAGCGCCCGCGACCTGTACTGCCTCTCGCGCGACGTCGTCGATGCAGTCCACGAGGCAAACCCGAACACGCAGGTGCTTATCGACGACCGCGTGGACGTCGCCCTCGCCCTGCGCGACCACGGCGTCGCCGGGGTGCACGTCGGCCAGGACGACCTGGACGTGCGCGTGGTGCGCGACCTGCTCGGGCCGGACGCCATCATCGGCCTGACCACCGGCACGATGGACCTGGTGCAGGCTGCGAATGAGCACAAGGACGTGATCGATTACATCGGCTGCGGGCCGTTCCGCGACACCCCGACGAAGGACTCCGGCCGCACGCCGTTAGGCCTCGACGGCTACCCCGCGCTGGTCGGAGCGTCGGAGGTGCCGCTGGTGGCCATCGGTGATGTCACCGCCGACGACGCCTTCAACCTCGCGCGCCAGGGTGTGGACGGGCTGGCGATCGTGCGCGGCATCATGCACGCCGACGACCCGAAAGGTTACTGCGAGCGCGTGATCGAAGAATTCGAAAGGGGCCGACAAGCCCGCGCATAAGGACTACCCTATTGGTGTGATTATCTCGATCGTCGGTGCAGGCATTATCGGCCTCACCACTGCGCTCACCTTGGCGGACCGGGGGCATGCGGTCACCGTCCACGACCCTGATCCGGCCTCCGGCGCCACGCACTTCGCGGGCGGCATGCTCGCCCCCACCGCTGAGGTGGTGTATAAGCAGGATCCGCTGTTTCCGCTGATGAAGGCGTCGGCAAGTTACTACCCGGACCTGATCGCACTGACCAGCAAGTACTCCGATAAGCCCACCGGCTACCGCACCCACGGCACCTTGGTGGTCGCGCGCGACACCGCCGACAAGACGCACCTGGCGGAACTACGCGAGTACCAGGAGCAGCACGGCATGGAGGTGGAAACGCTGACCACCCGCCAGGCCCGCAAATACGAGCCGGCGCTGTCGCCTGCGATCAGCGGCGCGGTGCGCATCGCGGGCGACCACCAGGTGCAGCCGCGGTTGTTCACGCAAGCGCTTATCGACGCCTGCCACAACGCCGGGGTCACCTTCACACGCGAAACAGTCAACGACATCGACAAATTAGAGGCGGACCAGGTGGTCGTCGCTAATGGCCTGGGTGCCCGTGACCTCGTGCCGTTTTTGGACCTGCGCCCGGTGTACGGCGACGTGCTGCAACTGCGCGTGCCTGAGCACCAGTACCCGCTGCTGGATCACGTGGTGCGCGGGTTTGTGGAGGACCGCCCCGTCTACCTCATCCCGCGCGAGGACCGCACGCTGACTATCGGGGCGACCACCCGCGAGGACGGGCGCGCCGAGGCGCAGGCCCAGGGCGTGTTCCAGTTGCTGCGCGACGCGATCGAGATCGCCCCGGCAATCGAGGAGTGCGACTTCCTCGAGGCGGCCGCGGGCGCACGACCAGGTACGCCGGATGACCTGCCGTATCTTGGCCGCATCGACGAGCGCACGGTGATTTCCACCGGCTACTTCCGCCACGGGATTCTGCTTGCGGGGCTTGGGGCGAGGTGCGGTGCTGAGGTCGTCGAAAAGCAAGTGCCCTCAATAGACTTATCTGCATGCGATCCGAGGAGGCATGGATGAATCTGACACTCAACGGGGAGAAGACCACCACGCAGGCCGCAACCGTCGAGGAACTGGTTGCGGAGGTCGGCGCGCCCGAGGCAGGCACCGCGGTGGCTGTCGACGGGGAGGTCGTGCCGCGCTCGCAGTGGGGGCGGACGCTTGACGACGACACACAGGTGGACATCCTCACCGCCGTCCAAGGAGGCTAGCCGTGTTAGAGATTGCCGGGCAGCAGTTTGATTCGCACCTGATCATGGGCACGGGCGGGGCGAGTTCCTTCGACATGCTGGAGCAAGCGCTCGTGGCCTCTGGCACGGAGTTGACCACGGTGGCCATGCGCAGACACGCCGCCACCACGGACGCGGGCGAGAGCGTGTTCGACCTGCTGAAGCGCCTGAATATCCGCCCGCTGCCGAACACCGCGGGTTGCCGCACGGCGCGCGACGCGGTGATCACGGCGAAACTGGCGCGCGAGGCGCTCGGAACCGATTGGGTGAAACTCGAGGTCATTGCCGACGACCGCACCCTGCTGCCCGACGTGGTGGAAACGGTGGACGCGTGCGAGATGCTCATCGACGAAGGCTTTACGGTGCTCGCCTACACCTCCGACGACCCAGTGGCGGCGAAGCGACTCGAGGACCTGGGTGCAGCTGCGGTGATGCCGTTGGGCTCGCCGATCGGTACGGGCCTGGGCATTCTTAACCCGCACAACATCGAGCTGATCTGCTCGCGCGCGGAGGTGCCGGTGCTTATCGACGCCGGCGTGGGCACCGCATCCGACGCCGCCCTCGCCATGGAACTGGGCTGTTCGGGCGTGCTGCTCGCGAGCGCAGTGAACCGTTGCCAGGACCCGGAGGCGATGGCCCACGCGATGCGCCACGCGGTGGAGGCCGGCCGGCTGGCACGCGGCGCGGGGCGGATTCCGAAGCGGGAGCACGCGGTGGCGTCCTCGACCTTCGACGGCCTGGCCAGCTGGGCCGACGAGGTGCTCTAAGTGCTCCCGCTCGACGAACTGAAGCGCACCGCGCGCCAGATGAACCTGCCGGGCTTCGGCCCGGAGCAGCAAGAGGCCCTGTACAACGCGCGCGTGCTGGTCATCGGTGCCGGCGGCCTGGGCTGCCCCGTCATGCAGACGTTGGCCGCCACGGGCGTTGGCCACATCACCGTCTGGGACGACGACCACGTGGACATCACGAACATCCACCGCCAGATCCTCTTCGGCGCGGGGGACGTGGGCCGCAAGAAGGTCGACGTGGCCGCCGAGCGTCTGCGCGCGCTGCAGCCGGACATCGAGGTGAACACCGTATTTGACCGTCTCACCCCCGACAACTTCATCGGAGCCCTCGACGGGATCGACTTGCTTATCGACGGCTCCGATACCTTCGCCACCAAATTCCTCGCCGCCGACGCCGCCGAAATCACCGGCACTCCCCTGCTGTGGGGATCGGTGCTGCGCTACCGCGGCGACATCGCCCTGTGGCACTCCGGCCCCGGCGCGCCCGAGGGCGGCGTGGGCATGCGGGATCTCTACCCCACCCAACCGGACGCGGATTCCGTGCCGGATTGCGCCACCGCCGGCGTGCTCGGGGTGACCACCTCCGTGGTCGGCTCGCTGATGTCCACCGAGGCCGTGAAGTTTCTCGCCGGTATCGGCGAGGCGGAAATCGGCCGCTTGCATATGTACGACGCGCTGACCACCACCATCCGCCGCTTCACCGTCCCCCGCGACCCGGCGCGACCGCTGGCCCGCACCCTGGGCGTCTACACCGACGCCTGCGCCATGAGCACTGACGGCCAGTCGCTTTACGACGACATCCGCACCGGCGCAGCCCACGCCCTAGACATCCGCGAACTGCACGAGCGCGCCATCGCCGACCTGCCGTTTGCTTCCGCGCACCTGCCGCTCAGTGAGGTGGAGCGCAACCCGGAGGCGGTGGCGAACGCCCTGGCCGAGTACGCCGACGGCGACGAGGTCGTGGTCTACTGCGCGGGTGGCGTGCGCTCCGACAAGTTCGTCGGCACCTACGCCGACCAGGCCCAACAGCTCGGAATTTCGTTGAAATCTTTGCCAGGAGGCGTGCAGCGCTGGGGATAACCTGCCATACTCCTGTTATACAGATCACAAAACCAGCCATTACCGTCACCGCCTTCACCGTCCTCGCCGCTGTCGCGCTCTCCCCGACCGCGTCCGCGAGTGATATTGCCACCTATTCCAACGCTGCCGGCAACGTCCGCTGCGAGATGTACCAGTCCGAAGCCGGCACCGACACCATCTGCGTGTCCGACACGGCACGCAAAACCCAGCCGGAGTGCAACCCACCGTCGCACCTCATCCCCGCGGTGACCATCAGCCGCAACTTCACCGGCACCAACTGCTGGAACCAGGGCTTCGTGGGCCAGCCGAAGCGGCTGGGCCCGCTGCAGGTGCAGCGGTTCGGCTCCACATTCACTATCCCCGGGTTCAGTGGCAACCTGTACGTGTTCGACATCGCCCGCCTGGCATTTGTCCGCGCGGGCTCCGCAAACGCCGTGATTTGGAAGATGAGGTAACCATAATGCTGAAGAAAATCGCTGCTACCGTCGCGGCCGCATTGGCCATCGTCGCCGGCACCTCTACCGCCGCCGCAAACCCGGCCGGCCCCGCCTTCAACCCCCGCAACGTGGAGTGGCCGGGCGCCTACCGCCAGCTCCCCGCGCAGAAGCCCTACGCCACGTTTGCTAACCAGCAGGACACGGCGCGCTGCGGTGTGTACAACGTAAACGGCCAGGACTTCATCCACTGCATCAGTCTTGTGGACCGCATGCCGGGCCACCAGTGCAACGAGCGCTACGGCCAGGCCAACGCGATGAACCTGGGCAAGTGGGATGCGTGGGATTGCGCCGACAAGAACGCGTTCGCGGGCGCGCCGAAGATGGGCAACCTGCAGCTGCGCCGCTACGGCTCCACGTTTGTGGCCACGGACCCGCGCGGAAACTTCTTTATCGGTGACCGCGGCTTGAACCGCGTGCTGCGCGTCGGCGAGATCAACGACATCTACGCAGACCGCGGCACGATCCTGGCGTTCAACTCGCGTCTGCGCGGCTCGTCCATCCCGGCCGGCTCCTCGCTATAGTCGCTTACCCGTTCGAATCGGCGCCTCCTGGGATCGGCGGCAAATTTATAATGTCGCCTCGTCCCCTGCACAACCAAATAAGGAGGCGCCGTTGGGCGAGTTGCTCAAAGCCGCAGTGGGGTGCATCGAAACCCCGTCCCTACTCCCCAGAGAACTGAAAACCCTCACACAGATCGCATTGCTTGCCGACGACACCACCGGCCCCACCCTCACCAACCACGGCACCGTGCGGTACGCAACGGCCGGCCGGGTAGACAGCCTCGGCGGCGACAGGATGCACGCCTGGCTCAAGCGCGATCTCATCGAGTCCCGCCTGTTCGTCTTCACCGGCACCGGCTGGCTCCGCGAGGTTGATGGCCCGGAACACGACGGCGCCTACCAACTCAACATGGCCCGGCTGAAACGGCTGCTCGATCTCGCGGAGGTGCACCTCGCCACCGGCGAACAGGACCCGAAGGCGGTCGAGGAAGCCGACCGCGAGTACCCCGGGGATTTCGACGCGGACCCGCCGGAGGACCTCGCAGAGCAGATCGACCGCATCCTGGTCAGCAACCCGGCCACCTAGTTCGCTGCGGTCCCCTCCTGGCGGCGGATGCGGCCCCGGCGCGCAAACCACGCCGCCACGAAGGAGAGCACGAGGGCGACGAGCACGCCCAGGTTCGCGTCTGCCCAGTGCTCGCCCACCAGCGGCAGGAGGTAGCCCTGCCAGTTGTTCCAGGCCGCTTCTTCCGCGAACATGTTCACCACCAGTCCCCAGCCAATGATCGAGGAGACAATCAAGATCCCGATCGAGATCCAGTCCACCGCGCCGTAGCGCCCGTTCGGGTCGTATAGCGCTGCCTCGTCGTAGTTTTTCGTGCGGGTGTAGATATCTGCGATGAGGATGCCCGCCCAGCTTGCCAGCGGCACGCCGAGGGTGATCAAAAACGACTGGAACGGCCCGAGGAAGCTCTGGGCGAAGAAGACCACCCAGATGGTGCCCAGGGTGAGGATCACGCCGTCGATAGCGGCTGCTGCCGGGCGGGGGATGTTAATTCCCAGGGTAAGAAGTGTCAGGCCGGACGAGTAGATGCCCAGCACCGCGCCGGAGACCAGCGCGAGCACCGCGGTGATCAGAAATGGCACGAGCACCCAGGTAGGCAGCACGACAGCGAGTGCACCGATCGGGTCGTCCGCGATCGCCTCCGCAAGCGACGCGTCAGAAGCCGCGAGCAACAGACCGAAGACCACCAAAATCGCTGGGGCGACCGCGCCGCCGAAAGTGTTCCAGAAAATGATTGAGGTATCCGGGGTGTCGCGGCGCTGGTACCGCGACCAGTCGGCGGCGATGTTGATCCAGCCGAGGCCGAAGCCGGTCATCACCATCACCAGCGCGCCCACCACGTTGCCTACAGAACCCGCGGGAATCGCCTGCACCGCGGTCCAATCGATGCGCGGGATAGTCAGCCCCATGTACAGGACGGTCACCGCACCGGTAATCCAGGTCAGTACCGACTGCAGTTTCATAATCGTGTGGTAGCCCAGCACTGACGCCCCCACGACCAAGCCGGCGACAATGAGCGTCGCCAAAACCTTGGTGCCTGTGCCCGTGTTACCGCCAAGTTCCCGAATCACTGTGGTGGTTGCTAGCACCGCCATAATCGCCAGGAACGTCTCCCACCCGATGGATGTCAGCCAGGAGACCACGCCGGGAACCTTTTGTCCCTTCACCCCGAACGCGGCGCGTGAGAGCACCATGGTCGGCGCGGACCCGCGCTTGCCCGCCACCGCGATGAGCCCACAGAGGAAGAACGAGAACGTCACGCCGAGCACGATGACTACTGCCGCTTGCCAAAATGACAGCCCAAACCAAAGCACGAACGAGCCGTAGGAAATGCCGAATACAGAGATGTTCGCGGCGAACCACGGCCAAAACAGGTCCGAGGGTTTCGCGGTGCGCTCAGATTCGGGAACGATGTCGATGCCCAGGGTTTCTACAACTGGCGCACTCTTCGCCGGTGGTGTGCTATTTGCCATTTACAAACTATACGACGCATAACGAGGCCATAATGGGACGCATGAAATTTCTTGCACTTTCCACAAGCGCCCACCATTACGAGAACTCCGGTATTCGCACCGGCATGTGGCTCGGTGAATTCACCCACTTCTACGACGTGCTCACCGCCGCCGGCCACGAGGTCGACCTCGCCAGCGTCACCGGCGGTGTGATTCCCATCGACCCGGTGAGCCTGAAAACCCCAGTCATCCAGATGGGCGGGACGAACAAGCGCTACGAGGACCCCGAGTTCATGTCGCTCCTGGACGACACCCCAGCCATCGCCGACGTCAACCTCGGGGATTACGACGGCATCTACCTCATCGGCGGCCACGGCACCATGTTCGACTTTGCTGGCGACGAGGTGAAAAAGGCCGTCGCCTACTTCGCCGACAACGACAAGATCGTCTCCGCGGTGTGCCACGGCCCGTGCGGTCTCCTCGACGTCA
>ERZ1029886.173-NODE-173-length-15027-cov-5.263425_pt1 | contig 15027 bp, 7 predicted proteins | sample MGYA00519232_ERZ1029886 | MGnify/ENA primary metagenome ERZ1029886 (study PRJEB33666, sample SAMEA4610932) | skin metagenome | biome: Human-associated habitat; feature: Malodor aspect; material: skin | place: Philippines | collected 2015-08 ... | reverse complement strand
TCTCGGCGGCGTCCGCGGGGTCGTTGGTGATGACGTTGACGACCCCCGGGGGGAAGCCCGCCTCGACGAAGACCTCGCCGATCAGCCGGTGGGTGGCGGGGCATTGCTCGGACGCCTTCAGCACCACCGTGTTGCCGCAGGCGAGCGGCATCGCCACCGCCCGCGTCCCGAGGATCACCGGCGCGTTCCACGGCGCGATCCCCAGGCAGACGCCGTGCGGGCGCAGCATGGCCATGCTCGTGGTCCCCGGCTTGTTGGCCGGGATGATCCGGCCCGCGGCCATCGTGACCATCGCGGCGGCCTCGCGCAGGCCGTCGGCGGCGACCTTGGCGTTGAAGCCGCCCCAGTTCGCCGTGGCACCGGTCTCGGCGGTCATCAGCGCGATGAACTCGTCGCGCTTGGCGTCCATGATCTCGGCCGCCTTGTTCAGAAGCGCCCGCCGCTCGCCCGGCGGAGTCGCGGCCCAGCCGGGGAAGGCCGCGGCGGCAGCGGCCACCGCGGCAGGCTGCATGCTGGCCGGGACGGCGGCCGGGCAAAGCGGCAGCGGCTCGGGGTCGTCGGCGTCCTCGCCCTTCTCGGGCCTGCTCTCGCGCGGCGACCCGGTGGCGAACTCGCCCGTGGACCTGCAATTCCGCGTATCCAACGGCGACGAAGCCCTTGAGCGGCGGTTGCGCAACACTTCGCGCATCACCGGCGCGCTGGCCAGTTGCGGCGTGTTTTCCATCGAGTTGTTCGTCTCCGGCGACGACGTCTACTTCTCCCAGGTCACCCCGCGCCCGAGCCGCGACGGCCTGGTCACCCTGGCCACGCAGCGCGTCAATCAGTTCGATCTGCAGGCGCGTGCGACGCAGAAATTGCCGATCGATTCCACGCTCGTCAGCCCGGGCGCGGTGCGTTTCCTTCCGGGCGTCCGCCCCTCGCTCGAGGCAATCGCCGCCGCCATGGCCGTCGAGGAGACCACGGTGCGTTTGCTTAACGACGACACCCTGATCTTCTCCACCGCTGACTCCGCCGCTGAAGCGCGCGTGCGCACCGACAATGCGGCCCGTGCAATGAAGAAAGCCCAGGAAAACGCCATAGAGGGATAGGTCACACCATATTGTGTATCGCCGTGTCGGGTGCACCGGTAAACTAGGGGATGTTTGCCAACAACGAAAGGTGAAGCTTATGACCCAGTCCCTGCTCGTAACCCTTGCGAACCGCACCTTTGACGGTGTGGATTTGCAGCAGCTCGCCAGCCGGCTGAACCTGGATCTGGTGCGCGCCGAAGGCGACGATGTCGCCGAGGTGTTCAACTCCGGCGCCCTGTCCGGTGAGGCCGTGCTCATCCAGGGCACTGGCGACTACAACTTCGACGCCGAACTTGCCGCGGCACTTGGTGTGCCGGTGCTCCTGGTTGCCGGCGACGAGAAGACGGCTGCGCTCGCGCAGCGCCGGATTGAGCAGCTCGGGGCGGTCGTGGTGTCGTCGATTAGCGAAAGCGACATCGCCACCTTCGAACCGGCCACAACTGACGCCAAGCAGGTCATGAGCCCGGTCGTGTTTGAAAACCAGCTCACCGAGCAGGCCAAGGCCGCCGGCTCCCACATCGTGCTGCCGGAGGGTGAGGACGATCGCATCCTGCAGGCAGCCGACCAGGTGCTGCGCAACGGCATTGCCCAGATCACGATTCTTGGCGACGTCGACGATATGCAGCGCCGCGCCAGCGAGCAGGGCCTGGACCTGTCCAAGGCCAACCTGGTCAACCACCTCGAATCCGAACACCTCGAGGACTTCGCGGCCGAGTTCGCGGAGCTGCGCAAGAAGAAGGGCATCACCCTCGACGAGGCGCGCGAGACCATGCAGGACGTCTCCTACTTCGCCACGATGATGGTGCACAAGGGGCTTGCCGACGGCATGGTGTCCGGCGCAGCCCACACCACGGCCCACACGATTAAGCCGTCCTTCCAGATCATCAAGACCGCCCCGGGCGCGTCCGTGGTGTCCTCGATCTTCCTCATGGTCATGCAGGACCGTCTCTGGGCGTTCGGTGACTGCGCTGTGAACCCGAACCCGACCGCCGAGCAGATCGGCGAGATCGCGGCTGTGTCCGCCAAGACCGCAGCACAGTTCGGCATCGACCCGAAGGTCGCCGTACTGTCCTACTCCACCGGTTCCTCCGGCGCCGGCCCGGACGTCGAGCGCGCCGTCGAGGCCACCGCGAAGGCCAAGGAGCTCGCGCCGGACGTCGCCATCGACGGCCCGCTGCAGTTCGATGCCGCCTGCGACCCAGGCGTCGGCGCGAAGAAGGCCCCGGATTCCCCGGTGGCTGGCCAGGCAAACGTGTTCATCTTCCCTGACCTCGAGGCCGGCAACGCGGGCTACAAGATCGCGCAGCGCACCGCCGGTGCCCTCGCCGTCGGCCCGGTGCTCCAGGGTCTGAACAAGCCTGTCAACGACCTGTCCCGCGGCGCGACCGTGCCGGACATCGTCAACACCGTCGCCATCACCGCAATCCAGGCAGGAGCGAAGTAAATGTCCTACGCACTCGTTATTAACTCGGGCTCGTCCTCGATCAAGTTCCAGATTGTCGACCCGGCTGCCGACGCATCCGACGACCCGTTCGTCTCCGGCCTGGTCGAGCAGATCGGCGAGCCGCAGGGCCGCATCACCATCAAGTACGACGGCCAGAAGTACGTCGTGCAAAAGTCCGTGCCCACCCATGCGCACGGCCTGCAGGAGACATTCAAGCTTCTCGACGCCAAAGGTATCGGCCCCACACAGCTCGACATCGTCGCGGCGGGCCACCGCGTGGTGCACGGTGGCATGGTGTTCTCCGAGCCGGAGCTGATCCTGGACCCGGTGGTGGACATGATCCGCGACCTGATCCCGCTGGCGCCGCTGCACAACCCGGCCAACATCGACGGCATCGAGGTCGCCCGCGCCCTCCTGCCGCACATCCCGCACGTCGCGGTCTTTGACACCGGCTTCTTCCGCGACCTGCCGCCGGCCGCCGCCATCTACGCCATCAACGCGGACGTGGCCAGCCAAAACCTGATTCGCCGCTACGGCTTCCACGGCACCTCGCACGAGTTCGTCTCTTCGCAGGTTCCGGCGCTCATCGGCCGCGATCCGTTGCACACCCGCCAGATTGTGCTCCACCTGGGCAACGGTGCGTCTGCCTCCGCGGTGGAAAACGGCCACCCGATTGACACCTCGATGGGCCTGACCCCGCTTGCCGGCCTGGTCATGGGCACGCGCTCCGGCGACATCGACCCGGGCATCATTTTCCACCTGTACCGCCAGGGCGGCATGAGCATCGACGAGATCGATAACCTGCTCAACCGCCAGTCCGGCGTGAAGGGCCTGTCGGGCGTGAACGACTTCCGCGAGTTGCGCGCGATGATCGAGGACGAGAACGAGAACGCCTGGCTGGCGTACAACGTCTACATCAACCAGCTGCGCCGGTTCATCGGCTCCTACATGATCGAGCTCGGCCGCGTCGACGCGATTACATTCACCGCCGGCGTCGGCGAGAACGACAAGGACGTCCGCATGGATGCGCTGGATAACCTCAAGATGTACGGCATCGAGGTCGACCCGGAGCGCAACGCGCAGCCGAACGACGGCCCGCGCATCATCTCCACCGACGAGTCGAAGGTGAAGGTGCTGGTCGTGCCCACCAACGAGGAGTTGGCGATCGCGCAGAAGGCCGCCGCGGTGGCCGCGCGGGTGGCGTAGCTGCCTGGTTCAAGGGGTGGGGCCGGAGGGGCCGTCGATACGCGACGGCCCCTCTTTCCAAGTTTTACAGACATTAGGTTGCCTGATGCGGTAAGCACGCTATACATTTACGAATGGCTAGAACCGTATTGCGGGCTGTAATTTGGGCTTGCAATTTTTAAGTTGGACATTAAAGGGGTCTCCCAATGGCAGGACAGCACCGCAAGGCAACCACTCCGCGGCGGGGAACGTCGCTGGCGGCGTGCGCGCTGGGATTGTCGCTCGTGGCCGGCGTGGTGCAGCCCGTGGCCATGCCGCACCTCGCGGGGGAGGCACAGGCGTCCGACGCGTCGGTCTCGCTGGTGAATTACGGCGGCACCACGACGGTGCGTTTCGGCCAAACGTCAACGCTCAAGCCGAACGTGAACAGGCTGACGGTGCACAAGCCCACGCACTTTGAGATCGCCGGCCAGGTGCCGTCCGGCTGGGGCGTCAAGCTTGTCGACGCTTCCACAGGCGAGCTCTCCGTCACCCCGGACCTTGCGGAGGCCGAGAACCTCTCCGACACGTTCACGATCCCCGTGCTCACGACCTGGGCTGACGGATCGCGGAAGGTGCTCAACGCGACCGTGGCGCTCGCCCCCGAACCGGCGATCGACCCGGTGGAAGACCAGACCTTCTGGGCGGGCAAGGAGATCCGCCCGGTGCATATCCGCGCGGTGAAGGTGCCCAGCGGGTCCAAGCTGGGCATCCAGAGCAGCCTGCCCGACGGCCTGACCGTCGACGACTCCCGCGCCCTGAACCGCTACCAGCACGTCTACCTCAAGGGCGCGCCCTCGACGCCGGGCGTGTACACCGTCACCGCCGCGGTGAGCGGCACACCCACGACGAAGACATTCACCATTACGGTGAAGGACCCGAAGGACCTCCCGGCGCCGACCTCCGCGGAGCTCGCCCCCGCGCCGCAGGACCCGGTCGAGGCGGGCCAGCCGCTGAACATCCCGGTGGACACGTCGAACGCGTCCTCCGTCGAGGTCTCTGGCCTGCCGGATGGCATGACCTACGACTCCGAGAACAGCGTGATCACCGGCGCCCCGACGAAGCCGGGCAGCTACGAGGCGACCGTGGACATCATCACCAAGGATGACCAGGTGCTGCAGGACAAGGTGCCGATCGTGGTGAAGGAGCCAACCCCGACGACGTCGGAGCAACCGACGACCGAGCCGTCTACCTCAGAGCAGCCGACGCCGACGACTGAGCCGTCGATCACTGAGCCGTCGACCACTGAGCCTGCCTCGACGACGAAGCCGAGCACCTCCGTCGAGCCGTCCACGTCCGAGCAGCCGACCTCGACGACCAAGCCGACGACGACCACGAAGCCGACCACGTCGAACCAGACGACGACCACGAAGCCGACGACCTTTGAGCCGACTTCGACGACGAAGCCGAGCACCTCCGTCGAGCCGACGACGACCACGAAGCCGTCGACCTTTGAGCCGACTTCGACGACGAAGCCGAGCACCTTCGTCGAGCCGACGACGACCACGAAGCCGTCGACCACCGAGCCGACCTCGACGACCAAGCCGAGCACCTCCGCCGAGCCGACGACGACCACGAAGCCGTCGGTCTCCGACCAGCCGACGACGTCGGAGCAGCCGACGCCGACGTCCACCACCAAACCGTCGACCACCGGTCAGCTCACGACTAAGCCCTCCGCGTCGAACCAGCCGTCGACCTCCGGGCAGCCGTCGACCACGGAGCCGACCGCCCCGGCGCCGACCGGCGAGTACACCTGGGCTCCGGTGACCGTCCGCGCGGGCGATCGCAAACACGCGCAGCCGCTGACTAAGCCCGAGGGTGAGGACGCGGTGCGCGTCGTAGGCGACGCCCCTGACTGGATCACCGTCAGCCCGGAGGGCGAGGTTGAGGCCCGCCCGCTGCGCAATACCGCGCTGGGGACGTACACCGTCGATGTTGTGACGCGAAGCGGCCAGCGCAAGACGATCACGGTCGAGGTCGCGGCGCCGGGGGCTGACAACGCCCGCATCACCCCGAGCTACCGCCCGGCCTACGTTCGCGCGGGCGAATCGAACTCCGGGCAGCGCCCCGTCGGCGACATTGAGAGCGCCGGCAGCGTGCTCAAGGACCAGCCGCTGCCGAAGGGCACGACCTATAGCACCGCGTACTCGGGTGCGACGGTGGATGCGGCGACGGGCGTCGTCACGCTGCAGGCCCCGCTCGATGCGCCCGCTGGCACCCCGATCAACGTCCCGGTGCGCATCACCTTCCCGGACGGCACGACTACTGACGTTGTCGCGCCGTTCGACGTCGACGCCGCCGAGTTCCAGAAGTTCTACACCCCGGCCTACGCCGAGGGCATGGGCGCTCGCCCGGGCCAGACCGTCTACGTCCCGCAGGTGGCTAAGGAGCTGCCGGAGTACACCGAGTACAGCCTCACCGACCCGGACGCGGACTACAAGGGCTGGGACGTGAGCGTGAACCTGGAGACGGGCGAGCTGCGCGCGACCGCGCCGGAGGGCAACGCGGCGGATATCGACGTGCCCGTTACCGTGACGTTCTCCGACGGCACGCGGAAGCAGATTTCCGCCCACGTCGCGGCCCACAACGGCGCCACCCTGGCGGACCAGACGGCGGCCAGCTCCCGCTACGGCTCGCCGGTGTACCAGGAGGACGGCAGCATCCTCGTCTTCCCGGTGGGCTCGCTGCCCGAGGGCGCGCGGTTCCAGCTCGACGGCCTCACGGCCCTGCCGGTGACGGTGGACCCGGAGACCGGCGCGATCCGCATCTCCGTGCCGGATGACGCCCCGGCGGGTGCCGGCTTCGACGTGCCGCTCAAGCTCGTGCTGCCGGACGGCTCCGTGCAGGAGATCACCGTCCCGGTGCAGACGAAGTCTGACGCGACGGACCACGCGGTGTCCTGGCGCCCCGCCGTGGTCACGGAGGGCACGACCGCCACGGTGCTGCCCACCGACTTCCCGGTAGGCACGACGTTCGCGCTCGCCGCGTCCTTCGACACCCACGGCTGGCAGGCGTCCGTCGACCCGGCCACCGGCGCGGTCACCGTCGCCCGCCCGGGCGGCGAGGATGACCCGTTCGCGGCGATGATCCCGGTCGTGGTCACCTTCCCGGACGGCTCGCAGCGCACCGTGGAGATCCCCGCGACCGTCGTGCGCGGCGCGGCGGCGGCCACCCCGGTCGACTACCCGACCACCGATCTGCGCGCCGGCGCGTCGACGGTGCTCAAGCCGAGCGTGAGCGGAGCGACGTTCTCCCTGCTCAAGCCGATGCCGGGCGTTCGCACCGAGATCGACCCGGGCACCGGCGCGCTCACCCTTGTGGTGCTCGACAGCGCGCTGCCGGGCGTGCGCGACATCCCGGTCGTGGTCACGTTCCCGGATGGCTCGCAGACCATCACGTCCGCGCGCCTCAACGTGCTCACCGCCGGCGGCGCCCGCACGCTGGCACAGGGCACGAAGCTTGACGACGTCTCCGCCGCCGTCCGCACCGGCACCACCACGCGCGTGGACCTGCCGACGCCGGCGCACGCCGTGGATCAGCCGTTCTCCCTCGGCGCGTTCGACGCCAAGGGCTGGACGGTCGAGCTCGACGCGAAGGGCAACGCCCTCGTCGTCACCGCGCCGGAGGACGCGGCTGGCGAAACCATCACCGTCCCGGTCACCGTGACGTACGACGACGGGTCGCAGGGCTCGTTCGGGGTGCGGGTCGAGGCCGAAGGGGCGTCGATACGCAAGAGCTCCGAGGGGACCTCGAGCCTCGGGTCCTCGCGGCCGGATCTGCTGACGATCCTGCTCGGCCTGTTCGCCCTCTTGGGCGCGGGGGCCAAGGTTTTGTACGATAACCGAGAGTTTTTCCAAACCTTCCTGGTTTGGTGGAAGTAAGGACACAGCATGCGAGTAGGTAAACGCGTCATCGCGGCGGCCGCCGCCGCCAGCCTCGGCGCAGGCATCGTCCTGCCGGTGCAGGCGGGCGCCGTGATCGAGCAGTCGAGGAGCTTCTCGGTCGATGTGTCGACCGGCATCGTCGAGGGCTTCCAGAGCGCCGAGGTGAACAAGGGGCGTGTGTCCTGGCTCAACTACAACAGCCCGTCGTACGGCACGATGCCGAACGCGTTCTACATCGACGGCTACGCCAACGGCACGAAGGTGCAGTTCGCCGGCGACGCGACCGCGGTGCAGACGCGCACCGAGGGCGACACCGACATCGTGACCCTCACCCACACCGACCGGAACCAGGGCGTGCAGCTCGTGCGCACGTTCCGCGTGAACGGGAAGAGCGTCACTGTCGACGTGGAGCTGAACAACGTTTCCGGCCAGGCAAAGGACCTCGCGCTCAACCTGACCAACGGCATGATGTCCTACGACTACGACCTCGCGGCGAAGCGCTCCGGCGCCGGCTACAACGTGATGGTGGGCGGGCGCTACAACCTCAACGCGCAGTTCCCGGGCGCGGCGTCCGTGGGCACCGGCGACAGCGTGAACAACGCCGTGGCCGGCAAGAACAACGACGCGCGCTACCAGGCGGGCGTGTGGAACGCGACGGTGGCCAACGGCGGCTCGCTCAAGGGCCAGATGGTTCTGTCCGGCGACGCGAACGAGAACCTCAAGGACTCCGACGGCGACGGCTTCCCCGACGAGTGGGAGCGCAACGGCTTCACCGCCGCGGACGGCACCCAGTTCCCGCTCAACCGCTGGGGCGCCGACCCGAACAAGAAGGACCTGTTCCTCCAGCTCAACTGGATGAAGTCCGAGTGGGTGACGAAGAACTGCTCCGAGAAGCGCCAGTACGCGCCGACGGAGGAGGACTTCGGCAGGTTCCTGGACTGCGCCAACGCCAACGTGAACGTGTACCGCCCGTCGCGCCAGACGCTCAACGAACTGGTCGACCTGTTTGACAAGCGCGGCTACAACCTGCACATCGACGCCGGCGAGTACTACAACAACATCCCGGGTCTCGAGCCGCACGGCGGCCGGACCGTGGACTACACGCCGTACTACTTCAACGGCGAGGTGCCCGGCACCCGCCTGCTGCGCGACCGCAAGGAGCTGCTTGGGGACCGCCAGAGCGTCTTCCGCGTCGGCATCATCGGCGACACCCAGGAGCGCGGCAACCTGTCCTCCGGCAACGGCCTGCTCTCCAACGGCGCGTTCTACGTGGCGGACAACTACCTGATGACGTCGCAGGAGCAGCTGCGCAACACCATCCTCCACGAGTTCGGCCACAACCTCGGCCTCACGCACTCCGGCGCGAAGACGGTGAACCCGCCGGACAGCTCGTACGTGCCGAAGTACAAGTCGGTGATGAACTACCTCTACCAGTTCAGCCACTTCGACTACTCCGACTCGACGTCGACGAACTACGACAACACGCCGATCCCGCAGGCCTGCACGAACGGCACGTCGAGGTGCTACAACGGCAGCTACGCCATCAAACCGGACTGGTCCAACCTCGACCTGGTCAACGGCGAGATCGGCCGCACCAACGGCACCACCGGCGTGGACGAGGTGGACACCCCGGGCCACAAGAACCCGACGGTGCGCGACCTGGAGATCATGGCCGCCGAGGAAAATAACGGCAAGGCCGGCTTCCGCGTGGACACGGACAAGCAGAACATCATCATCGCGAACCGCTCGGACTCGAAGGTCAACGTCCAGATCTCCAACCTGGGCATCGACCTGCACAAGTTCACGCTCCAGGTGAACTACCCGGGCGGGCAGTTCCGCAGGGAGTACCCGGTGGAGTCCGCGCTGTCGGACTACTCGAAGCTGCCGGTTGAGGTGCCGATCTCGAACACGGCGGGCTACACCGGCTCGTCCATGCCGGTGCAGTTCCGCATCTACAACGAGGACGGCAAGCTCGTCTCCAACGAGACGATCGACTTCTCGGTGCTCAACTACACCACGTCCGACATGGACACGCTGGTGAAGAACCTGGAAAAGACCGACTCCCCGCTGCTCAAGGACGCGCAGAACACGGTGGGCAAGAAGGACCCGGCGGCACCGACGCTGTCCAAGCTGGCGCCGATCGCCACGGCGGGCAACACCACGGTCCAGCCGGGCAACCGCAACCCGGGCGTGACCGAGTTCGACCCGGTGCCGCCGGAGCGAACGACCCCGGCCCCGCAGCCGCAGCCGTCGGCGGCCACCACGGCGAAGCCGCTGAACCAGCAGCAGGGGCAGACCGCGGGCGGCAACAGCGCCAGCCCGGGCCTCATTTTGGGCATTATCATCGCCCTGCTGGCCGTGCTCGGCCTCGGCGGTGTGGTCGCGATGGGCGGCGGGTTCTAGAGCGGGTTCTAGAACGGGTTCGACCCGCTAGAACCAAGTGGCCGGGCGGACCTTGTTCGCCATGTCCACCAGCGCGTAGCGATGCTGCGGGTACGGCGCCACCCTAGCCTGCGCCCGCAGCGTGAGCGCGAGGCCGCGGCGCAGCCCGCGCACGGTGAACGGGTACTCGAACAGCGTGGCCGTCGATGACGCGGGGTGCTCGCGCAGGTAGATCAGCCCCGCCTCGATAACGGCCACCTTGATCTGCAAGAAGCGCGGCTCCGTCGACGGGATGCGCTCGAGGCGCCGCGCGGCGAGCCGGATCTGTTCTTCGGTGGGGGCGGCGTGCGCCTCCGACTCCGGCGCAACGAGGCAGAGGATCGCCGTAAGCTGCGCCATGCGGTAGTGCCGCGACGCGCTGGGCACCTTGTCCAGCGCCTTGATGGCCAGGGCCACCTGGTCTTCGCGCATGAGCATGCGGGCGAGCCCGAACGCGGAGGACACCGTCGTCGGGTTGGTCAGCCACACGAACGCGTAGAGGCGGATCGCGTGGAAGCGCAGCGCCACCGGCTCGACGGTCTGCATCGACCACTCCGCGTCAATGACCCCCTGGGCAACGAGCTCCTCGAACACAACGTTGGGCACCTCGTGGAGGTGCTGGTCCAGGCTGGCGGCGGCGCGGGCGAGGTCGGCGTCGAGAAGCTTCTGCTCCTGGGTGCCCAGCTCCTGGAGGAGCAGGTCGCTCACCGCGGCGAGGGCGAGCTTCGGCGCCGCCTCGCCGGGCAGAAGGCGCAGCACCTCGGCGAAGGAGCGCTTCGCCGCGCGGAAGTCGCCGAGCAGCGTCTCCACCACGCCGGAGTACCACCAGTGCCGCCACGTGCCGCCAAAGCGCTCCTCGAGGCTCACCAGCCACGCCCGCGCCTGCCTGGTGAGCCCAAGGTCGAGCATCGTGCGCACGACGCCGAACGGGATCTCCGTGGACTCCTCGTACTGCGGGGTGGTCATCGCCTGGCGCAGCGTCTCCAGGGTCTCGCGCGGCTCCGCGTACGAGGAACCCTGGAGCATCGCGGCGCCGATGTCGTCGCGGTTGATCAGCGGCGACGGCAGGGCGGCCACCACCTCCTGCGGGGTGATGTCCACGGTGCGCGAGATGCCGTCGATAAGCTGATCGGTGCGGAAGACGAGGTGCTTGGTGCCGAACGTGGTACGCTGCGGCGAGAACAACGAGTGCTGGGCGGGGAAGGTGCGCCCGTCGCGCACCGCCACCACCTCGCGCAGCACGCCGAGCAGCTGGCCCTCGAGCTCCACCATCGACTCGAAGCGGCGCGCCGGGTCCGGGTCGCAGCACCGGCTGATGAGCCGGTACAGCGAGGTGTAGCGCCGAAACAGCGGCTCCTCGGTGGGGGTGAGGACGCCGGGGTCGTACACCCCGTCGGTCTGCGGGAGATCCACGACGAGCGAGGCGAGCGTGCGCCCGACCGTGTACACATCACTGCGTATCGACGGACCTTCGGTAGCCACCTCCGGCGCCTGGAACCCCTTCGTCCCGTAGATGAACCCGTACGCCCCGATGCCCGAGACCGCGCCCATGTCGATGAGCTTGACCTGGTCCTCCGTGACAATGATGTTGTCCGGTTTGAGGTCGTTGTACACCACCCCGCGCGAGTGCAGGTAGTCCAGCGCGGGCAGCACCTCGAGGATGTACGCGATGGCCACATCCGGTTCGAGGACGCGGTGCTCTGCCGCGTTACGACGCGCGCGCAGCGACGGCCCGCCCACGTACTCCATCACGGTGAACCCGCCCGGCACGCGCGGGTCGTCGATGAAGTTAAAGATCTTCACGATGCCGGGGTGCGTGATGTCCGCGAGGAACTCGCGCTCCGCCTCGGCAGCGGCCGCCTCATCCGCGTTGTCCGTGGAATGCAGCCCCTTGAGCACGACCACGCGCCCGGCCACGTAGTGGTCCAGCGCGAGGTAGATCCAGCCCATGCCGCCGTGCGCGATGACGCCCATGATCTCGTACTGCCCGGCCACGATGTCGCCCGCGGACAGCGCCGGCGGCGCGATGCCCTTGCGCGCCACCGCGGGCCGTGGGTCCACGAGCGCCGCCTTCGGCTCGGTGGGCTCCACCCACGGCAGCTCCACCATGCCGTCGGCGACGAAGCGGCTCGCGCGCCGGGTGCCGCGGCGCTCGCGGAAGGTGTCCAGCGCCAGCCTGCGCGAGCGTTGCGACGTATCCTCCCGGCCCGACCCCTTGCGCAACTTGTCCAGGTCCTTGAGCAGCCCCGCCATCTCGCCCATCGAGGAGTACTCGCCGAGCGAGTCGCCGGCGTCGTCTTCGTCGTCCGCGAACGGGTCGAAGGTGACCGCCTCGGTGCCCGGCTCGGCGTCCTCCGCGTCGTCTTCGTCGTCCGTGTCGTCGTCCGCGAACGGGTCGAACGGCACCGCCTCAGTGTCGCGCGCCTCGGTGTCGCGCGCCTCGGTGTCGCGCGGGTTGGTCGTGTTCGGGTCCGACATCACTCCTCCGTCCTGTAGCGCAGCGCGGGCGGCGACGCGTCCACCACGGACCCGCCCAGCCAGGTGGCGTAGAGCTGCTGCAGGGAGCCGTCGTTACGCATCCGCTCGATCGTGGAATTGACCTGCCGCACAATGTCGTCCCCGCCCTTCGGTAGGCCGACGCCGTAGTACTGCGTGGACAGGCTGCCCGGCAGGATGTCGGTGTACGGGTCCTGCGCGGCAATGCCGGCGAGGATCGCGTCGTCCGCCATGATGGCGTCCGCCTGGAACTGCTGCGTGGACATGAGGCAGTCCGACCACGAGCGGGTGCGCAGCAGCGAGGAATTCGGGGCGAACGTGCGGGCCATCTGCGCGAGGTTCGTGCCGTCGACGATGCACACCGTCTTACCGTCCAAGTCGTTGAGGCTCTCGATGCCGCGGTCCTTCGGGGCGAGCACGCGCACCCGGGTTTCGAGGTACGGGGTGGAGAACTCGATTTGCTGGGCGCGCTCCGGGGTGATGGACATCGTGCGGATGACCACGTCCACGTCCCCGCGGTTGAGCGCGTCCGCGCGTGCCGCCGAGTCGACGAAGCGCAGGTCGAGCGTCCCGCGCCCGCTCTCCGTGCCGAAGATGTCGTCCGCGATGGCCTGCGCCAGGTCCACCTCGAGCCCGCGCAGGTGGCCGGAGGCCGTGTCGCGGTAGGACAGGAGGTAGAGCGACTGGTCGATGCCGACGATGAGGCGCCCGCGCTTGCGGATGCGGTCCACGTTCGGCGTGGGCGCCCCGGCCGGCGCGAGGCGCGGGTTGAGCGAGCCCTCCCAGTCCAGCTTTTCCGGCATGTACGGGGTCGCGGGCGGGCCGGAGGGCTCGTCGAGCAGCGCGCCGGGCGGCAGGGGCAGCGCGTCGCGGGTGGGGGAGGGCGTCGTGATCGTCGCCTCCACCCGCTCCGGCGCGCCGCCGTCAGCGCACCCGGCGAGCAGCGACGCGGCGATAAGCGACGCGGCGGTTGCAGTCGCGGGCCGCCTCACAGGTACTCACCCAGCCTCGGCCGGATCCCCGCCCAGATGCACAGCACGGCGAGGATGGACAACACCGCCACCACGAGGGAGACGAGGCGGGTGGCGTTGAGGGAATCGTCGATGTAGGCCCGGGTCGCTTCCCGGGACTCGGAGATGAGCTGGGACAGCGCGGAGTCCAGCGCCCTGAACGGGGCCTCGCCGGCGCCGCCGCGCGGGTCGAGCAGGGCCGCAGCGCGGTCGTAGCTGCCGGTGTCCAGCGCCTCGACGAGCTGGGCGTGCTCGCTCGACCAGGCGCCGAGGTGGGCGCGTGCGCCGTCGACAAGCGAACTGCTCGCACCGACGCGCTCGGCGTCCTCGATGGCGGTGGTGACCGTCGCCGAGACCTCGTCGAACTCGCGAGAGGACGGGGTGACGGACTGGCGCCGCAGCAGCGCGAACGTCTCGTCGGTGCGGGTCTCCAGCGCCTCGATGCGCGCGGCGGTGAGCTCCTCCCACGGCTGCGCGGCGCGCTCGTAGCCGACCGACCCGGAGCGCCACGACTGGTAGTTGGACACGCCCACCCACGCGAGCGCCACCACGACGGCAAGCGTGGCCGCGAGGAAGCCCCGGTTGAGGCGGCGGCGGAACACGCGCCACAGCCACCACTGCGCCACAACCAGCGCACACAGCGCCGCGGCGAGGCCGGACAGCGACGCCCACTGGGGCTGGGAGAGGCGGCGCATCTCCTCGGCGACGTCCGCCCGTGTGAGCTCGTTGATCTCGCTCGCGGCGACGAGCATCCGGGTGCGCATGATCGCGCTCGCCTCCGACATGTACGCCACGCCCACCGGGTTGCCCATGCGCTGGTTCACCTTCGCGCGCTCGTTGAGCCCCGCGTAGACCGGCAGGTCGCGCTGGATGTCCAGGACAAGCTCCTCGATCCGCTCGCTGCTCGCGGAATGCGCCTGCACGGCACCCTTGTAGATCTCCGCCGCCGAGCTCGCCGCCTGCTCAACGGAGGCGGTGTAGGCCTGCACGTCCTCTTGCGACAGCGGGCCGGGCTGCACGAACGCTCCCGCCGCGATCGTGTCCGCGCGCATGAGGGAGGCGGACAGGAGGTGCGCCGACGCGCTCATCGGCTCGGTGGCCTCGCGCACCGTGTCCAGGGCGTGGTTGCGGTTGTACATCGACTGGCTCATGGACAGCCCGGCGGCGAGCAGCATCACCGTGAGCACGACCATCACCGCGATGATCTGGCCCGGGGTGGTGTGGATGAAGACGCTGCGGCTGCTCGCGCGCACCGGGCGGCGGCCGTGGAGCACGCTGTGCAGGGAGCGGCGCGGGGGCGACTCGAGCTCGTCGAGCCAAGAGTCTTCGCTCGACTCCGGGCTCGACTCCAGCTGCGTGACCATTCCGCAATGATAACCGTTTCCACCTACAGTGGGGGCCATGCTTGGCGACGGAAACGGCTGGGTCGTAGCACCCGACGGCACGAAACTCTGGGGCCTGCACGGCGCCGCCGGATT
>ERZ1029886.169-NODE-169-length-15255-cov-46.083618_pt1 | contig 15255 bp, 12 predicted proteins | sample MGYA00519232_ERZ1029886 | MGnify/ENA primary metagenome ERZ1029886 (study PRJEB33666, sample SAMEA4610932) | skin metagenome | biome: Human-associated habitat; feature: Malodor aspect; material: skin | place: Philippines | collected 2015-08 ... | reverse complement strand
TCTGGTGGTAGCGCTTCCGGCCGGCTTTCGTGCCGAGCACATACCCGGCGGCGGCCCCGACAACGTATTGGTACATGGTAGTCAGGGTACAGTGGAAAATTGGGACTGGTTGGTTGCCCTCAGCCCCATGGTTGACGGTGCTGTACTAAGTTGTAGTGAGTATCCCCATGACGAACTAGCCAAAAAGGAAACCATGTCGGTAAAGCCGAAAATTATGACCGTCTACGGCACCCGCCCTGAGGCCATCAAGGTTGCGCCGGTTGTAAGTGTCCTCCAGAACGATGACCGCTTCGACTCCGTCGTGGTCTCGACTGGGCAGCATCGCGAAATGCTCGAGCAGGTGAACAAACGTTTTGGGATTACCCCGGATCACGATATGGCGCTGATGAAGCCGGGGCAGACTCTCAACGAGTTGGTAGCACGGGCAATTCAAGGGCTCGATCCGATCATCGAGGAAGAAAAGCCTGACGTCATCATTTCCCAGGGTGACACTTCGACGGCGATGGTCGCGGCACTTGCTGGTTTTCACAAGGGCGTGAGAGTTGTCCACCTCGAGGCTGGCCTGCGCACCGGAAACATCTTCTCCCCGTTCCCTGAGGAGGCGAACCGTAAGATCATCGGTCAGATTACGTCGCTTCACTTGGCTCCGACTAACGAGTCACGAGAAAATCTCCGCCGGGAGAATTTCCGTTCCAAGGACATTGTTGTGACGGGTAATACCGTCATCGATGCACTGCTCGCCGCGTCGGAGTGGGACGTCCAATTTGATGATTCGCGATTAGAGAAGCTTCGGAACTCCGACGAGAAGCTTGTGCTTGTTACGACCCACCGCCGCGAGAACCTCGACGCGATGAAGAAAATCGGTGGTGCAGTCCAGGACCTTGCAAAGTCTTACCCTGATCACATTTTCGCGTTGCCATTGCATCTCAACCCGAAGGTCCGGGATTCGGTGCTACCTGAGGTGGAGGATCTTCCGAACGTCATCATTACGGACCCGTTGCCATATGATCAGTTCACAGCGTTGATGAGCCGTGCGTACCTTGTGCTCACCGATTCGGGCGGCGTCCAAGAGGAGGCGCCGTCGCTCGGTAAGCCGGTCCTCGTGATGCGAGAAAACACTGAACGGCCCGAGGCTGTTGTGGCCGGGACGGTGAAGCTCGTCGGCACTGACCGAGATCTAATCGTTGCGGAGGCGAGGAACCTTCTCGACCAAGATGCGGCCTATGAAGCGATGGCCAATGCGGTCAATCCGTATGGCGACGGCAAAGCCGCCGAGCGAGCTGTTGCCGCGATTGCCGAATTGGTGGGCGTGGGCGAACGCATCGGTGAGTTTGAACCGGAGATCGACCATAAGTAACCGGGATTAGAAACACGGCCAAAGTGGGCGAGGGTACGCTCTAATAGAATAAACCGAGCCGCAAGAATAACGGGTCCAAAGATGACCCATGCGAAAGGAAAAGAAAAGTGGCAAACACCGCGGTGCAAAACACGTTTGAAGATGTCTGCGTCGTTGGCCTTGGTTACATCGGTCTTCCAACAGCAGCTTTTATCGCCTCCAAAGGCGTGAAGGTGACAGGCGTCGATGTGAACCCGACCTTCGTTGAGTCCATCAACAAGGGCGAAGTGCCGTTCGTTGAACCAGGCTTTGACAAACTGCTCAAGGACGTTGTGGAACGCGGTTTGCTTACCGCGCGTTTTGACCAGGTAGAGGCGGACGCCTACATCGTCTGCGTACCAACCCCGTTCAAGGGCGACAATCACGAGGTCGACACCAAGTACATCAACTCGGCGATCGACGCGATGACTCCGCACCTGCGCCCAGGTGCACTCGTGGTTCTTGAATCGACCTCTCCTCCGGGAACCACCCGCAATATGGCCGAGTACATCATTGAGAAGCGGCCCGACCTCTCGCTTGATGAAGAAGACGAGAACGCCATCTTTATCGCTCACTGCCCTGAGCGCGTCCTGCCGGGACAGATTATGGAAGAGATGGAGAACAATGACCGCGTCATCGGCGGTTTGACTCCTAAGGGGACCGAGCTTGCTCGTGATTTGTACTCGACGTTCTGCACCGCTGAATTGCTGACAACGGATGCAACGACAGCGGAGATGGCAAAGCTTACCGAGAACTCCTTCCGAGACGTTAATATCGCTTTCGCGAACGAGCTATCCCTCATTTGTGACCGTCTTGGAATCGACGTCTGGGAGCTGATTGAGCTCGCCAACCACCACCCACGTGTCAACATCCTTAAGCCCGGCCCGGGCGTTGGTGGACACTGCATTGCTGTCGATCCTTGGTTCATCGTTTCCGCCGTTCCGGAGGAAGCCAAGATCGTTCGCCAGGCGCGAGAGATCAACGATGGTAAGCCGTCGTTCGTTCTGGACAAAGTAGAAGAGGCGCTCAGCAAGTCTGACAATAGGAGGGTTGCAGCGCTTGGAATCGCCTTCAAGGCGGATATCGACGATCTCCGAGAGTCGCCGGCGCTGGGAATCGTTGAGAAGTTGGCTGAACGAAATTCCGATACCACGGTTTCAGTTGTGGAACCGAACGTAGATTCCCTGCCCGATCGTCTCGCCGCGCACAAGAACATCGAATTGGCCGATTTCACCAAAGCCATCGAAAGCGCAGACGTTGTAGTCCTCCTCGTTGACCACCGGGAGTTCGTTGGCGTCGACCACAATTTGCTCAACGGAAAGACTGTGATTGATACTAGAGGCATTTGGCGCTAACGCACTTGTGCTTAACGTCTAAGAATTGCGGCTCCCAGAACAAGAGTTCCGGAGCCGCGCCAGGGGCTATAGCTCAGTCGGTTAGAGCCGCGGACTCATAATCCGCTGGTCGCGGGTTCGAGCCCCGCTGGCCCCACAATTCTTTTATTTAGACTAGGTCTGCAAAGGTGATCCATCTTGAGGATATTAGTATTATCTCAATATTGGTATCCTGAAAACGGAGTTCCTCAGCGTCGTTGGAGCTGGATATGCGAAATGTTGCGTGATGCTGGCCACGAGGTTGTGGTTGTAACCCCCAAGCCAAATTACCGTTTCAATAGTGGGGCTAGGTGCTCACTTTCTGAGTTACTCCCTAAGGTCGGCGTTGAGCTTGGGCCCAGCGGGGAAACCATCATCCGGACTGGATCTATTCAATTTGGGGAGTCCCTGGTCGCCCGTGTGACTGCCCAAGCGGTAATGGCGTTACAGTCTCTGTTCTGTATTGGTGTACATGCGAAGGAGGTTGTGAAAGCGGACGCGGTGATTGGTACGATTCCGGCAATACCCACTGCGTTCCTTGCTTGGTTTGTTTCATTGGTTCTGGGGGTGCCATACGCAATTGATCTCCGAGATGCCTGGCCCGACTTAATGAAAAATTCTGCTAGTTGGAATGCGAGTCTAGGAAAAAGCAAATCGAAGACCGCTTTTGCCAAAGGCATAAAACGGGTACTAACAAGAGTCGTTGCGCCAGCTCTGAATAGGGTGATTCGCGGGGCGAGGTGCATCGTGGTGACATCCGCTGATTTGAAGCGGCAGCTCGAAGCGGACTTCGTGGATTTAGAGCCTGGTATTCCCGCGCCACATGTATATACGATCCGTAACGTCTTCCCTCACCATTCGACGCGAAGCGCGGTGAATCGGACGGTCGAACCTGGCACACTCAATGTTCTTTACGCTGGCACCTTGGGGCGGGCTCAAAACTTGGCAAACGCAATTCGTGCCGCGAAGATAGCAAGAACACAAGGGGTGGATGTGAGGCTCAGGTTTGTGGGTACTGGCGCTGCTAGAGACTATCTTGTAGGCCTTGCGAAATCGTTAGATGTAGAGGTGCAATTCTACTCCTTCAATCCCCCTGAACTACTCAATGAACATTACAGCTGGGCGGATACTGCGCTTGTGCATTTGACTGATTGGGAGCCGCTGGGGCGTGCGGTACCTTCCAAAACTTTCGAGCTGATGGCCCTTGGAATACACATCACCGGAGTTGTTGAAGGGGAAACAAAACGCTTAATTGAGATGTTGAGGGCAGGTGACACCGCTGCTCCTGAGGACCCGCACGCATTGGCTAGCCTTTGGGGGAATCTTTCCCGTAATCCCGATATGCTAAGTGTCGGTCCCGAGGGAAGAGAGTGGGTCTTTCGGCAACGGGAAGAAATCGTTCCAGCGCGGATTATTGAGATTATAGGGACTTTGGGGCCGCGGAATGACAGCTAGATCTATTTCGGTGGCGGTTTCGTACCTTTTCGGAGAGTTGTTAATTCGACCGCTACCTTTAGCACGAAAGATAGCGATGCGTACTGGCGTTTGGAAACGCTCTCCTCGTAGCTGGCGCATACCGATGCGTCGTTCAAAGCTCTATCGTGAAGTTCGATTTTCTATCGACATCGGTAATCCGACTGAAGCGCTTAACAGGATTCGGGATTCAAAGCTCCATGAGAGAGTCTTGCTGTTTCGCGAGAAGCGCGAAGCAGCTGACCTAGCCACGAGTCTGCGGCCGCTAGGTGGGTCTTCATTAAAATCTGTGAAGTATTTGAAAAGGTTTGGCCAGGAGTCAGAAGAGAGGGCTTCGCAAAATGCTGAGTTGAACGTCGCGTATTTCGTCAATAATTCAACGCCATACACTAAGTCAGGCTACACCTTACGTACAGATTCACTTGTTGAGGCAGTAAAAAACGTCGCCCCGCCTAGTTCGAACTTTTCGATCATGAAGGTTACCAGACTGGGATATCCCGAGGTTATAGGCAAGTTAGTCGATCGTGGCGTGAAAGACCTCTGCTATTTGACCCCCTGGTTGATGCCGATATCGACTACCTGCCGTTACAGGGCAGCAGTAAAATTACTAAGTGATCAGGTTAGCCTTAGCAAGGTGAAAGTCCTCCACACGACAACTCCGTTTGAGAATGCACGCATTGCTAAAGATGTAGCCAGGCTCCACTCAATTCCGTGGATTTACGAGTTAAGAGGAGAACCGCACAATACGTGGCTAAGCACAATAGCACACCGCTATCAAGATGAGGCAAAAAGCTCAGAACGGTACCGGCTGTCTCGTCTCCGCGAAATTGAGGCTGCGAAAGCGGCAGACCATGTAATAACACTCAGCGAGATTAGTAAAAAAATGTTGATCTCCTCGGGCGTTGACGAAAGTAAAATCACCGTCATACCTAATAGCATTGATTTAAGCTCATTTGATTTAGCCGGAGAACAGTCGGGTATTGAGAGGCGCAGAGCCCTCGGCCTCGCCGAGCGAATGGTCGTTGGGGTAATTAGCTCCCTCGTTGCCTACGAAGGCATCGATCGTCTCATCAAAGTTCTTCCGGATCTGCCGTCGGATTTGGTCGTGTTGATTGTAGGGGATGGAGAAGAGCGGCCCGTGCTCCAAGCACTCGCTTTGACGTTAGGTGTTGGGGACCGCTGCATTTTTGTCGGTGCCCGTCCAGCATATGAGATGCCTTCATGGTACGGAGCTATCGATGTTTTATGTGTTCCTCGAAAAAATGAAGAAGTCTGTCGGAATGTGACACCCATCAAACCACTGGGGGCATTAGCTCTAAGGAAGCCGGTCGTAGCTTCAGATCTGCCTGCATTGCGGGAGGTCACAGGAGGGTTTGGAAAATTTGTGGACTCTGACAATCCTACAGAGTTACGTTGTGCAATCATAGAGGCGATCCGCCATCCTGAACGCTTCTATGCGAGCAAGAGTTTTCTTAATGCGCGTCGTTGGGAGCTTGCGGGTGGGAATCTTTTTGAGGTCTACCGAACGCTGCGTAGTGCAGGAGCTTAATCATGTCTAAAGTAATTGATTTGTGGGAGGCCGCTGCGTTCGAGCAAGTGGCAGAAATGTCAATCAACCGGCACAAACGCAGGGACATCCGTTCTGCGATTCGCGAATCGCGCTATGCTTTGAAACTAATGGAGGCGGCACAGCAAGCTGACCGTCCAACCAGTGGCGAAGGTGTTTTTGAAGGGCCAATCCGGGTTGTTACAGTTCTTCACGCGAGTCTCCCGCATCACACTGGAGGGTACACCGGCCGGGCGCAGGGATTACTTCACGCGTTGAAATCCCGCGGGGTAGAACTCCGGGCTTACACACGACCGGGGTTTTATAGCGAAAGGGTTGATTCGAAAGCCGCTTTCCCTTTCGCCGTTGACGAAGTAGATGGAGTCAACTACCGGCATTTACCTGCCGAAACACCAAGAAAGCGGGGGGAATATCAGTACATGTTCGATGCTATCGAGTGGTATCGGAAGATGTTGCTTGTGGAGAATCCAAATGTGGTGCACGTGCGATCCACTTATCTTATCGCCTTACCCGCCGCAATTGCCGCTCATCAGCTGGGAATTCCCGTTGTCTATGAAGTCTCGGGATTATGGGAACTCGTGTACGAGGGACGTGGTGAGATGGGGCGGGCGAAGCGAACGCAGCGTTTCGAGGATTTAACCTGCGCAACTGTGGATCGAGTAGTTGCGATGAATCGTTCGATGGCGGATCTACTCGAGGTGAGAGCGCAAAACTGGGTTCTCTCCGTTGATGAGCTACCTAATGCTGTCGACACCACCCGCTTTAGCGGCATCACTCCATTACAAACACGAAAAGTGCCGGGTTACGACGTCGGTTATATCGGTTCGTTGGTGGACTACGAGGGTCTTTCTACTCTGCTGGAAGCAATATCAATGGCCGATGCTGAAGGTTTCCGAATTACGGCAAAGATCGTTGGCGGAGGAGCTGAGCAGCGAAAGCTGGAAGAACTAGCGAGCAGCCTCAGGATTGATGACAGGATCGACTTCAAAGGACGGGTTCCTGCTAGTGAAGCCGTTCTTCAGTTTGAAGACGTAAACGTGGTAGTTCTACCCAGGCTTTCGAAACCGGCGACTGAGATCGTGACGCCCCTCAAGCCCTTCGAAGCTATGGCGGCTGGTCGGCCACTCTTAGTTTCGGATGTAGCGGCCCTTGCTGAGGTTTCACGTGAGGGCACGTGTGCTGCAGTATTTAGGAGCGGCGACGCGGAAGACCTTAAAGAACAATTGATCAGCTTACTTCGTAACCCGATACGCCAACGGGAGCTAGTTGAAAACGCGCGCGACCTGGTTGAACAGGAGCACAATTGGAATCTAGTCGCAGAACGTATGGAAAACTACCTGCGCAGCGTCGCGATTCCCCGATCTGAGCTTCCTTGCTTGCCGGACGTTCGTACACAACGGTCGGGGGCTTTTTCCTGGAGGGTGAAAGGTCAGTAAGATGCGGATGCCAAAAAAAATTACGCTAAGGGAGTTCGCGGCTGGGGTCCTATTTTCCGTAGGCCTATTTTCCGCAACCATTATGGTGCTGCGGGGGCTCAACTATGGGGTTTTTGTCCTACTCGCCGTAGTGGGCGCTTGCCAGTTGCTGGTCCTAAGGACTATTGAGCGTGGACAGGCGATTGAGCGTCGAAAGCTTGAAAAACTCGAAAAGCGGCTAGAGAAAGTTGGGGACGCGGAGCAGATCAGTGCCGTCGGAGCGCTTGTTGAAGAAACGTTTTCAGCGGTTGATGCGAAACTGGATGCGGAATTGCATAGGGAGGGGGACGCGGAATCTGACTTTCCCGTAGGTGCCCTAGACGACTTTATCACTGAAATGGATGAGTTCGACGAAAGCGAACGGGGTCTACCGCTTTCTCGGTTAGTGTCGCTGCATCGGGTGATTCGAGTGGTGAGACCAGATACGATCGTGAGCGGTGTCGCGGTAGCTACTGCATTGCAAAGCTGTTTATCAGTCGGGAGCATTGAATACCGCTCGTTCGAAGAGCTTAGTAGTGTTCGTGGGGCTGACAGGCGGATAGTTGTTATTGTCGACTTCGCCCACGCGGATTGTTTGCCAAAGCTCGTTTTAGAGTCGAACGTCTATGTTTCGGGCATTTTGCTTGTGGATCTTGACGATTGGGCCATGCCGACGAATCATTTCGTGGAAGTGCTCCCAGCCGACTTCTTGGTCGGTGTACGATCCTTCTATCCACGGGAACGAGTAATTGACTCAGCCGTCTGGGATATGAAGACTGGAAAGTCCGAGGGAGAAGATGGTTAGCTATGTCAAATCTTGAGAAAGTATTGTCTCTCGGTCAGCTAATCGCTGAGCCCGAAGAAACTAGTACGGGGACAAATTTTCGAGTCACTATTGATAATGATGGCGTACCGGTTCCAGTTTTGCTGCATTTGAAAAATCTCTCGCGAACGGGGCAGTTAGTCGTCACTTATAACGGTGCCGTCAGTAGATCCAAGGCGCCTGATGGGGTTGTTTTTCAGCGTTCGAGCTGGTTGGATGACTTCTCTACAGATGTCATTCAAATTTCGGATCCTTCGTTACCAGAGCATCGCCGGCTGGCGTTGGGGTGGGGCCAGTTCCGAAAAGACATCTGGGCTTTTGACGCCTACATTGGCGTGATTTCGCTCCTGCGCGATCGGTTCGCCCTGGCAGGCCCCGGAGATACTGTGCACTACGGAAGTTCGGCGGGCGGATTCCAGGCTCTGATTGCTAGTGGGAAGGATCGGGGTAGCCGGGCGGTAGTAAACAATCCTCAAGTCGACTGGTCGCGCTATGGGGCGCAGTTTGTTAACGCTTTGTTGCGGGATGTATTTGAAGGTGCCAGTATTGACGAGGTTCGTTCCGTGGAACCGTGGCGGTTAAACGCATTAGAATTTTACAAGGAGATCGAATACGTACCGAAGGTTGAGATGCTTTTCAACGCTGGCAGCTCCGGTGACTTCACTGCCCAGATCCAGCCCGTAATTTCCGAGCTTCAATCGATGCATGTGCTAGCAAGCACCCCGAACATATCGTTGACCTTTTACCACCATGAGCCGTCGGGGCACAATCCACTTTCTCGCGCAGCGACCATTAAGGCTATTGAAAGTCATGTTAGGGCAATCCGTAACGAATAGTGCCTTGTGGTCGAGGTGCATGCGCCCTATTACCTCAGATGCAAAAAGACTAATTTCCGAGGCTGTCCGAAAAACCCGCTTCAAGCTCGCCACCTTCCTCTGGAGTAGGAGATCAGAAAGACGCCGACGCCACGATGCCGAACGCATTGCAAGTACTATTCTGCATGGTCGGATCCCGATAGCCTCGGTATATTCGACGGAGCTATACAATCGTTTTCCAAGCTTACAGTTCTCAACAATTCTTCCTGAGTTGCGGGTTGGAGCGTTGACTAGAACGCAGTTGAACTTTATTGCTTCAGCGGCACTTTTTGACCGGCGGCGGCTGTCGGCAGGGGACGGTCCATTGAGTCTGGGTGAACTGGAAAATCAGTTAGGGAATGGTGTAGCTGAACCTCCGGTGATCTCTGTAGTAATTCCGGTTTATAACAATGGCGAGTATCTTTTGGGGAAATGCCTCTCGAGCCTTGCTACGAATCTTTTGTTCTCGAAAATGCAGATCGTCATCGTTGATGATTGCTCGGACGAACGTTGTACACGCGAAATCTTGTCTTGCTTAGAACGCAGGTATCAAAATATTGAGGTAGTTTCGCTTACTAACGGACCCTCTGGATCCGCATCTGTCCCGAGAAACGTAGGTATGGCTCGAGCTAAGGCCCCTTGGATCACTTTCTTGGACCCGGACAATTCGATCTGCGCGCGTGGATTCGATCGTCTTCTCAACCACGTAAACGGAAGCCCGCAAGAGATTGATTTTGTGTCCGGGTACCAGGTCAAGGTCTCGGAAACCCCTGGTATCACGGCGTTAAATGCGAAACGTGGGGTTGAGGTGGTCCCAAACCCCTTAGATACGATGCTGAAACGGTCGATTTTCCCGACTGTTTCTACACAGGCTGCGCTGATTTCAACCTCTTTGCTTCGTGATTCCCAGATCCATTTTATAGACCAAGCAACTGGGCAGGACACCCTTTTTGGTTGGGAGGTGTTGGCGGTGTCGAAAAACACAATGTTTGTGGACGACACATGGCTACTCTACTTTGCGGAGAGAAGAGGGTCCGTTAGCAATGCGTCCAACCAGGAGTTTTTAGCCAGACTATACAAACGGGATTTTTTTCTCGCTAGATTCGCGTGCGAATATGGACTCGGTGAAGCGTTAAATACCAGCGGCCGCTTGCCCGATATCGAGCGTTATGAACAGAGTGGCGCCGTTGGGAAGGCGCTGGCGATGAAGCTTAGAAAGAGTTACCAGCAGCTCTTGGGAATCGAGCTCGAAAGCTGCACCTCTCCGACCATTTGGTGAAAGTCATGATCTAAAGGAAAAACATGAATAATGCAGCAGATGAGCAAGAACGCGAGTTGCTTGAGGCACTGACAGCATGGCAAGCACAGCAGGATAAGCATAATCTGATAGATTCCGGTGTGCTGCGGCCAGCAATGCACCGACAAGGTCTGCGACAGTATTTGCACGAGGTATGGAGGTACCGCGACTTCATATTTCGATATGCTTCTGGCAGGGCTGTGTTAGACACAGATGAAATGTATTTGGGGAAGATTTGGAATATTCTCGACCCCTTGTTGCGTATCTCTATGTATGCCGTGATTTTCGGCCTTCTATTGAGGACCTCGAGAGGCATCGAGAACTTTCTGGGGTTTCTTATTATCGGCGTAATGTTTTTTTCCATGCTCTCCAAAGGGCTAGGCGCTGGCTCCGGGTTGCTGGAGCGTTCCAAGGCGCTGATCCGGACATTCACATTTCCAAAAGCATCGTTAGTTTTCACCGAGGGATTAAGGAATGCTCTTTCGAGTGTGATTCCGGGTCTGGTTGCGATTGTTGCGGCTCTGTACTTTCAAGGGTTTAGTGGTATAACGCCAGCTATCGCTTCGGTGGTTCCCTTGTTTATATTGATCCATGTGTTCGCCACTGGGCTAATGTTTATAGTTGCGCGTATTACGACGTTTGTTCCCGACACAAAAAAGGTTGTGTTTTACGTAAATAGAGCCTGGTTTTACATTTCAGGCATCTTCTATTCTGTTGAGCGCTATGTTTCTGTACCCCGTATGGAAGCGATTATGACCGCAAATCCTGGGTATCGCTTTCTAAGCGCCGTACGTAATGTCACGCTTTACAGTCAACCGCTGCAGGTTTCCGAATGGATCGCTTTGGTGGCATGGTCGGGTGGTGTTTTCATTGGGGGATTCATATTCTTTTGGCTGGCGGAAGATAGGTATGCGCAAGTTAAATAAGCCAACGGTAATTGTCGACTCGGTGACACGCACATATCGGTCAGATAATAGACGCAGTTTGTTGGGGCCATGGCTTGGAAACAAGGCCGGCGTTCGACAAGTCACGGCGTTGAACAACGTTTCCCTTGCCGCCACTGCCGGAGAATGCGTAGGTGTATTGGGTCGCAACGGTTCAGGAAAATCGACCCTAATGCGGCTAATTGCCGGTAACGAGTCACCAGACACCGGTAAAGTGATGGTGTCCGCAACACCGACGCTCCTTAACGTTTCGGCAGCGCTCCAACCAAAATTGACTGGTCGGGCGAATATCAGGCTAGGGTTGCTGGCTCAAGGTGTCTCTCGCGAAGATATCGAGAAGCTAAGTTTCGAAATACAAGAGTTTGCGGAGATTGGGGAAGCAATTGACCGCCCTATGGCGACCTATTCTTCTGGTATGGGGGCAAGGCTGAAATTCGCGATATCAACCGCGGTGCGCAGGGAGATTCTGCTGGTCGACGAAGCGCTAGGGACGGGAGATGCAGGCTTTACGGAAAAAGCTCAGGAGCGGATGTCAACTTTTCTTGATGGCGCAGGAACCATTTTTTTCGTCTCTCACTCAATGCAGTCCATTAAATCGATTTGCACTCGATCGATCTGGCTTCATGAAGGGAGGGTGATCGCGGACGGGCCTACAGAAGCAATCGGCACGCTCTACAATAAGTGGATGGCACGAACCGCGAGGAAGAATTTCGACATAGCCGATAGCCTTCTGCGGGGAGTTGAGAAAACCTATAGCGCGCCGGATTTTCATTACCAGTGAGGTTTATTAGGGAAATCTTGCGGCTCGATTAGTATCTCGAGAGAGGGAGTGCATCCAGAGTGGCTGTTAGAAGATACCCATTTGGGTTCGTCATTTTCGATCAAGAGCTCAATTTGGGTGACTATTTGCAGGAGGAGTTTGCAACAACTTCCCTGAACGGTCAGATTGCCATAGCTCTTCGGCCCGATACCCCGGTGGAATTTATTGGTGATTCTGAATGCGGGGTTGCGCTTCTGGGTTTTGCTAACTATGTCGGTGATGACGGGAATGACGAACGATTTATTAAACTCGCGCTCGAACGCCTAAAAAAGGGAAAGTCTAACTTCGAACGGTTTCTCGATCTTGTTGTCGGGAGGTGGGCGTTAGTTGTTTTCGAGCAAGGGGCTGTCTCTATCTACAATGACACCCTTGCTCTGCAGCCGCTCTACTTTTCTAGGCGGTTTGACTTTGCGACTTCGCATCTCCCACTGGCGGTTGCGATAGAGGATCACATTTCAGGAACTACCTGCGAGCTTGACGACCTAGGGCAAATTAAGTTCTGGGACGAAACAGAGGATGTCCGCGTCGGTGCGTTGCCTGCAAACTTTCGCTTGAACTGGTCAACAAAGCAGATTGAGCGGTTCTACCCGCACGAAGATGTCGAGAGTTTTGGTGTTGGTTTTTCTGCCGAAGAGGAAGAGCTGGAGAAGTGTGTCGCGCTCGTTGACCGGTCGGTTAAATACTGGGCGTCTTTGAATTTTGATCTTTTCGTCGCCTTGACTGCCGGGATGGATACGCGAATGTGTGCCGCAGCAGCTCTACGGGCAGGCGTTGATTTCTCATTTGTGACTTACGGCAGCGATGCTCCATTAATGGAGGATGATGGGGTTACCGCAAATTCATATAAGCGAGATGTCATGGTTGCTCGTCAAATTGCAAACAACCTGCAAGCTAAGTCGGTGATTCTGGCGAGGGAGGATGCCTCGTCCTATGCCTTGAGCAAGGGTGATAGGGAAATTCTGAATTCGAATTCATTTGGTCGACATGCGGCCAATTTCCAGGGGATGTACGAAGATCGTCTCGGAAAAAACCCGTCCATATGTTTTGTTGGCACTGGTTTGGAGGTCTTTAAAGACTATTACGCGGGCGTCAGTAAGCCGAAAACTGAATTCGAAATTTTTAAAGCGTTATCGACTTCCTTGGGCGGACTATCTAGGAGTAAACATCCTGCTAATTTCGATTATGAGGAGCTTTTCGGTCGGCTAGGCTTTGACCGAGTCACGTCCTCAGACTATTCAATTAGCAATGTCCTCTTCTGGGAGCTTAGAGCGTCTAGATTCCAATCGGAAGCCATCAACTGTCAAGCTACCGCATTTCTACCTATCAACCCTCTTGCAATTCGAAGGGTTTTCGAGACTGCGCAGCGGCTTCCGTTCTATTCCCGAAGAGATTCGGGCTTTTATAAGGATTTTATCCAAAAGGCGTTCCCACCACTTGCTGGGTATGAAGTGAACGGTGAGGCTTTCGTCAAGCGCCCGGAGCCTCTTGAATACCCCGAGATTTTTGAGAAGTCCGGTGTCGAGGGTGCTGTAGTTCAACGGCTGCACACGCCTCCAGATCTGCTCCAACTGCGTGAGGGACTATTAAAGAATGGTTCAGAACAGTTTTTTTCTTCGAGTTTTGGTTTAGATGATGGGGGCTTGCGCGTTCGTTTCACTACCCCCCATCAAGTGGGAAAGTCGTTTTCAAATCTCGTGCTTTTCCTTCGTGTGAATGGGCGTGATGTGTGGACGGTCCAGATAGGTCCTAGTCCCGATGAGTCCGTCGTAGTTGCCGATGGGCTGAAACATAATGACCTAGTTGAGTTTGGGGTTCGTGCAACTCGCGATAACGGGGTGGCGTGGGCTAATATCAGCACCGTCAAATTGCTCGATTGGGCGGAAACTGAGAGATTTCGAGGGCGACTTGGACCCGATTTTCCCGAGTCGGTGCAGGTTAGATGGCTGCATTAGGTGCTTTTGTCTCCCTAATTTGTGTCGGATTCACGATAAAGTAGGTGATGGTTGGGGAAAGCGACCCTCCTCGCTGACGAAGGGGATTTTGCCCGGTACGCGCTGGGCAAAAGCGGAAGGTAGGACGGGACACTATTTCGCTGCTCAGGGAATTGCTCGGTGAATTCAGCACTGCAGAACTCGCTGCAGGACACAATCGACTCAGACAAGCTTTCGGTGTTCCCGGGACGATCTGTGTGGACAATCACTGACGCGAACGTGGAGCGCTATGATGCCTCGCTGGTCCCTAATGCCTACGACGCACAGCTGCGCGTTAACTCGGGCGATGACGTCGACCTCGTTGTAGTCCAGTTCCCAGGCGCCAACGACCAGGCGAGGAGCGAGGGTACCGTACTGGCCACCACAGATTCCGCCGCCGACGAGAGCGGAGCCGGCGTGGTTGAGATCGCCAACCTCGGCGGACAGGAGGTCGAGCTCGCGGACCTGCGCGTGGACGTGGTCAACCAGTTCGGGTACCGTTTTGCGGGTAGTTGTGGGCGGGGCGAATGCCCGTCGAGAGGCTTGGGTCCGAAGAGGCTCTCGTGGTGCCGCGCGATGAGGGCGGCCGCGATTTCACCGAGGAGGCTGTTGCGCGGTCGTATCTAGTAACACCGTGGTGGGTATCGAGTAACGCATTGGTGAGCATCCTGTAACAGTCCGGGGGAGGATTCTGGTGACCGCGTGGCTTCAGGGCACGCGGCGTTACCAGAGGAGTCTGATTGTGGCCGACTACCGGGCGGTAATGGATCAAGTGCTGAAAAGGCTGGTCTGTCCGCCAAATCTGTTCGAGTCTGCGGTGCTCGCACACCACGGTGCAAAAAGCACGCGATGCACTGGTGGAACACGACATCACAACGCGTGAGCAACTTCGTGGGGTTGCGGATCATGAGCTGGCGGACTGGTTTATCGACGGGCGCAGCCATGCTCAGGGGGATTTTGTCCCGATCGATTTCGACGCTGTTGCCAAGGCGCGCACCGGGCGCAACAAGGTGACCCTGCAGGTGCTGTGGGTCCGCTACACCGCACAGCCTGCGGCACAGGCCAGCGGTATTACAGCTACGAGCGGTTTCGCCAGCTTGTGGCCCAACACGTTGATGCCGCTGGGCTGACTGCCAGGATCACCCATGCCCCGGGCCATACGATGCAGGTGGACTGGGCAGGCACGAAGATGCGGCTGTGTGACCCCACCGGTGGACAAGGCTCGAAGGTCAGTATCTTTGTCGCCTCGCTGCCGTATTCGGGCATGGTGTTCGCCTGCGCGTGCGCGGATGAGCGCCAGGACGC
>ERZ1029886.167-NODE-167-length-15467-cov-176.316507_pt1 | contig 15467 bp, 19 predicted proteins | sample MGYA00519232_ERZ1029886 | MGnify/ENA primary metagenome ERZ1029886 (study PRJEB33666, sample SAMEA4610932) | skin metagenome | biome: Human-associated habitat; feature: Malodor aspect; material: skin | place: Philippines | collected 2015-08 ... | reverse complement strand
TTATGGGCGTATATTCTTTATAGATGGAAAAAGACTGAAAGAGAATTAGATAAATCTAAAAAAGAAATTCAACGTTATCAAGAAGAGGAATTAAAAAAAGACGAAAATAATTTATTAAATGATTTAAAACTTGACGGACCGATAATTAAAGAATTTACGATAGATAAAACTAAACGTAAGTTTGGCGAAAGACATAGAATAGACGCAAATAAATGGTTAGATAAACAAAAAGAAAATGGATCAATACCAATCAAACAATCATTTGTACTAAAAGGTAAAAGTGGTAGATACTTCCAAGACATACTAACAGTATTTTCGGAACATGCATTATCAGAAAAAGTAATGGAAACTACTGACGATATTTTAAAAGCGAAGAAATATCGTACACATAAAGAAGCTAGCGAAGAAGCAATTAAATATGATTTTAAAGTTATAGCACTTAATACTTATGTAAAGGAGTTATAGCCTATGTGGATAGCACTAACCATTATACTCGGCATACTTCTACTCATAGCGATAGGTAATAATACAGTGTTACGTCAGGAGTTGGACGCACAGAGATATACGAATGTGTATCTGTTTACTAAGTACGTGAGAGATTGCGATATAGAAGATGTGGAATTCGAGATTGAGAGAACGAAGAAACAGTTTAAGTAATGGAGGTAATGTAATGGATAATATATTTAATATGGACGGTAGTAAAAAAGAAGATGTTAATATTAAAAACCAAATATATGAATTGAAATCGACTTTTCCTTTAATACTTGAAGTGGCTAGATTGAAATCTGAATATCAACATGAGAGATTAACAAGTTTAAGACAACAAGGTTTTACAGAAGAACAAGCGTTAGAAATTATCAAAGTGGAGCGTACACCTTACGACCAACAATAAACAATGGAGGTAATCACTTGTACACACGAGATGAAGTAAAAGGAATGATCAACGATTATAAGTGGATGCGTAATATTATAGAGTCGCAAGTCTATGACGCAGACAGTACATCTATTGCACAATATGGTATCGAGTCTGTAATGCCTAAAGCTAAAGGTGGTACAGGTGATAAGGTATTAGTTAAAGTACTGAATAGGAATAGAGAGTATCGACGTAACGTAAAGATACTTAATAAGATAGAGTTCATAGATAAGTATGAAGAATATATAACAGATGATAGGAACTATCACATATTACAAATGCTTAAACTAAACATGCAACATAAGACTATCAAGGACTTAATGGAAATCAATAGTGACTCTAAGTTCTATGCATGTATCAATGAGATAGTGAATGTGTATATGGATGCACAACAAGGACACTACGATAAAGAGAAGACATCGAAGAGATAGAAGACATCGAAGGTAATGTGCATTAATGATATATATAACTTTATAATATAGCTATACGAATTGAATAAATACTCGAAGGCACATCACATAGGTGGTGTGTCTTTTATTATGGAGTTTATGCATAATGAATGATTATAAAACACGTAAAAAGTTCTATAACAGTAAAGATTGGGAAACTGTAAGGTTAATGGTTTTAAAAAGAGATAACTTTGAGTGTCAGTGGTGCAAAGAAGAAGGAAAAGTAACGACTGAAGACTTAGAAGTTGACCATATTGCAGAGTTGCAAGATAGACCAGATTTAAAATTAGATCCTGATAATCTTAGAACATTGTGTAAAGCTTGTCATAATAAACGACACAAAAGATTTCAGTATGGTGGCAATCAATTTAAACCACAAAAAAAGTGGAACGATGAAAAATGGTAAAAATGAACTACCCCCCGGTCAAAACCATTTCGAGTTTTTATCGTAACTGGGAGAACGGCGGGTGGGCTCGACTTCGCAACTTTTTGAAAAAAATACACATATAACCTATACCCCCCACCTCTACATGCAGAAAGGAGTGATTTTGTGAAAGTAAGTGACAATGATAAGAACGTAATTAAAGAGCGTAAGCGATTAGAAGAAATTTACAAAGATATTCCATCAGAAAAGCTGAAAGTTGTTGAAGGGCTAGTTATTCAAGCAGCAAGATTACGTATCATGCTCGATTACATGTGGAAAGATATTCAAGAGAATGGCGAATATACTATGTTTCAGCAATCACAAAACTTACCATCATATGAACGTGAGCGTCCAGTAGCACGTTTATACAACACACGTGACCAATCATACCAACGTGTGATTAAGCAACTTACTGACTTGTTACCTAAAGAAAATAAGGTAGTTGAAACAGACGAACCTGTTGATGATTATGTATGATCAGAAACAAATATGTTGATGAGTACATTCAACAATGGCGTGATGGAAAGATAATCTTTAATCAAGAACGTATTGACTTAATTGAATATCTTGAAAATGATGTACTCACTCTCCCAAATGTTCATTTTGAAGAAGAAAAAATAGAAAAGTGTATAAAGTTTATTGAGAAATGGTATTTTCCAACTCAACCATTCCAACGCTTTATCATTGCTTTCTTGTTCTTGATAGATGATGTTGAAGATACACCATATTTCACAGAGTTTGCTTTATTCATGGGACGTGGGGCAGGTAAGAATGGTTTTATCAGTGCAATAAGTGATTTTTTCACTACTCCTATACATGGTATTAAAAAATACGATATTTCAATTGTTGCGAACAGCGAAGAACAAGCGAAAACATCATTCAATGAAATATACGATGTTTTATTAGATCATAAACGTAATAAAACGGGCGAACGACCTAAAGCACCTTATGAAGTAAGTAAAACGGAAATCAAAAACCGTTCTACTGGTTCAATTATTAGATACAACACTTCTAATACTAAAACTAAAGATGGTGGTCGTGAAGGTTGCGTCATCTTTGATGAGATTGCCATTTATGAACACTCGGATATGGTAAACGTTAAGCGTGGTGGTTTAGGTAAGGTAATTCACGATAGAACGTTTTATATCTCTACAGACGGATTTGTACGTGAAGGATTTATGGATCAAATGAAAGAAAGAATTACTGAAGTTTTAAAACGTAATAATCCTAATGACCGTATATTTCCTTTTTATTGTAAGCTTGATGATCCTAAAGAAGTAGATGATGAAAAGATGTGGGAAAAATCAAATCCTATGTTGCATCCACCACTTACAGGATATGCACGCAACTTAAAACGTAAGATAAAAGAAGAATATAACGTGTTACACATCAACCGTTCAAACAAACCAGAGTTCATGACTAAACGAATGAATTTACCCGAAGTTGATGAAGAAAGAGTTGTTGCACCTTGGGAAGAAATATTAGCTACAAATAGAGAATTTCCTAATCTTGAAAATAAAGCCTGCATTGGTGGTCTCGACTATGCGTTAGTTAGAGACTTTGCCAGTGTAGGCTTGTTGTTTAGAGATGGTGATGAGTATTACTTTAAATCTCATTCATTCATTAGACGTGGTTTTTTAGAAACAACTCATCTTGAACCACCGATTGAACAATGGGCAGATGACGGACTACTTACAATTGTAGATGATGAAGTGATTGATATATCTTACATTGTTAATTGGTTCTTAAAACAACAACAAAAGTACAATTTAACAAAAGTCATTTCAGATAACTTTAGAACAGATATTGTAAGGCAACCTTTTGAAGACGCAGGTATACCGTTAGAGGTTATCAAAAATCCAACTGCTATTCATGGTTTATTAGCACCACGTATTGATACCATGTTTGCTAAAAGACAAATTGTATTTGGTGATAATCCGTTAATGCGTTGGTTTACAAATAACGTAGCAGTCACAATGCAACCTGATGGAAGTAAAAAATATATTAAAAAAGATGAAGTCAGAAGAAAAACAGACGGTTTTCATGCAATGCTCCATTCACTTTATAGAGCAGATGAATTATTAGAGTATGATCAACCATTTATTATGGCAGATATTAGTTTTTAAATTAGGAGGTGATTACTATTTCGATTTTTGATCGTATTCTAGGTAGGAATGAAGCAATTGAATTTAGTTATGATTTTGAATTGTTAAGAGATAAATCGCATAAAGCTTACATAAAAAAGTGGGCTTTAGATACGTGTATTAATCATATTGCTAGAACAATTAGTCAAACAAAATTTGAGTACATTGATAGTGGTGTAAAAGACAATACCAATACCACATATTACAAATTAAATGTACGACCTAATACAGACGAAAGTGCTGCAACCTTTTGGCAAAAAGTTGTACGTAAGTTGATTTATGACAATGAAGTTCTAATTGTTGTGACAGATACTAAAGATCTAATCGTTGCCGATGATTTCACTCGTGAAGAATACGCTTTATATGATGATGTGTTTAAAAACATTATCGTTGGAGAGTTTGAATTTGAAAGAAACTTCCTAATGAGTGAAGTTATTTATTTAGAGTACAATAACGAATCTATATCTAACATATTATGTGGACTTTTTAGCGATTACGGGGATATCTTTGGTAGGTTAATTCAAGCTAACTTACTGAACAATCAAATTAGAGCAACGCTTAGCATGGATGCAAACTACAATATGAACAAAGAATCTCAAGAAAGTTTGCAGAAGTTTATTAATAAGGCATATGAAGCATTCGCTACAAATGATATTGCGATTGTGCCACTCCAAAAAGGTTACACATACGAAGAACATTCAACGCAAAGTCAGGCTAAAACATCATCTCAAATAGATGATTTATCAAAATTACCTGACCAAATATTAAGTTATGTGGCTCGTAATTTAGGTATTCCGTTAGGACTTATCAATGGAGATACTGCCGATATTCAAGGTATGACTGATAATTATATGAAGTTTTGTATTAATCCTATTATTGAAAAGATTACAGATGAATTAAATGCAAAACTTTTTACAGTTAGAAGTTATAAAGAAGGTAAACGTATTAAAGCTATTTCAATTGATGCATATGATCCAATTCAAAAAGCTGAAGCTATCGACAAGTTGATTTCAAGTTCAGTATTTACTGTCAATCAAGTATTAGATATGTTCGGATACCCTCCAAGTAAAGACGAAGACGCTAATAAACGTTTAATCACTAAAAACTATCAAAGTGTCGACGAAGCAAATACAGGTAATAAATAAAAAAACTACCTTATTTATTAAGATAGTTTTTTAAAATTGTTTCTATTAAATTGTTCAAGCTTCTATTTTCTTGTTTAGCGATTTTTTCAAGTTTTGCTTTATCTGTCTTTTCGAGTGTTAAAGCGTAACGTATTTTATTATCTGATAAAGTCATATAATCACCTCTTTATTTACTATAACCTAAAGCTTTGAATGTTGCAAAGTGATATCACTATGATATAATAAGATAAAAGATATTCATAGTGGGTGATAATAATGTCGGTAAATAAAATAGATATGAAAGGTAAAAGGTTTGGTAAATTAAAAGTAGTTGAAGATTCTTTAGAAAGAACAAAGAGTGGTTGTATAAAATGGAAGTGTAAATGCGATTGTGGAAATTTTAAAAATGTAGATGGAAGAAGTTTGCGAAATGGCAGCGCTCAATCATGCGGATGTATACAAAGAGCTAGACAATCAGAGTTAGCAATTGAAAGGAATTCAAAATTAAAAGGTAAGAGATTTGGACAATTAAAAGTCACAGAAATTTTACCAATGGATGTGTACGGAAGAAGTTATGTAACTTGTATATGTACATGCGGAGAAAGTATAAAAGTTAGAGTGGACGGATTATTAAATGGTCACACTAAAAGTTGCGGTTGTTACAAATCAGAACTTATGAAAAGCAGGAAAGGAAAAAATAGCCCTAGTTATAACTTTTCTATCACTGATGAAGATAGAATTCTCAAAAGAACTTTAAATAGAGATAAATTAAACTCTTGGAGAAAAAACATTTTTAAAAGAGATGATTATAAATGTGTAATCTGTGGTCAAAATGGATATTTACATGCACATCATTTAGATGGATATCATTGGTGTAAAGATAAGAGATATGATTTAAACAATGGAGTAACGTTATGTAAAGAACATCATTATACGTTCCATAAAAAATACGGATACAAAAATAATACAAAAGAACAATTTGAAGATTATTTAAAGCACGCTCAATAATGAGTGTGCTTTTTATTATGCATTGAAAGGGGGTGAGATGATGAAAATAGACCGAACTAAAGGTTTCTTTAATGCTAAAAAGGAGTCAGATACCAAGGCAGTTATGGATATATATGGAGAAATTGTTGATGATAAATTAACAGATTCTGAAACTAGCGCTGTTTCCTTTAGAGATGCATTAAAAGAGTTTGGAGATGTTAAAGAAATCGAAATCACAATTAATTCATCAGGCGGTTCAGTATTTTCAGGAATAAATATTGCTAATCAAATAGCTAATCACCCTGCACATATTACCGTCAATGTGAGCGGAGTAGCTGCATCTATTGCATCTGTTATAGCTGTTGCTGCAGATACTGTGAAAATGGAGTCTAATAGCATGATGATGATTCATGAAGTGTGGGCGCCATTTATGGGAAATCATTCTGAAATGAGAAAATTTGCGGATGATTTAGAAAAAATAAATACAACTGTTTTTAATAGTTACTTAAATAAGAATCCTGACATCGACCATGCGATTCTAAAAGATATGATGGCAAAAGAAACATGGTTAACAAGCGAAGAATGTTTAGAACTAGGGTTAATTGATGAAATTACTGAAGCTAACAGAGTATCGGCTAAAATCTCACCAGAGATGGAAGCAAGATTTAAAAATATGCCTGTTTTAGGGGGTGAGAAAATTATGGCAAGATATCGTAATGAAGATACACCTGAACCTCAAACACAAAACGTTACTGCTGAAGATGTAATGGATAAATTAGATGAAATTTTAGAAGCAGTTAAAAATATTGATTCTAAAAAAGATGACAACAAAGACAGTAAAACAACTGAAACAGAACCACCACAAAATAGTTTTGCAAGACTATTTAACATGAACACAAAATAAAAGGAGTGTAAAAAATATGGCAATTAATTTAGAAGATAAGCAAGGCTTTGAGAATTCTAAAAAAATCTTACAAGAATTCGCAAATCTTAATCCAAGTGCTTCTGATGAAGAAGTAAAAGAAAAATATACTGAATATATGAACGCATATACAGAAGAATTAGCGAATGCTATTCGCAAAGATATGAAACAAGAACAAGGTGACAATGCAGTATTAAATGCACGCAATGTTAATCGTTTAACTAACGAAGAAAAGAAATTCTATAATGCGTTAGTGTCTGAAGACCATGTTAATACTGATACTAACTGGAAAGACGGAGAATTATTACCAGAAACAGTAGTAGATCGTATCTTTGATGATATTGAATCTGAACATCCATTATTAAAACACATCACAATTCAACGTACTGGTTTAAAAGCGCGTGTAATTCGTTCTGTGCCTGAAGGTCAAGTTGTTTGGGGACCAGTATTCTCAGAAATTAAAGGTCAATTAGAGGCATCATTCTTTGAACAAGATGTATCTCTAGGTAAAGCGACTGCATTCGTTGTTGTTCCTAAAGATTTAAAGGACGCAGGTGTACAATGGGTTGACCGTTATGTTCGTTTACAAATCAAAGAAGCTTTCGCAGTAGCAATTGAAAAAACAGCTATTCAAGGTTTAGGTGCTGCTAAAAATCAACCAGTAGGATTAATGAATGAAATTAATCGTACAAATGGTGCAGTATCAGAAAAAGCAACTACTGGAACATTAACGTTCGCTGAACCTAAAACATCTATTAAAGAAATTGGTAATGTAATTAAAAACTTATCAATCAAAGAATATTATGATAAAGATGGAAACGTTAAACGTTCTAAAGGAGCTAGTGTATTAAACAATGTTGTTATTGTTTTAAATCCTGTTGATTATATTTATACAGGTATTGCATTTATGCAATTACACAATGGACAATTTGTAAATCCAGTACCTTTTAACGTAACATTTGAACAATCTGAATTTGTTCCACAAGGTAAAGCAGTTGCTTTCGATAAAACACGCTATAACTTCTATGCAGGTAGTGAAGTGATTGTACGTACTTTCGACCAAACACTAGCATTAGAAGATATGGATTTATATACTGCAAAGCAATTCTTATACGCAGAGCCTGATGATAACAAAACTTCATTTGTATATGATGTGGATTTTAGTGCATTTGGCGCACCTACTGCATCAGATACACCAGAAGCATAAGGAGGGGTACTAATGGCTGAATATAAAGTTTTGAAAAACTATAAAGATAAGCAATTAGGAAAGTCTTTAAAAGCTAACGATAAAGTAGAAATGACAGTAAAACGTGCTGAAGAAGTTGAAAAAACTTTGTCTGATAAAGGTCATGAAGGACCTTTCCTAGAACGAATTAAAGAAAAGAAGTGATTAAATGATTACTTCAGATCATGTCGAAGAATTCAAAAATCGTAATCGCATTTTTTATGATATCGAAGATGATCGTATTGAAAGTGATTTGAAAATGTCTTACGAAGATATCAAATCTAAATGTGGTGACTTCGATATGAATAATGCCATAGGTCGTGAATTAGTTTACGAACGAACAAGGTATGTATTTAATGATAAGTTAGAAGAATTTCACAATAACTTTTTACCTAACATTGTTCAATTCCAAATTGAAAATATGGAGGTGTCAGATAATGGCACTACAGAAGAATAAATTTATAACTGGTGGTGATATGCGAACACCAGTTATTTTTTTAAAAGCTAAACCGAAAGATGACTTTTTCCCTGGAGAAACAATAGAAGAAGTTGTTTATAAATGCTTTGCCAACGTATATCAACCATCTCAAAAGGATTTGGATATGACGAACAATGAAGCAAGTTTAACAATGGTCACTTATCATCCTATTAATATCGAAATTACTGATGATATGTATTTTGAAATTGGACTACCTCGCTACAAAAACAAAAAATACAACATTAGACAGGTATTTGATGATACAGATAACCATAGAAATATAAAAATTATCGGGAAGTTATCAGAATGAGTGTGGAAGTTAAAGGTGTACATCAAATGCTTAGGGAGATAGGTGAACAGTACGGAGAAATCAAAATGTTAAAAGCGCAAGATAAAGCGCTGAATAAAGGTGCTAAATATTTTATGAGTGTGCTTAAAGCAAATTTTGAAGTGTTTCGAGATACTGGAGCAAGTATTCATGAGATAACAATGACTGATCCATATACCATTCATGGTAATACACGTATGGTTAAAGTACATTGGCATGGTTCAATGAATCGTTATGCAATCATCCATTTAAACGAGTGGGGAACAATCAAAAATCCAAATCCTAGAGGTAAAGGCGCTATTGCTAGAACGATGTTTATGACTGAAAAACCATATCGAGAAATTGTAAAACAATCGTTGGAAGGAGACCTATAAGTGTTTGATATGTTGAAAACTTTAAAAAAATATTTATTGAACAACGCAACAATTGCTCAACATTGTACAGGTCGAGTTCGAGCGTACACTTATGATGAAACAGCGGATAGTTCCAATCACTATATTCTAATTGATCCGTTAATATCTCCACAACCTGAAACTTACGCTAGTGATACAAATCTAACAACAACTTATTTATATCAAATAGATGTTCGTGGACCTGATTACGATATAGTTAAACTTTTGCAAGAAGAGATAAGACAAACGTTATGGAATATTAATTTCAAACAAGTCGATGGTATAGATGATTATGATAAAGAGTTAAAAATCTATAGAGATGCTCGTCGTTATCGTGGTAATCCTTACACCATTGATGAACTTAGACACATAGATAAAGATATTAATAACTACCCTTCTGTGAGCAACAGTAGGCTTTTTTAATACACATTTTTAAGGAGGAATTTTTAATGGGTAGATACAATGCAGCTACAGGATTAGGGAAATTGTATTATGCAGTACTAACTGAAGAAACTGACGGTTCTTATAAAACATCAGCAATTAAAGAAGTTGATTATGTTCAAGAACTATCTATTGAATTTGGAGAAGAATTAGAGAAAGCTTATGGTTCAAATAAGGTAGCAGAAATTGCTAAATCTGCTGGAGAAACTCAAGTAAACCTTACATTCCACAAATTACCAATCGATGTTCAAAAAGACTTATTAGGCTTAATTGAACATGAATCAAACAGTTCAGTATATGGTTTTGGTAAATCATCAGGTATCACTTACACAGCAGTAGCTATCCCACGTACTATGGAAGATGGTTCTGAAGAGTGGTTCGGTTTATCTAAAGGCGTATTCACTCGACCTAATAAAGAAGGTCAAACAAAAGAAGATGGTGTAGAATTCGGTTCAGATGAAATCGAAGGTCAATTCATGGAACGTGAAGTTGACGGATTTAACGAAGAATTAGCAGTAGTAATGGCTTATGACGATAAAGGAAAAACTGAAGGTCGAGATACAGTGTTTAATTCAATCTTCGGAAAAAGTTTTGATTCAGTTCAAAAAACAGCTGAACCATTAACTACTACTAGAACAGACAATGAACCAGTAGCATAATTGATTGATTTATAGACGACTTAGGTCGTCTATTTTTGTATACAAAAATATTAAAACTAATTATTCGGACTAACAGAAAACCCGATGAAAAGGAGAATATAAATTATGGCAGTAAGAAAATTTGTTGAACTACAAGATGAAAACGGTGAAGTAAAAAAATATCATGCACCTGCATTTATCAAAGGTAGTGTAGCACGTAAAGGTTTTAACTTAGGTAAAGAATTTCAAAAATTAGAAAATACTGGCGGAGAATTCGATGATGACTTGTTAGATAAATTATATGGCTTTATCGCTAACGATTTATATGATGGTCAATTCACAGCTGAAGAATTCGAAGATGGTACAGACGCAAGAGAAGTATTATCTGTGGCTATGGAACAATTAGGTGGAATTTTAGGTGACGAGGGAAAGACGACGAAATAGATGATTCTCGTTTAACCGCTGAAGATTTCACTTATGAAAAGCAATCAGAATACCTCGACACTCTTTACAAAGAGTTAATGGAAAACGGTTGGAAAATGCCAGAGATTGATAATACAGATATTTATCAATTACTTCGCATTATGAACAATAAGAAGAAATCTAAAGTTAAGCAAGTTTCTGCAAACGAGAGTCTAATTGGAGCAATTACAGGAAAAGATCCTAGAGCTTCAAGCTAGGCTCTCTTTTTTAATTTTCAAAGAAAGGAGAGTGAATTGAATGGCAGGAGATATTAAAGGATTTACAATCGACCTCGGATTAGACACGTCAGATATTGATCGTGGAATGGCAAATTTAAAGCGTAAGTTACAGACAACTGATGCAGAGATGAAGAAAAATCTCTCCAGCTTCTCTAAAGCTGAAAAATCGGTAGAGAAATATGAAACTGAAATTGAAGGTTTAAATAAAACACTTACTCAACAAGGCAGAATGAGTGAACAAGCACAAAAGAAGTTAGATCAATTAAGACGTTCACAAGAAACAATGTCAGATAAGCTTGAAGAATCTGCACGTAATGCTCAAAAAGCTAAAAAGAACTACGAAAGTTTATCTAAAACTTACGATGGACTTAATAATGAGTTGAAAGAGCATAAATCTAACGTTAAATCTGCACAAGAAACCCAAAAACAGATGCAAAATACTGTAACAGCGTTAAATGCAAAAATGAAAAATGCTAAGAGTACAGTTGATAGTTTGCAGGCAGAATTTGATGAACTGAGTAAGTCAGGTGAAGCAAACAAGCAAGAACTTAATGCTCTAGGAAATGAGTTAACTAAAGCTAAAGGACATTATGATAGTTTATCTAAGTCAATAGACAGTGCAAAACGTGATTTGAATGAATCTAAAATAGCAACTTCTGAAGCTAAAGAAGAATTACAGAAATTTAGTAGTGCTAACAAAGAAGCAATGGAAAGCGCTAAAACATCAATGCAAGTTGCTAAAAAAGAAGCAAACAACGCTGAAAAATCATATGCTAGTCTAAATCGCGAAGTGTCACAATTACCATCTAAATTAGATAAAGCAGAAAAAGAAGTTTATCAACAGGCTATGGCTTACAATGTTCTACAAAATAGAATAGATGAAACTACAGATGAGATGAAAGAACTTCAAAGAGAGCAAATAAAAGCAGCAGGAATTAGTGGTATGTTTGCTCGTATGGGTTCTGCATGGGAAGACACACAACGTAAGATTGATAAAATCGGCGATAGCTTTAGAAATGTAGGATATGTGGTTAATGGTATTGGATTCGGTGGTTTAACTGCTAATATCACATCTATTATTCCGATTGCTGGTAGTGCAGTAAGTGCTATTGCTGGTATTGGTGGTGCAGCAACTGCAGCAGCAGGTGGGGCAATTGGTTTAGGTGGTGCTTATGGTACTGCTCTTGCAGCAATAACTGCATTTAGTGGACAAGCGACTACAGCACTTCAAATGCTTGAAGACGGAGAACTAAAAGCAACTAGAGAAATTAAAAACTATCAATCTGTGTTAGATAGTCTCCAAAATCAATGGAAAGATCTAGTTAAAGCAAATCAAGCAGATATTTTTAATTCAATGGCAAATGGAATCAATATTGCAAAGATTGCACTAACAAGACTGACACCTTTTATCACTAAAACAACTCATCAAATAGCACAAGCTTCTGAAAGAATGCGCGACTGGGTTAAATCCTCTGAAAATGCCAACAATGCATTCAAACTTATCAACAACATTGGTCCTCCAGTATTTCAAAATTTACTTAACTCTGCTATGAAAGTCGGAGATGGAATAACTCATATATTCACTCAATTTGGTCCATTGTTCACTTGGACTGGTAAGGGAATAGAAAATTTAGCAAATAAATTTAACGCATGGGCAAATAGTACAAGTACAGATAAAGGTATTGCTAAATTTATTCAGTACACTAAAACGAATTTACCAATTGTAGGTCAGATCTTCAGTAATGTATTTAGTGGCATAATAAGTCTGTTTTCTGCCTTTGCAGGACATTCTCATAAAGTTTTAGTAGGTATGGAAGGAGTAACCAACTCCTTTAAAGAGTGGGCTGCAAATTTAAAAAATACCGAAGGCTTCAAAAACTTCTTAAAATATATTGAAACTAACGGTCCTGTTGTTTGGCAACTACTTAAAAACATAGGTTCCATTATTGTAGGTTTAGTTAAAGGTTTAGCACCAGTAGGAGCAATTGTTTTAAGAGTTACTACTGCGATTACAGGTTTCATTGCTAAATTGGTTAATGCTCATCCTGCAATAGGTGGTTTTATCGGCATACTTACAGTAGTTGGTGGAACACTGATGGCATTAGTGCCACAAATTGCATTAGCAAGAACTGCTTTTGCAGGTTTAGGTTTAGGAACTAAAATTGCCACAGTTGCAACAACTTTATGGAAAGGTGTTACTGCAACAGCAACAGCAGTAGCTAACACATATAGATTTGCTATTGCTAGTTTAAGTACAGGGCAAGCGTTAAGTGCAGTAAAAACAAAATTATCCACTTTAGCGACTAGAATTTGGACTGGAGTTACAACTACAGCTACAGCTATAGCTAATGGTTATCGTTTTGCAGTTGCTAAAATTGCTAGTTCTCAAGGTTTAGCGACTTTAAAAACAAAATTATCTATGGTAGCAACTAAAGCGTGGACAGTTGTTACTAGAGCTGCTGCGCTTGCAACCAGAGGTTTAGGTCTAGCACTAAGATTTATGACTGGTCCAGTTGGTATTGCAATAACTGTTATTGGTGGTTTAACTGCTGTAATTATTGGTTTATGGAAAAACAACGAAACATTCCGTAATTTCGTAATAAATGCATGGAATTCTATCAAGAATACTGCAATAGCTGTATTTGGTTTCTTAAAACCTTATATCATAGGTATTTGGACTGCGATTAAGAGTGCAAGTATTGTTATATGGAATGCTTTAAAGACTGCTGCACAAGTAACATGGAACGCAATTAAATATGCAATTCAACATCCTATTCAAGCATTAAAAAATATTATTTTAGCTATATGGAACGCAATTAAAACAAACAGTTTGAGAACATGGAATTTGATTAAAACTGGAATAATTGTAATAGCTAAAGCTTTAGTAAACGGTATTAGAAATATCTTCAACGGTTTGAAAGCGTTCTTTAGTGTTTTATGGAACTTTATAAAAAACACTTCCCTTAGAACATGGAATGCTATTAAAACTGGCGTTCTAAAAATTATTAGAAGTTTAGTTACAGGCGCTAAAGCTATTATAAATACTTTAAAAAGATTTATTGTTTCAGCTTGGAACTTCATTAAAAATGCTTCCTTAAAAACATGGAATCTAATCAAAAAAGGCGTCATTAACGCAATTCGTGGTTTGAGTAGTGGCGTTAAGAAAATTATTAACGCTTTGAAAATATGGATTGTAAAAGCGTGGACGTACATTAAAAATAAAGTGATCTCTCTTGTTAAAGGATTAAGTTCAGGCGTTAAGAAAGTATTTAATAGCCTCTATAAATTCTCACGTAGTATCTTTAATAAGCTTAAAAGCTTTATGAGTAATGTTTGGAAGAATATTAAAAACACTACCATTCGTTTTGCGAAAGCTCTTTGGTCAGGTGTTAAAAGCGTTTGGAACGCTTTATCAAGAGGCACTCGAAGTATTTTTAATAAAGTTAAGAACTTTATGAGTAATGTGTGGCGAAACATTAAAAATGCAACTGTTCGCTATGCTAAATCATTATGGACAGGTGTTCGTAACACATTTAATAGCCTTTATAGAGGTACACGTAATATCTTTAATCGTGTTAAAAGCTTTATGTCAAACACTTGGCGTAGTATCAAGAATACGACAGTTAATATGGCTAAAGGATTATGGAATAGTGTTCGAAGAACGTTTAATAATATGTCTAACGGACTTAAAAATATTATTGGAAAAATCGAAGGTCATATTACTGGAATGGTAAGCGCAGTCAAGAAAAGTTTGAATTCATTAATTGGTGCAGTGAACTGGGTGGGTGGCAAATTAGGTGTAGACAGTAAAATACCTAAACTTTCTACAGGTACGGAAAGTACACATACACAAAGTTTTATAACTAACGGCGCAATCAATCGACCTACATTAGCCACAGTTAATGATAAAGGTAAAGGCAATGGTAAAGGTAGAAACGGACATCAAGAATTAATTCAACGTAAAAACGGTTCTTTATTTGCTCCACGAGGTAGAGATGTTGTAGTTCCGTTAAGCAAAGGCGATAAGGTCATCAATGGTAAAACTACTCAAAAACTTCAAAATCAAGGATTTATCCCTAAATTCTCCATAGGTACAAGTGGAGATGATGTTAGAAAACGCATGCTTAAAGATGCTAAAAAACATAAAAAACATAATCACCCTACATTTGACGCTGGAGAAATGATGGGACAAGGTGGCTTCGGCGCAGGTGGTGCTGGAGGCGCTGCAAAAGAAGCGTGGAAATACGTTACTGACAAAACTAAAGATATAGGCTCAGGTGCTAAACATACAGTTAAATCTC
>ERZ1029886.160-NODE-160-length-15968-cov-11.203544_pt1 | contig 15968 bp, 14 predicted proteins | sample MGYA00519232_ERZ1029886 | MGnify/ENA primary metagenome ERZ1029886 (study PRJEB33666, sample SAMEA4610932) | skin metagenome | biome: Human-associated habitat; feature: Malodor aspect; material: skin | place: Philippines | collected 2015-08 ... | reverse complement strand
TTTATATTTTTATATTTATGTATATATTCATCATTATATTCTAACATCAAACCAAATGGAATATAATGATGAGATGATATATTTGATAATGACCAATCTAAAAACTGATTAATATCTGATTTTATAATATTTAAATTTTCATTATCCCATTTTTTAAAAGGTGTAATTAAATCAAAACTTCTATCAATTTCAAATTGAACAGGCCAATTAGGATCTTGAATAATTAAATAAATATCGCCTTTAAATGAATTTAATATACATTTTAAATCATTATTTAATTGACCTGTTGCAAATATATAAATTTGATCAAATTGATTAATATGATTATGCTTTAATGATTCAGCTTCTATTAATTCTTTATAATCAGCTAATACTTTATTGCAATTTTGATTTAATAAATTATTATTAATCAAACTTGAAAAAGCTTCTATTTCGGCCCATGATGTGTGATTTGAATCATATTCTCTTGATAAATGTGTAAATAGTAAATTTTTAGTTTTGCGTTGATCCAAAACCGCCGTCACCTCTTTCAGAATGAGAATCGAATTCTGTTACTTCTGTAACTTCATCAAATATACTAATAGGCATAATAACGAGTTGAGCTATTTTATCTCCTTTTTTAATTTCATACGTATTTTCAAAACCAGTTTTTGATTGATAGTTATAAGAATAATCTTTGAGATTGATAGTAGGGTATAATAAATCTGGCTCTGAATCTAATCTATTTGATCTATTATCAATTAAAACTGATACATCACCTTGATAACCGGCATCAACAATGCCTAATAAGCATCTTAATGATGATTTATGATTAATTCCACTTCTAGCAGTTAAAAGCCCGACATGCCCTTCTGGGATGTCTACAGCTATACCTGTTTTTACTTTTTTATGCTCACCTGGTTTAATAATTACTCTTTCATTAGCAAACATATCAAAACCAGCATCGTATTTATAATGCTTATAAGGTAAAATTGCATCATTAGTTAATTTTTTAATTTTTAATTCCATAATTATATCACTCCTAAAATTTTATATTATTTACAAATGTTGCATTATTTGCAAATTGACTATAATCAACATAATTTAATAATTTATCATATTCTAATCTATTAAGATTAAAAATAAATTTTTCATTATAAATAATTTCAAATAATTCATATGTTGATAGTACAGCAGGTTCATTTTTATAGTATGATGCAATTAATGTTTTATCACCAAATCTAATAAATTCTTCTGTTAATAATACATCACCTAAATTACTAATATCTAACCATAACATCTTACTATATGGATGTGTTGCATTATAAAGACCTAGTTGATGATTATTTAAATCAACAAGATCTCTATGATATATTAAATGATTTTGACTATCAATTTCATAAATAATTTCATTTGAATTTAATTTTTTTTGTGCATATTGATTTAATTTATCACACATTGATTGATTTAACGAATCAGGATAAGGATTCATTAAATCAAACCAAATATTTTTTTTAACTGTCGAACCTTTAATTGCGGGTAATTGAACAATAGCACAAGATAAACTTAATTCTCTTAATACTTCATCTTCAAGCCATTTTCTATTTTTACCATATGCACCGCTTTTTAAATATAATGCATCAATAGTTGAAATAAGAATAAATTGCATACATTTAGTTTTTAGTTGTTTAATTTGTTCAAATGCATTTTGTACGATTTTAAAATCTTTATCGGGATCTAAATTTGCTTTCCATTTGACACCTGGAACAGCAGCGTAAATAATTAATTCAAACTCTTTATTATCATTATTTAATAATTCTTCAATATTTTGTGAATGATATAATTCGACACCATCAATTTTTGAATTTAAATCATTAAAAATAGCAGAACCAACAGCACCTCGACCAATAACAGCAATTCTATTTCTCATTTTATTATCCTCCATTATTTTCATTATTTAAACCATAATATGATTTAAGAATACTAATTTCAACATCTTTTTTTGTAACACGTTTTGAAGTTTTACCTTCAACAACAGTATCATCAATTGATTCTAATCCAATTTCTGGTATATCAGCAGTTACTTTCCAATTATCTAATAAATCTTCTGACCATCTAAAGTAAGCATCTAAATCTATATGTTTATCTAAATCAAAATCTTTTAACGATTGTGCAGTATTAAATATTTCTCCAATATCCGAAGTATAACCTGTAATTTTTGATTCTTTCCACATTTTGAATGGGTACCACTGTTCTGTTTTAGGGTCGTAATAACCTAAAATTTTAAGTGCATTACCATCAATTTTACGTTGTGCATTTTCTTTTTCATCTTCTTTAGAATCTCCAAGAGATCTATAATTTAAAATTAAATTACTATTATATATATCAATATTAAGTGGAATCCATTGTACGGGTTCAGATGGATCAGGTTGATATTTTTCTACAAAATCAATTTTAAGACCTTCTGAATTAAAATCTAAGTCTTTAAATCGCCCTGATAAATTAGGAACTCCATCAATATTTATCATTTTTAATTCAGATTTTTTGATATTTGGGTTTAATTGTAATTGTCTTGCTAAATAATGAGAAGTATTTTTACTAAATTGTTGATTTGTTTCATTACTTATTTTTTTACCATCAACAGTAAAAATAATTCTTGAAATTTTTTGTTGAACTTTATTATCAAATAATAATCGACGAGATTTTGTACCAGAATATATGTGATACCATGCTTCGATACCAACAGATTCATCATTATAAATTTCGTCAATAATTTCACGTAATCGTTCTTTATTATATGGTTCATTAAGCCAATTATCATTTTCAGCCATGTATCTAATTGCAGCATGACTCGATGCTAAAGGATATTTAACGTTTTTACCTAATGATACATTTGAAATAAATGTTAAATGCTGACCATGTGTCATAAGACCTTTAACTAAATCAACTTTATGTGGATCATCTTCAAATTCAATACGATTAGATGTATCTCTATTAATAAATCTTTTTAATGGCTCAGGATCAACACCCATACCATATACTTTAATATATTCATCAATAACTTTTTGAGCTTCTTCAACTGTTAAATTACAAATATATAAACCATCTGTATTTGTTGAAATCACATAAGCACCAGCTTGAGTTAATCTTTGACCTAAACACCAAATATGCATATTACCAACTAATCTCATAGATAATGTTTTATTATCAACAGGTAATAAAGCATATGGATTATGTGTATTACCTGCACCAGTTGCATTATTTAAAATGAATTTAAATCCTGCTTCAATCCAACGAGCATAAGCTAATTCAGGATCATCATCTGGTCGACCTTCAGCTCTTAATTCTTTGATAATTGGTTTTTGTTTGAATCTACCTTGAATAACATTAGTATATCTGTCAATACCCTCTTTTGTTTTATAAATTTCCATTAATGAACACATAACAGGATAAAATGAACTCCAGTCAATATGTACAATATTTTGTTTATCAATTGTAGGTTTTTCATTTTCAGTTAAATCTGCATCTGATCGTGACCAAGCAGAAATTTCACTACTATCTTTTTGACTCAATCCTGCACATACTGAACCATGTGCACCACCTGTTGATACACGAATAAATGCATCTTGTGGTTTACCATCTCTATAATAAGGAATATTTAATGCACTTTTATGAGATACAGGTTGAGATTTTTTAGCCATCATATCATCATAGCTTTTTCTTGTATCTTTACCTCGAAAATGTGTAAAAAACATATCTAGATCTTTTGGAATAAATTCTTCTGTTTCTTTCATTTTATCCCATAAATCTACGAATTCTTTTTTATCATTGTTTGTAGGATCATTAGGATCAGTTGGAACAGGGAATTGGTATTTAACTTCTGTCCAATCTTTTGGTTTAATTCTTTTAGGACCAATTAACACTCGTGCTGCTAAATCTGCAGCTGTTGTATCTCTCGCAGCGGGTTCCCATTTATGTAACATATCAATTGGTGTAAATTTAGCAGAAGTATAACTATACATTTCACGAATAATATCACGAGAAGTAATACCTTCTAAAATTAAATCTAATTCTGATATAATTTTTGTACCAAGTACGTCGTTAAAGTTATAGTCAACTAAATTATTTCTATCTTCATCTGACCAAATTTTTAAATTATTATCCGAAACAGTTTCATCAAATATAATATCCATACCAAATCGAGCCATTTCTTTTTTTAATCCTGGTGGCATCATTGCTTCTTCGCCGCCATCTTCACGTTTTGAAATTTTCGCCCAATCAATATGACCATCACTCCAAATTGCCATATTTCGATAATAATGATAATCTCGACCAGATATTAAACCATTGGTTTGTTCCTCAATATATTCACCAAATCTATAAGGAGGACCTTGATATGAAATAATTAAATTAGATACAAATCTTACATTTTGAGGAGTTAAACTATCTTTTAAACTTCTTACTAATAAATATGTAAGAATAATAATATCTAAGTCATATCGTGAACTATTCCATCCACAATATTCAACAAATGATTTATAATGATCTACATATTTTTTATCACCATCTAAAGGTCTACATGAAATCATTTTCATTAGATCATTTTCAAATCTTGCCATATCTTCTTTATTGCCGATTTTATAATTATATAGATTTAAATCTATTTCATCGGGAGAAGATTTTTTCATATCTTTTAATGTATCTTGTTTACTTGCAAAATCTCTCATTTGAGATAATAATTCTTTATCTGATAAATCATCAAATTGTTCATTACCAAAAAACATGAGACCAAAAGCATCATTATGTATCATCGCTAATGTCCATAAGTCAGGTGTGGACTCAATATCATAAGTAACTCTTAAAGCATCTTTTTTATAACTCATATCAATTTTTTCATAAACATCTTCTTTTTGCTTTATTGCCAAACTTATCGCCTCCTAATTAATATCACTTGAGCCATGTTTATAACCGCTAGGTCGATCTTTATTTAAAGATTCAATTTCTCCTTTTTCATTATCAAATCTCAATGATGGAATTAGTACAATTTGAGCAAATCTGTCGCCTCTTTTAATATTAATTGGTTCATTAGTAAAATTACTAATGATTGTACTAATTTCATCATGATAATTTGCATCAATAATTGTTGGTACAACTGTTAAATCTTTTTTTGCCGTACCTGATCGAGTCATAACATACGCTGCTAAATGTTCTGGTAAATCAAGACAAATACCCGCTGGCGCATAAACTGTTTTACCAGGAGGAATTGTTATATCACTTTGAATTGCAATATCTAAACCTGCATCTAAATTATACGCTCTTCTTGGTTTTATAGCATTTGGTAAAACATTAATTTTAGCATTTGATATATCATATAAAATATGTGATAATTTATCTTTATTTAAATGATTATCATTAATTAATTTATGTAATAATTTTTCAATAAATTGATCATTTTCAATTAATTTATCAATTAGTTCATCGACATTATTCATTATTTCACCTCATAATGTGTATGTTGTCCTTTATCAACAATATATTTTTTTCTTAATACTGCTAATTTGTGTTTAATTAAATTATGACCTGCTAAATCTCCTTCATTTGATTCATGTAATAATAATACACTCATTTTGAGCCAATCAAGTAAAGGACCTTCTTTTTCACTTGTGACATATTCTCCATTTAACATTAAAGGTTTATCAGTTGTATAATCAAACACAAAAAATTCTCCTGGAATATAATATGTTTCTTTCATTTTTTATTTTCACCTCGTTTAGATATAAGCTAAGGGTTTATGCTAAGCATAAACCTTAACCTTTAGGAATTTTTCCATTGACATTTACATCAACTTGAAAACCTTTTCTTTCTAATTCTTCAATTTCTTCTTGTAATTCATCAAATTGAGCTTCTTCAATAACAACTTTAATTTTTGTTTCTCTTGTTTTATTACCTACAACTTCTTGATCAGCTGGTTCATTAACTGTTACTTTCATAATTATTATCATCCTCGCTTTCTTCTTTTTCTAAAACTGTTAATACTAAGTTTGTTAAATTACTTTGATCAATATCAACACTTAAAAGTTGATCTTTTGTTAATTTAGCAATTTCCTTATTAATAATATTGCCATCGACAACTTGTAAATCATCTGTCATTTGACTAAACACATCTGATCTTTCAGGATGATTAATTACAATTCTTTTTGCTTGTGATGAATATTTTTTTCTTAATTGAATTAAATCTAAATATTGACCTTGTTCTGATATATAAATTAAAAATTGTGACTGTTTAATAATTGTATAATCAATACTCCAGCCTTCTAAAATTGATTCATCTAATTCAGTATAATTTGATAAATCATCTTTAGTTCTTGTATTTAAAATATCCTTAATATTCGTCATGAACAAACACCTCTGAATCTTTGATTGATACTGTTTTATCAGTACCTTTTTCTTTTAATTCTAAATATGACACAGTAAAATATTTAGAATTAAATACTTTATGATAATTTTTTAAAATTAAATTTGTAACGATTGCGTCATTTAACTCAAAATCATCATTTGAAAATTGTGGATCAGTTAATCCAAGTTTCATAAATGTTTGATTAGAATGATTAATTAATGTAATATTTAAACGTTCTCTATTTTGAATATATGAAACGCTATGTACTTTAAAATGACCATTACTAATTTGTGATTTAATGTCATCATTTAATTGTTTAATAATCATATAAAATCTCCTTTTTTTTTATTAATATATTTATTTTAAATCAAATGCTTAAAAAGGTAAACATAAAGTTAATTCTAATCTTTATCTTTTCTGTATAGATGATGTTCTTTATATGTTAATTCACCATCTTTTGTGTTCAATCCTTTAAATCCTGAACCGCCTGGACCATAATTTTTATTAGACCATTTTGATAATTCAATATATCTATTAACAATACCTGATTTTTTAGATTTATCATTTAAAATAACATGTAATTCTAAATCATCAAATACTTTTTTATCAATTACTTCCATAAAGTTTAAAAAATCACCTTGTTTTTTCAATGTTGAAGCAAGACCTGTTTTTTTCATATAGCCTTTTGTTTTTAATGAAGGTCTTAATTTTTCAGCAGAAATAATTTTTACATATCCATGATTTGATACAATTAATACTTTTTCATTTGATTCATTTGATACATCATTTACAACACAACCAATAAATTCGTCATCAGATTTTAAATCAGGGATTGATTTATTTAACGATTCAGAGCCCGATTCTAATGTTGATTGATCTAAATCATTAACAAGACGAGTTACAGTTTTACCTTGTGATGTAATTGCTGTCACATACTCAGTTGTAAGAGCATCAGTATATGCGATAATATCATCATCTTTATAATTTTTAATTTGATTATCAAATGCTCGTTGTCCAATTTGAAACATTTGTAAATCTTTTTTAATTACAACTTTCATTTCTTTTGCTTCTATTACATCTTCAATTGTAATATCTTCAGCTTCTTTTGCTTGTGATGGATTAATAATTTTTGTTCTACGTTTATAATCTTTAAGTTTTTCTGATGAATGTTCTAAATCTTCAATCAATTTTAAATTAGTTTCATTGTCGTCATTTAACCATTTATTTAAATTTTCAGATTGAGAAATATTTTCATTTAATTCATTATTTAATCGTTCAAAATCTTGTTTACCTAATTGATAAATTGGCATACCTGAAATTGTTTGAGCTTGTCGTTCAGTAAAATCAAATTGATCCATTAACATTTCAGCTAAATGTTTTTTATTTTGAGATTGTTTAGCAAGATTTATAATTTCTTCAGTTATATCATAAGTTCTTAACAAACCTTCTAAAATTTCTTTACGAGCAATTAATTTATTTAAATCATATTGCCATATTCTTTTTAATGTATCTTTTCTAAATTCAATAAATTGTTCAAGATAATCCCACATATTAAGTGTTTGCTGATGACCTTTTGTAATCATAATATTATTAGAACTTAATGTTAACTCTAAATCTGTTTTCTTATATAAATAACTTTCAATTTTTTCTAATTGATCTTGAGTTGTTCCTTTTTTACAAATTAATTTAATACTAATATCATGATTATCTTGTGTTTCATCTCTTATATCAACTACACCAAGAGCTTTAGCTTTTTCTAAAACTTGTGCAATTTTATCAATTAATTTAGTTGTTGTAATACCATAAGGAATTTCTACAATTTCAAGATAAGGTTCTTTTCCTTTCGTGTGATATTTAACTTTACCACGAACAGTAAATCTTCCTTTACCTGTATTAATTTCATCTCTACAACCAGATTTACCTATAATATATCCTCCTGTTGGAAAATCTGGTCCTTTAATAATTGAATATAAATCTTTATTTTCTTTAATTTCACCTTTAATCATTTTTATGCTTGCATCTAATAATTCTAAAGGATTATGTGGTAGTATTTTTGTTGAGATACCTACAGCGATACCTGATGCACCATTTGTCATTGCGACAGGAAATGCTGCTGGTAAAACACGAGGTTCTTTTTCAGTATTATCAAAATTATCAATTAAGTCAACTGCATTATGATTAATTTTATTTAATAATAATTCTGCTCCAACGGCTTGTCGTGCTTCAATATATCTGTCTGCTGCAGCAGAAGCGCCATCAATTGAACCATTATTACCTTGTATATCAATTAAAGGTACTGATCTTAACCATGATTGAGATAAATTAACAGCTGCACTAGAAATTGACCCACTACCATGTGCATGATAAGCAAGAGTAAGACCTGATAATTTTGCTAATTTCATATATTTAGCTGTTGAATCTAATTTAGATAAATGTGTTTGCCACATAATTCTTCTTTGTACAGGTTTTAAACCATCTCTTGCATCAGGAATTGCTCTATCTAAAATAACAGATGCCGAATAATTAGCCATAGCATCGTATGAATAGTCCGATAAATTTTGTTTAATGATTTGACTCATTTGATTAACATCTCCTTATATATTTAAAAAAGAGCCGCTATAATTGCGACTCTTTAATTTTTTGTTTACTTTTTAATCTTATCATAGTCTAAAATATATGTACATTTTTAATTTAATCAACTTTTAAATCATCAATTGATTGATTATTATCAATAACTTGATTATCGTCGATATCTTGATCATTATATTTGTTTTCAGATTCAGTTGATTGATTATTTTTTACTTGTTCATTATTTTCAACATTAATTGTTTGTTTACGTTGAGATACATTTTTAAGCATTTCTGTTAAATTAAGACCTGTCATTTGACCAAAACCTTCTTCTAAATTTGACATTTGTGATATTACATTATTCGATAATGAATTAATTCCATCTCCATTACCACCGTCTAAAACTCTAATGCTTTCAACGTTTGACATTGGTTCAGCAATTGCTTTAGCAAGTTCTGGTAACATATTAATGAATTTTTCAGCAAGAATAGCTTCTTTATTTTCAGAAATTGCTTGAGCACGTTCTTTAAGACCTTCAGCTTCAGCTTTATATTTTTCTCTAATGACTTCAGCTTCAGCTTGGCCACGTTTTAATTTAGTTTCATAATCAGCTTCAGCTTGTTTTAATGCAACAAGTTTATCAGTTTCAGCTTGTTGACGACGAACTTCGTCTTTTTCTTTTTGAATTTTAACATCATTTTGTTTTTCCATTTGAATTAAATCTAATTCATTTTGACGTTCTGATTTATCTACTTCTAATTGTTTTTGTCTAATTTCTAATTGACGAGATTCTCGTTCTAATTGACCTGCTGCTTCTGCTTGAGCTGTTGCTTTATTTGTTTCTGATAAAATTTCTTGATCTCTTAAATCTTTTTTACGTCTTTCTTCAGCAACGCTCATTTCACGTCTGATTTTTTCTTTATTTGCGATTTCGTCATTTTCAGCAACTTTTAATTCTGTTTCACGTTTAGCATTACTTTCAGCAATATCTGCTTCTTTTTGTACTTTTGCAATTTGAGGTTTACCTAAGTTTTCAAGATAACCTTCATCATCTTCAATATTTGATAAACCAAGTGAAGTAATTACAAATCCCATATTGTTAAGTTGTTTTTGTGCAACTTCTGTAACTTGATTATTAAAGCCTTCACGATCAGAATTAATTTGTTCAACTGTCATTTTTGATAAAATTGAACGTAAATTTGTATTTAATACATTTTCAATTTCAGATGAAATTTCTTTTTGATCTTTACCTAAAAATTGCTCAGCATATTTAACAATTCCATTTAAATCATCCGCAACTTTAACTGTCGCAATTGCTTGAGCTTTAACACCTAATCCACCTTCAGTATAAACTTGAGGTGTTTCAATATTTAATTGAAAAGATTTCAATGATACTTTATTTGAAGATTGAAACATTTTCATTCGATAACCGCCGCCACGAATAATTCTCATGTGTCGACCTTCATCATCTTTATACACATTTTTTTCTTTCTCAGGATCTCCTACTTTTGGACCAGTAATAATCATTGCTTCATTGGATGCAACAGTTTTATATCTTGTTTTCATGAATATATACCAAATCAAAGATCCAATACCTGCAACAATTAATAAGGGAATCAATATACCAATAATTTTAAACATTTAAATTATTCCTTCTTTCTATTTTATTTTCAAAGAACATATTTTTTACTTAAAAAATATATAAAGGTTCTCATCTAGGATACAATACGCTTCATGCCCCATGCTTTACAATTAAATTTTGATGAATTATAAAGTTAATTCGTATAATTCATCAAAGTCAATATATTGTTCAATCCAATCTTTACGTAAATCTGCGTCTTCACCCATTAAAATTTTCATTGATTTAGAAGCTTTTTCAGCATCTTCAATATTAATTTGAATTAATCTTCGAGTTTCAGGATTAGTAATTGCGTCATAAGCCTCATCTTTATTCATTTCACCTAATCCTTTATAACGTTGAATTTCATAACCTTCAAGATTTTTACGATCTTTATCAATTTCATTTTCGTTATAATACATTTTTACGTGTGGTGTGCCTTTTACGTATTTTACAGCGCGATATAATGGTGCTTGCACCACATAAAGACGCCCAGCTTCGATCATAGGTCTAAAGAATTTATAAAATAAACCAATTAACAATACGCTAATATGTGAACCATCAGAATCTGAGTCACTTGCAATACAAATTTTATGATATTGCATTTCATCTAATTCAAATGCAGGACCTATACCTGCTCCAATTGCAGCTGTAATAGTTGAAATTTCATTATTTTTAAGTGCTTCACTTAAATTAATTTTATAAGCATTTTTAATTTTACCACGAATTGGAAAAATAGCTTGTGTTCTTGTATTACGTTTAATATTTGATGCTGAATCACCCTCTGTAATATACATTTCTTTTTCTTCAGGTTTTCTACTAGATGCAGCTTTTAATTTACTAGATAAAGTTAATTTACCACCATTTTTTGATTGTCGAGCTTTTTTACTTTCTTGTCTAGATTTAATAGCTGCTTCTCTTGCCGCTTTTGATTCAACCATTTTACTTAAAATTGTACTAGCTTGTTTTTCATGATCATATAGCCAATTTGATAATTGTTCATAAACAATATCATATGTAACCTTTTTAGCTTGTGCGGTTGATAATTTTTCTTTTGTTTGACCATCAAATTCTGCTAATTCAGCTGGTATTTTTAATTCAAATGATGCAATAATACCTTCAATTATGTCTGATTGTACTAAATTATTTTTAGTTTTTAATTTTTTAGCAAGTTGTTGATTATTAGATAAATAATCATTAAACGAGCGAGTTATACCTTGAATAAATCCATCATAATGAGGTCCGCCATCTTTTGTGGGTACACTATTCGCAAATGATACAATTTGAGTTGAAATATCATCTGTAAATAATAATGCAGCATGTAAATTAAAATCATATCCTTCGTAATTGATAACTTGATTAAAACCAATTGGCTCTTTAACGCCTGATAATAAATTTTGACCTTGTGCCAAAACTTTAACATAATCATTTAAGCCATTTTCGTAATACCATTCTTTTGTAAGATATGTACCATCATCAAGTTTAGTTCTTTTATCAATAAATTTAATTTTAAGTCCTGCATTTAAAAATGCTGAACTTTCAAAACGAGTAAATAATTCTTTATTTGTCCATTCAATACTTTCAAAAACTTTTTGATTTTTATCTTCTGATACATTTCCATCATCAGGTAAAAATTCTATTGAAGTACCCGTAAAGATAATTTCATTATTATATTCAAATGAATTATTTGTTAGCCATTTAATATCTTTTTTATCATAGACTTTTTTAATTTTTGATTCAATAACATTTTCACCATTAAATTTAATAAAATATGTTTCAATATTGCCAGTATGAACTTTTTGTCCTTTTTTTAATGTAGTTTGATGAGTTGTGGCTTCAATTGATAAATATTTAGAAACAGCATTCGTAATTTTAACACCAATACCATTCATACCCGCAATTCCAGATGTTTGATAACCTGCGGATCCAAATTTACCAGAAGCATGTGGAATAGTTGCTGCTTTAATTACATCATCAAATTGATCATCTGGCCCTTTAGGCATGCCTCGACCATTATCTTCAATTCTCATTGATTGATCTTCGTTAATAGTAATTTCAATATTTGAACCATAGCCTTCTAATGCTTCATCAAGAGAGTTTGATAAAATTTCTTGTGATAATTGAATTAATGCATGAGGTGCTTGACCTTCATTTAAAATACCTGTTGAACCAATATACATTGATCTTCGATGTCTTAAACCTTCTAAACCTTCATGCACATCAATACCTGTATAATTATTTTCTTTAGTCATTAATCATAATCCTTTCTTTATATTAATGATTTAATTTTAAACTATTTTATGAATAAAGTAAAAATGATTTAATATTTATTTTTCATTTTCAGTTAATTCTTTTTTAAGTTTTAAACTATTTCTAATTGCTTCAGGCATTGAATTAATTTGTGAATCTGTTAATGCATCAATCTCAATTTTTTCAGGAGATTGATTTAATACATTTCTTACATCATTATTAGATAATAATTCAGATTCGTCTTTTACTTCTTCACTTGATTCTTCTTTTATATCACTTTCAGGTACTTTAACAATATCAGCATGCTGATGTACAGGTACCGATGAGTGACCTTTTACAGAAGATTTATTTTGAGTTTTATCTGACACATCTTTAATCAATTTATATGATTCTAATTCTTTAATATCATCAAATGCCTTAGCAAGTTCTTTCATTCTTTTTGTAATTACAATACCTGCTTTTTTAGTTTGATTAATTTCATGAGCAATAACATTATATTTATTTTGAGCTTCATCAATAATATTATTTGCTCTTTCTTGAGCTTGTGTAATTAAAGATTTAGCTTTATCTGAACCTTCTTGAATAATTTGTTCATTTGCATCGATAACTTGTTGTCTTAATTCATTTAATTCATTTTCTTGATTTTCCTTGAAATTACGTGCATCATCTAAAATTTGTTGAGCTTCTTTATTAGCTTCTTCTTTAACTTCTTTTTCATATTCTCTCATTCTAATTTTAGCATTTTCAGTCATTTCACGTGCTTGAATTTCAGCATTTTCTCTAATTTTTGAAGCTTCTTTTCGTGTAGATAAATCTAACGATTTTGCTTCTTCTAAAGCATCATTTTCAATTTGTCTTGCTTTTTCTTTTGCATCATTAATTGTTGATCGAGCTTCAACAGTTAATTGTGTTAATAATTGCGAATTATTATTATATTCTTTAATTTTTTCGTCATATTCTTCAATTTTACGTTGTAAATCAGATGTATCATTTAAATTATTTTCTTTTAATTTTTCAATTTGTTCATTATGTTGTTTTTCTTGAATTTCTATAGCTTGATATGTAGATTTTAATTCAACTAACGCTGCATTATAATGTTTAGCTTTTTCATTTAATAACTCTTGAACTTGTTCTCGTGTAAAATAATTATCTTTAGTAGGTGTTAGTGTACTTAGATCTTTCATTTCATTTTCTGAGATTAATTTTGTCATTATTATTTTCCTCCAAATAATTTATTCATTATTTTTTTAAAAAACCCTGGTTTTTTTTCTGTTTCATTTGAATCTCCATCTCTATGTATTTCATTATTTTCTATATCTTCAGACTCTTCAAATTCTTTAGTTTCATCAAACTCTTCAATCTCTTCATAATCATTATTAAATTTAGATTTATTAAATTCAATATTTTTATCTTTGTTATTATAATTTTTGTTTAAATCTTGTTTTTGATTATCGTTAAGAGCTTCAGAGTTCGTCTCTGATGAATCAAATTTAGATTTATTATTAAATACTTTATTTTTATCAACCATTAAATCTTCAGGTTCTAAATTATCATCTGATTGATTGTCGTTTTGATCATCATTATTAATTAATTTTGAAATAACTTTTAATCTATCAATTGCTGTTAATTCATCAAATTGTACTTCTTTTTCTTCAACTTTTAATTCTTTTTGATAAGAATCATTTGTATTTGACGATAAATCTTTATTTAAATCTTTATTTAAATCTTCGTATTGATTATTATTTGTTTCTTGATGTGTATCAATATTATGATGAACATTATAAATATCATCTTCATCAACTTTTTCAATTTCACCATTTCTAACTCTTTCTAAAATTTTAAGAGCAGCATCTCTTCGACTATCTTTTGTTGATCTATCAATCGTTAATCTATCATAATCTGTTCGTAGATAATAAGTTTGTCTTTCAATATCGCTTATTGCATTATTTACTAATTTTTCATTATTATCACGAGCTTCATTAATTTTATTTTGTAAATTGCTCATTCAAATTATTACACCTACCTATATATAATTTATTTATTTAATTATATTAATATATTCATAATTTTATATGATTATTAGACATAAGTAAACTGTACGCATAAAATATACGTACAGAAATTTACTTTTTTTTTAATATCTAATTTGTATCATATGCTTCATCAAATAATTCTGATATTGTTTCTAAATGGCGTTCTAATGCAGATTGAACAATCTTTTCTAATTTATTGATAATTATATCTCTATCTTCATTTGCAATTAAATTTTGACGAATTTGACTTACTAATAACTCATAATATTCATCAAAAAGTTTATGCATTGCATCTCGTACAAAGCCTTCTTTTGCAAATTCAATTTCAGCTTTACTACCTTCTTCTACTTTAGATTCAATATGCATTACTGCTAGTTTAATTAAAAATTCATATTTTGATTTAATAAAGTTTTTAAGAGTTGGATCAAGTTTTAATAACGAAATCCATTTAGATAAAGCTGTTGAATTTTCTAACTCATCAAGTTTATTATTTCTATGAGTACTTGATTGATTATACATCTCGATTAATGAAATACGCTTAATTGATTCAAGATAACCTAAAATATTATTTCTTGATTCATTTAATCTTTCAATCAACGTTCTTTTATTTTTACTTGATGATTGTTCAATTTCTTCATTTAATTCATAAAAATTACTTAATATAATTCTTTGATAATTTGTCATCATCTCTATTAATCGTTGATTAATATTTTGTAATTGAGTGTAAATAACATCTCTTGATGGAGCAATATCATCAATTGATAAATTTTTAATACCATCAATTGAGACTATCATTTCATCTTCAATATAAATATCATAACTACTTAATACTTCATATTTACTCATAATATCTAAATCATTATTTTTTTCATCAAATTTTTTAATATCATCATTTAATTCCTTTAATGACTCAAAAACTGGTGTAACATTTTTAGATTTAGATTCTAAAATATGATAAATATGTCTTACTGATAATGCTGAATTCTGATCGCCTTTAAAATATAATTCCATTTATATTCACCTCTTTTTTATTATATTATAAATTATTTGATAAATTTACTTCAATTGTAAAATATCTAAAAATTTATTTATAAATTTATCTATATTATCAATATTTAATGAA
>ERZ1029886.158-NODE-158-length-16032-cov-103.334105_pt1 | contig 16032 bp, 21 predicted proteins | sample MGYA00519232_ERZ1029886 | MGnify/ENA primary metagenome ERZ1029886 (study PRJEB33666, sample SAMEA4610932) | skin metagenome | biome: Human-associated habitat; feature: Malodor aspect; material: skin | place: Philippines | collected 2015-08 ... | reverse complement strand
ACTATAATAATAATCGAATTCAACAAAAACTAGGCTACTTATCCCCTGTAAAATATAGAGAATTAGCAGCCTAGAGTATAGTGTTTTTATTAAGTTCCCGTTTAAGGGGGTCAGTACCATGATCATCTGTGTTTTTATTTAAAATTGATTTTGAATGTTGTGAATTTATTAAGTTCACTATCTACAGAAATGTAACCTCCATATTGACTCACAATCTTTTCGGCAATTGAAAGCCCTAAGCCATTACCACCTTGGCTTCTTGCTCTAGATTTATCTACTCTATAGAAACGATCGAAAATAAATTCTTGATCTTCTTTTGGTATGCCTAAGCCATGATCGGTAATTTCAATACTTATTTGTTTATTACGCAATTGTGTTTTAATACATATATGCTTTCTCTCTTTATCATATTTCATAGCATTGTCTATAAAAATTAAGATTAATTGTTCAAATTGATGACGATTAATTTGTAAAACTAAAGGTTTTTGTTCTAATTCAATCTCAAATAGATAATCTGGATGCAATTGTTGAAGTGCCTTAATTCGTGATTGAATTTCTTCATTGATATCAACGTCCTCTTTTTCTAAGGATTGCATATTTACTTTATCTTTGGTTAATAATAATAATTCTTCTACTAGCTTTGTAATTCGATTCATTTCTTCTAGTGAAATATTTAAAGACTCTTCTAAAATAGCAGGATCTTTCTTACCCCAGCGTTTAATTAAATTTAAATGGCCTTGAATGATTTGAAGTGGTGTTCTTAACTCATGAGAAGCATCTTCAACAAATTGTCTTTGTTGATTAAAAGAGGCTTCAATTTGATACATCATTTCGTTGAAAGTTTCTATTAAATTGTCTGTTTCTTCATAACTTGTATCAAGTTCTAATTTATTTTGAAAACCATCGCGTCGTATTTGATTCATTTTATTAGACATTGTTACTAGCGGTTTTGTAATATTTTTAGAAATGAAATAGCTAATACATGCAGTAATCACTGTAGCAAGTAGACCAAAAACAACAGCAATAATATAAAGTGATTTTACTAAGTTGTTATAATGCTCAAGAGAATGAATGAGTACGCTATAACCTTTAAAGTTTGGACTATGAAGTGGTTCAGTAATAACTAAATACTCTTTTCCATTATTTCGCATTACTTGAATTCGATCGGTCTTTTGTAAATTATTATTAGGTATAAACTGAATCGTACTTTCATTAGATGATTTCATTATTCTTTGACCTGTATGATTGTAAATAATGACTTCTTCATAATTTTCTAATGAAGCACTTAAATCTAATATCGATATATTATTAATCGGACGCGTTTGAATTAAATTGACAATATCACTTAAACTATGTTCTGCTTCATCCACTTCTCCTTCTCTTAAAGTATCTTTTAAGAAGAATATAATAATAAGACAAAATAAAATAATTGTCGTAAACATAATCAATGTAGTGATAGTCATCCATTTATATTGTAATGTATGATTTTTCATTATCGAATCACGTATCCTACACCACGAACAGTTTCAATGACTTTTTCTTTATTGAAAGGTTTCAATTTATTTCTTAAATATCTGATGTATACATCAACCACATTCGTTTCTACTTCACTATTATATCCCCATACATGATTTAAAATTTGTTCACGTTGTAGTACGTGATTGCGATTCGTTGCTAATAGATACAATAAATCATATTCAGTTTTAGTAAAATCTAATTGCTTACCATCAACAGTTACTTTAAATGCATCAATATCTATTCTGATACCATTAATATCGATAATATCCTTATGAGGCTGACGACGTAATACAGCACGAATTCTTGCAAAAAGCTCCTCAATTTCAAAGGGCTTTACTATATAGTCATCTGCACCATAATCTAATCCAGTCACTTTATCGTAAGTATCACTTTTAGCAGTGATGATAATAATTGGTGTTGATTGCACTTGGCGTACACGTCTACAAATTTCTAGGCCATTTATATTTGGTAACATTAAATCTAAAATAATCAAATCAAAATCGTTATTTAATGCTTTTTCTAAACCAGGTTCCCCATCATATTCGATGTCCACCTTATAACCCTCATGTGTTAATTCTAATTCAAGAAATCTGGCTAAATTTTGTTCATCTTCGACGATTAAAATATTAGTCATTTTTTCAGACACCTCTTTTTTAATAAACGTATGACTTCTCATAACATAACCAATATTCTATCACAAAAATTATTTGTTAATAGAATGAATAAAATAAAAGTAAGATTTTAATTGACAATCGTTATCAATAAGTTATAATATTAATTGAAAATGATTATCAATTAAATCTAAGTTTCCCCCATAATTTAAAATACTTAGAATTATAATCATTTTCAAGCCATTCCCCCCTTAATTTATATGTCCGTAAATACTAATAAACGTTCGTTTTAAAACGAGACGTAAATAATAAATAAGTGCGCCAAATAAGGCGCACTTATTTATTATTTATAAAGTTGTAGGCTCATGTAATCCTTTTAATACTAAAGTTGAAAGAACGATACAGAAAGCACCTCCAATGATTCCTGCAATAATATCAGTTGGATAATGCACGCCTAAATAAACTCTTGAAATAGAAATGAGTAAAATAAGTGCCGCACATAGTCCAATAATGACGCCTTTTGTACTTCCTGATGCTCTACGCTGAGCAATATACATTGCACTTCCAAAAAATGAAGTCGAACCCATTGCATGTCCACTAGGAAAACTAAATCCAGAAATATCAATTAAACGTAGTAATGTTGGACGTTCACGATCAAAAATATTTTTTAGTAAGGGATTTAATATACTTGATAGTGACATTGTGATAACAAAAAATAAAGCTTCAATTTTGTAACGTTTAAGCATTAAATAAGCAACAAGCATTAATGACAAACAAACCATTGCCCATACTTCTCCAATTTTTGTTGCACCTAATAAAATAGATGTAGTAATAAAACTCTCCGATGCATAAATAAATTCATATACTTCATTATCAATCCATTTGCCTAAACGTGATTCATGGAAAAATGCAATGATGCCAAAGATTAATGTAAAAACAATGAGCAATGTAATGTGTTTCGTTCTATTCATCAATTGGTCCTCCTATATTAAAGCGCGTCGTTCAAGATTTTATTAAATAAGTCTTCTTTAGTATAACTTTCTTTATAAGATTCCATTTGATGAGTAATATCAGTACGGTGAGATTCAATTTGTTTTAATTGTTCGAGTAATTTGAATTGTGTAAGTTGATCTTCTGGAATCATTTTTCCATATCCTTTGGATTCAAAATATTTAGCATTGTCAATTTGATCCCCTCTAGATTGATCAAGTCCTAGTGGTATGAGCAACATTGGGATTCTTAAAGTCAAGAATTCATAGATAGCATTAGAACCTGCACGACTTACGACTGTGTCTGTAATAGATAATAAATGCGTTAATTCTTCTTTAACAAATTCATATTGAATATATCCTTTTTGTTTATAAGACTCATCTACTAATCCATGCCCTGTTAAATGAATGATTTGATAATCATGTAGTAAAGCTTCAAGATTTTCTCTAATAATATCATTTAATTTTTTACTACCTAGGCTACCACCCATAACAAGTAATACTTTTTTATCTGAATCAAACCCTGTTATTTCATAACCTTTTTGTTGATTACCTTCTTTTAAATCTTCTCTAATGGTTGCCCCTACAAAATCAGCTTTATCTTTAGGTAGATATTTAAGTGTATCTTCAAATGTTGTATATATTTTTTTTGAAAATTTTAAAGATATTTTGTTTGCTAAACCAGGAGTTAAATCTGATTCATGAATAATAGTAGGAATATTCAATGAACGTGCTGCTATAACAACAGGAACAGAAACAAATCCCCCCTTAGAAAATAATAAATCAGGCTTTTCTTTTTTTAGAACGCGACGGGCATCTAAGATACCTTTTAATACTTTAAAAACATCTTTTGCATTTTCAAATGATAAATAACGACGTAATTTACCACTTGAAATTGGGTAATATTTAATATTCGAAAGTTGTGATTCAATCATTTCTCGTTCAATTCCGTTTTTAGAACCAATATAAAAAACTTGATGTCCTTTTTCTAATGCAGTTGGAATTAAACTTAAGTTCACAGACACATGGCCTACTGTGCCGCCTCCGGTAAACGCAATTTTAGACATGATTATTAACCTCTATTCTTATATGTTTTTATAATATGCATAGAATGGTGCGCCTCTATCGAATGGATGATAGTCAATTTCTGTTTCTCCTACTTTTTGGAAACCAAATTTCTCGAATAAACCTTGAGCGGGTTTATTTAATGCAAAAGTATCTGTCAGAATCACATGGATATGATGTTCTTCTGCTAATTTAACTGCAAAATCAAATAATTGAGTTGCTGCACCTTTATAATCTTTAGAACCAGCTAATCTATGAATAACATAAGCGTTATTTCTATCAACTGGCCATTCTAAATCATCATACCACTCTGATTGTTGTTGGTCGACAACAATAAATCCATAAATAGTGTTATTTTCTTCTAAAACATATAACGTCTCTGTATCAATATCTTCCTTAAAATGTTCAGTAGCTGGGTATTTATCGTCCCACTGATTATTCCCAAATGATTTCATTAAATCTTTTGCTTCTGACACTAATGTTTCGATTTGATTAATATCTTCATGTTTACCTAGTCTAATCATATAATAGTTATTCCTTTCTATTTTATTAATTTTAATAATTTGTCTAAGACTGTGTCTTCTTTATTTGATTTTTCAACTAATAATTGAGTGAATTTTTCATTTGTTTTGGTGTCAAATTTTCCCGTTTCAGATAGTTGATTATCTGATTGGAATAGTTTAATAGCATTAGCTAATTGATTATCAAATTGGTTTGATTCATCTCCGTTATAATAACCTAAAGCATCTAAACCAATTTTTATCGATTTAACGTTTTTATTATTATCGCCAACAGAATATGTTTTATCAGACGGAATAACACTTAATGATTGATACTTAGGAGAATCAATTGTAACATCTGGTCTAATACCTTTTCCATGAATATAATGATCATCAGGTGTTAACCATTTCATTTGTGTATATTTTAATAATGACCCATCTTTAAGTTCTCGTGTGGTTTGAACGATTCCTTTACCAAATGTTTTTGAACCATACACTTTAGCTTTATGGTGATCTTTCATTGCCCCTGTAAAGACCTCTGACGCACTTGCGGAACCTTCATTTACTAAAATACTCACTTTCATATCTTTAACATCTTTTAAAGCATCATTTGAAGTTTTAATTGCTTCTTTATCATTGCCTTTTTCAAGTTGAACAACAGTTTGACCTTTATCAATAAAAATATTAGCCATTTTAACTGCTTCATCTAATAATCCCCCTGGATTATTACGCAAGTCTAAGATGATATTTCGAACACCAGCATCATGAGCTTTTATAATTGCAGATTTTAATTCACCCGCAGTATTTTGTTGGAATTTAGTAATCGTAAATACAGCTATGTTACCTTTTTTCTTATACTCCACACTTTTGACATGAATTTTACCACGTTTAATATTAATATCTTTTTCTTCAGAACCGCGTTTAATAGTTAACCTAACATTTGTGCCTTCTTTACCTCTTACCACTTTAACAACTTGATCTAAAGGTTTACCTACTACAGACTTACCATTAACTTTTGTGACAACATCTTTAGGTTGAAGGCCAGCTTTTTCAGCAGGAGAATCTTTCATAGGACTTGTAATCATAATATCTTTATTTTTCTTTTGCATTTCTGCACCAATACCTACAAAATCTCCAGATACATCTTCATTAAAGCTCTTTGTTTCAGACTTTGTCATGTATTCAGAATATGGGTCTTTTAATTCTTTTACCATACCATTAATTGCAGCTTCAGAAAGTTTACTTGAGTTTTGTTTTTTGTAATAGTCTGTATCTAACGTTTTATATGCAAATTCTATTTTTTTCATTTCTTGACGCTCTTCTTTAGTTAAACCACTTAACTTATGACTGATTCCTATCGTTGCAAATACAGCTATAATTGTTGTAATGATAATAACACTTAATAAAATTAAGATAAACTGCCATATTTTCAAATGCATCTTTTTTTTAGGAGATGCATGTCTTTTTTCATCTGATTGTCCGTCATGGTGCTCCTCAGAATGATTATTCATAAAATCACTTCCTCTAATTACATCTTGTCTCTTATCATTTTATATAAAGACATACCTAGTATGTCTTTATTTTTAAGCAAACGCAAATTATAAGAAATTGTATTCTTAATTAGATAAAAATAAAAAGAGTGGCATATAAATCTAAAATTAAGATTTTATAACACCACTCCATATCATATTTAGACATAAAATGAATTTAAATTAGAATTTTAACCATTCTGTATATTCTTCATATAAATCATCAAATACGGACATAGGTAACGTAATGTCACTTTGCATTTCGATATAGTCTGATAATACGTTGAAGTCACTTTCATGTTTTGGAAACGATAAGTCATTGAAAATGTCTTCGGCTAATTCACCTTTATCATCTTTACGTCCTCTAGCCGTTAAGGCAAATTGATAAAATGAATGATCTTTCATTAGCTCATTGTCACATCGACAACTTTAGTTTCGCCTTTAATAACAGCTTTAACATCATCGAGTGAAATAGATTCTGTTTGATCAGAATTTGTAATAATAATAGGTGAAATAACTGATTTGGCATTATTTCTAATAAATTCTAAATCGAATTTGAGTAAAGGGTCGCCTACTTGTACTGTGTCACCACTGCTAACCAGTACATTAAATCCTTCTCCGTCTAACTGAACAGTATCTAATCCAATGTGTACTAAAATTTCAAGACCATTTTTAGTTTTTAAACCAATTGCATGTTTTGTTGGAAAAACATTATCAACTTTTCCAGCAACTGGGGAAACTACCTCACCTTCAGTAGGATTAATACCGAAACCTTCACCCATCATTTTTTGGGCAAATACAGGATCTGGTATATCTTCAATTTTGACATATTCACCTGTTAATGGTGCATATAGTTGAGTTTCCTTATTGACTTCTTTATCTTTACCAAATAATTTTTTAAACATTATTCATCGCTCCTATTTATTAAAATGTTGTATCAAATCGCCATATCCTAATTCTTCTAATTTTTCGTATGGAATAAATTGAATAGCTGCAGAATTAATACAATAACGCAATCCGCCACTTTCTTTTGGGCCATCATTGAATACGTGACCTAAATGACTGTTAGCATCTTCTGATCTAACTTCAGTTCGAATCATACCAAATGATTTATCTACGAGTTCAACAATTTCATCATCGTCTAATGCTTTTGAGAAACTTGGCCAACCACAATCAGATTCAAATTTCTCTTCAGAAGTAAATAAAGGCTTACCAGAAATTTTATCTACGTATATTCCTTTGTCAAAATGATTCCAATATTCATTTTGAAAAGGAGGTTCTGTACCATTTTCTTGAGTAACGAGATACTCCATATCATTTAATTCGCTTTTATCTTTTTTAATCATTTTGAGACCCCCAATGTGATTCTATAAATGCTTTTCTACCAGAACCGCGTTGATATTGCTCATAATGCATAGGATTTTTTTTATAATAGTCTTGATGGTAATCTTCCGCTGGATAAAAGTTTTTGTAAGGAAGAACTGGTGTGATGATTGGTTTTTTAAAAATACCTTCTTCATTTAGTTGTTGGATTTTTAATTCAGCAGCTTTTTTTTGTTGTTCATCATGATAAAATATTGCTGGTTCATAGCTTTCGCCTCTATCAAAAAATTGCCCTTTATTATCTGTCGGGTCAAATAGTTTAAAGTAAACATCCAAAATATTTTCAAATGACGTAATATCTGGATTATAAGTAATTTGAACTGCTTCTCTATGACCAGTTTGATTTGAACATACTTGTTCATACGTTGGATTTTCTATATTTCCGCCACTATAACCTGATACGACATCTTCAATACCTGGGTAAGATGTAAAAGGTTTAACCATACACCAGAAACATCCTCCTGCTAAAGTTGCATATGCCATTATATTACCTCCTCTATCTTTCTTTAAATTTACGATATAATGATATGAAATTAAAGTAATTAACTCAGAGATCAATAACTTAAGTCACCTATTATTATCTATTATCCTCTAACTACGACAAGACCGATAGCGCCTTGACCAGTGTGTGTAGAAATGACTGGTGTCGTTACATTAACATCATAATTTTGTTGTCCAAATGCTTCATTAAATTGATGTTTTACTTTTTCAATGAATTCAATCGTATTTGCATGTGCAATACCAATCGATTGAATAGTATGATTTTCAATAAATTTAGCAATTTCTTTTTTTAGATATTGAATACTAGAGTTTTGTGTACGAGAATTATGTACGATTTCTAAATATCCCTCTCTAAGTGTTCCTATCGGTTTTATTTTCATAATATTTCCGATTAAACCTTTTGTTTTACTGATGCGTCCACCTTTAATTAATTGATTGAGTTGGCCAATAACAACAAATAGTTTAATATTTTTCTGCAATTCTGAAATATGTTTAATAATTTCTGCACTTGAAAGATTAGTGTTTACAAGTTCTACTAAACGTTGAATTTGGTATGCTAATCCAAAAGAAATTGATTTTGAATCAATCACATTTACTTTTGCTTCAATCATATTGCTCGCTTGTAAAGCAGTCTGATATGTTCCACTTAATCCTGAAGACATATGAATGCTAAAGATTTCTACATCGTCATTGTCTTTATCAAGTTGTTCATATAATTCAATAAATTTACCAATTGATGGCTGACTCGTTTTAACGTCAGCGTCTTCTTCAATACGTTTAATGTACTCCTCGGATGAGATATCTACTTGATCTACAAATGATTCTTTATCAATGGTTAAATTTAATGGAACAACATGGATGTTATGTTGATTTAAATATTCAGCTGATAAATCTGAGGTAGAGTCTGTAACGATTACTTGTTTAGTCATAATTTCTCCTGTTAATTTATTTTATTTTCGTACTAAATGTAAAAAGGTATGTGGAATAGTATTTTTTCCATCAAGTTGACCCTCTTCAGAAGATACAACCGTCCAATCTTCAAATGTATAGGGAGGGAAAAATGTATCACCTTGATGTTTTCCATCTACTACAGTGATATACATATCGTCAACTTTATCAATCATTACTTCAAATAATGTTTGGCCACCAAAAATAAATACATGACCCTCTAAGTTGTAGATATCATCAATTGTGTGAATCACTTCAACGCCATCAGGTTTAAAATTGTTATCACGAGTTAAAACTACATTTTTTCTATTTGGTAATGGTTTGCCAATGGACTCAAATGTTTTTCTACCCATTACAAGTGTATGGCCAGTTGAGAGTTGTTTTACATGTTTTAAATCATTTGGAATATGCCATGGTAGAGCATTTTTATAACCAATGACACGTTGTTGATCATGTGCCACTAAAATTGATAAGGTCATTTATCATATCCCCTTTTAGTTTATTTTTAATTAAAGATAGATTACACAGCAATGGGCGCTTTAATTGCTGGATGAGATTGATAGTCTACAAGTTCTAAATCTTCATAATTAATATCAAAGATTGAGTGTTCAGAATTTATTTTTAATGTAGGAGGTGCAAAACCTTCTCTAGAAAGTTGAGTCTTAATTGCCTCTATGTGATTAGAATAAATATGTGCATCTCCAAAAGTATGAATGAATTCTCCAACTTCTAAGTTACATTCTTTAGCAATTAAATGCGTAAGTAATGCATAACTTGCAATATTAAAAGGCACACCTAGGAAAATATCTGCACTACGTTGATAAAGTTGACAACTTAATTTGCCATCTTGTACGTAGAACTGAAACATTGTATGACATGGTGGTAATGCCATAGTATCAATTTCAGTGGGATTCCATGCTGAAACTATGTGTCTTCTCGAATTAGGGTTTGTCTTAATTTGCTGAATAACTGTTTTAAGCTGATCGAAATGATTACCATATTGATCTACCCAATCACGCCATTGCTTTCCATAGACATTTCCTAAATCACCATATTTTTTAGCAAAAGTATCATCATTCAACACTTTCTCTTTAAATTTTTTCATTTCCTGTTGATACATTTTATTGAAATTTTCATCTTCTTGAGAACGATGTCCAAAATTTGTCATATCTGGACCATGATAATCTTCAGATTGAATATATTTTTCAAAAGCCCATTCATTCCAAATATTATTATTATATTTTAATAAATACTGAATATTAGTATCTCCTTTTATAAACCACAATAACTCAGTAGCAATAAGTTTGAAAGATATTTTTTTTGTAGTGAGTAAAGGGAATCCCTTCGTTAAATCGAAGCGGATTTGATGTCCAAATTTAGAAATGGTACCTGTATGTGTTCTATCATCACGTTGATTACCAATTTCTAAAATGTCATTACATAAATCGTGATACGCCGAATCAAAAGGATTGAGCATATGTACATCTCTCCTAAATTTTATATTAATTATCATTATACTAGAAAATAGAAAGATATTGAATGAATTATATTATTTCAAAACATTTTTATATTTAAAAATCTCCAATAATAAATTATCAAACTGAGATAATTTATTATTGGAGATGCATATTAAGATAGATTAATTTAATATAATCATATTAACAATTTTCGTCGAAAGCATCTTTAATATCCATACAAATATCTTGAATATCTCTACCTTCAATATGTTCACGCGGAATAAAATGCTTTAATTCTGTACCTTTAAATAAAGCATACGAAGGGCTTGAAGGTACTTGTTGGATATAATCGCGCATTGTTTGCGTTGCTTCTTTATCTTGTCCAGCGAATACTGTGACTTTATGTGTTGGCTTTTTATCATTTTGATCAGCAACTGCTACAGCAGCAGGTCTCGCTAAACCAGCAGCACAACCACATGTAGAATTAATAACAACAAATGTTGTTTCGTCATCTTTAACATTGTTCATATAGTTTGATACATCTTCACTTGATTCTAAACTTGTAAAACCATTATCAGTTAATTCAGAACGCATTTGTTGTGCTAGTTCATGCATATATTGTTCATACGGATTCATATAAAAAACTCCTTTAATGTTTATTACGATTAGCAATTTGTTTCCATACGGAACCTAATGCTTCATCGCCATTTTCAATTCTAGAAATTGCCATTTTCACTTGAAGTTTTACTTCGTAAGCATTGTCGTTTGCATGCGCTCTTAGAGATGCTAGTTGCGCTTCGCCACCTTCTTCAAATAAAAACATTGCAGCTCTCCAACGAACAATTTTTTGTGGATCATCAAGTGCTTTTTCCATTTCTGGCAAAGCTTCTTTATAACCTAAATCACTGATACAGTCTCCAGCTGTACGTCGAATAGCTGGATGCTGATCATTTAATCCTTTATACAAATATGGCAATATTTCTTTACTTTCAATCATACCAAATAAAACAATCGCTTGACGTCTTAATGGTAACTTATTTTCATTTAGGGCTTGCTCTAAGAGTGGAATATCCTCAAGTGTTGGTGTTGGGAATTCTGTTAACATTCTGAGACGTACTTTCCAGTCTGATTCATTCAAGTACTCCTCGTATGAAACATGTTGATAAAAATGAGATGTACTTTTCGTTTGTGTAGATAAAGCTTGAACGACTAATTGTTCCAATCGACTTTTTGGATATAATGCAATGATTTCTTCATAAACTTCTTCCATAACTAGAGAAAGTTCTCCATAACGTAAACCAAGCTCTTTCCATTTTCTAAGAAAAATAACATTATCATCATCTTCTTGTGCTTTAAGCATACTATTAATAAAGATATCAGGTAGTTGTTTACGTACTTCTTCATGAGCATTTGTTAATTTAATTTGATATGGGATATTTTTAAAAGTGAGTATCTCTGCTTTCACTTCTCCATAGTGTTCATCAAACTGAGATGATTGACTAATAGTTTCCTCTTTTTGAAGTGACGCAGTAATTTGAGGTAATACCTCTTCCCAATTTGCTTTCGGATACTTATCAATAGCTAAAAAGTCAATTACATGAAATATAGATTTAACATCTTTAATTTGTAATAAGTCATTAATAAAATCAGGTTGAGATGTTTTGACTTCTGTATATGTGTTCGACTGATTATCAGCACGCTTTTCACTTAAAACGATTTTCATTGTATTTGGGCTTGGTGTTGGTTCAATTTTTAATATTTCCACTACTGTTCCTCCTAAAATTAAAATGTGTCTTCAATTTTAGGTACAAGATCATCCCAATTGGCATATTCCTCTTTATCTACTGAAATAAAATCCATGACATAAAAAACTGACTTTACTCCTTCGATATCAAATAATCGATTAATAAAATCAGGTTGCCCATCTTGAGCAGATGTATACGTATTTGATTGATTATCTTTACGTTTTTCACTTAAATTAATTTTAATCGTATTATAATTTGGTGTGTCTTCAATTGACTTTATATGCATAAAATTCCCTCCTATTGAAGTTCATTGCCTAATTGCTTAATTTGCTTACCTATTGAACATTCAGAAATACAAAAATGATGTGCTTGTGTTTTTCCTTCTGTTTTTCTAATGTGTGTTTTCAGTAAACATTTATCACAATAAGTATTCATTAATTCATCAATTTTTTCTATTGCATTTTGTTCGGAATGTGTAAGTATAACTTTCACTCCTTATACTTAATTTTATAAATATGGAGTTATTATAACTTATATGATGATCATTTTAAAATAATCGATTTTATTTTTTATTATTTATAATATGAATTGATTAATGAGTATTGAATTTGAATTACTTTTACTATAAAATATTAAAGTTGCTTAGCGGTTTCTAAACACCCGCATTATCAAAATTTAGGAGGAATAAATGATGTATAATGAATTTTTTGGTATTGCTACTTTTTTTATAACATTTATTGTAATGGTTTTAATGTATCGTTGTTTTGGTAAACAAGGTCTTATCGCTTGGGTAGCTATCGGTACAATTATTGCTAATATCCAAGTCATCAAAACGGTTGATATTTTTGGTATCTCAGCAACTTTAGGTAATGTAATGTTTGCCTCTATCTACCTAGCTACAGATATTTTAAATGATATTTATGGACGAAAAGTTGCTAAACGTGCTGTATGGTTAGGCTTCTCATCAACTCTTGTTATGATAATTGTAATGCAAATGTCATTACATTTTATACCCGCACCAGAAGATATATCTCAAAAAGCATTATCTACGATTTTTGATTTAGTGCCGAGAATTGCTTTAGGTTCAATTATTGCTTATATTATAGGGCAACATGTAGATGTGTTCATCTTTTCAATGATAAAAAAAGTTTTCCAATCAGATAAAACATTTATTATTAGAGCTTATGGAAGTACGGTATTAAGTTCAATTATTGATACTGCATTATTTGTAACTATCGCATTTATCGGTACATTGCCTGCAAGTGTTGTATTTGAAATCTTTATTACTACGTATGTTTTAAAATTAGTCTCAACGATTTTCAATGTTCCATTTGGTTATATTGCGAAGTCTTTCTATCGAAAAGGAAAAATTCAAAAATTAGACGAAGGTTATTAAAACAATCATACATGCATATTGTTTAGGTTTACTAAGCAATATGCTATTTTTAAATAGACAAATAGTGTTTAATTAATGCTTAAACTAGAGGTGTTTTTAATGGCTAAAATATTTTTTGATGCTGCGACGAGTGGCAATCCGGGACGTAGTACGTGTGGGATAGTAATTAAAGAAAATGATATTAAATATACGTATACACATGATTTAGGAGAATTGGACAACCATAGTGCTGAATGGTCTGCATTCATTCATGCATTAGAACATGCTCGTGAATTAAATGTTTCAAATGCTTTATTGCATACAGATTCTAAATTGATAGAAGATAGCGTGAATCAAGGTTATGTAAAAAATGCGCGTTTCAAACCATTTTTTGAAAATATGGAGATTTTAGAAGCAAGTTTTGATTTGCTATTTGTAAAATGGGTTCCAAGAGATAAAAATAAAGAAGCAAATCAATTAGCACAACAAGCTCTATACAAATTAATTAAGAATAAATAATAAGGTGACATGAAAAAACTCTTCAAGTGTTTTAATCATTGAAGAGTTTTTTATTAATTTATGTGTGTGCTTTTCCTTTTTACTTTTAACTAATAATGTGAATCCAAACAAAGGGTGATTAACACATGTATTGGGTAAGACTTTTTTAAGTACAATGTCAGCAGTCGAATTTTTAATGTGTGTATAACTTTGATTAATATTTAAAGTTTGGTTATGGTCTTTTTCATATTTTAATATTGTTAAATTTGCTTTCTTAGATGATGGTAATGAACTATTTGGAGTTAGTAAAGCGTCATCAGAAATTTTTGCAATTAAAGTTCCTTCTATTAAAGGCTTATTTGAACTAATTGTAATATGTTCATTATTATCACTCATATCAAAACCTAAAAGAGTATTATTTTTATCAAACAATTCTACCTTAGTGTTAGGAGTTATTGTAATTTCTATTGGCATAAGCGTGTCCACTTTATCAATTAAATCAGTTTAGTTAGTGGTGTCGTATCCGTTGCTCTTCTAGGATCAGAGACTGATGAGTTACCACTATCATTGTAACATTTCCTTCTGATATGAGTCTCATTGATACTATATATATAATACTTTTATCATTTGTTCTTGCACGATCTAAAGGTAAGTTATCTTTATCTCTTAATTCAACATTCGTAAGTAGATCAATTATATTTGATGAAGTTACAATTTCAATGGATTGTTTAGTATTTGCTAATCTAGAAATTTTACTTATAAATCAAAGTAGGTTTGATTAGTGATTCATTTGAAATAGAAGCGATATTATCTATATATTTAAAGACAGTAGTAATTGGAATAAACTTACCATTGTATTTGTTATGAACACCTTAATTTTGTCTTGTGTCAATATTAGATTAATCCATTACGGGTTTGTTCTGTTTGATGAATTAAAATATGTTGGTTCTCTAAGAAAACTTGTATTTCACTAATTTTTATATTATTAGGTTCGATTTGTTTCGTACTCTTCAATAATTCTGATGTTTCATTAAGTATATTTTTATGTTGAGCGATTAAAGTAGATTTGTGATTTCGAGTAGTAATATTACTAGAAGTTTAATTAAACACTACATTAGATATTGGTTTATTATTGCTATCAACATGACTAGAGCTAGTATTAAAATTTTTATTCTTTTGTCACGAGAAATAGTATGTTTATTAGCATAAGTTGTATGAGTACTTACTAATCAAAAGGTACAAATAGAAACGAGTGAGGGAAGAATTCTTAATTTATATTTACGAATGTTAAAACGTTGTGAATTTTAAGTTGATTCATTGGAGTAATGTCTTTCCCATTTCAATCTAATTTTCAAGACATAAATAAAAAAGAAAGCCATTCAAACATTACAAAAATTAATGTTTGAGTGGCTTTCAAGGTTTTAAAGCATAATTATCCTATTTATCATTTTCATCTTCTTTTTTTCTTCTAAATAATAATGATAGTCCGCCTAATAAAACAATCATTGAAGCTGGTAAAGAAATGTTATTATAAGATATTTTTCCTGTTTCAGGTAATGAATGTATTTTATGTGTAGCCATTGGTGTATCAGAACTGTGTTTTATTTTGCTATAGCTATTCGTATTTTTATTAATAACTATAGTATCAGAATAGTTATTTTTATCGTTTTTGAATAATGAAGTATTGTTATAATCTATATCTTTATCAATTTGTTTCGCTGGTGGCGTCGTATCAGTTGCTTTTACAGGTATTGATGTTGAACTATTAGGATCTTCGGCATCGTCCGTTGCTTTAGCTGTGACATTTCCTTCCGGAATAGGTTTGTTTGGTGTAATAGTGACATGACCAGAATCATCCGTTGTACCCGAGCCAATGATATTACCATCTTTATCTAATAGATCAACATGAGTAT
>ERZ1029886.155-NODE-155-length-16193-cov-10.367580_pt1 | contig 16193 bp, 18 predicted proteins | sample MGYA00519232_ERZ1029886 | MGnify/ENA primary metagenome ERZ1029886 (study PRJEB33666, sample SAMEA4610932) | skin metagenome | biome: Human-associated habitat; feature: Malodor aspect; material: skin | place: Philippines | collected 2015-08 ... | reverse complement strand
GACGCGGGATAGGGGAAATTCTCCGAAGGGCAGGGTTGTTTTCATCACGTTCAGAAACACAATCATGGTTGCGCTCGCGAGGAATCGACCCCGCGACCCTACCTCCCAGATTGCACACCAACGACTGGATCGATCTCTTCCAGGTGACTGGTTCCTCTCTACCTCACCATCGACCCATTTCACCATCGGGAAGTAGTCAACGACCTCCTCAACGGAAAAACCGAAGCCGGCGGCGTTAATCCCCACCAAAACCGAAATCCACCAGTAGTACTAAAAGGGCTCTTCCGGTTTTAGAGTGCATTGATTAGTTCGCCGGGGGTTCGGGCGTGGCACAAGATATTGGGGTCCTTGGCTTTGTAGGAAAAAGGTATCTAATCCATCCGTACAAAACTAAGGACCTACTGTGCAGCCTAACGGAAATGTCATCGTCGATACCATCTGCCGCACCGCAAAACTAGGAACTACTATCACCGGTGCCACAGAAAACGGTGACGTCACTGTTATTGAAGCCGAACCCGTCGAGCCGATCAATGAATGCCCTACCTGCGGGCAGCCTGGAGTATTCCGCGACCACGTCATCCGCAGCCTGGTCGATCTGCCCATCGTCGGCCACCCAACAACTTCATGTGCGCCTTCCACGCTACCGGTGCACCAACAAGCGTTGCTTGCAGAAGATCTTCCGTGCTGGCCTTGCCTGCGCGCCCGACAATTCAAAGACCACGGACCAGGTGACCCACTGGATCCTGCAACGACTCTGCCTAAATCGGATGAGCGTTGCCGCTGCACCCAAGTCATTAGGCCTGGGGTGGGATATGAAGTGTCCCAGGTTTTGTTCCGTTTGATGAAACCCGTTTTTGAAACAACGTACGGAGCACAACGCACGCCGATGCCAAAGCTTCCGCAACATCGACTACCTCATCAAACCCACGACAGTGGGATTCACACCCTCAATCCCCACGCGTGCAATCTTCGCACCTCAAAGATTGAAAAATGAAAGAAACCGGAGGTAACATACCCTTTCGAGTTTGTTACTTCCGGTGGTGCAGTTTGTTCAACTGCTCATCAGGATCTTACGGGGGATAACACTAACACACCCTGACTCTTGGAAAACGCAGCACACAGACCGTGCACACCCTCACCGATAAAATGGGCACCAGTCCCGAAAGGAGAAGGAATGTACACGACCATCACCCTCGCCGCACTCGCAGTACTTTTCGTCTTAATCATCCAGACCATCCGCCGCGAACGGCCAGAAGACCGTATGTATTACGCCGCGCTTGGAGGCAGCATAAGCGCAGCAATGATCCTTGTCCCCTCCTTCCTTTTCACCCAGGCCGGTCTCTCGCGAGAACTGGCCGCACTGCTCATCTCCTTCGGCCTACTAGCCTTGTGGATTACCATTTTCGGACTCCGCCTAAACGCAAGAACTAGCAGGTAAACCTGCATAACACAGAACATATGCTTTAGCATATGGCGGAACATACGCTATAACATATGCCTAAACATATGTTCCGCCATATGGCAGGACTCGCGGGCGCACGAATACGCAGATTCCCGCCCGCAGTAGAGAAAAGGAGGGCTACGGGCTCAGTGTGGGAGTATTGCGAAACCTTCGCGCGCCCATTAGCCTAAAAAGTGACAGCACAGTTCATCCCTGAATTGCGGCTGCACAATAAAAAGGGCCCCAACGAGTGCCAGCTCGTTGAGACCCTCGGGCCTAAAGACCCACGTGAAGCATCGCGGTAACGAGCTTCACGATTACGGTCACAAGAACTATGACCTTGGTAGCCACATCTAGCCAGTCAAGCTTGGTGGCATCAAGGTCTTTTCTTTTGCGACCGGGTGTATCCAATGAGTGTTTACCCATTGTCTACCTCCCTTTACGTCGTAGGGTTGTCCGCTCGCCTGAAAAAGGCGCGCGGGACAGCCCACGTCACGCGCGGGCCTTACCGCGCACCGACGAGGAAGTCACGCCCACGCCCCACCACAGGTGGCGGGGCATGATTGTGAACCGGCACTAACGTTAGCAGCCACCCCTGACGAGACCTAGAAGCATGATTTCACCCCTGCCTTTATAAAAGCCGCCCATGAGGGGAAACCCGTACAGTGCTACTTGCAGCTGCACTCAACACCGCTAATTTCTCTGCCTGTCACCCTATCTAGACGCACGAAAATGCTGGCAGTGCTACATAACTGCCGACATATGCTTTAGCATATGCCTAAACATATGTCCCGCCATATGGCAAGACATATGACGGGGCTCATGGGCGCGCTGATCTACCATCACGGCTGCACTACCCTAGGTGTTTTTCAATGCTCGATACACCGTAGGACGGGTTACCCCAAATTCCCGCGCTAGTGCTGCCTTTGACTCCCCTGCCAATATGCGCCGTTTAATCTCCGCTACTTGCTGCGGGCTAAGAGCGGGTTTGCGGCCTTTGTACTTTCCGGCCTTTTTCGCCAACGCAATCCCCTCCGCCTGGCGCTCGCGGATAATGGCCCGCTCAAACTCCGCAAACGAACCTAAAATGCCGAGCATTAAATCCGCGCGTGGATCTGTGGTGTCTTTCGCAAACGCGAGGTTCTCATGCAGGAAAGTAACAGTTACACCTTTGCCGGTAAGTTCATCGACAATGCCGCGCAGATCGGTTAGAGAGCGGGCGAGGCGGTCGATCGACGACACGACGAGTTCGTCACCGTCGCGCACATAGACCATACACTCCCTCAGTCCTGGGCGGGCAGTCTTGGTGCGGCCGGAAATCTTGTCTTCAAAGAACCGGTCAATCCTGCCGGAAGTGTTGAGTAGTTCTTTCTGGCGCTGATTATTTTGCTCCACCGTGGAGACACGGATATAGCCCACCCGCTGCCCATGCGAACCGGAGTCATTGGCCATTAGTCTTCGCTCCGCGAGGGGTTAAAGGCAGCATTCTCTTGTTCTATGACCGCATCACGATACGACTCGATTGCATCCGAGAGGGCATAAAGCTGAATGCCGTCGAGACCGTCTGCGTCAGCAAGCAAGGCTTGTACAATCCTGCCCAACGCCTGCTGTCCCGACGAGAGTCCACCATGCAGATCTTTCACCCGCGCCAAAGCGGGCACAGAGTCAATATGACTTTCAATATGGAAACCATCAGACGACAACACCACACTCACCACTTTCTGTAAACATAAGGCCTAGACCCCGCTAGACACGTGTAAAACAATGCTAGGAACGGCCCTATTTTACAGGCAACATTCCGCCCCAGACCGATGTAACAATAGGGTGTAATTGGCCTTACAGTGGTTCCATATCTATAGGCTATGCGAAGTTTCCATAGCTAGAAACGGTGCTCACCCATAAGAACGCTGATACGACGAAAGCCGCGGCGAATGTGAAGGCAAAAGCACGCCATGATCGGTCGCTAAGCCGATCCTTTTTCAACATGTAGACAAACATGGCTAATACACCCAACACCACCAATGAAGGTAGAGGTAGCCCATAGAAGACGAAAGGTATTGGAAGCCATGTGGACAGGAGCACTCCGCCATAAAGGGTTGCGACGCCCAAGACAATTCCAAAAAGTATTCCCGGAATGCTCGTTCTTTCTTTCACAACAAATTCCTTACCAATCAGTTTATCTTGATCAGACCACCGTTTTTAGCCTGCGCATGACATTCATTGATGGCGCCCGCTTCATCTCCTTCGTGTCGCAATCCAATGTCTCGACCAATGGCATTGTTTGTTTGATCCATGTGCCCAGCTTCAGGAGAACCAGGATGGTCTGTTTCGTGGGCATCGCCAATTTTTCGTGCAAAATCTGCGTTAGCCCGGATCGTTGTCAGCGCCTGCCACACACAATGCCTATCAGCGTCCTGAATGTTATCGTTCGTTACCTTGTTTGGAAACGTTTGCGAGGAGATACGTTCCGCGTCCTTGATTGCCTCTTTCGCGCGAGCACAATCATAAGGATTGGTCGCGCAGGCTGCCGCTTCATGCCTACCGATGTTGGTTCCATAGTTCTCGCCGGAGTCTCGAAAGGCGGTCTTATCCCCTGCAGAGCCGGTTTCATTTAAAACTTGCTGTACGATATGGTCTGGGGTCTCAGCCTTCGGATCAATATGCTCTTTCTCACGCAGTTCAATAGTCGTCTGAGCGATCCGCTCGTAAGAGTCAGTTTCTGCTGGTGTGGCATGTGCTGGCGATGCTGCCAAGGCATTCGCCGTGACGCCAATCGATAGTAGTGCTACTGCACCCAAAGCCTTCATATTTAAGCCTTTCTCGAATCTTGATGGACTCGGCTAGCTCACCACGCCCAAAGCTCCAATACAACCGATAATCATCATCGTTACGGTATCGATACGTGGTCTTATATATCTGTTCACCTTCCACCATCCCGAATTACCTTGACGAACAGATTTTCTGGGGCCTGACCCCCGGAAAGTAGACACGTCGGGGGTCAGGCCCCATCCTCGTGGACGATATTAAGGTCGGGTCGTCCACGGCTTGTTGTCTTTAGCGTCTTTTGCCCCGTTTCTGGATCAAGGAAGTAGTCGGGAGGTTCTATCTAACTGCCTAACGGCAGGGGAACCGTATATTGCTTATGGTGTGACCCCCCCCTACTCCGGTATTGCCCCTTCAGATCGGAGCGCTCTCAGATGCCGTTTCACGGTTGCCTCCGACAATCCCGTTTCGGTCATAATCTCTCGTCGTGTAGGGAGGCGGTCCATTTCAACCCAAAAAGCCGTCACAAACTGGCCAACGGATTGCTTATTACTAAGCCCTTGTACTTTCTTACGTTTGTGTGTCTTTTTCATTACGCTTAAGCGGCCTTGTGCGTACTCGCCGTCAGGGTCGGTTTTCCAGCGTTGTGCTGCTTTCTGCCCACCTTTGCGGCCCATGGTGGCTAGTGCTTTGCGTTCACTACTCGTGGCTTTTCCTGGAGAGCTAGAGCCGCTGTAGGCCTCACTCTTGGACTGGGTAACGTATCCACGTACACGCCTTGCCATGGTCTGGCGGTCGCGCATGGGCGGCATCTCACTGTCACGACCGGATCCGCCGTGAATGTGGGCGACGTTGTAAGCGTGCTCGTAGGCGTCAATAATGGCAGCGTCGGTTAGTCGTTGGCCTTGCTGGCGCAGACGGTGCCCGGTCTTGAGCGCATGGCGGAAGGCTGTTTCGTCACGTGCCGCTTTACCTTGGGTAATCCACAGCACGCGCACCCCATCAATAAGCTCCGGATCGTATTGGTCAAGACCATCAGCGATTTCTGCATCCACGTCTTGGGCTAAGGCTTTAAATGCTTGGGCTTGCTCACGACGAGACTTAACTGCATTGATAAGTTCCCGGCCAGAGGAAAATTGCTGGCGCGGGGCGGGGTTGAACTGGTCGTGTCCTGCCAAATCCCTCACCTGCTTTACCAAGTCTCCAAGACGCATCACCCTATTATGCTGCCTGTACCAACGATAAGCGGTCGGAGCCTTACCGGTATAAAACGGGTTGCGGCTAAACCTGTGAGAAAAATGCGGGTCATGGTCTAAAAGCTCACCCAATACGCGCGTGGTCGCGGCCAGTAGCTTCATCTGCGCTGATTTACCGTTACGGTCGGCGTAAACAGGATCAATCAGCCAAATGAACTGGGCTTTACCGTTCGTGGGGTTGATTCCCACCCAGGCCGGCCCAATGTTGTGGGTGATAAGTGAGCGCACCACGCTACGCACATAGGGATTTAAGTCTGCGGGGTCGCCGCCGGCTGTTCCTATCTGGTCAACGTCGACGACTAGGACGGCGGCATACTGCTTACTGGTAAGCATGACGTACTCGCACCGTCCTAAAGCTTCGGTGTCGAAGCGATACATGCGTGGCGAGTTTGTACCGTCGGCATTACGCATATACGCCTTGGAAAAATCTCGTCCGACAGACCCGTGGAGTACCTCGCGGCCTAAATGTGCGCGGAGCAGGTCGCGGTCGCTGGCTGATGCTGGGGTGTTATCCAGTCCGCCGCGGTCTGATTCGACGCGGGTGGGTGTTTTAATGTGCGCATTCTGCGCATGAGTCTGTAAACTCATAACCGTGCTTTCTCCCAGGTGTGTGCTGGGTGATAAGCGAAAGTCATCGGGTTGCCGCCCGGTGGCTTTCTTCGTTTTCAAGATGTCTTTTTACAACTGTAAATGACACCGGTGTTATTTACTAGCCATGACACGCGAAAAATATGCCTTTTACCTGCGGTTACGTATGGCTAGACATATGGCAAGCCATACGTAACCGAGTTTCAGCTGTACAGGTCAGGCTGCGCAGATTTACCCTCATGAAATGAAACCCCAGGTCACGCGTGCGCAGATTTACCCATACGGTGGCAAATTATCCAGAGCAACAGGCATACAGTAATACAGGTGCCATAAACCTGTATTACTGTATGCCTGTAAACCCTTATTTATTGTTGTGGACGTATTCTTCGAGGTAGTTGCTGACAATCTCGCGTATGGTCACGCCTTTCTGCGCGGCGATGACTTTGAGTTCTGAGTGAAGTTCTCGGTCAATTTCGACGGTCATCTTCTTGACGTAGTCGCGACCGGTGGGTTGATGGAATGCACCTCGTACTGTTTTCTTCTCCGCTGCCGAGGTCGGCGTTGCGGTTTTCTTTGACGAGGTTCGCGGGCCTTGTTGAGCGCGTGCGCGCGCCTTGCTGGTGGTCACTTCATCATCTCCATAATCTCGTCGGCCACCTTGTCGTAACCATGCATGTCGGGGCCGGGGCAGTAGCCAAAGGCAAGGTGCATATCCTCGCGTAGCGGGATTTCGGTTTTAAAGTGGGGCATTTGTTCTGCATCAAGCGCTTCTCGTGCAGCATCAAGGGCGCTGGTTCCCTTCCTGGCGAACGTCAGCAGGACTGCATGTGGTGTTCCGCTAACTGCGTCGCGCAATTCCCACACGCGGGAGAGGTCGGCTGCAGCAGAACGGGTCGGAAGGATAATGAAGTCGCTGACAGCGATTGCTGCTTCGATAGCGTTCTCGTCTCCTGGCGGGACATCGATGAACATGAACTCATCGTCTCCGACGAGTGCCGCTTGCCTATCGACGCGCTTAGGGATAGACAGCTCGACCTCAAATGGTAAAGGATCGCCTCCGTCTTCCGCGCGTTCAGACCATTCCAGAGCTGAGCCCTGTCGGTCTAGGTCTGTGACAGTCACGGTCTTTCCTCGGCGGGCGAAAACCGTAGCGAGAAACATCATTGTAGTGGTCTTGCCAACGCCACCTTTGGCGTTAATGGCGGTAATGATCATGGCTTCTCCTAGGTGGATACGTCATTGCGTCTACCATTTTACAGATTTCAGTAAATACTGCTTTACAGGTATACAGGCATACGGAGATGCAGTTTACTGTAAATACTAAACGTGCTGGTGGTGAGTATTTTAGTTCTCTTTATCGTCATGTTCTATAGACATATCGGCTAGCATGATGCGGTAAAACTCGTTTTCAATGCTCTTGTCTTCGAAGCTGAAGAAGGGAAACCATGCTCTATATAGTTCCTGGAATACTAGTTGGAATAATTTTCTATCTTATTCTTACAGTAGTGAGCTGGTTCCTTGGAAATGTATGGCCAAAGAATCAGAGGCTACGTGCACATAGTCGTCTTGCCGTCCATTGCCTAGCCGCTATAACGTTTACTATTTTTCTTGTTGCTTCCGGCGGCGGTGGGAATTGGGCTACTCACTTACAGATTAGCGGTTTCCTATTTGCTGGATGCATATTGAGCTTCATAACATCAATCCGAGACAATCCTCGTCCTCAGCGAAAAGAAACAGACAGATACCTGATAAAAAGGGGAGACAAAAACTCTACTTCTCAGCTATAAGCAACAATGTGCTGAAATTAGAGATAGCAGAGCTTAGGAAAATTTTCTTAAATCAGGAATTATATCGGCTACAAACGTGCGTCACACACTATGCGGTGTCGCACATTTGCAGCACGAAAGGCGTCCTGCGGTATCTCAGCATTCGCTCATATTAAGAGAATAGGTGAGCTTTACAGGCATACAGTTGTACAGTTTACTGTAAATGCTAAACATGCTGGTAGATAAGTCTTCTATTTCTCTTTATCGTCATGTTCTACAGACAGACCGGCGAGCATGATGCGGTAAAACTCGTTTTCAATGCTCTTGTCTTCGAAGTCCGCTGCGACGTGTTCCCAGTGATATTCCTCTAACTGGGGCAGCATCGCAGTAACTGCCATCTTGAGGTAGAAGCCGCGACTGCGACCAGTACGGGCACACAAAGTATCTAAGCGCTCAATGATGTCTTCTGGCATCCGCACAGATACCACTCGTCCTGACTTGTGGGGGCCTTGAACCATGGAAGTCCTTTCACTTATTGCGTAAACAATGTTTACAGTTTGCCTTGCGGCAGTGTACATATTTTTCGCAGCGGTATCTCTCCACTGTGTAAACATTGTTTACCATAGGCTCGGAGTCGATGAGGAGGGGACGGACTTTTACTAAAGCTCTGGGCCGTCGTTGCTGGGGGTGTTGTCTAGCCAGTTGTCTGGGGCGTTGTCGTAGTCGTTATCTGCAGCAGCTTGCTGGTGGATACGGGATACCATCTCATCATCTGCGGTAGCGCTCATGCCGAGTGAGTCGAGGAAGTCCATGGACTTCTTTAGGCCTTGCATATCGCGACGTTGAGTAGACAGTGCGTCGAGTTCGGTCTCCAACTGGCGAATCGGGGTAGTAAAGCTGTCGCGATAGTCCACAGCTTGGTCGTAGTGTTGCGCGACTTTGTCGCGCAGTCGGATTGCTTCATCGAGGATTGCTTGGTCCTCCTTGCCGTGGCGTAGTCTGCCGAAAAAGCCCCTCGCGTTCTTTTCTTCTGCAGACTCACGAACCACCTGTTCTTGCTGTTCGCACTGCTTCCCAAGCTGTTCAACCGCCTGGTTGGCTTGGTCGTGCTCACCGCGCAGCGTCTCTAGCTGGGTGCTGACGCGGTCTATCTCAGTATCGAGGTGCCCCAAGGCATCGCCAAAGTCCTGTTCCTGCTGCTCGCAAGGGGATGCGAGCTCTGGCTGTGCTACCTCATCGGTACTATCGACTTGAGCGCGAGCATGGAAATCAACGAAGCGGGCTTCGCGCTTAGCGGCAAACGCCTGCATGTAGGCACCCATCTCGGTGCCAGCAAAAGGACTACCAGTATCTATATGGGTAGGGTGATTGACCAGTTTGGCCAGTTCCCAGTCCTGCTTAGCCTGTCCAAATAACGCTTGAGGTGTGCGGTCACCTTGGGCGCGCACACCTGCAGACACCAAGAGGTCGCGGGCGTACTCGGCAGACTCGCGCCGAGAAACCTGGCGTATCTGGCCGTGCCCGGTCTCGGTATCTCCCGGTTGAGTCTCGGCGATGTAGAGGAAGTTACCTTCACGTCCACGGGTCATAGGAACGTAAACGCTAGCTTTATCCAGGTTGCCGACACCAGCGACTACACGGGACACATCCACGGTCGCGCCTTGGGAACTATGCCCGGTAGCGGCATAACCGAGTTGGGCATGCTTTTCCAGGTAATCGCTATTTAACGTCACTGTGGCAGAAGTATCGTCACATCGACGGGCAGTAATCGAGCCGTCATAACCAATGGAATCAACAACCCAGCGTTGACCATTGCGCACCATATCCCCGCTGCTAGTAATCAGCTTCGAGTCATTACGACGAGTCAGGACTACATCACCAACGCCAGCTTCCAGACCATCAGACAAGCACAATCGGTTCTCAGCGTTAATCTCACCGCGCTCTGCGCGAATCTTCTGTGCCGCAGCATTAAGCGCGGTGACCTGGTCGCGGGTGGCAGCAACCAGCAGCGACTGTTTTCCTGCGGCAGTATCCTCGCGCCACCCATTCAAAGCATCGTCCATCATGGCCGTTACCGAACCAGCATGCAGGCGATCATGGTGCATATACCACTCGGCGGCACGGGAAACGTCTGCTTCTTCGCCACCGCGCAACCACTTCGATGCTTCACGCTCACCGGCATCACGCTGGCGGAACACCTCGGCTAGTTCGACCGCATCGGGAAGCTCATGGGACAAGGTTGCCAGCAGACCAGAGCGTGCCTTAACCGCCGAATACTGCTCTGGATCACCGACAAAAACCACACGCGAACCTGCGGCACTAGCCGTCTCCAGCACGCGAGCCATATCCGGGTTAGACACCATGCCGGCTTCATCTACGACTAGGACGGTGTCCTGGCCCCACCCCAACTTCGCCGCTGTTTGCTCCGGTGTCAGCTCGTCTGTGCCAACATATGCGCGGGCAATCGTCATGGATTCATCAGCCACATTCTCGCCCACCATCACATCAGCAGCCTTACCAGTCGGTGCTAGACCCACGACGTGTTTACCAGACTGGTTCCATGCCTTGTGCGCGGCTTTAAGTGAAGACGTCTTACCAGCACCGGCAGGCGCGACTACCACAGAAGTCAGATAGTCAGAACTGACAACCGCGCGCATAGCGTCCGCCTGAGCAGGAGATAGTTCGCCTTCAACCGGCTGAATCGACTCGGCATTAACCCCGCGCTCAACCCGTGCAGTAGCCATATCAACTACTCGTTCAACCTCGTCGACAACCTCGACGGTGGTGTACTTCTGCGAGCCTTCGCGCTGGGTATTATCCAGCTCGCGGGATTTCTCCGGAGTTACCGACCACGTTCCTTTTTCACCCAACGCGGCATCGACAAGCCGCTCCACAGTGGCAGTCATATCCTGCGGAGAAACTGCGCCAGGGCGGATAAGTTCCGCTGCTTTTTCAGCTACATCGGCACGAGTAAACGTGGAGCGTTCTGCGATAACCTCGGCCAAAATCTGGGCAGGTTTCGGCAAGAAATCCTCCCCCAATTCACGCGAGGCCGCTTTACTTCTTGGCTCCAGTCCGTCCACAAACGCACGCACCGTTGCGCCATGTTCGGCACTAGCCCACTCGGTTTCTAACTCGTCTAGTGGAGTCTCGGTGTCCTTAGTGCGGCGGGTGATTTTCTGCGCGATGCGCTCATACGACGCCCGCGTCTCTAAACCATTCTCGGCCTGCCATTGGTCAATCTCGCGCGCCCTAGTTGAATACGACGCAAGCAATTCTGGGTCATCAAGACCGACGATTTCCGCGCACCCATTGACCACATCACCGAACTCCACACCGAGCTTTCGACTCAGAATTTCGCGCACCGTGGCCTGATACACCATGCCTGCCGCACGCGCTTCGTGATACAAACTAACCCCATCCAGAGTGCGAGCCTTACCGTCCTGGCACAACTGCTTATTCGCCAACAACACGTGGGAATGGACGTGAGGATCGCCCGCACGTGAAGTTCGGTGTTCATATTTCACGCCAGAAATACCCGCCAATTTTTCAATGATCAGACGCTTCTTTGACGCAGCAGGGTCTTGCTTTCGCGTATAGCCGGCATGCTCTGATAAGTAATCCAATGCCTGACTTACTGCCGCCTGGTGGGCTTCATCAACGATGCTACGAACCGAAGAATCAACACCCATGCCCCACAACAATGAAACAGATTTCGGCGCACAAAACGTCAGATCGAACCCCGGAACCCCTTTATCCCCGAGAGCTTTTCCAAGCTTTACACCACTCGGGGCAACCGCCTTATTGAACCAATCCTCAACTGTTTTTCCCGACACAACAGCGCCGTTTTCGGCACCCAAAAACGCCGAGACCTCGGCCACTTTTTCACCCCGAAGCCACACCGAAGCTGGCTGCTTTCCGTCCTCGGAATAGTACGAATCCGGCCCTCGATTCTCATCAACTGTGGACTGATAATAGGCCACGGAATGCGCACCCATCTTCGCGATAGTCAGCACACCCGCCACCTCCTCTAACCAGCACGGTGAGCATCGGAACACCCCTAGGCACTTCTAGTGCAAATGTACCATAAACTAGAGCGCCTACGTGCTCGTAGGACGAGGTCAGCAAGGAAAGCAGCCGCTGTGGCAACGGTGCCGGTTGTGTCAGGCACCGTTGCGGTTGCAGTGTTCACGAGATATGGACTGTTATAACAACTATCCAAGGGCTGAAACGTTCAGGGGCCTGCCCTCCTAGAAAGGAGGCACAGAGAATTGCACTTAAGCGGCTAGGGAAAGCGAACCGCGAGTGCGGTTTTCAAACTCGACTGGGGACAAATACTTACACCACGAGTACCGACGCTTCTGGTTATAGCGCACACACCACGCGAACACCTCCTTCCTAGCCGACCGCATCAAGTCGAAGCATCTCCGGTTCTGTAAGACTTCCCGCTTCAACGCAGCGTTAAACGACTCCGCTAACGCGTTATCCGCGCTCGCTCCCCACTGCCCCCATCGACTGGCCCCCAAAAAATCGTGGCAGTGCTTCCGGAAATCTTTCGACGTGTAGACATCGGTGTCTTCGTACATCGCGACCGCGTCGCGTTTAAACTCCTCCGAATAGGTTTTACGAGGAATGAGTAGAGGCAACCTTTCTCCGGCAATCAGCCGGGGCAAGCCTATGTCCACCAAACAGGGGTCAGGTCCGAGTTCGCAAGCGTACACGAGCAACAGAATGCAACAGCCGAAGAGAGATAAGGATCAAAACCGGTTCTACTGCAAAACTGTACTATTGACACTATTGTGATCTATGCCCGATTGACTACCCATCACTGAAAAGGGGGACAGATGTCCAAGCTCAAAAAATTAGCCCTACCGTTAGCAGCTTCAATCACCCTTGGCACAATGCAACCTGCTTACGCAGCAGAGGAAGCTCATTCCCACGCCCTCAATCCCAAAGGGCACACCTCAGAAGAAGTCGCCAACGCCGAATCAATCCAAATCGGTGACGAAGTTTTCACCCAGCAAGATCGAGACGAAATTCAAGAGGGTCTCAGAAACACCCAAAAGAACGCGAACACCAACAGTGGTAGTGGACCCGACACCACCACATACGGACTCGGTGGTTGGATACGTAAAGGAGTTGTCTACGTACTCAAGCACCAGAAGGATCGACTTCCAAAAAAGGTAGTTCCATGGGCTGATAAAATTATTGTCGCCCTAGATTACGCAGAGGCTTGGGAAGTTGCTTCAATCACTCAGGTACTAATATCTAACGGAGTGCCAGCTGATGTAGCGTATGACTTTGCCTACTGGGCAGTATTCATCTTTGCTCCACTCTAAAAGAATCAGTTTTCATGTTCAGTAAAGTATCGGCCGCTCTAGTAGCGGCCTTTATCATCTTTCTTGCCTATATCCTGCCGCTCGCTCTACCATTTGCAGCCGCCTGGATGCTTCCTGGAGTAGAGTTGAACTACTCGCCTAGTTCTTTTCTAGAATGGTGTATCTGCTTGGCAGCTACTGCATTCCTATTATGGATAGCTGAAATGGTCGGAAAGTATGCACGCGCTCAATCTTTCGTTTTCAACACGACCCGCCCCCGTGCTTCATACATAGGTTTTTTAGTAGAATTTGCACTAAATTCATTAATATTCCGACTGCTCATTTCCTCCCTACTGATATCGGTACTCTCTTCGCTTCTATTGATGCTCCTATCTTCCTTCTTAGAGGAACATTTCAACACCCAAGCCCAAACCTTGGGAGAAGAATAACCACAAAACACACATACGTTTCTGCGAGTACAAGGTTGAAATAGTAAATTCGCTTGACTATCCACCCAAAAGAAGACCTCCCGATCCGTGTAAACAAATCTGGAGTCTAACTATTTTCTTTACGAGTTCGACATGTAGAGCTTTTACATCCGGCATTCGCAGAACCTTAATGTCCTCCAAAGCATCTAGGCCTTCTTGCGACGCATGAGTTTGAACGTGACCATTTCCCATCGATTCCGCGCGAGTCTCTGAACGCAAAGCAGCCCCCACCGCACCGCACTCCGAACACTCCCAGCGATACCCATCAGACTCACTTGAGCAACTACCGGAACCGGTAACTTCCCCGCCAAAAACTCACGACGAATAAGCACCCCACGCGGGCGCTTTCTTTATGCCCAAATCAGCCTGCGCAGATTTACCATCATGGGAATTTCCCCAGTTCAGATTTTAGGATGCTGCGAGCTTTTGGGCGCGCTGGTAAGACACTCCGAGGACTGTTCCCATATCTCGCACGGTCATTCCAGCGTTTCTCATTGCAACAGCGAGGTCATGAGTGCTTGCCTGTGCCGCATCGGCCAGTCGTGCCGCTTCTTCGCGTTCTTTTTCGGCGCGAGCTTTCATTTCCGCAAGGCCCGGTGGGAGAACAACATCAACAATAATGTTGAGTTCGTCTGGGTTTAGTCCTGCCTGGTAGGCCAGTGCTTCGCGCATCTCGTCGGCAGCATTAGCCAGCCGCTTAGTTTGGGACACTGCCCCTAGTTCGGCGCATTCGAGCACCCATACTCCGCTGGTTCCGCGTTCTGCGGTTACTGTGTATGTCGTGGTCATTACCTCCACCAGCCTTTCCCTAATTCTTGGGCGTATTGGTCGAAAAACTTCTTGACTGTCACATCGTCAATCTCACGGTGCCTACCTAAGGTTCGGGTTGTGCTGCCTACCCGATAAGCGTCATGGCGCGATAGGGCGATTTCCTCAAATTCAAGACCACGCCGCTTGGCTTCCGCTTTCAATTTCTTGATGACGGCGTTTCGCTTCATAACGGTAGTCTACCGAAGGGAGACTAAACAAGTCAACCATGGGTTGACGGTTTTCTTGATTATGTTCCTTTGCTAATTGAACTGGGGGCTACCCCACAAACCAACCCTGCCGCGCCCCCAGGGGGATGACTGGCAAAGTGTGTCAGGTCTTACTGGTTGAGGTACTTATACAGTGTGGTGCGCCCTATCCCGAGACGGCGGGCAACCTCTGCTTTCGGAATCCCCTCCCCCACCCACTCGCGCGCCTGCGTTATTTGTTCCATGAAAATAAGCGCGCCAGCGGCCATAGATAGTTGTCAGGGGGTGTGAACACTGGTGACCAGATAGCAGGACGCTTGTGTCAGGTCCACTCGCTGGCGTCATTGTAGCCTCCACCCTGGGACCTGCCTCACACAAAGCATCCTGGCATCACTCCGGTATATAACTGAATTTGGCGTCCCATAAGTCAACGCACACCACATATTTTTGCAGATTAAATTACGTATACACCGCGCCGTATCTATGCGTTTTTCAACGCCCGATACACCGTAGGACGGGTCACCTCGAATTCCCGCGCCAAGGCTGCTTTCGACTCCCCCGCCAGCGTGCGCCGCTTAATCTCCGCTACCTGCTGCGGGCTAAGAGCAGGCTTGCGGCCTTTGTACTTGCCAGCCTTTTTAGCTAACGCGTCATATACTGTCCGACCTTTTGTAGTCGGGGAAGAGCCATTTAAAACTTTAATTCAATTAAATTGATGAATATGATTACTGTCTATGGATACACCCACGGTATGGACAGAAACCATTGAAGCAACCCCGGCATACTATTTAGAGGTTATAGGCCCCTACGGGACCGCTCGGCACAAAGAAGCAATGGAATATGTTAAAGCAATAGCCTTCCGTAACTTTGAAGATGACGACTTCACGATTTACGGTCTCGCCCTTGATGATCCGCTTACAGTTGACGAAAACCGACTGCGCTACCGCGTTTGTCTGCTATGCAGCGAGCTGTCCCTTGAACAAGATAGCCAGGGCGAGCTCGGGATGATGCAAATTCCACCACATCATGTGTTGGCTGTAGAGGTGGACCATACGCGCGAGGCTATCGCGCAGATGTGGGAGAAGATGCCTTTGATACTTGCCGAGCAGGAAGTGTCTCAAACAGGTTTTGTCGCTGAGCGGTTTAGAAGATCGAAAGTCGCTGCAGGAAAAAGCGAATTCCTTATACAGCTTACTTAACCCCTTATCGGTTGGTGATCCTTATTCACTACGGTGGGCGGCAAGGCGCAAAACGACGTGGTGAACTTGTTGCTTCTCGCCGCCTTTCATAAAGCGTTAAAGGCTGACAGAAAGAAAATGCGGATATCGCGCAGAAAATGATGTTTGAAGCGTCCTGGGTTTAGTTCCGCTTCTTTTACTACCCCGTATTGACGGGCTGGAGATACCGTGCCGACTAGCAAACTACCGCAGAAAACACTCTTCTTCCCCGGCTTCTACGCACTAGTCTGCATGGCACTAGGTACGATCCTTATCGTCTACTTTGTGAAGTGCCCCGGGTTTTGTTCCTAGGCGTTTGCCTTGATTTCTATTATTGCTT
>ERZ1029886.151-NODE-151-length-16745-cov-46.082025_pt1 | contig 16745 bp, 17 predicted proteins | sample MGYA00519232_ERZ1029886 | MGnify/ENA primary metagenome ERZ1029886 (study PRJEB33666, sample SAMEA4610932) | skin metagenome | biome: Human-associated habitat; feature: Malodor aspect; material: skin | place: Philippines | collected 2015-08 ... | reverse complement strand
ATCGTGAGGGCATAGGTGCGCCCCCAGCCCGCCCCACCGTGCGCTGGCGCAGCGCTCTAGCCCTTCTTGCCACGGCGCTCGCGTACGCGCACAGCGATGCGCACCGGTGTGCCATGGTAGCCGAACTGCTCGCGGAACTTGCGTTCTAGGTAGCGGCGGTAACCGGCGTCCAGGAAGCCGGTGGTAAACAGCACGATTGTCGGCGGACGGGTGCTGGCCATCGTGGCGAACAGCAGCTTGGGTAGGCGGTTGTTCTTCATCGGCGGCGGATTCGCCGCGATCGCGTCACGCAGCCAGTTATTCAGCTGGCCAGTGGAAATGCGCTTGTCCCAATTCTCCAGCGCCTCCTTCATCGCCGGCTCGAGGCGATGCAGGCCACGTCCGGTGTCCGCGGAAATATTGAGTTTGGTCACCCACTTGAGCTGGCCCATGGTCTCGTCGAACTCGCGGTCGAAGTCGTACCGGCGGTCCTCATCCATCAGGTCCCACTTGTTAAAGCAGATAACCATCGCCTTGCCGGCTTCGAGCACCATGGAGATGACTCGCTGATCCTGCTCGGAGATTTCCTCGGAGGCGTCGATAAGCACCACGCACACCTCGGCGGCCTCGATCGTGCCGCGTGTGCGCAACGACGCGTAGTACTCGTGGCCTTGAGCGTTTTTCACCTTCTTGCGCAGACCTGCGGTATCGATGAACGTCCACAGGTCGTCATCCAGCTGCACCAGTTCGTCCACCGGGTCCACAGTCGTGCCAGCGACGTTGTCCACCACCGAACGGTTGGACTTGGTCAGCTTATTCAGCAGACTGGATTTGCCCACGTTCGGGCGGCCCACTAGCGCCACGCGGCGGGGTCCGCCGGTAATCGATTCCTTCATGCGCGGCTCGTCCGGAAACAGGCGCAGGATCTCGTCCAATACGTCGGCACCGCCGCGGCCGTGGAGCGCGGAAACCGGCCACGGGTCTCCCAGACCCAGCGAGTAGAACTCGGCCACGTCGCCCCACTGGCTGTCCGACTCGAACTTGTTGGCCACCAAGATCACAGGCACTTCGGCGCGCTGGAGGTTTCGCGCCATCACAGCGTCGGTCTCGGTCACGCTCGTCTTCGCGTCGACCACCATCACAATAACGTCCGAGGTGGCCATGGCCGCCTCTGCCTGGCGGGCGATCGCGGCGTGGATGCCTTTCGCGTCGGGGTCCCAGCCGCCCGTGTCCTGCACCCAGAAACGGCGCCCACCCCAGTCGGTGATGTAGCTGACGCGGTCGCGGGTGACGCCCGGGTGGTCCTCAACCACGGCCTCGCGGCGGCCAATGAAACGGTTGACCAGGGAGGACTTGCCCACGTTCGGGCGCCCGACAATAGACACCGTCGGCAGCGCCTCGGTGACCACATCTGGCTGCGCGATGCCGTACTCAGCCTCAAGTGCAGCCCACTCATCCTCGGTCAGCTCGTCGTCGCTGGCGTAGCCGTCGCCGTAGTCGGCCTCCCCGAAGTCGGTGTCGTCCTTGTCTTCGTAGTACTCCGCATCGTCGGCACCAACTTCGTAGGCCTCCATCTCGCCGTAGCCGGACGCGTCGATTCCCGGCTGGATGAACTCGGTTTCAGGCTCTAGGTGCTCCCCGCTGCCACCGATGTTGTCCTTGCGCTCGTTCATCGTGCGCTCCTTTCCACGACCTCGGTCAGGGCCGCGAGGACCTCGTCCGGGGTCATCTCGGAGGTGTCCACCAACACAGCGTCCTCCGCAGGCCTCAGTGGGCTGGTAGCGCGGGAGGAATCCGCCTCATCACGACGCTGCACGTCCGCCAGCACGGCCTCGAAATCTGCCTTCCGCCCGGCCGCGACATCTTGCTCGAACCGGCGCTTTGCTCGTACCTCAGCGCTGGCGGTCATAAACACCTTTGCCGGCGCATCCGGCAGAACGACGGTGCCGATATCCCGCCCCTCCACAATTGCTCGACCGGCCTCACGTGCCAGCTTGCGCTGCAGCTCAACCAGGTTCGTGCGCACCTCGGGGATTGCCGACACCGCAGAGACGTGGCGCGTGACCTCAGCACCGCGGATTTCCGCCTTCACATCTTCGCCTCCGAGGAGCACCTGGGTGGAATCCGGGTCGTCGGATACTTCCAAGGGAAGCTCAGCCGTCGCCTCGATCACCCTGGGGGTGTCGGCCGGGTCGACACCCGCGCGCAGCACAGCCAAGGTGGCCACTCGGTACATTGCCCCGGTATCCACGTACTTTGCGTCTAGACGCTTTGCCAAGGCGCGGCACATGGTGGACTTGCCGGTGCCCGAAGGCCCGTCGACAGCCACGATCAGCCCACCGTGCGGCATGTTCGAAAATTGCGCAGCCATTACATCCCCACCGCCTTGTAAAGCGAAGCGAGTTCCGACGAGTTCAATGCACGCATGGATCCAGGCTTCATGTCCCCCAGCTGCACCGTGTGGAACTTCGTGCGGACCAGCCGCTGCACCGGGTACCCCGCCTGCTTCAGCATGCGACGCACGATGTGCTTGCGGCCCTCGTGCAATTCCACACGCACAATGGACTGGCCGTTGTGCACGTCCACAATCTGGGCGTAGTCGACCTTCGCGGGGCCGTCGTCAAGCTCAATGCCCTGCCTGAGCTCCTTTACCAGGGTGTTGTTCGCCTCGCCCAGCACCGTGGCCAGGTACGTCTTAGCCACTTCGTACTTGGGGTGCGTCAAACGGTTCGCCATCTCACCATCGTTGGTGAGCAAAAGCAGCCCTTCCGTGTCCGCATCCAAGCGGCCAACGTGGAACAGGCGCTGCCCGGAGGCGGTTCGTTCGGACAAATAGGAGCCAACGGACACGCGGTCCAGCTCGTCCTTCATCGTGGAGTGAACCCCGCGCGGTTTGTTAAACGCGAAATATTCATGCTCCTCGTTGACGTTGATGCGCGCGCCATCAACGCGGATGATGTCCACGTTCGGGTTAACACGCATACCCTGGCGGGTGACGATGGAGCCGTTGACCTCAACGCGGCCCTGCTCGATCATGGCCTCCGCGTGACGGCGGGACGCGACCCCCGCCTGGGCCAACACCTTTTGCAGGCGCACCCCCTCGGCAGCCGCCTTGGCTGCGTCGGGGTCTTCGTCCCACCAGTTGTCATCCAACGGGCTGGGTTCATTCTTCGCGGCATTTTCGCGCCGCTTGTTTAAACGGACATTCTGTTTCTTTGCCGGCTTGGCGTAAGAGATGTAGAACGGGTCGTTCTTCTCACGCTTTTCCGGTGTGCCGTCTCGGCGAGCGGGTGGAGTCATGGTTGCCGAGCCTACCAGGCGTCCTCGATAGAATCGATGTCCGGAAGTAGCGGTGCCAACTCCGGTAAACGCTCCAACGAGTCGATGCCGAGCAGCTCGAGAAACAGCTCGGTGGTGACGTAGCGGTGCGCGCCGTGGTCGCCTGCCTCTTGCCCGACCTCGCCGGGATCCACCTCTGCAATCAACCCGCGTAACACCAACGTACGCATCACGCCGTCCACGTTGACCCCGCGAACACCCGCGACCTGCGCACGCGTCACAGGCTGACGGTAGGCCACCACAGCGAGTGTTTCCATAGCCGCACGGGAAAGCTTTTTCTGGGTGCCGTCCAACAGGAACGCCTCCACGGCCTCGGCGTTACCCGTGCGGGTGTACAGCCGCCAGCCCTCCACCGTCTCGCGCAAGTCCATGCCGGAACCGCGCGCATCCAGCTCCCGGGAGAACCCGCGTAGCTGCTCGGAGACCTCTTCAACCGTTGCGCCGAGCGCACTTGCCAACTGTTCCACGGCTACGGGCGCGTCAACGACCAGCAGCACGGACTCGATGCGGGAGCGCAGTTGAGAGACCATGGGCAAGCTTTCCATGGTTGCGCAGTGTATCGGGGCCCTATGTCCAGTTCGACGCTGCCACCACCGCTGGGTCCACGTCCAGGCCAGTCCAGGACACGTCCAGCCGCCCAAGCGCCTCGGTTTGTTCCGCCTCCACCGCCTTGGCCTTATACAGCTCCAGCAGGGCAAGGAAGCGACCCACCACTTCCATCGAACGGGTGCAGTCGCGCGTGAGCGCCGCAAACGTCAGCCAGGCCCCTGAGCCGGCAAGCTTCAAGGTGTCGAGCATTTTGCCGGCCTGTTCGGGAACGGACACCGCCACCGCGTGCAGGTGGTCCGTCCGGACCTCTTCCGGCGGACGGGGGCGAAACACGCTGGCTGCAAGCTCCGCGAAACTCGCCGGCGTATGCGCCAACTCGACCGGAGGCAGCAGATCTACAAACCTCGGTTCCATAGACACGGCGCGCGGATAGCGACGTGCTGCGTTTTGCTGCCACTCGGCGAACTGGTCGGCTACGCGCTGGTACGCGCGGTACTGCAGCAACCTTGCAAACAGCAGGTCACGGGCTTCCAACAGTTCCAAATCCTCGACGCTGTCCCCGTCGTTGCCAGGAAGCAGACGCGCGGTTTTCAGGTCGAGCAGTGTCGCCGCCACCACGAGGAACTCCGTGACCTCATCTAGCGCCTCCGACTCACCCAGCGCCCGGGTATAGGCGATGAACTCGTCGGTGACTTCGGCGAGCGCCACCTCAGTAACATCCAGCTTCCTCGACTGAATGAGACTGAGCAGCAGATCGAATGGCCCCTCGAAATTCTGCAGCGCGAGCGTAAACCCGGTGATCTCGGGTTGCTGGTAACGCTCGGGGGCGTTATCGCCCACTAGCTCGTGCGCTCCAAAACCTCGAGGGCCAAGTCGCGGTACTGCTGCGCACCCTGGGAATTCGGTGCCCACGTAATGATCGGCTCGCCGGCCACCGACGTCTCCGGGAAGCGGACGGTACGGGTGATAACAGTGTCAAAAACACGGTCGCCGAATACTTCGACAACCCGGTCCATCACTTCTCGGGCGTGAGTGGTTCGCCGGTCGAACATGGTGACAAGGATGCCGACAATGTCTAGGTCGAAATTGATGCGGTCGCGCACCTTTTCCACCGTGTCAGTCAAGAGCGCCAGGCCGCGGAGGGAGAAGTACTCGCACTCCATCGGGATGATCACGCCCTGCGAACAGGCGAGCGCGTTGACGGTGAGCAGGCCGAGAGACGGCCCGCAATCGAGGATAATGAAGTCGTATTCTCCCCGTACAGGACGCAGTGCTCTGGCAAGCGTGTGTTCGCGGCCAACCTCGTTGACCAGCTGAATTTCCGCTGCGGACAGGTCGATGTTCGCCGGAACCACGTCGAGCCCGGAGACGTTCGTTTTGTGAATCGCGGCGTGAATGCTCGCCGTGGTGTCAAACAGGAGGTCGTAGACCGTGACCTGCTCTTCCTCGTACGAGACGCCGAGCCCGGCAGAAAGCGCTCCCTGCGGGTCGAGGTCCACCAGCAAGACTTTGCGCCCCTGCTCCGCTAAACACGCCCCCAGGTTGATCGTCGAGGTAGTTTTACCCACACCACCCTTCTGATTCACCATGGAAATCACGGTGGCTGGCCCGTGTTTGTCCAGTTCTTTCGGCTGGGCGAACTCACGCCACGGCCGCCCGGTCAGAAACGTTTTCTGGTCCGCAGCGTCAAACAGCGCCTCGTCCGCCATGGCCTGCCCTTTCCATCAATCACGTCCAAACCCTTGACTTACGTCATCTTACAACGTTGTCATTACGCCCGCCCGCGCCTCCTGCGCAGCAGGGCGATCAAGAGCGCAAGAGCCGCAAGCAGCGAAACTCCGGCGACAACCAGCGGCAGCACACTGCTTCTCGACGGCGTCCCGTCAACCCCACGTCCTTGATTTTCCGTGGCATATGCGCCGGACTCGCTTTCGGAGTCGTCCCCTTCCGCTCGCTCAACCGCTGCGTTCGTTGCGGTGACCACCACCACGAACTCCGCTTTGCCGTCCCGCACCATCTCCATGATGAACGGGTTATCCGGCGTCTCGCCTTCCGGATACGTGAGGGTCAGCGTCCGGCTCGTCTTGTCCACCTCGCGCTCGACACCTTCGATGATGTGTCCGTTGACGTCCAGGTAGCGAAGCGTGGCCCCCTCGGTGTCGTAGCTCGCGTACTTCAGCAGATCTTTCACTCGACTGAGCGGCACCTTCACAACTAGCTGGTTGCCCCGTATCTCACCGTCGAAGTAAAGCTTCTTGGCGGCCGTGCTGTCTGCAGGCTCAGCCCTGGATCGTTGCGGGTGGGACACCTTGGGTGCAGGAGCTACACCGCTGCCGCCTGCCCTGCCAGCGTCTTTACCCCCTCCGTCCGGCGTGCTATTTGCGGCTCCACCATTTCCTGCGGAGCTACTGTGCCCCTCCGGTGCGGGGTCCGCGTCGCGCGGCGCGGGATCCGACCCGGTATCTGCGGCTGCGTCGCCGACGGCCACGAGGTTCACCGTCGCCGTATAGCCACCGGCGCTCGCCGGTACTGCGGCGGTGGCACCGGGCTGATCGGGAGCACTCACTGTCACGGACGTCCCGGACGACGTCACGGTCCAGCCGCCCGATGAGTAATTCACGTTGACTGGCACGCCCACATCCACCGTCGTGCTTTGCCCTGCTGGTACCGAAATCTCCCCGGGCAGCATCGATTGCACCTGTTGCGGGCTCAAGCCTTCTGGCAATTGCGCGCTGGCTGTCGGGTGCAGCGGCATTGCTAGAAGCGCGACGGCGGGCAGCGTCGCTGCAGCGATCATCCGCGGGCGCCGAAGGGTAGTTCGCATGTGTTGAGGTCCTCTCGTCCGGAACAGGGGGCAGACAGCGATGCCCTAGTTAAGGGGACGAGTCTACGCACGCGGGTGGGTACTGCGCCAAACTTCGCGCAGGTTATCCGCTGTGATGTGGGTGTAAATCTGCGTGGTGGTAACTGAAGCGTGGCCGAGGAGTTCCTGCACACTGCGAACGTCAGCTCCGCCCTCTAACAGGTGCGTGGCAAAGGAGTGCCGCAGGGTGTGTGGGGAGACCTCTTTGTCAATGCCCGCGCGCTGGGCCGCGTGCTTGATCGCGTTCCATGCACTCTGGCGGGATAACGGACCCCCGCGTTTGTTCAGTAAAAGCGCGTGCGATGATCCGTTGGCAAACGCTGGGCGACCTCGTACCAGGTACGCCTGCAACGCTTCCTGAGCCTTCGACCCGAGAGGCACCAGGCGCTGCTTGTTGCCCTTGCCCGTGACGGCGAGTACGCCGCCGTGCTCGCCGTCCAACGCTGCAGTTGCATCGTCGACGCTCAAACCCAGCACTTCCGAGACGCGGGCACCTGTGGCGTAGAGGGTTTCCAACAACGCCTTATCGCGCAAACCTGACGGCGTCTCGGTTGGGCAGGCGTCGAGAAGCGCAGCGACCTCGTCGATGCTGAGAGTATCCGGGAGCCGCTCGCCTGCCGACGGCGGGGAAACATCCGCAGCAGCGTCTGCCGGAAGCACGCCCTCTTCAACCCCGAACTTGTGCAGCCCGCGGGCAACAGTCAGAGCGCGACCCGCAGATGACGCCGCGAGCGGCCGCGCCCCATCCACGCCGCGCCGGAGATCGGCGACATACGCCTCAATGTCCGTGGGTGTGACCTGGGTCAGGTCGTGCAGGCCCGCACCGGCGAGCCAAGCGGTGTACCGGCGCACATCACGGGAATAGTTGCTCAGCGTGTGGGGTGAGACACCTCGCTCCACCGCAAGATGGGTCAGCCAACGCTGCGCCAGCGAATCAGCGTCCACCCGTAGAAATCCGCTTCATATCCGGCACGATGCCTTGCCTCGCCCGTCGGTCCGCCAACGACGCCGGACGGAAGTGGAACGGTTCCCCCACGCTCCGGGGCCTATCCCCGCGGGCGACGAGACGAGCGGCAGCGAGGATGCCCGAGACCGCAATCGAATTCGCGATGGCACCCGCGAGCGCGTTGTCTGCAGCCTCGTCGAGGTCCATCCACAGCAACCCCATGTCGGCCTCCTCGTTTTCCGCCTCCGGCCGGTCCACGTCCGTCAAACCGCGGGCGATAAATACACGCACGGCTTCCTCCGCGAACCCCGGCGACGTCACAAGATCCACCAAGACACCCCACTCGTCGGCGGCCAGGCCAGCCTCCTCCTGGAGCTCACGTTTTGCACAGGTCAGCTCGTCCTCTGCGTGCATATCCAGTAAACCGGCAGGCAGCTCGAGCAACCGCTCCCCCACGCTATGGCGGTACTGCTCCACCAGGGCTACTCGGCCGTTGTCGTCGAGAGCCACGACAGCGACCGCGCCGAAGTGCTCCACAATCTCGCGGGCAGCCTCGGTACCGCCCGGCATGACAACCTGGTCGCGGCGCACCGCAATTATCGGTGCGTCAAGCAGGACCTCAGACTCAGTAACGCTGAATTCGTGGCTCATGGGCTCTACCCTACGAGCCTTACATCTCGGGGGCGCCGCTGGACACGGCTAGCACGGTCTTGATACGCCCGGCTTCGCGGTCCACACCGCCTACAACTTTCACACCGTCAATGAGGGCGGGGCGGGCACCTTGAGTGGCCAGCGCCGTCCTGCCCTGCGCCCCAATTGCCTTGGCGAAGTCGCTGACAAGCTTCGCGCTGAATTCCCCACTGCGCTCAGGGCCGTCCACAATGACGATTGCCTCGGCGGGAACGAGCGATCCGCTGAACTTAATAAATCCAGCCTGCTGCAGCGTTTCCAGCACTAGCGTGCGGTCTTCGGGCGAGGTTTTGGATTCACCGGAGGCGCCGTCGCTGAGCAGCACTGCGGCGAGCGACTCCCCGGCGTGCGTGCCCGGTGAGCGGTCCTGGACCGACAACTGCGCGCCGGAGGGCAAGGTGTTTGCCACGATGGTGGACAGCTCATCCGCACCAGCCTGGTCGGTGAAACGCTCCGTAAGCGTGAGCTCGCCCGAATCAGAAGCGCCAGCGGCGTTAAGCAGCCAACGCACGGACTCGACATCGTCGGCGTCAGCCTCGGCAGTGCGCACGATGGTGACTGCAACGTCCTTGAGCGCCCCAGACACGATTGAGCCGGACTCCTGTGCGAGCAGATCGTCGGCTTCCTCCGCGCGCGCTTCCGCCGCGGCGAGGGCTTCCTCATCGACATTCGACTTCGCCTCGGGCTTGAACTCGGAAAACCCCAAGTCCACCGAACCCGGCATGGCGGGAGCCAAAACTAACGCACCCAGAGCGACACCGAGCGCCAGCCCCCAGCCCAGACCCGCAGCAATGAGTCCAGCCCTGCCCTTCGTCTTTGCCATCAATGCCTCCTAGCTGCCCAAGCCGTTGAACCAGTCGCGCGCCGTCAATACGATCGTGTTCCACGTATCCACGAGATTGCCGGCGAAGTTGCCATCGCCGCCCAAGCCTGCGATAAGGATTACAACGGCGGCTGCCACTAACACGCCGAGAATCGCCCAAGCCCACGCCACTCCAGCACCGGATTCCACGGCGTAGAGGTTAGTGATGACGCTTGAATCCACGATCTTGCGCCCGGCCTTCAGCCTCGCCAGCAACGCGGCGGGTTCCGTCGCCGGGGTGCCAGCCGTAGTCGCCGAGTCCGCGAAGATGCGGTCGAGTTCCACGGGCTGCCCCACCGTCACAATCATCTCCGCATCGTGAAAAGTGGCCAACAAAATGGCCAAGTCCGTCGGGGAATCCGTGGCCGCCGGGAACGTCATCGCGCCCACTCCCAGATCTTGGATGCGCTCAAGCCCCGGTGCGTAGCCGTCCGGATCAGCCGGCAGTATTACCCGTGCGTCAGACCGCAGGTTTTCCGCGGCCACATCTGTCGGGTCCCCAACGATGATGTCCGGCGCATACCCCATGTCTGCGAGCGTGTCGGCAGCGGAGCCGACGCCAATGACCACGGGCGTGTACTCCTGCATGAAGTTCTTCAGCTCTGTCAACCGCTGCCGGGTATCCGGCGCTGGAGAGACGACGACAACTTTCCGGTCAGCCATCACGTCGCCGAGCTCGGGCGCTCCCACCCCGTCGATGAGCAGTGCCGCCTCGGAGTGGATGAACTCGATAGTGTTGCCGAAGTAGGCCTCCATATTCTCCACCAGTCCGCGCTGCGCTTGTGCGAACGTCGCGTCCACCTCACTTCGGCTCACCGGCTGTGCCTGGCCGGCAACCTTGCGGCCAACGGTAATCTGACCGGACGACGAGACCGTGACCTTCTTGCCGTCGCGAATCTTCGCGCGCATCTCGGTACCCGCCGCCTCGAATAGCGGAACGCCTGCGTCGAGAAGCAAATGCGGGCCGAATGTGGGCAGGGTACCGGTCGAGTACGGGGCAAGATTGACGACGGCCGCCGGGCGGTGCGAGATGATCTGCTCGGCGAGGCGGCGCTGCATGTCGGGGGAATCGACAAACACGATGTCGCCCTCACCTAACTTGCCCAGTCCTTTGCCCTGCGGCGTGCAGTCACGCAAAGTACCGCGCAGTTCAGCCGAGGGCGGTTCCTTCGTGGGTTCTACGGCGGAGGGTGCAACAGTCATGCGCATCATTGTGCAACGGTGACCTGCTTAAACCGGGGAGGCGCGCGGGGGTTTAGCCGCGTAACTGCTCGATCTCGCTCTGCGCACGAGCGAACAACTCCGCCGCGTGGGCGCGCCCCGTATCCGAGTCGTCCATTCCCGCCATCATGCGGGCAAGCTCCTCGATACGCGCCTCGTTATCGAGGACCGCAACCCCCGATGTCACCGCCTCATCGCCGACGTCTTTGGACACGTGCAAATGCGTATCAGCGTACGCCGCCACCTGCGGCAGGTGCGTGACCACGATGACCTGGTTGCCGCGAGCCAGCCTGGCGAGACGCCGGCCGATCTCCACGGCCGCACGCCCGCCCACGCCCGCATCGACCTCGTCGAAGACCAACGTGGCGCCGCTTGAGGATTCAGAGAGGATCACCTCGAGCGCCAGCATGACTCGGGAGAGCTCACCGCCAGACGCGCTGGTTGCCAACGGCTTCGGATCCAGCGATGCGTTCGGCGCGAGCAGGATCTCTACCGCATCCGCACCGTCTCGGCCGTACGGCGCCTCCGCTACCTCGACGGTGAGCTGCGCCTTTGGCATCGCCAACCCGTGTAACTCCTCAGTCACCGCGGCACCCAGTTCCGCCGCAGCCTTCACCCGCGCCTTCGTGAGTGCGCCAGCGCGCTGCTTCATACCGCGTTCGAGTTCGGCTACCTTCGCCTTCAGCTTTTCGACGGCACCTTCGGACGTATCTATCCTGGCCAGCCTCGCCCCAGCCTTCTCACGCCATGCCACAACCCCTGCCGCGTCAGGAGCGTATTTTCGCGTTAACGCTTTGATCTCCTGCTGGCGTTGCAAGAGGCGCTCCAGCTCCTCAGGGTCGGAAGGAAGACTCCCCATGTAGCTGCCCAGCTCCGCCGAGACGTCGGAAAGCACCCCGGCCACGTCGCCGAGGCGTGCCCCTAAATCCCTGAGCTCCTGGTCGCTCGCGCCTTCGAGCGCCGCCTGCGCCCTTCCCACAAGATCTGAAGCCGGCTCTTCCTCCCCGCCGACCCCGCCGACGGCATCGGCACCGTCGATAGCCACAAGCGCAATCTCCGCCGCCTCACGTAGCGCATCGACATCCTGGAGACGGTTGATGGTGGCCACCAGCTCGTCGTCCTCTCCGGCCTGGGGGGCAACCGCGTCGATTTCCTCGATGGCGAACTGCAGGCGGTCAACCTCTTGAGCAAGCTCCAAGCGCTTCTCCGTGCGGTCTTTGAGGTCCTTGGAAGCCGCCCGCCAGGCAGTGTATGCATCACGGTACGCATCGAGCCTGGCCCGTATAGCGGGGTCGTAACGGTCGAGTGCCGCCAGCTGCTGCTCTGGCGCCATCAACCGCAGCTGGTCGTTCTGCCCGTGAATCGTCAACAGGTGGCCCGCGAGATCGCCGAGTGTCGCCGCAGGCACCTTCCGTCCTCCAAGATGTGCACTAGAGCGACCGGTCGCCTTCACCGAGCGCGACACAACATACTCGCCGTTCTCGTCCGCGTCCGCGCCCGCGCCGGAAGCGATTTCGGACACGGCATTCCGCGCCTCCTCAGACAGTTCCTGCGTACCAAACGCGCCTTCCACAACCGCACCATCGGCCCCAGATCGGACTCGAGATGCGTCAGCGCGCCCACCCGTAAGCAAGCGCAACCCGGTGACCACCATCGTCTTACCCGCGCCCGTTTCGCCGGTGAGCACCGTTAACCCAGGGGAAAGTTCCGCGGAGGCGTGGCGAATTACGCCAAGGTTGGAGATAGAGATCTCAGCGAGCAAAAACGTGCCTCCCTGTGTTCGTTGGCTTGTTACGAGCCGCGCGGGCCGCGCCACCCGGAAACCGGAAGCTGGAACTTGTCCACCAACCGGTCTGTAAACGGCCTGTCGTCCAAGCGTACCCAGCGAACCGGACGTTCGCCCCGCACCACCTCGACACGCGACCCGGACGGGACGGTCAAGCGCCGCTGGCCGTCCATCACCGCCGTCGCCTGGGTGGTTTGCCGCTCCGACTCCACCGCCACGGTTGAGGTCGGAGCAACCACCAAAGGCTTCGCAAACAAGGCGTGGGCATTGTTCGGGACCACTAAAATCGCGTCGAGTTGCGGCCACATCACCGGCCCGCCGGCAGAAAACGCGTATGCGGTTGAGCCCGTCGGGGTAGAAATGAGCACGCCGTCGCAGCCGAAAGAGGACACCGGGCGGAAATCCACCTCCAGCGTCGCATCCAACACCCGGGAGCGGTCCGAGTTTTCAATGCTGCACTCGTTGAGCGCCCACCCGCGCCCCAGCACATCTCCATGTTCCCCGATCACCGCTATGTCCAGCGTCATACGCTCGACAACCCGGTAGGAGCGGTCGATGACCTGCCCGATAACCTTTTCCAAGCTCGCGGCCTCCCCCTCCGCCAGGAATCCAACGTGCCCCAGGTTTATTCCCAGGACCGGAATGTCCTGCGCGCGAGCGAAACCCGCCGCGCGCAGGAAAGTTCCGTCGCCGCCGAGGACCAGCACCAATTCGCAGCCAGCCGCGGCATCGCCGTTCGAGGCCGCCCGGGATAGCCCGCAAAGCACCGGGTTGGTTTCGATAACGTCCATCTGCTCTTGTTCTAAGAGCCGAACCGCGATGCCGGCGTCCTGCAGGAGCTCAGTCGCGCGCGCTGCCGAGTCGATGTTTGAGGCCCTGAACAGGTGGGGCACCAGCAAGATCTCGCGGTGTGTCGATCCACCCATCTACTTCGGTCCTTCCTCAATCGCCCGGTTCACCAGATCGGTCAGCGCGCCGTCATCGAGCCTCTGCGCCCCGCCGTCTTTCACCAGCCACAAAAAGTATTCCACGTTTCCACTCGGCCCTGGAAGCGGGGAGGCGGTCGCACCGCGCACCGATAAGCCCAGGGACTGAGCGAAGCGAGCGACATCCAACGTTACTTCGGCGCGTAATTCCGGTGAACGAACCACACCGCCGCTACCGAGGCGATCCTTGCCCACCTCGAATTGCGGCTTCACCATCGGCAACATGTCCGCCCCGTCCTCCATGCACTCCACGAGAGTAGGAAGCACCAGCTGCAAAGAAATAAACGACAGATCCCCCACCATAAGGTCTGCAGGCCCGCCCATCATCTCCGGAGTGAGGTGGCGGATGTTTGTGCGGTCGAGCACCCGCACCCGCTCGTCGTTTTGCAGCCGCCACACCAGTTGGCCATACCCGACATCCACGGCCACCACCTCGCTGGCGCCGCGGCTGAGCAGCACATCCGTAAAACCGCCCGTGGACGCGCCAGCATCGAGCGCCTTGCGCTTTTCCACCACGAGCCCACCCGCTGCGAACACCTCGAGTGCTCCCAACAGCTTGTGAGCGCCACGCGACGCCCAGTTGTCCACATCCTCGGTGTTGACCTTGATGGACGCTTCCGGCTCCACCACCGTCGCAGGCTTAGTAGCCACGAAACCGCCGACTTGAACGCGGCCCTCCTTGATCCACGTCTGTGCCTGATCGCGCGAACGGGCGATCTTCCGGCGGACTAACTCGGCGTCGAGCCGCGTACGTTTCGGAGCCACTGAGGTGTGTCCCCTTTCCTGCGTTGTCGGGATAGCTAGTTATCGGTGAGTGCCTCGCGCAGCACCGAATGGGCACGGGCCAGCGCATCAACCTCGGCTGCAAGGTCTTCAACGGGCTCAGCCAGGATGGACTCGACACGCCGAGAGACTTCGTCTGCACTAATCTTCGCCGCCCGGGGATCGCGTGGAATGGGAGCGGGAGCCACGCGCATCACCACCACGCCGAGACTGCTGCTTCCGCGGCCTCGGATTCAGCTCGAACCTCTACCGGAACGTCTGCTCCTGCCCACCCCACCTCAAGCACAGTGCGCAACGCCCCCACACTCGAGGCGCCAGCAGCACCGCCGGTGAGAACAACCGCGGAGCCTTCGAGACGAGCCACGAAGCCCTCCTGGGCGCCGGGGATAAGCGCATCCGGACCCTCAGCAAGGGCGCGCATGTCGGCACCGATGTACGTAGGACGGTGCGCGGGAGGCGCCTCTAGTAGCGCGAGCGGCCCGGAGACACCCGTGAGCACATGAAGTGTGGGCATCCCTGCAGCCACGCCACCGGCAATATCCGTGTCAAGTCTGTCTCCGACCGCCAAAGGCCGCCGCATCCCGCGCAAAGAAGCAGCTTGCTCAAACATCGCCGGCTCCGGCTTTCCCGCGGCCTCCGGGACCACACCGGTGGCCGACGTCACAGCGGCGACCATCGAACCGTTGCCGACCATCAGCCCGCGTTCCATCGGCAAAGAAGTATCGAGGTTGGTGGCCAAATACTTGGCGCCACGCTGCAGACTCAACGCTGCTTCCGAAAGCTCACGCCACCCGGTATCCGGGTTGTGACCATGCAGCACTACCTTCGGATCACCGTCGGCGCTTTCCACGAGCTCGTAGCCAGCATCCCTGACCAACTTACGCAACGACGGCGCGCCAACCACGTAGACCGCGTCGCCGTGCTCAAGATAGCGGCCCGCCATAGTTACCGCCGCCATGGCCGAGGTCAGCACATCGCTCTCGTGCGCGGTAAGCCCGATGTTGCGCAGCATCTCCGCAACATCGGATGCACTGCGGGAGGCATTGTTGGTCACGTACATGGCGGGCAGCCCGGAGGCCTGGATGGCGTCCACTGCATGAGCTATGCCTTCGCCGCCGGACCAGACAGTTCCGTCCAAATCCAGCAGCAGACCGTCGTGTTCGTCCGTCAGGCGCATCCGTTTAACCCAGCTCGGACACACGCTCGGCCGCGTCTGTCATGCCGTCGATGTCAATCTTCGCCGCGTGCTCAAACCACCGCTTCGCCTCGGCCCGATCACCCGTAGCCAGCAACGCATCCGCGTACGCGTAACTCAAACGCGCTTGCGCAAAACCCTGCGAGTCCAGGGACGGGTTCAAACGCTGCAGCTGCGCGACAGCGGATTCGTGCTGACCCAAATCATGGCGGGCACCAGCGAGAACAATTGCAAGCTCGATCTGCGCGTCTCGGTCCAGGTCCCGGGCCTCCGGGCTGCGGCCCAATTCAAGAGCCTTCTCCGGGCGGCCCAAGCCACGTTCTGAATCCGCCATAACAGCGAGCAATCCAGGCCCGCCAGAGATTCGACGCGCCGCGCGAAGCTCCGAGAGCGCCTCCTTCCACTCCCCCGCGTGGTACGCCACCACGCCATTCGTCTCACGCACGACACCGACACGACCAGCACGGTTCTTCGCCGCGCGCGCATGTCGCAGGGCCAGCTGCGGGTCATCGTAAAGCAGGTCAGTCGCCATCAACATATGCTTAGCGACGCGCTCCGCGTTGTCCTTCGACAGCACCTTCAAATCCTGAAGGACCGACGGATCCAAATCCGAGACCTCCAAGTCCTGGGGCAGATCCGGCTCCAGCTCCTTCTGCGCCATCCGGTCCTCGCGGAAGCCTTCCCGGCGTGGGTTGGAACGATCGTGCCGCACGCCACCGCGACCGCGCCGATCGCCGCCCTGACCGTGGTCTTCACCATGGCGGCCGCCACCTCGACCACCATTTTGACCACCAGTTCGCGCACGACTATCGCCACGCCGGTCACGGCCACCTCGGCCCTCAGAGCGGCCCTCCCCACGACCTCGCCCGTCACCACGGCCACCATCTCGGCGGTGGCCTGCGCGCCCGCGGGGGTCGCGCTCTTCGCGGGCGGCGTTTTCGCGGTGACCCCGCGCGGTCTTCTCGCCGCGGCTACCAGAGTCACGTTGCGCTCCGTCTCCGAACGAACGCTCCTGACCGACTCCTTCGTCCACTCCTGACATAAGGGACCTCCGTTTCCAATCCCGATCATTATAGGAAAGCCTTCCACCGCGAGTCAGACCCGTCCCGCATCCCCGCGGATATGTCCCGGTTAGTGTCCGGGTGTTCGGGTGTTCGGGTGCGGGTGGTCGAGCTCATCCGGGTTTTGGGGGTGTGTTCGGCTTGGGGTACTCGACCTCCACCATGAACCGGTTGGTTGGACGCAGTGGGGTTGTCCGGGGGTGTGCGCATGATCTGACATCTCACCGATGGCGACCTGGGGGAACACGGCCTGATTCTGGGCCCAGTGTCAGATCGTGCGCGGGCGGGGTGGTGCGGCCCCGCCGCGTCGGGTGGCAGTTGGTCGAGTAGTGGAGGTCGAGTCCGTAGCTATACGGGGGTGTGCTCGACCTGGGGTACTCGACCTTCGTTCCACAGTGGGCGTCATCGTAGGTGCGGATCCTGCCACCGCGGCGTATGTGGCCTCCTGTCGATAGGCAGAGCCCCGCCGTTCATTGCAGTGTGGT
>ERZ1029886.150-NODE-150-length-16790-cov-148.808545_pt1 | contig 16790 bp, 11 predicted proteins | sample MGYA00519232_ERZ1029886 | MGnify/ENA primary metagenome ERZ1029886 (study PRJEB33666, sample SAMEA4610932) | skin metagenome | biome: Human-associated habitat; feature: Malodor aspect; material: skin | place: Philippines | collected 2015-08 ... | reverse complement strand
AAGTCATGAAGATTATTAAATCTCAAATCTTAGGTCAACCTGTCGCTATTCATACAATTAAGACAACAGTTGAACGTATCGCTTTCCAACTTTATCGAAATCAAAGCACACCACGAGCGACTATATTACTTCCGGGTACAACGGGGACAGGTAAAGCCATCGCAAATGATGAACTTGTTCCAGTTTATGTTGATGGTAAAACACAATTCAAACCACATGGCGATATCGTCCCTAACGATTATGTATACAATCGTCAAGGTCGTCCTATTCGTGTAACTGATGTATTCCCACAAGGTCAAAAACGTGCATATAAGGTCACTTTTAGCAATAATTCTTCCGTTATATGTAATGACCAACATTTATGGACGTATCGTGATATTGACGGAAAATGGCATACAGATGAGTTAGAAGTATTAATTCAAAATGGTATTTATCAAAATGATGATACTTCTTCTTATAAATATGTTGTTCCTAAATATGATGATACATCGATGGTTGACTTGAATGACTTAGATGGAAACGAAACACTCGCTATCAAAAGTATTGAAGATTTAGGATATGACGTAGAGATGAAATGTATTATGGTCGATGATGAAGAACATCTTTATTGTGTGACAAAAGACTATATTGTTACTCATAACACACAAATGGCTAAAGCGTTGTGCGAAGGTGTTACTGGAGACCCTAAAAATCTTAGAATTATCAGTATGACCGATTACAGTCATAAAGGTGGAGAAGTTCAATTCAACCGAGTTGTTGGTAAAGCAGCAAAAGAGAACCCACGTTCATTCTTGTTACTCGATGAGTTAGAAAAAGCAACTAAAGAAGTAAGAAATGCTATGTTACCTATTTTAGATGAAGGTATGGTTACTTATTTTGAATATGGTGCAGATGGACGATTAGTAGAGCAAAAAGTTTCGTTAAAGAATACGGTTATTATTGCTACAACTAACGCGGGTGCTAAAAACTTAAATGAGTTAAATAAATATATGGAGAAAGAATTTAAAGGTGAAGATGTAACTCAACAAATGTTACAAGACGCTCGTTCTATTGATAAAACAGTTCATAACGCATTAGCTGCAGAAGATGATTTTTCTCCTGAGTTTTTAGCACGTTTCGATAGTGTAGTTCCATTCTTAACACTCAATAAAGAGACATTATTACGAATTGCACATATGCAATTACTAAAATTAGTGAGACAAATCTATCAATCAAAAGGCATTATTGTATATTTACCTAATGAAAAAGATTGGTCTAGTTCAGGTTCTCCATATGTAGCTGACGCAATTAGCATGTACATTGTTATAGAACGTATGGATAGCGAGATGGACGCTGGTAAAAATGGTGCAAGGGAAATTGGTAAAATTATTAATAATGAAATTTTATCTGAAATTATCACAGCTTATTTCGATAATACAGATTGCAAGCATTTCCAACTTGAGACTAACGGACAAACACGTTTCGAAATAACAGATAGTGCATCTAAAGAAGGTTTCGTACGTTGCGTGCCTTTAAACTAAGTTACAGAAAAGATAGCTTATCATTTATAATGGCTCGTGATATAATTAAAACGTTAAAATTGCACTTTAACGGTAAGTGCAAAAATATTATAGAAAGGATAACACATATGTTGGGTGATATATTTGCAGAAAACTAATATTTTCACTAAGTTATTAGGCATTATGGCAGTCATTATGGTGCTAGGCATCATCATCAAACCTGTTTCAGAAGTCTTTAATTATCCATCTCAACATTCTTCAAACATCGCATATGCTGCTCCGGGCGATGGTTATACAGGAACAGCAACTTCAGATGAAGAAGCGAAAGAAGAAGATAAAAAGGATAAGGAAAAAGAAAAAGAGAAAGATAAAAAAGATGATGAAGAAGGTTCATCTGAAGATGATGAAGAAAGCAGTTCTGATGACGAAGAAAGTAGTAGTGGAGAAGCTAAATCAGGAAGTAATGTAGTTGAGTCTAAAGACCAACGTACAATGTCAACACTTTACGCTCAAATCATCATGGGTCCCTCAATGAAAAAAGCAGAGGAAGACAAAGAAGACAAGGCGTGGTACAAGAAAGCCTTTGATGGCGCGGTTTCTGGTATCATTGGAGACGGTGGTGTTCGCTTAGATGTCAACTACACAGAAATGGGTTCACTTGCACAAGATGCAGTTAAAGGTAGTGTAAAAGATAAAGAAGCACTAGGCGAAGTATTTAGTGAAGGTCGTTTCTTAGCATCAACATTGAAGACGTTTAGCACATACGGTTACATCTCAAGTGTTGATGGTCAAAGTATCGCAGCACAAGGTGAAAACGCAGTTAACTCTATTGGACGTGGGATAGGTGGTGCGTTCGCATTTTTAGGTTTAGTTATGTATTCCCTAATGAGAAACATCTTGAAGTGGGTTACAGATACATTAGTGCTTATCAACCCTTATAGATTGATAGGTATTACGAAAGGCAGCCATGCTGGTCAAAAAGAATTAACATCAGATGGTATGGACGACAACCCTATTGCCAATGCCGTTCAAAACTTCTTTAGAGGTATCGGCTTTGATGAAGGTGCAACTTTAATAGGTACTTTAGCACAATTAGGCTTATTAATTATCCTATTTATTTTAGGTGTTAAAGTTATCGCAGCTTTAACTAAAAACGATATTAAAGGCGCACAAACTCAATTAGGTCGATGGTTCATTCGTATTTTCGTAATTTTTGCTGCATTACCATTAATGGCAATGTCGGCAAGTAGTATGGGTCAAGCTGTTAAACATTTAAACGAAAAAACAACAACTTTTGAGTCTCCAGCTATTAGTCACTTAGTTGACTCTCGTGCTTGGGGTTCGGGTACAAACTTTCAATTTGGTGAAGGTCATAAATATGCACACCCTGACTCTTTTGCTAAGTATCAGTATATTGACCATAGATATAACCCGTCACTTAAAAACAGTCGTGACTTTATCACAACAATCAACAAAAATGGTTACAAAAATCTTTACAACATAGAAAATGATGAAAAAATTGGCTATCAATTAGTTGGTAAGTGGGTTCAAGGAACTGATTATGATGTCAACACTTATATTGCTGACTTACGTGCTGGTAAAAGTAATAATAAGGGAGAATATCAACGACTTCCGGGTACATCAGATTTCCCTGAAAAAGCAGCAAATAAAGATGGTAAAAAGCCAAGTATCAAAGATATTCAAAGTTTCATGTGGAGTTCAACTCAAAACGTTGACGAAGACTTCAAAGATGTAAACAATGAAAACTATAACCCTTCATTAGATATTGGTACTCAAGATAATACGGCTTTCTCAACACAATCAGTCGTATTATTATTACAAACTTCATTCACCGACTCAGCAGCTAACTTCTATGCATACAACTTCGCACCGAAAGGTAATCAATCTAACTTGAAAAACGTTTCAACTGTTAGTACAAGATGGAAAGAAGTATCAATGCCGGGCGATGGCAAATTTGGTGTATTTGCATCATGGTTAGAACTTATTGCAGAGTCAATCTCATACGCAATTATTACAGTTGCAGTAATCTTAGCTTTATTTACTACAAATATCTTTGCTGCTATGATTGCTTTCATCAAACAAGCAATGCGTGCAGTAGTAAGGGGTAGCCTTAACTCAGCGATGGCAACATTTGCTATCTTCATGGGTGGTTTATTCTCTGTATTATTATCAGTTAGTATTCCAAGTTTATTTATTTCATTAGTTCGTACTATGGCAGAAGGTGTAAACGCAGGTATCGGTTCAATCGTTCCAACAGCGTTTGTTGATAGTATGGCCGCAATCACAATGATGTTCTTAGCATGGTATGTTTCATTCGGTGCTAAAATCGGTGGTACAAACACAACACCTGTTCGTATGATTACAACATTACCTGTTGATTTAGCAATGAACTTTGAGTCACGAGTTGCTGCACTTGATAGAACTGGTAGTAGTAATGTTGACTTCAGAAGTCTTGGCGTTGGTGCTAGAGAAATGGGCAACCATGCAAAACAACGTACTAGCGAAATGAACCAACGTTTCGGTCAAGATGTTCGTGGTACAGCACAAAGTGCTAAATACGCTGGTAAAGTAGCCACAAGCAAACATTCTGGTGTCGGTAACGTTGTTAAAAGTGGTGTTGTAAGTGGTGCTAAAGGTGCTGCTCTCGGAACAATAACAGGTGGAGTCGCTGGTGGTATTGCTGGTGCTGCTAAAGGTGGCGCTAAAGGTTTAGGTAAAGGTGCTAAAAACTTTGCTAAAGACGTTGGTAGTGCTGGTAAACAAGGTTACAAACACGGCTTTAGTGGTAATACAAGCAAGAATGACTCTAAAAAAGCTATTTCTGGTATCATTAACAAACGTAAACAACAAAACGAACAAGATTATGCTAAAGGCGATAAACTTGATAACTGGAACGAATACAATCAACATCGTGGTAATGTACTTCATGCTTCTGAAGATGGTGGTGCTAAAGAAGCAGGTGCTAGATACGGTCATATGCCTTATGGTATACACGGTAACAAAGCACTTAGTGAACAATCTACTTCTGATAAAGATGAACTTAACAAATTAACAGACAACGATAAGTTATATGATGGAAACTCACAAGCTGATATGAGAAAATTCTCATCTGAAGCGGCATTATCTGCTAAACATGCAGTAGATGATGAAAATAAACCTATGTTCTCATATGACGAATTCCAAAACTTACGTGACTCTGAAAATGAAGATGAGTTTGTAGATAACTTATCTGACACAAATCGTGGTATGGAATACGCATTAAATTCTGAAAGTGCACACGATGCATTACAAGATAGTGACTTTGTTGATGAAGATGGAAACATCGATATGGATAAAGTTAACCAATTCCAAACTGAAACAGACAAGAAATTCTCAGAAGGTAAAATGAGCAAGGAAGATTGGGATAATAAAGCTAAACTTGATGATGCTTTCGTATTTGGCGCTCAAGAAAAATATCGTCGTCCAAACGGCAAATTCTCTCAATTACGTCCTACTGAAGATGGTAAGGATAAAGGTAATAAACTTAAAACTTCTAATAGTAGCTTTGGTACAGGTGCAGCCGCAGCAGGTGGTGCAATAGCAGGTGCTAAGACAGCTACAACAGTAGGTGAAAATAAAGCAAAACAAGAAAAACGTGAAAACAGACAACGCAGACGTAATATCAACAAACGTGGTCAACAAGATGCTGAACGTCAACAACGTGGTATTGAAAATAATCAAAGTAATCAAGGTCAAACATCAAATAGAGATAAAGTGAAAAAACGTAGACGTGGTAAACAAGATTATCTAAATACTGCTAACAACATTGTAGGTGCTAAAAATGCAGCAACAAAAGGAAATCAAACAAGAAAAGCTAAAGCCGGTCAAGGTTATGAAGTAAATCAAAACAGTAATAACGCAACATCAAATAACGGCAATAATGCACCAACAAATTCAACACAACATGGTTCAAGAAATAATAAGAAAACACGTAGTAACTTCAACCCAAATAATAGTGTTGAAAATGTTGTAGGTGCTAAATCAAGTGCTAAAGGTAACAACACGGTTGCAGTAAATTCTAAACAAGCAAGAAAACGTGCAGGTACAGGTTTAGAACAAGGTTCTCCAAAACAAAATCGCCGTCATCGTACAAACAATGCAGTAAATAGCAATCAAAATGGTAGAAAGAGAAACAGTAATTCTGTTCCTGTAAATGTCAATGGTGCTAAAAATAGTGCGAAAAACAATGTTAAACCAACAGTTGACACTTCAGTAAGCAAACCACAAGTTGAAAAGAGAGATGCAATCAGACCTGAAACAAGAAAACAAGGTGTAAATCGTCCTGAAGTTAAAACAAATAATGTAAAACAAACTTCTGGTAGTCAATCATCAACACTAAACCGAAATAATGCTCGACCACAACAAAATGCTAATAGCACAATAGTTGGTGGTAAAACACAATCTAGCAGACCAAACAACGCAACAAACCATAAAGCACAAGTAACGAATACTAATAGAAATGCAGCGAATACTACTTCAGCTAAAACTTCAACTCAAAGTCGTCGTGAACTTGAAAGAGAACAAAAGCGTGTCAATGATGAAGCAATTCGTCAAAGAGATAAAGAACAAGCTAGATTAAATAAAGAAGCTGAGCAAGAACAAAAACGTGTTGATGCAGCAACAGAAAAAGAACAAAAACGTTTAAATAGAGAAGCTAGAAATGAACAACGTAGTTTTGACAAACAAACAGAAAAAGAACAACAAGCCTTAAACGAAAAAGTTCAAAATGAAGAACAAACTAAAGCTGATAGACAAACAGAAAGAAAACAACAAGAACAAGACCGTAAGGACGCACGTAAATCTCCACAAGTAAAACGTGAAACATACGATAATGTTCAAGAAAATAGTGCCAAAGGTAATATTAGAAATAACAACAAAGAATAAAATCAAAAATTATGAAGCTAGTGGTAGAAATTATCACTAGCTTCATTTATTATGTTGATAGAGGTGATAAACATGCCAAACGAAAAAGATAAAAAAAGATTTAGTCGCATGAGAGAAGATGTAAAAAGAGCTGGAAAAGTTGAAGAAGGAAGTTTATTTGCAGCTCTAAAAGATTTATTTAGAATGTTATTCCCGAAAGAAAAATAGTATGCTATAATTACCTTTGTTAAAACTATCATTTTAACGGTATTCTAATTAGAAGGGGTGAATGACAAGTGTTAGATACAATAATTGATTTCGTCAATAGTTTGCTTGGCCCAATTGGTTCGTTGGGTAGAACTATTTTAGCAGTAGTTGCGATTGCAAGTATCATCTTTACAGGTATCTCTTCAATGAATGGATTCAGAAGTGGTGACTCTAAAAAAGGTGGTTTATACCTTGCTTTAACAATCATTATCTTAGTAGTATCTATCATTATCTACGGTGCAGTTAAATCAATAGGTAAAGGTACTGGTGAAGATATCAACAACTCAATCAATATGTTACCATTAATCGCAACAATTCCAGCCTATTTGGCTTGCCGTCTTAATGCTAAAACTAATGCTAAAACAGAATAATATCTGTTTTAATTAAAATAAGGACAATCATTGATTGTCCTTATTTTTTTGCATCTATAAACCACACTTGATGTGTATTTTTCCTAACATTTTGTGTATAATATGTGGTATGAGAACAAATAAAAAAATTAATACTTATACTTCAGATAAGAAAAGGCTCATACAACACGCCAAAACAATCTTAGAGTCAGACCTCACGGGCGTACAAATATCAGAAGGGACGGGGGTCAACACTAATCAAGTTTATGCATATAGAAATGGCACACGTCCAATAGAAAATGCGCGTGTTGAAAGTCTATGGAAATTTGAAGATTTATATCAAACACATGATTTATTTGAAAAAACAAGAAATGAAGAAAAGGAGTATTACGATGGTTAAATACACAGAATTAGGTCTTGATACAGTAAAGTATACAGATAGTGATAATAATAGTACGCAAATGTCTATTGTTCCTATCATTACACTTGCAGATAGTGCGTTCAAAAAAGCAAAGAAAGAGAAACATAAAGAACGTATTTGGTCTACTTTCCATAATAAAATGAGTAAATCACTTGATTATGCTGATGATTTAAAAGTAAATAAAGAAGATGACAAAGAACCGTTTTCTAATTTAGATGATAATCAATATTTCTTTACAACACTAATGTCTATTAGTGGTTTGAGAACAAATCAACGTAAAGATGTGAATATTGGGTTGAGATATGTAGTTGAAGATGAAGTTGGAGACCCAATCGTTAAAACATTCGACTCTCAATTTGTAAAACATCTCGATGCAGATAATGTTGACCAAAACATCGATATTGACAACTTACAAGACATTCATGGTCAAATTTTGAAAGAACTTAAACGTGAGTCGAAAAATAATGTTCAAGCATATGAAGAAAAAGAAGAAAAACGTAGAGAACGTGAAGAACAAGAACGTAGAGAACGTGAAGAACAAGAACGTGAAGAACAAGAACGTGAAGAACAAGAACGTAGAGAACGTGAAGAACAAGAAACGCAAAACTCTAATTCTAATGTTCAAGAACAACAATACGTTGATAATAATCAATATGTTGATGATGCATCTGTACAAGATGTTTACGAACAATCTGAACCACCAAGAGATAAATCTGAAGAACTCAAAGATGATTTGTTCGATGCGATTGATGCTAAAATACCTTTAACTACATTAGAAGGTGTAGAAATTGATTATGAAGGTAACTATGATGATGAAGATGAACCAACATACGCTCGAATTGAAAGAGTAGGTCTTAATTCAGTTGCTCAATATCAAAATGAACGTTTTGCTTTAGCACAAACTAAACGTGATGAAGTAGTCAATCGTATATTCCAAGAAGCGTTACCTGAGTTTTGGTCTTATTATAATGAAAATCAACGCTTGTTAAATTACGAGTCTAAAGACTCATTATTCAATTCTGAATTTGAAAACATTGAAAGTAAGTATAAAGAAGTTATCGACAGCTTACCTAACCAACGTACTACTAAGTTTGACGAACTTACAAAGCAGTTTGAAGCAGATAAAAAACGTCGTGGTGAGTTAGCAAAACAACGTGAAATGGAAAGAATTGAAGCAGAAGAAAGACCATTGATTGAACAACGTGTTGAAGAATTCATTAATAATATTACTGATGAAGCAACAGAAGAATATAATGAACAAATCGATGTTTTAGAAGCAGATGTTCAAAACGCTTATACAATTAAAAATTATGAAATTGTTGATAAAATCATGGAAAAATTCAATGATAAAATCAATAATGAAGCTAAAAATGTTGATGCTGAACGTGAAAAAATGGTATCAGCAGTTAACCAAAAACATGCCGAAAAAACTAATGATATTCAACAACAAATTACTGATTTAGAACTTAAAAGAGCAGATGAACGTAACCGAAATGAAGAACGTGTTAATTTAGAAGTTGAAAGACGTATAGTTGGCTATAAAGAACAAGAGCAAAGACTTAACGAAGCGTTAAAAGAATTAGAAATGCTAAAAGAAAGTAAAAAAGAAGCAGATGAACGTATTAAAAACTTAGAAATTGAAAAGAACTATGCGAACGAACGTGCTAAACGTGCTGAAGAAAAAGAAGATGAATACAAAGCACGTTATGATGAACAATTAAAACGCAACTTTAAAGCAGATGAAGATAACTTAGAACGTTCACGAACTTACTCAAGTATGGCTGCAAATAGTCATAATTCAAAGTTTGGAAATTTTAACGGTGTTGTCGCACCATATAACGATGGTGAAGGCAACTCAATGACTAATGATGGCGTAACTGAAAAGGTTACACCATCGATGGTGGCAGCGCCTTTAATGAATAATTCAACTGTTTCTGAAAGTCCTTATAGTGCTAAAAATGACCCACAAAAGAACAATCATGTTGTTTATGGTTTAGGTTTAGGTACATTAGCAATTTGTGCATCAATACTAGGAACGTCATTATATGGAAACCAACAAGAAGAACAAATGAATAAGGAAAAAGAAGAAACAACAAAACAAGCAACACAACAAGACAATGCTAAAGACGCTAAAACTTTTAAAAAAGGGGATAGAGTTGTCGTAGATACTGGTAAAAAAGGTAACGAACGTCTTCAACCTGCCGAAGTTACAGAAACAAAAGGCTCTAGTGTTATTGTGAAAACGCCTGATGGTGAACTTTATAAATTGAAGTAGGAGGTGGGTCAATGGCTTCTGAAGAAGAAAACATGATACAGGTAAACGAAGATTATGGCTTTAAACATAACTTACGTCTTAAAATCATGGATATGGTTCGACGTATTGAATTGTTAGAAAAAGCGGGAATTATGTATTCGGTAACTATCCGTAGTATGATAGTTTTCGCCTTTGCTTTTGGTGCAGGCTTTGCGATAGATTTCTTTGCCATTATAAATAATGGTACTAGAGCGAAATTTATCGCTGCACCTCTCATTGTTCTTACAGCATTAATATTATTAATAATCGCTCAAATGTGTTTAATTATGCCCTCGCATGGTTCATTATTTATGAGTGGTATTACATTAGCGAAACATTATTTTAAACAAATCATGATTAAAACAGGTCGATATCATATACCTAACGAAACGATGGTTCATGATGTGACCGATGAAGGAGTTATACTATTTTATAATGGTGATTATGGTGTCATGGCATTGATAGATGGAATGACTTCAGCATCAGCTTATCCATCAGAAATCAGAAGACAAGAAATGGTAGCTTCTCAATATCATAATGGTCGAAAAAAATCGACAGCAGAAATTCACATCACATCTTCTCAAAAGCAAAATACAGAAAGACAACTAGAAAATTTAGAGAATAATATGGAAGTGAATAAAGACCCTGCATCTCAAGCACTAATGAAAATGGAATACGGTTATATGAAAAATCGTATTAACGGTGTTAAGCCTACAATTGTTCAATATATTTTATTTAGAAATCAATCAAAAAAAATACTTAATGAGTCTTTAGAACGTTTTGACGATTTTGCGCATAATCGTAGTATGTACTATGATGCAACGTTATTGACTAAAGATGAAATCGAAAAAGTTTTAGGAAATATTTACGCTTTCAAATAAGTATAAGAAAACCCTATACAGTTATTGTGTAGGGTTTATTTAAAAGGAGAGTAGTTCATGCCAAAATTATCTCAATCAGAAAAAAATATGCGTAAACGTAAGAAAAAAGAAGAAAAAATGAAGAAAAAACGTCGTAAACAAAAACAATTAGAAGCGAGACGTGAACTTAATCGTAAAAAGAAAATGAGAAAGAGACGGGAGAAAAATGGTAATACAAGAAGTCGAAAAAATTATCTTGCACCTATTGCTGGGTATCGCAGAACACCTTCTTTCGCTGAAACAAGTGGTCGTCATGCACGTATACTAAAAGTTTCCAATCGTTTTGGTACAAATAGAAATATGCAATTCGGTTGGTTCATTAATATCATTCCTGAAATTACAGTAGATGGTGTTAAAGCATATTTGTTTGAGTCAGATAAACTTGTTGAAACAAAAGAACAAGATGACATCTTCAAAAAAGAAATACATCGAACTATGCGTGCTAATGATGCATCAAACGATGCAGACCACGAAACAAGTGGTGATAGAAGATTAAAAGATTTGATGATTGATGATATGGAAAGAGCATCTCAAGGTGAGTCTCAAAATGAGTCGGCAGTTGATTGTCACATTTATATTATGCTTGTTTCTGACAGTCCAGACAAAATTGCCGAGCAGTTGAGAAAATTAAATACTTCATATAGCGATAATATGAATGGTTTAGAACTTATTTCAGTAGCAGGAGACCAAGAACGTATGTTTAAACGTATGTTAGATGCACCTGAAGGTTCTAAATATGATTATACATTCATGTCAGCAGATTTTGCTGGAAATGACCATGCTGTTCGTAAAGGTTTAGATGATGCTCATGGTATAGCAGTAGGAGAAATTACAGAGTCTTACGCATCAGGTACGGCACTTATGGCAATTAGTGAGTCAGTAAAACAAAGTGCCTTAGTAGCAGCATATGATAGTTCTTCAGTTATAGATTATGAAGAATTTAATGATTTAACTGGTTCTAGTCTTTGGGGACAAAAAATAGCAAATGATGCGATGACATTAAAACATCGTACTTTCCATATTGTTTTAAATGGCTTTCATTACGAAGCTGATGAAGAACGATATGAAGGAGAAGAAGGGAATTTAAAATTTGCTGCACCACCAATTGTCAATTCACAGTTAGAACACATTGATTTAGCAAAAGGCGGTCTCAACCCGTTACAGATGTTTGGTGAATTAGAAAATGTTACTGAAATATACAATACAAACTTACAAAAAATTGCTGAGATGTTCTATTTAATGAGTGACCGTGCCTTATCGTCTAACCAAAAAAACTTATTAAGAAAAGCGTTAAATGAATTCTTTACTGGTCGTGACATGTGGAAAAAAGATGCCGAAGAAAACCCACTCAATACACGTATCATCAATGTTCGTAATGAAACAGTACCAGTAATGAGTGAATTTCTTTATGATTTAACTAATATTCTTAATAGTGCCAGCTTAACAGAATTAGAAAGTGAAAAAGTTGATGCTAAAGCACTTAAAGATACTTTGGAATTAGGTTTACAATCATATCGTAGTATTTTTAATAGAACAACAACATTACCAAGCCCTAAAGATATTAAAAAATATCAAGTTTATTATGATTTAAGTCGCTTGATTAACCAACCTAATATGCAAGAAGCACAATTTTTAAATGCTTTTGATTACATTCTACAAGCTGCCGAAAAAGACGATATTATCATGATACATGGCGTTGACAGATTAAGTGTCGAAACTTTAGAAGTTATTAAACAAAGAATTCAAAGCGCTAAAAGAAAAAATATTAGATTTGTTTACCTTTTTGATAAAATAGGTTCAGGTCAATACAAATCAAAAGTAACTTATGCCGATGTATTCAATACTGATGGCATTTTATATACAAATTTTGATAATGATTTCGATTACACTATTTTAGGTTCTATGACAAAACAAGACTTGAATAAATACCAAGAAAAAGTTAAACAACAGTTAACGACTAACTTAAAAGAAACGTTAACAGCAAGTGGTTTGCAAGGAAAAACACAATATCAAATAAGAAGAACAGGCGATGCAACAACAGTAATGGTATTAGCCAACTTTATCGTATAAGAGACAGATGAAAATCTGTCTTTTTTATTTGACAAATGACATAAAACATGATAGATTTATATTAAATAGAAGAAGAAGGAGGCCTCAAAGGTCATGGAACACGTAAAAGAAGTGTTTAATGCTCTGTTTTCACATGGTAGTAGCATTAATACAACACTAGCGTTTTCTTTAACAATAGTGTTAATGCTTATTTACTATGGATATCTTTTTATTAAAAAGAGAAAAGAAAATGTGAATAGCAAGTCAAAATCAAGCCTAAAGGCCTCTGATACGACAAACTATACATCTAATAATACAAATAATGTTAGTAACCGAAGTAATGGTAATTCTGATGGTAATGCGAGAGGCGGAAGAACACGTTCTAATTACAACCCTAAAACAACATATTATCACGATGATAATATGGCAAATGAAATGACAGATGAAGATATTGATAAAGCCATCATGGAAAGTGTTTATAGAGGTAAAAGAATGTTAGACCCTGCAATCGCTAGAAAAGAGACATCTACTGGTTATTCAGCTTCTATTATGTTCGACTCAATCATTAATATATTAAAAGAAGCACCATCGATGGCAAATGTGTTAGAAGAAACTGGAGATGAATATGATAACGGTAATGTTAGAGCCAAATTAGATAATGGTCGAGTATCTATCAATTCAGGTTTAATTCAACTATCAGTTAGCAAATCTGAATTATCTAATTTATCAATTTATGATATTCAATATCTTGTTTGTAATGGTATGTATTTAAGCAGAAATGCACGAGTTTAAGAGACGCTTTTATGCGTCTCTTTTTTATTTGACAATTGACTTAAAACATGATAAATTCACAAATATAATAAAGAAAGTAGGGATAGAGTGAATTTCTTTAGATGGATAAAAAATTTGTCTGTTAAGCAGACTGTTATTTTAGCAGCTTTAGGTGTTACTTTATATTTGCACTTTTCACAAGGTTTAGCGATAACTATTACACAAGGTCGTAGTAACGCTTTATTTCTATCGCTTATAGTATGGATAACAGTTGTAGCAAGTATTTTATTTGTTGGAATATGTATATTGCTATTAATCTATATTATTCGTAATTTAATTAAGATGATAATAAAGAAGCACAAAGATAAAAAATCTAAGAAAAAAGCATAGGTATTAGAGGTGGTTGTATGGAACGACCTGAACTAGATAACTTTGATAGAACGATGATTGCGATAATATCAATAGCCATCGTTCTTTTAAGTATTTATTTATTCGTTTCTTCATTTTACGAAGATTACATAGAAAATCATTATATTTTGTTTAACGAGAGCGAAATAGAAGAAACTGTTCATAAGTGGGAACATGATGCTAAAAACGGGGACGTACTAATGGTTCTCGTGTATGATGCAAGTAAAAAACGTAATAAAGAGATTACAATAACTAACTATCTAAAAAGAAAATATTTAGGTACAGAAGATTTTTATATTGCTACTGTAAATCAATCGAAAAAATCAAACGAAGAACAATTGTATCATTTAGGTTTAATATCAGATAAGTTACCTATGCTTTATACACTTTCCAAAACAGATGGAACAATAAATATACAATCTTCACAACTAAAAGTGAAAGAAAGTAGAAGAACTCTTTTAAAACAACTAAAAAGTATAGATAAAAAAGCATCTCACTAAGTTGAGATGCTTTTTTAATATTAATCAGTTGCTCTTTGGAATGAAATGTCTTCAACCGTTAATCTTTCTGTTTCTTTAGCTTGATTTAACAATCTATCAAAGCCTTCTGTTGTTGTTGTGACAGATATGCCTAAACGAGATACCTTTTTGATGTCATCGTTAATAGGGTCAATGAATTTACTAATAATATCTTTTAATTCATCTCGTTCTTTTCTAATACTTTCTACAATTTCGTTACGTTGACGAATAGATAATTTCTCACTAATTTCTCCATCTCCAAGTTCATCAAATAGTCTATCCATGTTTTGAATAGAAATGACTAAATCATCTATGTTTTTTTCTAATTTCTTACGACCTTTAAACAAATTGACTTTTGTTTTATTTGAATTTTCAGTTGTAATTTTTGTTTCTTCAACGTCTTCATCTTGATTGTTCGTTTCATCAACATCTCTAATGAAATTAGGCATGTCATTTTCTGAATTCGAACTTGATGTGTTTACAGATGAGTCAGTTGTTTGATTTTCAGATGTTGATAGAGATTGGTTTTCAGAATGATTTGTTTCCGTCTCATCACTTTCAGATTGATTATCCGCTTCAGAATAAGCTATTTCAGACGAGTCATCTTCTGAATAGTTACTTTCATCATTAATGTCTTCAGAAGAATTAACTGATTGAGATTGTACTTCAGACTCATTAGAAGAAGTAAAATCATTAGTTTTATCACTTTCGTTATCTAATGGAAGTTCGTCATCATCGTCATTTAATGTTTCTGATGAAATGTAATGACCTGTTGTTCGATGAATAGGGATATTTTGATTATCACGTCTGATGAAAGATTGTTCTTCATTAGGGTCAAAATTTGGGTCTAAATCAGTCGATTGATTAGTGCTATTAATTTGATTTTCATAATTGCTTGAATTATTGTCAGTCATGTGGTGACACCCTTTCAGTAGTTATAGTAATATGATATTATAATGTTACCATTCGTTAAATATATAGTAAAGGTTGTGACGTGTATTGCAGATGAAAGATACTAAATATATAAGTGTCTTTTTCAAGTTTTTAGTTGCGTTGATTATCATGTTTACAACCGTTTTTTCTGAATTTCTCGATATAGGAAAACACCATGAAGCCAAAGCGATTGCACCATTAGTATATGATGGTCAATTCGGTTGTTTATCCGAAAATGGTGATAAAGTTGGTGGAAAAAGTGGAGATGACTCGGGAGATGATGATGAAGGCGGCGGTGACGGTAGTTATAGTGACAAAATAAAAGATAGAATACGAAGTATCTATGACAAGTTACATGGTGATTATGGTTTTTCTGGTGAAGCAGTTGCAGGTATTTTAGGTAACTGGTCAGTAGAAACAGGTGGAACGTTTGACCCTAAAGCAGTTGAGGGCTATATAGGTAATTTTAGTGTTGAAAATGCTAAGAAAGAAACAAATAGTGCTAACAAAGGTATTGGTTATGGTCAATGGACGTTCTCACGTCATACGGAACTTGTTGATTACGCAAAAGAACAAGGAAAAGACTGGTGGGATAGCGACCTACAATTAGATTACATGGTCAAAAAAGACTCAGCCAAAGGTAGATTAAAAGAATACGCACTAAATTCAAGTGATGATATTTTAGACAACACCGTTGCTTTCCATAATGACTGGGAAATCTCAGCAGACTCTCCAGAGAAAGTAATAAGTGCGCGTGGAGATGCGACTAAAAAAGCGTGGAAATTCCTTAAAAAAGAAGGTATGGACGGCAAGAAAGATGAAAAGAAAATCAAGAAAATCGGTGGAGATGGCGATAGTAGTTCATCAGGCGTATCATCAGCAGATAACGAAGGTGAAGAAACTGGTTCAGATTTCTGTGGTATCGGTCTAGGTCAAGGTGGAGAAACAAGCATCGAGGGTAAAATGGGCGATACAACAAAACGTAATGGTAAGCAAGGTGCAGTAATTGCAGGTAACTGGGAATGGGACGACATTCCTAAGAAATACAAAAAATATATTACATTACCACCATTTGATAAACGTAAAGATAAAGATAAATGGTTAAACCACCCTAATAATACCTATAAAAATTACGAAGGAGGTAAAAATATAGGTCAATGTACTGAATTGACTTGGGCTTATATGTCTAGTCTTTGGGGCAAAGAACAAACACAAGGTACAGTATCGCCTCTAACTGATGGTAACGGTGGTGTAATATGGAAAGCCTATGAGAAAAAAGGTGCAGATATTACAGGTCAGCCAACAGTGGGCTATGGCTTCTCGGCTCAACCAAACGGAGGAGTGAGAGTTGCAAATGCTGCTGCGGTACAACCCGGGCATACAGGTGTAGTTGTCGGTGTAATGCCTGATGGTAAATGGATATTTGCTCAATATAACG
>ERZ1029886.147-NODE-147-length-16932-cov-5.767435_pt1 | contig 16932 bp, 12 predicted proteins | sample MGYA00519232_ERZ1029886 | MGnify/ENA primary metagenome ERZ1029886 (study PRJEB33666, sample SAMEA4610932) | skin metagenome | biome: Human-associated habitat; feature: Malodor aspect; material: skin | place: Philippines | collected 2015-08 ... | reverse complement strand
GCAGGTACAAGACGCGAGCGACTGCGACCACCCCAACGAAATCGGGAATCGTCGGACTGATCGCAGCTGCTCAAGGTCGCCGACGCACCGATGACATCGAGGACCTTGCCAAATTGCGCCTTGCGGTCCGCGTCGATCAGTCCGGCAGTTTGCTGCGCGACTATCAGACTGCGCAGCCTTGGCAAACGCGTCCGCAAGACCCTGCACAGCTGGTCACTCGCTACTTCCTCTCGGATGCAGCGTTTGTGGCTGCGGTAGAGCACGATGACCGACCACTGCTTGAAAGCATGGCCGAGTCGCTCCGGAAACCCACTTATCCGTTGTTCATGGGTCGTCGTTCCTGTCCCGTGCATCCTGGGCTGGTGATCGGTATCGACGACTCCGATGCTGAAACCGCACTTCGCAGTCATAAGACCTGGTACGCGAACGATATTCATAAGCAACAGGCACCGAAAGAGGTGTCGCTCGCGCTGTACCGCGACGCGAACGGTGCTGAACCCGGTGCGGTTCCGCGGCAGGACGTCCCACTTTCTTTTGACCCCAAGCACAGGCGCTACGGGTGGCGGGATGTCGTTCGCTGCCCGGATGTTGTGCTTGACAACCCGCACGGTGTCGAAGAGTCTGTCGGCACTGATGAGTTCTTCGAAGCGGTGGTTCGCGCGTGACAACGTTGACTCGTATCTCTCTCAACCCCGCACGCAGACAGGGCGTAAAACTCCTCACCGACCCCCAGGCCATGCATGCTGCGGTCAGGTCGGCCTTTCCACCCGACATTTCGCAGACGGACGCTCGTGTGCTTTGGCGAGTCGACAAGCGACCGCATGAGCATGTGCTTTACATTGTGGGGCCGGAGAAGCCGACGGGGGCGCACATTGTCGAACAGGCAGGCTGGGACACGCGCCCAGCTCAGTCAGCCGACTATGAGCGTTTTCTTTCGGCATTGACCCGGGGGCAGCGTTGGCGTTTTGAGCTCGTCGCCAATCCCACGTATTCCGAACCTCGTGAAGGAAAGCGTGGCAAGGTGAAACCCCATGTATCCGCTCGAAATCAGCTCAACTGGTTGTACAAACAGTCTGAGCGAGCCGGCTTCTGCCTAGCGCCGCGTATCGACGACACCGTTGCCGACGAGGAACGCGCACGGTGGAATGTCGCAGACCAACCACAGGTACTCGAACGGTGGACTGACGTGTTTCGACGCGATAAGAAGTCACGTAACACTCCACCGGTCCGTCTTTCTAAGGCACGGTTTGTCGGCACGCTCGAAGTGACCGATCCTGACCGTTTACGGATCACTCTGACTCAGGGAATTGGCCGCGGGCGCGCCTATGGTTGTGGCCTGCTCACTCTCGCACCGGTGAAGTAATGGCTACCACCCCGCAAGAAGTCCCTATTGCGAGACAGGCGTTGTCCCAGATGGGCAACCGTATTTCGTTTCTGTACATCGAACGCGCCACCGTCAACCGTGACGGCAATGCGCTCACGATCACCGACCAACGAGGCGTTGCCCATGTCGCCGCGACGCAATTGGCAGTTTTGCTGCTCGGACCGGGAACGAGAATTACCTACGCAGCAATGGCGCTGCTTGGAGACGCTGGCGTATCAACCGTGTGGGTAGGGGAGCGGGGTGTGCGCTACTACGCGAGTGGTAGGCCACCCGCGAAGTCATCGCGAATGGCTGAACTACAGGCGGAAATAGTGACTAATCAGCGGAAACGACTCGCGTGTGCGAAGCGGATGTACAGCCTGCGTTTCCCAGGGGAGGACCTCACCGGGCTCTCGATGGCCAAGCTCCGGGGCCGTGGGGGAGCACGGATGAAGAAGGTTTACTCCCGCGAGGCGCAACGCGTGGGCATTAGCTGGAACCGACGTGCCTATGATCCAAACGATTACGAATCTTCCGATCCAATCAACCAAGCGTTAACCTCCGCTAACTCGGCCCTTTACGGCATTGCGCATGCGGTTATCGCCGGCCTTGGCTTTGTGCCCGCCCTCGGGGTTGTCCATAACGGCACTGATCGGGCGTTTGTCTACGACATCGCGGACCTTTACAAGGCGGAGATCGCCATACCTGCAGCATTTGATGCGGTAGCGTCCGGAGCGATGAAGCCTGGCGTTGCTGTAAGACGACTCGTGCGCGATGCGGTTGTGGAAAAACGGCTCATGCCGAGAATGGTCAACGACCTCAAATACGTCATGGACGTGACCGATGAAGACACATTTTCAGACGCCGAACTGTTCCTGTGGAGTGAATTAGAAGTCATCGCCTCCGGCGTAAATTGGTCAGAACAAGAGGCCACACCATGATGGTTCTCGTAGTCACTGCGTGCCCTGCCGGTCTGCGCGGAGACCTCAGCAAATGGTTGATGGAAATCGCGCCGGGAACCTTCGTCGGTAAACCATCCGCAAGGATCCGCGAGCTGCTCTGGCAACGAACGACCGACCTGGTGAAAGACGGACGGGCTCTGCTGGTTTACTCCAGCGACAATGAACAGGGGATGGAGTTTCGCACGCACAGGTACGACTGGACGCCTACTGACTATGACGGCCTCACGCTAATGGTTCGCCCCAGCGCACCACACTCTTATGCCCGCCGAACGGGGTGGAGCAACGCGCGACATCAGCGCAAGCGCTACAAATCAAGATAGACCCCAAACCAAATGTTTCACGTGGAACAAAAGAAAACCGGCCGTGCCCCTTCCGAGGCACCGGCCGGTTTCCCACGCAACGGCTGCTAGCGGCGGATCATGTCGATGTAATCGTCAACGTATTGCTTCAGGTCGACCCCAATGAAGTCCAGCAATGTCGCGATGAGACCAACGATTCCGAGCGCACCCAGCAGCGTCAGCAGTACGCCCAGCGGGGTGATCGTCGCACTGGAGCCAACGGTCAGAGAGCTGCCCTCGTTCGGACGCGGCTGATCTGCAGTAGCACGCGGTTCAGTGGTCACTGTCTCCGTGACGCGCTCGCCCGGCTTCTCCACGGTCGACGTCGCACCCGGCAGGACAACCGTCGTGGGGGTGACAACCGTCGTCGGTACTTCACGGGTGACCGTGGTGCCCGGCGCGGTGGACACCGTGGTCGCGGTGGAGACGACGGTAGTCGGCGTGACCACAGTGGTCGGCTCGACAACTGTGGAGAGCTCCTTGACCGTTTCCGTGACGCGCTCGCCCGGCTTCTCCACGGTCGACGTTGCACCCGGCTGGACAACCGTGGTCGGAACCTCACGGGTGACCGTGGTGCCCGGCGCGGTGGACACCGCAGTCGCGGTGGTGTCGCGTTCCACGGTCGTCGGCACGGTCACCGTTGTCGGGGTGACAACAGTGGTGGGGACAACCGTCGTGCTAGGGGTGGTGATTGTCGTCGGCACGGTGACGGTGGTGGGTGTGACCACTGTCGTAGTGGTAGTCACAGTCTCCGGTGTCGAAGTTGCCGGCTCCTCAAACGTGAAGGTGCGGAACGCGCTGTAGCGCGGGTCGGCCGCGGCACCGTCCTTGTCCGGTCGCTGCGAGCGGGCGTACCAGAGGTACTCCGCGCCCGGCTCCAGGCTGTCCCATTCGAAGGTGGCCTCCGTGCCGTCGGCAACGGATGCGGAACCGAGCTCCGTCGGCGCGCTGAACGCCGCAATACCAGAGGTGGACACCTGCTTGTCGTACTGCAGGTCCGCCTCGTAGACGAACTCGTCAGACTCCGGCGTGTAGCCGAGGTCGCGCGGGTCGTTCTTCCACGGTTCGAACGACTGCAGGCGAGGCGAGTAGGCGTTCGCCGCAATCAGGCCCGAGTCGAGGTCGAACTGGTAGAGGCGGGTGTACAGCGCGTCGCGTGCGCCATCTTCCTCGTAGGACTGGTAGTCCGCCACCGTCTCAATGACGTGGGTGCCGTCCTCACGCTCGGTCACACGCTGGCGCACGCCGTGCAGGTGGCCGGAAAAGACGAGCACGACGTTGGAGTACGGCTTGACCAGTCGTTCGAATAGCAGGTCGCCCTGCGCAGTCCAACGGCCGTTGCCCGGGTTGGATCGTTCGTCCTCTTCCGGGCGCAGGTACTCGTGGGTGCTGAACACCACGTTGTGGCCCGGGTGGTCCTTGATCACTTGCTCCGCCCACTGGATCTCCTCCTCGGAGGAGTCGAAGCCCATCTGCAACATGAGGAACTTCGCGCCGTCACGCTCGACGGTGAAGAAATTCGACGCCATGCCGTCCGGGCCGTGGCCGCCGAACCAGGGGTCGGACTCGTAGCGCTCGGCGGGGAAGTACTTGTTAAACATCTCGTTCGACGCGCCCCACACGTTGTCGTGGTTGCCCGGCAAGATGCCGTACGGCATTCCGGTGTCTTCGAAGATCTTCATAATCTTCGATGCGCGTTCGAACTCGAGCACCGCGCGGTCCGGCTCCTGGTTGCCGCGCAGCCAGTTCTGAATCACGTCGCCGGTGTGCACGGAAGCGATGATGTCGCGCGCGTCCTTGTTGGCTGCCAGCCACGCGATCATCTGAGTGTACGAGGTCGGGTTCTGCTCGGTCAGGTACTGCGAGTCCGTCACGTGAGCGATGGTCAGGTCGTACTCACCTGGGGTCTTGAACTGCTGGTTCGTCTCATCGTCGGAGTCCGAGAACGGATCTGCCACGCGCTTGCCGTCTTGGACCAGCACGTCGACCTTGCCGTCGCGGTAGTAGTCGCTCACAGCACCCGTGCCGACAAGCGTGATCTCGCTGCCGTTTTCGCCAGCGCCCGTATCCACGCGGTCCCACGCGTTCGTGGTGTGGTTGTAGAAGTACATTTGCACTTCGTGGCGGTCGCGGGACTTGCCGTTCCACGCGATGGACACCGAATCGCCTTCCGGCTGCTCGACGGCAAGTTCGAAGCGCTGGTACGGGAAGGCGCGACCAGCGTCGCGCGCGGCTTCGTCCATCTTCGTCACGTCGGCAGCGCGCGTCTCGTTCTCGCCCACGCGGGAATCGAGCGCCGCAGTCGACGACGCACCGATGAACCCGGCCGATTTCGCCCAGTCGATCTTCGCAGCCTTCGCGCCGTACGCGGTGACATCCGCATCGCCGGTGCCGGTCACGGTCATCGTCGAGGAGCTCTCGCTTAGCGACGACACCGGCGTCCGCTTCGCACGCTCCACCTCCACCGGATCCAACGAACCCTCAACCGGCACCGTCACGTCGCGGTACTCCGGGCCGTCTGCCGAGCCCGGGGTCGCAGGCGCGGTGAAGAAGTCCGCCCAGTTGTTGCCGGTCGCCTGCACACGGTGCCAGGCGTACCCGTGCTTCTGCGCTTCCTCGATGGAGGTGAACCGCATGCGCCGGTCCAGCGGAACACCAGCAGTGGAGCACGGGCCTTCCGGCGCATTGGTGACGGCTCCGACGTCGTCGTAGTACACGCCCACGGCGTCGAGGAGGGTGCCGGTGCCGTCGGTAAGCGTTGCGCCGTAGCCCTCCTGCTCGAAGGTTGCGCCGGTGCTCAGCGCACCGTCGACCCCGGCCTCCGGGCGCGCGACGGTGAGCACGCCGCCCGGCGCCAACTTCATGCCTTCGGGCACGATCGCGGCGGGATCAAGCATGCGGCGGCCCTTTGCGTCGCAGTAGTCCACGCGCATGCCCGACAGGTCTGCCTCGTTGTCGCCGCGGTTGATGATCTCCACGTACTGCGCCTGCTGCCCGTTCGGGCCGCCGGCAGCGATCTCGTTGATCACTACGTCGCCGAGCTTCGGCTTTTGCACCTCAATCGCCTGCACATCGGTGGTGTATTCGCCTGGCGTGCGAGCGGCGCGGACGAAGTCTTTGGCGTTGTCGCCGGTCGTCGATACGCGCTGGTAGGACTCGCCGGAGCCGAAGTCGAGCGTGTTCGCCAGCGGGGTACCGGTGGTGCACGGCGAATCGACGCGGTCAAACACACCGACGGAATCGACGATGTTCAGGTCGCCGTCGACGACCATGACGCCGAACCCGGCGTCAGCGTTGAAGGAGGTGTCGTAGGTCGCGTCCGGGTTCTCCACTGTGGAGTCCTTCCCGGAGCGCGCTGCGGTGAACACCTCGCCGGGCGCCATCCCGCCGTCCGGCAGCGTCAACTGCAGCATGTCCTTGTACACGCGGCCCGTGCCGGAGCAGCGGTACACCTGCCACCCGGTGACGTCGACCGGCGTATCGCCGGTGTTGGTCAGCTCGAGGAAGTTGTCGCCCGTGCCGCCCGGGCCACCGTTGGTGAGCTCCGTGATCTTCACCGGGGAATCGACCCGGCGGTGCACCGGAGCTTCAGCGTTGCGACGACCCGGGGTCCGCTCCGCAACAATGAAATCGCGCCGATCATCGCCGGTGATGTCCACGCGCTGCCACGACTCGCCGATAAGACCGTTGAGCACGCCGGGCAGGGGAGCTCCGTTCGCGCAGAAGCTCTCCACGTCCTCGCGTGCCGACCCGACGCGGTCCACAATCTTGCCGTCCTGATCGAACACGAGAAGGCCGTACTGGGTGGCGAAGGAAATGCCGAAGGTCTGATCCTGCGCCGCGCGGATGTCGGCACCCGCCTGACCGGAGCGGCCCGCGGTGAGACGCTGCCCTGGCTCCAGCACGACACCATTGAGCTGCTCAGCAGACAACTGCGGAACGGAGGCGCGCACGCCGGTGCCGATGCAGCGGTACACCGTCCACCCCGTCATATCCTGCGGTGCATCACCGTAGTTCTGCAGCTCGAAGAAGATGTCGCCGTTGCCGCCCGGGCCGGTATTGGTCATCTCGGAGACGAGCACGTTCGGCCCGCCCGTGGTGTGCGGTTCTTCGTGCGTGTACTCCGGCTCCTGCTCCTCAACCTCATCGCCGACCGCGATCGCGCCGGGCGTGCGCTCCGCAGCGGCGAAATCCGCCGCGTTGTCGCCGGTGTTCGAGGTGCGCTGGTAGGAGACCCCAGCCGCGGCGTCCAGGCTGGCGTAGGGCAGCGGGTTGCCGTCGGCGGCAGCGGAATCCTGGTTGTCGGCCCAGGCGACGCGGTCCCAAACGGTCCCGGTGCCGTCGTAAAGCACAACGCCCGCGGCGCCATCGGTGAAGTTGCGGCCGTTCTCGTCGCGCGGCACAACAAGCGCCTCGCCGGGCGCGAGCTTGTCCGCGGGCATCTGGCTGGCCCACGTGTAGCCGGCGAAACGACGTCCGAACTGGTTGACCACGTCAATGCGCAGATCCGCGATGTCCACATCTTGCTCGCCGTAGTTGGCGATCTCGATCAGGCCCTCACCGTCTGGGCCGGTATGCGCTACCTCGGAGATGAGCACATCGCCGCGGCGCGGGGCAGCGGAGGGCTTAGTGGCGTTCTCTTTGCCCGGAGTGCGCGGCGCCCGGATGAAGTCGGCGGCGTTGTCGTTAGTGTCTTTGATGCGCTGGAAGCTCTCGCCAGCCGCGGAGTCCGTGGTGTTGGCGAGCACGGTGCCTTCACCGCAGTCCTGCTTCGCAGTTCCCGGGAACTGGATGGCGACGGCGTCGACGGTATCCCCGTTCTTGTCGCGCAACAGCGCACCGTAGGACTCGTTAGCCAGCGACGTGCCGTAGCGGGCCTTCACGTCAGCGTCCGCAAGCGTGGATTGATCGTGCTTTCGCGCGAACAGCCACGTCTCACCGGCCTCGATCGTGCCGTCGAGCTCGTTTTGCGGGCCGGACGCCACGGATCCGCTACCGGTGCAACGGAAGAGCTGCCACCCGGTCACGTCCACCGGCTCGTCGCCCCAGTTAGCGATCTCGATGAAGTTGTCGTGGTAGCCGCCCGGACCACCGTTAGCGATTTCACTGATCACAACCCCGTTGGTCTGCTGCGCCTGTGCAGGCACAACATTCACCACGGCCGGTAGTGCAACGACAAGGCTTGACGCCAAAGCCGCGCAGCCACGCACCGCGCGCTTCCTAATTCCCATATCCAGTTCCTCTTTTCAGCAATGAGGCGTCCCACGGTGGGGCGCACGGGAGGGAATGTAGGCGGTTAAACGAAACCTGGGATTGCCTTAAAGTGAATTATGAATTAACTTAACCCGACGTCTTCACCTGCTGTTTTGCATGCATGATTTTAGTGCCGAGAAGTTTTCATGCCACCCCGCTTTTCGACGACCCGGCTACGAACAAAACTTCCGACACGACTTGTTTCACGTGGAACATCACGACGCCGCGGCAGCCAACGCCCGGGCCACCGCCAAGTCCTCCCAAGGCATGCCGACTGTTTTGAACACGATGCGTCGGCCAGCATCCAACGAAACGTCACCGCGGACCACGTCGGCCATGGACACGACGTCGTCCCACGACAGCGCGCCCTCCTCAACAGCGATGGCGACATCGCCGGCCTCGCGCTTGGCTGCGTCGACGTCTTCGACGATCACCTGCGCGCCTGCCAGGACGTCAATATCAAGCTCGCGCGTATCGGTGGTGTGGGCGCCGACGGCGAGGACGATGGCGTCGTCGCGAAGATGCTCGGCGCTCAGGATTGGAGAAGGGGAGGAGGTCGCGGTGACCACAAGATCCGCGTCTGCCACCGCCTCGTCAGCCGCGGACGTGCCCGCCTCAGCCCAGGGATAAGTAAAACCGTCGGGGTGAGTCCGGGAGACGAACGTGCAGGAGACGTCGAGGACGTCCTCGAGCGTGGCGGCGTGTCCACGGCCCTGGGCGCCGGTGCCGAAGATGGTGGCGTTTACGGGGTCGTCGAGAAGCGAAAGGACCCCGGCGACGGCAACGGCGGGGGTGCGGAGGGTGGTGAGCGCGGCGGCGTCGATAAGCCACTCCGGAGTGAGCGTTTTGCCATCCATGAGCAGGTACGAGCCCTGGACCAGCGGGACATCCACGGTCGAGCCCGGCGGCTGGATGCCGAGCACCTTCACGCCCACTGCGCCGTCGAGCGCCGACGGGAGCAGGTGCATCTCGCCGTGGGGGAGGGCGACCTTCTGGCGCTGCGGGTCAGTCGCGGGGTCGAAACCGCTGAGCAGCGCATCGCGTACAGCCTGTACCGCGGCGGCGGGGGAGAGGGTGACCATTGCTTCGTCGTAGTCCACGTAGCGCATGACGGCCAGTGTATGGGAGCGACGCTTTCCCGATTAGGCGCTAGCGAGCTTTTGCACAACCCAAGCATTTAAGGAGACGCCTTCTCGCGCCGCGTCCACAGCCAACTTGCGATGCAAAGAACTACTGACTCTGACGTTGAACCGACCGGAGAATGTGCGCTCACCGAAAGGTTGTGGAACTACTTCCCCGTTGGCCTCTAAGTCTGACAGGACCTCAGCTACAAGATTGCGAAGTCCCTCTTGAGAACGGCTCGCGTCGTCATCCATCCAGCTCAGAGAAGGGAACTCGACGACCGTAGAGACGAATTCCCCGTCTTCCTTGGACCAAAAAGTTTGGTACGTGTATTTTTCCGCTTGCGTTGACATCGATTATTCGCACCCTTCCAGCTTCTTTACTGCTGCAAGCACCTGTTTCACCTGATAAGGCTTTGCTTGTCCGCCACGGTTTTGAATATTCACACGTGGATCGCCGGGCCACGGAGTTCTATAGGTTTCGTGGTCACCTCCACTACTTGGCCTACGCTCAAAATAGTGGTCGCATACCTTTCGCAGCTCCACGAATCGGATATTTTTCGTGGAACGATCCATCTTCCTCAAGATTTTCTCTACACTGTCCCCCACAGCTGAGACAGTACCATGGATAGTACTACTCGGGCCCCAGAATTCATATCCGGACGCGGAACATCTTCGAATATCAGCATTTTTCAAGGCCACTAGACACACACCGCCCCCATGGTCTATATTCGTCGTTGGAGCCTCTCCGCCCACGGTCCCACCCCCCGAGAACCGGAAGAGCACTCACCCACCCCCCCCATTTAGAGTGCGAGTGGCGGAGGGGTCTCCACCTTTTTTCGTACGGGTACAGACATAGAAGTAGCCCGCCACTGCGTGTTCTCAGTGGCGGGCTACTGCTTCGAATTTCTCCTGCAGGTAAGTATAAACACGGATTAATAAAAGCAAAGACCCGTTACACGTTTGTGACTAAAGTCACCTAAATCCAATATAAGCGAAGACTTAGAAACTCGAGCTCCCGCCGCCCGCGCTGAAGCCCGACGAGGACACATTGCTTGACGACGACGCCTGCGCCGCCTGCACATTAGACTCATGCCACGTGTGCATATGCACGTACGGGACGTACCCGCCGTACCAGAACCCGGCATCGTAGACCGCTGGCGCTTCCAGCTTCTCCCGCTCTTTGACGTCGCTGAACTGCTTCTTCTTCACTTCGTCGAGAATCACGCGGTAATCGCCGAGCATCCGCGTGAAATCGTCGAGGTAGGTGGGGGAGGTCGGGTCCGCATCAAGCGCCTCGATCCGCTCCATGAGCAGGTCCAGTTCGCGGCGCAGACCCTTATCCTTCACGTCGCTGCGCGCTCTCAGCACGTCCTCGCGGATGGTAGTCAGATCTGCCCGCCGCGTGGCCGCATCCCCGTGCTCAACGCCGAACAGCCGGTCAATGTTGTCCTCCGCGTTGGAGGTGTGCTGGACGGTTTCGGCGGCGCTCGCCAGCTGTTTGCGGTGCTTGTACACGTCCTTGTCATCGCCCATATTGATGGCGCTGAGCCCACCTGCGCCGTGGACCACCTCATTCATCCCGAGGAAGCGATCGCGCACCTCGGCCCACTGGCTGCGCAGGGTTTCGTCGGCAAACGCGGAGGACAGCGAGTTCGCGCGCACGTCCACCTCGTCGAGACGCGACGCGAGCCGCGTGTACTCGCCCGTGACCAGGTCGTAGTCCTCACGCGCTTGCGCGATTGCTTTACGACGACTCCCCCGCACCGCAACCCCAATCCCACCAATTCCCGCCGTCGCACCGGCCCCACCCAGCCCGAGAGCAACCATTGCGCCGGTCCGCTCCGAATGCGCCGCATCCACCCTGTACTGCGCGATTGCGTCCGCGTCCATGGCCTGGTTGGCGGTGCGGAACAGGCCGGAGGGAATGTTGCCTTCCTTCACGCCGGGCTTCATGGCGTCGAGGAGGGCTTCGCGGTGGGAGTCGTCGTCAAGCAAGAGCTCCTCGGTGACGTCATCGCCACCGTAGATAAATGCCTGACGCGGATCCAGCCCGACGCCCACGATGAGCACGCCGTCGCGCGGGCGGCCGTTCTCGCCTTTGGACTGGTCGATCAGGTCCGGGTGCTGCGTGCGCAGGAGCTCCTCCACATCGTCCAGGATGTTTTCGTGGTTGGTCTTGAACACCATGTAGTGGAGGTCGGTGACCACTTCGGGGGCGTCGATGCGCGCAGTGTCACGCTCGAGACGGGCGCGGTCGTCGGGGGAGAGGACCTGGTGCGGATCGTCGATTACCGCATTCGGCGCGCCGTGCGTCTGCACCGCGACCTGTTCTGCATCCGGAATGTCAACGGAGTTGTACCCGGCGGCCGCCCCACCAAGGCCAACCAGGGCCGTGATGCCAAGGACCGCAGCAATCTCACTCATATTCGCCATATCACCAGCGTAACGCGTATGTAACGCGCGTCGCACACACACCGATATATCTCATACACGTGTCAGATCCCTGACAGGTTTCCCGTAACTACCCCAAGGAGATTGCCATGAAGCGCATCGCCACCGCAGCCGTCGCTGCAACCCTGTCCCTCACCGCCGTCGCCACCCCGGCAATCGCACAGGAGACCGAGACCCAAACCGGCTCCTCCGCCGTGTTCCAGGACTGCAAGACCGATGCCGACAAGGAGTACGAGGCAGTCAAGAACGCCGAGGGCAAGGAAGCCAAGGACGAGGCTAAGGCTACGTTCGAGAAGAACAACGGTTCCTCCACCCCGACCGGCGCTTGCATCAAGCAGCTCATCGACAACGAGGACACCAAGGCTGGCACCCTCGCCCTCCTGATCGGTGTCCCGGTTGCGCTCGTTGCGCTCCTCGGCGTTGCCGCTGCATTCGCTGGCGTCATCCCGGGCGTTGAGCTCCCGGCACTGCCGTTCTAATTCGGCGTAACCAAACCCGGTCCCTTCCGCAGGGGCCGGGTTTTTGCATGCTTGCGATACTGACAATCTCCGCCGGAAAGTGTCATCGTCCAGGTCTTTTAAGGGCCGGATGACAGATTCCGGCAGGAAATGTCAGAAAAGCCAATGAGACCTCTCCGATTCCATCCACAGATTCCCCAGATTCGATCCGTATCAGTGTTTGGGACGGGCTGACCGCCCGGGAGAATCGAAACAGTAAAGGAGAAATCATGTCCAACACTCGTATCGCCGCCGCCGCAACCGCACTCGTGCTTGGAGCCACCGGCCTCGCCGCGTGCAACGACTCCGAGGACACCACCGACGACGTCAACTCCACCGGCGTGGTCTCCGACGCCACCGACGCGGTCACTTCCGACGACCCGCTGACCGGCGGTTCCGAGTCCACCGGCGGCGCTGTCACCTCCGAGGACCCGCTCTCCGGCAATGCCTCCACCGCGGACCCGCTGGCACCGACCGACGACGCCGTGATCTCCGAGGCACCGCTGTCCAACGAGATGCTCTCCGAGGCGCCGACCAACTAACAGTGGGGGTTTCGTCGTTTAGAAAGGCTCCGAGACCGCCCGCGAGAGCACCACGGCGTCCGGCTCGATGTGCTCGCGCAGTTGCTTCTCGACGACATCGTGGCCGTCCGACGTCAACAACCACCCCGCCCACGCGTCCTTACCGGGGGAGAAGAGGCCGTCGCCCTTGCCGATGATGTTCAACGTGGCGTCCCGGAGCCACAGCGGGCCGACCAGGGCGGCGTGTTCGGTGCCTTCGAGCGGGGCGACGTAGGGCTGGTAGGCGACGGTGTTTAAGGCGGTGATGGTGGCGTCGAAAAGCGCCTGCGCCAGCAGGACGTGTTCGGAGGCGCCGAGGTAGACGATGGTGGTGAGCGAGAGTTCGCCGGTGGGGGCGTCGCGGAGAGTGAGGTTCGACAGGCCGCCGAGAGAGGCGGCGAAGCGCGTCGGGCCGGTCATGTCCTCGAAGAAGAAGTGGTCGCGTGCCTCGTCGCTGTTGGTGGTGGTGAAGTCGACAAGCGCGTTGAGCTCGTAGAGCTGGAGTTCCTCGGGCGCGGCGAGGTTGTCGTAGGCCGCCTGACAGCGCAGGTCCCAAAGCAGGAACTCGTCGTCGATGGGGTGGGGACGCGGGGAGACGGCGGCGATCTCGGCGCCGCTGGCACCGATGCGGTCGCGGTAGAGCTCGTAGGCGCCGTCGAGGTCCGGCTCGTGCGCCACGAAGTGGGTGGTGACGATCTCGAAGGCCATACGGTCGAGACTACCCGTCCGTCAATGTTTCACGTGAAACAAGAAAACCGCCCCGGAGGGCGGTTCGCTCGGAAGGGAGGGCTACCGGATGGCGGTGGAGCCTTCGGTGGCGGTGGTGTCGTCGTCAAGCGAGTGCTTCTCGATCTTGCCGGACGCGAACTTGTTCACGATCAGCGCAATCGCGCCGTCGCCGGTGACGTTGGCCGCGGTGCCGAAGGAGTCGACGACGATGTAGGACGCGATCATGAGCGACAGCATCGACTCATCGAAACCAAGGTTGGACTGCAACAGCCCCACGGCCGCCATGATGGCGCCGCCGGGGACGCCCGGCGCGGCGATCATCATGATGCCGAGCAAGAGGATGAAGCCGACGATCTGGCCGCCGGTGATGTCCAGGCTCGCCATGTACACGATCGACAAGGCGTAGAGCATGATCTTCATCATCGAGCCGGACAGGTGGATGGTTGCGCAGAGGGGTACGACGAAACCAGCGACGTCCTCATCGACCTTGTTCTTCAGCGTGGACTCGTAGGTGACCGGGATGGTGGCCGCGGACGACGAGGTGCCCAGTGCGGTGAAGTACGCCGGCAGCATGTTCTTCAGCGCGCGGAACGGGTTCACACCCGCGACGGCACCGGCGACGAGGTACTGCAGCACGATGACAACGAAGGTCATGATGACGGACAGCAACAGTACGACGCCCATGGCGGCCATGGTGTCGCCGAAGTTCTCGTTCATGCCCAGGCCGAGGAAGGTGCCGAAGATGTAGAGCGGCAGCAGTGGGATGACAAACGTGACCACGACCTTGAGCACCACGTGGTTCAGCTCGTCGAGCACGTTGTACAGGTTGTCGGACTTCACCGCCGTCATCGCCAGACCGACGAGGAATGCGAGCAGCAGCGCCGACATGATCTCCAGCGGCGGCGGCATCTCCACGCTGAAGTAAGGGGCCAGGCCGCCCTCGTCGGGATCGGCGACGTTGGTAATCAGGTCTTTGCCCTCCAGCAGCTTTGGGTACAGCACCGATCCGGTGCCCCAGGCGAGCAGGCCGGATAGCACCGTCGAGCCGTAGGCGATGCCGGCGGTGAAGCCGAGCCACTTGCCGGCGCCTTTACCCAGCCCCGCAATCGCAGGGGCGATCAGTGCGAAGATCAGCACGGGCACGAAGAAGCCGAGGAAGTTGGAAAACAGCCCGTTGAATGTGACAAACACGCGGGCCAGCCAGTCGGGGAAGAACCGGCTACACAAGAAACCGAGGATGATAGCTACGACGACCCAAAAGAGCAGCGAGCTGGTGAGTTTGTTTTTCATGGACATAGGGTAGCCGGTAAATATGCACCTGACTGTATTTTGATCATATTTTCTTTCGGCCCCGCCCCCGGTCGTATGCTAAGGACCATGAGCCCGTTTGCGAATATGAGCACCCTCAACGTCGTTATCGGCATCGTCTTCGCCGTACTAACCCTCGCGCTGTTTATCCCCGGCGCGCTCGCCACGGCGGGCAAGCTTCCGGGCAACAAGTGGGTCGGATTGCACGTGCCGGCGGTGCGCAAGGACCAGGGGATTTGGGATCAGGCGCACAAGGTCGCCGGCCCGTTCTGGTTGCTCGCGGCGCTGGCGCTGGCGTTCGGCGCAGCGTTTTCCTTCATCGCGTCCGGCTGGATGTGGGTCCTGCCGGTGGTCGCACTTGTCGCCGCGGTTGTTGCGGCGTCGGTGGGCGGCAACTTCGGCGCCCGCGCCGCAACGATGGTGGAGAAGGCCCGCGAGGAGGAGCCGGAGCCGGAGAAGCCCGCGGTGAACATTGATGCTTTGCGACGAGCCGCCGGACAGGCCGACAACAAATGACTTGGGCCGACGCAATACTGACCGTGCTGCGCGAGGCGGGCGAGCCGATGGCGTACAAGGACGTCGCCACGGAGATCTTGCGCCGGGGGCTTGCCGACCCGGGGGAGCGCAACGTGGACATCCTCACCCACGCGGAGATGACCCGGCTGCAAAACCGCGGCCTGGTTTCCTCGGCCCCGCGGGGGAAATACAGAATCTGCGAATAAAAATCGGCACGCGCCCGTTCGTCCTCGGCTACACTTCTGCGTTGTGATGCAAATGACTTCCCAAATCTGGTGGTGGCTCGCCTAACTGGCGCGCCACTGAGAAGTCACGGCCCGCCAGCTTGTCCCCCAAGCGCCGCGGGCCTTTTTCATACCCTCGGTGCGAAACCAACGGAAACCGAGGATTACATGAAATTCACCCGCCAAGAGGTGCGCTACCACGAGGACGTGGCCAGCCTCTTCGCCCGCATCGGCGGCCTCGACGGCACGGATACGGTGCTGCTCGAGTCCGCCGACATCACTACGCGTTCGGGGTTGCAGTCGGTGGCGGTGCTGAGGTCGTCGATACGCGTAACCTGCTCCGGCAACCGCGTGACACTAACGCCCTTGACGCCGTCGGGGGAGGTGATCGCGGACCGGGTCGGGCGCGAGCACGAATTCCCGGCCACGGACATCGAGGACGAACGCGAGCGGCTCAAGGCCCCCTCGAGCGTAGACGTGCTGCGCGCGCTCGCGGACACTGAGGGCAACGAGGACTTTCCGCTGCTCGCGGGCGGTTTCGCCTACGACTACCTGGAGACGTTCGAGCCGCTGCCGCCTGTCGCCGACGGCGCGAACACCTACCCGGATTATGAGTTCGTCCTCGCCGAGGTGGTGCTGCGCGTCAACCACGAAACCGGCACGGCGTACCTCGCGGGCATAGACGCGGTCGGCGACGGCATTGATCTCGAGCCGCTCGCTCAGCGGATGGAGGAGGTCGTGCCGGAGTATTGGCCGTTGGCGGGGAAGGCGGGACCGCTCGTCGCTAAGGCGGACGTCTCGGACGAGGAGTTCCGCGGGGTGGTCGAGAAGCTGAAAGGCAACATTTGTAACGGCGATATCTACCAGGTGGTGCCGGCGCGCAGTTTCACCGCAGAGTGCAACGACGCGTTTGCGGCGTACCGGCGCCTGCGCGAGTCCAACCCATCGCCGTACATGTTCTACATCCGCGGCGACGGCTACGAGCTGTTCGGCGCCTCGCCGGAGTCGAACCTGAAGTACTCGGCGGATACCCGCGAGGTGCAGCTGTACCCGATTGCCGGCACCCGCCCGCGGGGGCTCGATCCGGACGGCACCGTCAACCACGAGCTGGATACGCGCATGGAGCTGCAGTTGCGTACCGACGCCAAGGAGGTCGCCGAGCACACCATGCTGGTGGACCTGGCCCGCAACGACCTGGCACGCGTCGCCGAGCCTCTTGGATATGGCGTGTTCTGCTTATATGGTGGTGTATCGAAAGGTGAGCAGATCCGTGAGCTAGCTTCTTATGCCCTACCTGTGCATATTATCGTGGGCACGCCTGGACGCGTGTTGGATCTGGCTCGTGAAGAGTCCCTTGACTTGGGTCACGTTAGCTACCTGACTCTAGACGAAGCAGATCGCATGCTTGACAAGGGCTTTGAGCCTGATATCCGAGCAATTATCGGTATGACCAAAACAAACGAAGATGGCCGTCGCACCAATATGTTTAGTGCAACATGGCCGCCGGCAGTGCGAGGACTAGCCGAGACATTTATGCGCGTGCCCGTGCGTGTCACAGTCGGTAGCGATGTGCTAAGTGCGAATCGGCGCGTTTCGCAAACGGTACA
>ERZ1029886.146-NODE-146-length-16976-cov-4.853673_pt1 | contig 16976 bp, 15 predicted proteins | sample MGYA00519232_ERZ1029886 | MGnify/ENA primary metagenome ERZ1029886 (study PRJEB33666, sample SAMEA4610932) | skin metagenome | biome: Human-associated habitat; feature: Malodor aspect; material: skin | place: Philippines | collected 2015-08 ... | reverse complement strand
GCGAGGTCGTCGTCGTCAAGCAAAGTGCTCGTGAGCGAGCGAATGTGGTCCAGCTCGGCAAGTCCCAGCGACGAAGAGTCGAGGCTTGCGATATCGGTGGTGCGTACATCACGGGTGGTGCCGCTGCGGGCGACGAGATCGGCAGCTGTGAGGGTGGGCACGAGCGCGCCTGTGGCGTCGGCGGTGGAGGCGATGGTGCCCCCCGTGGAGACAACGAAGACGGTCATGCGCACCAGAGTGCCAGAAATGACGCATGGTGCAGTAACGTTGAGCGGGTCAATCAAGGTACGCAAGGAGAACACGTGAAAGCACAGCGATTTGCCGCGGCGCTTGCAGCGGCGGGCCTCGCACTGGGCCTGACCGCCTGCTCCGACGACGCCGCCGAGAACACCGACGAGTCGACCGCACCCGCCGAGCAGGCGAGCGCGACCGAGGCCGCGCCGGCGGCTGAGATGCCGACGGCGGACGAGCTCAACGCCGTCCTGCAGCGCGCGGCCGACCCGAACCTGCCGGTCGCGGAGCGCGCCAACACCGTCCAGGGCGGCGAGACGACGCCGGAGCTGTTCGACCTGATGTCGCAGTCCCAGCAGGAGTCGGGCGCGAACTTCCAGGTGGTCAACCCGGTGCTGCCGGGCTACACCGCCAACTCGGTACTGGCGACGGTGAACTTCACCCGCCCGGGTGCTGAGTCGCAGCTGGCTGAGGACGTGGAGTTCGTCTACGAGGACGGCAACTGGAAGATCTCCCAGTCTTGGGCGTGCTTCCTGGTCAGCAATACGCTGCCGCCGGAGCAGGTGCCGGAGATGTGCAACAGCGGTGCACCGGCGGCCCCGGCCGAGCAGCCGCCGGCCGAGCAGGCACCGGCGGAGCAGCCGCCGGCAGCGCCCGCGCTCTAATCGCCGTATTTCACAGCCCGCGTGACGTCTTGGATCACGCGGGTTGTTTGCTGCCCGCCGGAATACACCAGGCGGGTTGTCGCCTCGACTTCACCGGCGACCGGCAGCGGGCGAGCGAGATCGACGGTGAGGTGGCCCTCCGAGGTGGTGGAGGAGGATTCGACGTCGATTTCTTGCCCGTCGTCGAGGGTGAGCGACTGCTCGGTGGGGCGCTCCTCGACGTCGACTGCCAGATCGACGGTCTGGTCCGCGATGGACTCGACCGTGTAGGTAGTGGTGCGCACGGTGGAGTTGTCGCCGGCGACGCGGTTTTCCACCTTCCACACCCCGCCGGTGCCGATCGGCTCGGTGGGGAAGACCACGTTCTGGGTGACCAGGGCGAGCAAGGCCGGCTCGACCGTTTGCAGGCCGCGCTCTGGGGCCTCCGGCGGGGCGAGCAACTTTAAGGTGGAGAGGTTGCCGGAGTCGTCGCCACGCCAGCTCATGCGGAAGCCCTCGGCGGCGGCGACGTCCTGGCCGATATCCAGGTTGGAGTGCTTGCCGGAACCGACGGTGAAGTCGATTCGTCGGGAGGCTTCTGCCTCGCCATCTTCGGGGGCGGGGGCCTCCGCAACAGAGATGTCGAGCGGCAGCGTGGTGATGGCAACATCACCACCTGAGACGTCGTCGCCGACCTGCTGCGCGGTGCCAGACGACACGGCAATGGTGGTAGACCACGGCTCGTCGGCAATGTCGGCGTAGGAAAGCACGCGGGCGTTGTCGCCAGTTTCGACGACAGTGATTGCGGGCTCGTCGACAGGAAACGCGGGGACGCCGGCGACGGGATCGCCCTCGCCGGAGCACGCAGCGAGCGTGAGCGTGAGACCTACGGTTACGGCGGTGGAGGTAAAGCGGGACATCTTTAAGAACGTACCGCACGAAGGCGCTAAGGTGGTTCGACGATGGAGAAGGCAAGCAAACCCCGCTCGACACCCCGCTACCTCGGTGCCGTGGTCGCGGTCATGCTCGCTGTTGCGGCGCTGGACCAGATGGTCAAGGCCGTCATGGTTTTCTGGCTCGAGCCGGGCGTGCCGCAGCCGGTGATCGGGGACTGGTTCCGCTTCTACCTGCTGTTCAACCCCGGCGCAGCGTTTTCCATGGGGCAGGACTCGACCTGGCTGTTCACCACCATCCAGCTGGTGTTTGTGCTCGGTGCGTTGTGGTTCGGACCGCGCATGTCCACCCGGTGGGAGGCGCTCGGGCTGGCGCTTGTCGCCGGCGGCGCGCTGGGCAACCTGTGCGACCGTTTGTTCCGCCCGCCGGGCTTCTGGTTTGGGCACGTGGTGGATTACATCTCCGTGGGCGGTTTCGCGGTGTTCAATTTGGCGGATGCGGCGATTACGGTCGGTGTGGTGATTTTCGTCGTCGCCACTTTTATCGCCGAGCGGAAGGAGGCTGGCCATGGAGGGTAAGTTCCGTGCGCTGCCGGTGCCGGAGGGGCTCGAGGGCATGCGTGTTGACGCCGCCATGTCGAAGCTCTTCGGCGTCTCTCGCTCCGTCGCCGCCGAGATCGCGGCCGCGGGCGACGTGCTTGTCGACGGCTCCGCCGCGCAAAAATCCGACCGCGTCCGCGCCGGCGCGATGCTGGAAGTCACTCTGCCGGAGCCGAAGCAGGCGCCCCAGCCGGTCACCGAACTGGTCGAGGGCCTGGAGATCTTGTACCGCGACGCCGACATTATCGCGGTGAACAAGCCCGTCGGTGTCGCCGCGCACCCCACACTCGGGTGGGAGGGGCCGGATGTGGTCGGTGGCCTGCAGGCGATGGGCGTTACGCTTCCCGACGCCGGCCCGCCGGAGCGCAAAGGCATCGTGCAGCGTCTCGACGTCGGCACATCCGGCGTGATGATCGTCGCCGCAAGCGTGCCCGCGTACTCAGCGCTGAAGCGCGCGTTCAAGGAGCGCACCGTGGACAAGACCTACCACGCGCTGGTGCAGGGGCTGCCGGACCCGATCGTCGGTACGATCGATGCCCCCATCGGACGCCACCCGTCCGCGGGCTGGAAGTTCGCCGTCACCCAGGACGGCCGCCCGAGCGTGACCCACTACGAGGTTGCAGAAGCTTTTCGACGAGCCAGCCTGCTCAAAATCCACCTCGAAACCGGCCGCACCCACCAGATCCGGGTGCACATGTCCTCGATCGGGCATCCTTGCGTGGGCGATCCCATGTACGGCTCCGACCCGAACCTGGCGCGCGAACTCGGGCTGAAGCGGCAGTGGCTGCACGCCACCAGCCTGGGGTTCGTGCACCCGCGCACCGGCGAATACATGGAGGTCACCTCCGACTACCCGGAGGATCTCCGTGCGGCGCTGGATACTATTCGCTAGCGCTGCGCTGCTGCTGTTCTGGGGCGTGGGGCTGGCCAACCCTCCCGTGCCGCCGGTGCTGCAGGGCGACACGCTCGGCCCGGAAGACGGGGAGCGTGAGTACCTCGTGCGTGCGGAGGTATCGGTGGAGGCTGCGGACGAGCCTGCATTTGCACTTGTGACGTTCCGCGAACCGTTGCCCGCACGAGAGGCCGCCGATGCAGTGTCTGCGGCGCGCCGGGCGAGTGCCGTCCTCGCCGGGGCGCTGAATCCAGTGGGGGAGCCACCTGCGGGCGAGTCTCGCGACGCAATTTTTGCGCTGGCAACCGACGAGCCGATCGACGCCGTGGTGGTCTACGGCAGCGGCGAGGAGCTGCGTCAGGTGGCTCGTCGCCCGGAGGTTTGGGCTGTGGAGGCGCTGCCTTCCGACGCTGTGTGGGGCGCATTTACGTTCACCCGGAACGCGTCGGGTGGGCGTGTATAGTTTTGCGGAGTTGCACGCCTTTGACGCGAGGAGAACTCTTGGCTTCCCAGACCTCACACTCCACCGGCCGACGCCGTCTCGCGCGCGCGAGTTTGGCAATCGTGACCTCTTCGGCGCTGCTGTTGAGCGCCTGCGGTTTCGGTGGTGGCGGCGAGGACGACGCCGCGGATGGCGGCCTGCAGCCCGGCGACTACACCGTCGCATCGGCTGAAGGTGTCACCGACAGCGTTGTCGTCACCGGCAAGATTGAGCCGGTGCGCCAGATCAACATCACCTCCGCGGTGCAATCCGAGGTGAAAAACGTTGCCGTGAAGGCCGGCGACCGCGTCAAGGCGGAGCAGTTCCTCGTCGCGATGGACACCGAACAGCTCGAGCGCCAGCTCGAAGTGCAGCAAAAACAGCAGGCGAATGCCCAGGCCGACGCGCAGGCGCAGGCTGAGCAGGCGCAGGCTCAGCTCGATGCCCTTCGCGCCAGCATCAACAACGGCACCCATCCGGGCATCCGTGCCGCCCAGGCACAGGTTGATCAGGCCCAGGCTGCATACAACGCCGTAGCGGGCGGTGCCGGCCCGCGCTTGGTCAACCGGGGGCTCGCCGCTGCGGAGCAGGTTGCCGGGAAGTTTTCCTCCCACGGCAACGCCACGGCGAAGCCGGGCGCGCCGAAGCCGCAGGCACCTGCGCCGACACCCGCACCCGCGCCAGGTGCGCCGGCACCGGGGTCGCAGGAAGCCGCAGTGGAGCAGTTGCTCGGCGGCGGTGGCGGTGGTGCCTCGGCCGCGAGCAAGGAAGAGGCGTACGCGGCGTTGCAGAACGCTCAGGCGGAGCTCGAGGCTGCCCGCGCACAGGCGGCACAGGAGCGCGACCAGTTGCAGGCGCAGGCCGAGGCGGCCTGGCGGCAGGTGGAGACGGCGCAGCTTGGCGACGGCGACGGGACCCTCGAATACCAAGTCCAGGAGGGCACCGTGTATTCGCCGATCGCCGGTTTGATCACCGATGTAGCCGTCCACGAGGGCGATATTCCGCAGGGCAAGCTGCTTACCGTCGCAGACGACTCCCGTCTGGTCATCCGCGCCGAAGTCCGTGAATCCGACGTGCCGAACATTTCCGCTGGCGACCGCGTGGAGTTCACCTCCACCGCCACCGGCAAAAAGAAGTACAAGGGCAAGGTCACCCGCATTGCCCCGGCCGCGAACGAGGACGGCGCGCCGTCGATGCCGGGGATGCAGGCAGGAGGAGGCGGTGGCTCGCAGGGCTCGTCCGAGGTGACGTTCCCGGTCGAGATCGAGATCACCGGCAACAAGGAGGGCCTGCTGCTCGGCGGCAGCGCCCGCGCCGAGATCGTCACCGCCGAGGCGAAGGACGCGCTCAACGTCCCGCTCGACGCTGTCTACGAAGACGGGGACGCGAAGAAGGTGCTTGTTTTGGCCACCGACGGCGACGAAGCGACCTCAGGCAAGGTTGAGGAGCGCACCGTGAACACGGGTGCCTCCAACGACGTCGACATCGCCGTGACAGGCGGTGACCTGAAGGCCGGCGACATCGTGGTCAACTGGCCCGACGAGTACCGCGAGCGAATTGGCGAGACCGTGTCCATCAACGACCCGGGCTTCTCCGCGGACAAGGTGCGCGAAGCGCGCGATTCGGACGGCAAGAAGGAGCAGTAATTGTTCCGCAAACCGAAGCACTCGCGTGACGACGACACCTTCGACGACGCCCCCGACACCACCGACCCGTTCTTCCTCGAGGAAGAGGATGCGGAAGAAGAGGTAGAAGAAGCACCGGCGCCGGCTCCGGTCGTCGATACGCAACCGCGCATGGGCAACACCGGCCGGTTGATCGACATGCGGCGGGTGGTGAAGACGTACAACGCCGGAGAACCCAGCGAACTGACCGTGCTGCACGGGGTGGATTTCTACGCCGACCAACACGAGTTCGTGTCCATCGTTGGCCCGTCCGGCTGCGGTAAGTCGACACTGATGAACCTGATTGGCATGCTCGACCGGCCCACTGAGGGCGCATACGCGTTTAACGGCGAGCCCGTCTACGCCAAAGAAGACAAGGAATTGGCGCAGTACCGTAGCCGCAACATCGGGTTCATCTTCCAAAACTTCAATCTGATCGGCCGCATCGACGCGCTGCAGAACGTGGCCATGCCGATGATGTACGCCGGCGTGCCCCGCAAGGAACGCGAGGAGCGCGCAGCGGAGCTGCTCGACAGGATGGGTATGGGCGATCGCCTGCACCACAACCCCAACGAGCTCTCCGGCGGCCAAAAGCAGCGCGTAGCCATTGCGCGCAGCTTGGCCAACGACCCGGACTTGTTGCTTGCCGACGAGCCCACCGGCGCCCTCGACTCAAAAACCGGGCGCATGGTGATGGACCTGTTCCACGAACTCAACCAGGATTTGGGCAAGGCGATCGTGTTCATCACCCACAACCCGGACCTCGCTGAGGAAACCTCGCGTGTGGTGGAGATGATGGACGGCCAGATCGCCGGTGTGCGCCGGCCGGACGGGGTGAAATAGGTGAATATCCGCGAATCGCTGCGCCTTGCGCTGTCCAGCCTGAACGCCAACAAACTGCGTTCACTGCTCACGCTGCTCGGCATCATCATCGGCATCATGGCCGTGATCATCATCATGACGCTCGGCCGCGCGCTGGAAAACGACGTGATGGGCGGGCTCGAGGACGCCGGCACCACCACTTACCCGGTGATGGTGCACGAGCGGCCCGAGGACGGCGAGGAGAATTCCGACGACCCGTTCGCGGGGTTCAACCTCGCCCCGCCGACGGACGAGAACAACGCGGTCACCTTCGACGAACTCGACGAGCTGCAGGCCTCCTTCGGCGACCGCGTCCGGGGTGTGGACTTGGACATGTCGGGCGACGGCGAAGCGCAGTTGGACGATGAGACCGCGAGCGTGTCGGTGTACCCGTCGCTGGCGAGCTCGCTGGACATGCGTGGCCTCGACGTGCAGTTCGGCCGTGGGTTCGACCAGGACATCATCGACAGCCGCCGCCCCGTCGCGGTGGTTTCGCCTGAGCTGGTCGAGGCGCTGTTTAACAACGACGCCTCGCAGGCCCTCGGCTCGCGCGTCGACCTGAACGTCGACGGCACACCGGCCGTGTTCACCATCATCGGTGTGCTCGACCGTTCCGACAGTGAGCCGGCGTTCGGCCAGTCGTCGTTCGCGGACGTGTACATTCCCGCCACCGCCGCGGACCGGGTGGGGTTGGAGACCAACTGGGTGGCGTCGTTTAGCGTGCGCTCCTCGCCCGAGGAGGACCCGGAGGCGTTCCGCAACGACCTGCAGGCATACCTCGACCGCATGTACGCGGGCAACGAGGACTACGAGGCGGAAGTCTTCGACATCTCCGCGAGCCTGGAGGGCTTGACGACGATCTTCCGCACCCTGTCGACCGTGCTCTCGGCCATCGGCGGCATCTCGCTGCTCGTCGGTGGCATCGGCGTGATGAACATCATGCTTATCACCGTCACCGAGCGCACCCGCGAAATCGGTGTGCGCAAGGCGCTGGGCGCGACGCACAACGATATCCGCGTGCAGTTCATCGTCGAGGCGATGCTGGTCTGCCTCATCGGCGGCGTCATCGGCGTGATTCTGGGCGGCATTGTCGGCCTGATCGCGTCGTCGGCGGTGCTCGAGATGACGTGGCCGCCGGTAAGCGCGGTGGTCTTCTCGCTGTTGTTCTCGTTGGCCACCGGTGTGTTCTTCGGTGCGTATCCGGCGTCGAAAGCGGCGAAGATGCAGCCTATCGACGCATTGCGCTACGAGTAATTTTCCGCGTCGGCGGGCAGTCTATGATGACCCGCATGGCGAAAAATTCCTCCTTTGTGCACCTGCATAACCACACCGAATTTTCCATGCTGGACGGCATGGCGAAGGTGGACATGCTCGCCGAGGAGGTTTCGCGTCAGGGCATGCCCGCGGTGGGCATGACCGACCACGGCAACATGTTCGGCTCGAACGCGTTCTACCGCCGCATGGTCGACGCCGGGGTGAAACCGATCATCGGCATCGAGGCGTACATGGCGCCCGAGTCGCGCTTTAACAAAAAGCGCGTGTTGTGGGGCACGCCGGATCAAAAGCGTGACGACGTCTCCGCGTCCGGCGCGTACCTCCACCAGACCTTGCTCGCAGAGAATGCCACGGGGCTGCGCAACCTGTTCAAGTTGTCGTCGTTAGCTTCCTACGAAGGCCAGCTGGGCAAGTGGCCGCGCATGGACGCGGAACTCATCGCTGAGCACGCTGACGGCATCATTGCCACCACCGGCTGCCCGTCCGGCGACGTGCAGACGCGCCTGCGCCTGGGCCAGTACGACCAGGCGCTCGAGGCCGCCGCGATGTGGCAGGACATCTACGGCAAGGACAACTACTTCCTGGAGCTGATGGACCACGGCCTGCACATCGAGCGCCGCGTGCGCGAGGACCTGTTGCGCATCGGAGAAACGCTCGACCTGCCGCCGTTGGTGACCAACGACTGCCACTACGTGCTCGAGTCCCAGGCGCCGGCGCACGAGGCGATGCTGTGTGTGCAAACGGGCAAGACGCTGCTCGATCCAGACCGTTTCAAATTCGACGGCTCGGGCTACTACATCAAATCGGCCGAGCAGATGCGCGAGCTGTGGGATTCCACGGTGCCTGACGGCTGCGACAACACGCTGTGGATCGCGGAGCGAGTCGGAGACTATGGCGAGCTGTGGGAGGAGCACCCCCACGACCGCATGCCGATCGCCGATGTGCCCGAAGGCCACACGCCGACCACCTGGCTGCGCGAGGAGGTCCATCGCGGCCTGACTGAGCGTTTCAACGGGGGAGAGGTGCCCAACGAGTACCTCGAGCGCGCCTCTTACGAGATTGACGTCATCGACATGAAGGGCTACCCGTCCTACTTCCTCATCGTCGCGGAGCTGATCAAGCATGCCCGCGAGATCGGCATCCGTGTGGGGCCGGGCCGTGGCTCGGCGGCAGGTTCCCTCGTCGCGTACGCATTGACGATTACCAACATCGATCCGATGGAGCACGGCCTGCTTTTTGAGCGATTCTTGAACCCGGAGCGCCCGTCCGCACCGGATATTGATATCGACTTCGACGACCGCCGCCGCGGCGAGATGATCACCTACGCCGCCGAGCGTTGGGGCGAGGACAAGATCGCGCAGGTGATCACCTTCGGCACCGTGAAGACGAAACAGGCGATCAAGGACTCGGCCAAGGTGAACTTCGGCCAGCCCGGCTTCCAAATGGCCGACCGCATCAACGGCGCACTGCCACCGGCGATTATGGCCAAGGACATCCCGCTGTCCGGCATCACCAACCCGGAACACGAGCGCTACGCGGAGGCCACCGAGGTGCGCTCGCTTATCGAGACCGACCCGGACGTAGCAAAGATCTACGAAACCGCGCGCGGCCTCGAAGGCGTGGTGCGCCAGGCAGGCGTGCACGCGTGTGCGGTGATTATGGCGTCCGTGCCGCTGATGGAACACATTCCGATGTGGAAACGCCCCGCCGACGGCGCAATCATCACCGGCTGGGACTACCCGGCCTGCGAGGCCATTGGCCTGCTGAAGATGGACTTCTTGGGCCTGCGCAACCTCACCGTGCTCGGCGACGCGTTGGAAAACGTGCAGAAAAACCGCGGCGAGACCATCGACTTGGAGGCGCTGGATACCGACAACCAGGCGGTCTACGAGCTGCTGTCGCGCGGCGACACCCTGGGCGTGTTCCAGCTCGACTCCGGCGGCATGCAGGAGCTGCTGAAGCGCATGAAGCCGACCGGCTTCAACGATATTGTCGCCTCCCTTGCCCTGTACCGCCCGGGCCCGATGGGCGTGAACGCCCACTGGGACTATGCCGACCGCAAGAACGGTCGCAAGCCGATTACGCCGATCCACCCGGAGCTGGAAGAGCCGCTCAAGGAGATTCTCGACGAAACCTACGGCCTGATTGTCTACCAAGAGCAGATCATGAACATCTCGCAGAAGGTGGCGAACTACACAGCCGGCCAAGCAGACGGCTTCCGCAAGGCCATGGGTAAGAAGAAGCCCGAGGTGCTGGCGAAGGAGTACGAGACCTTCTCAGCCGGCATGTTCGAAAACGGCTACTCCAAGGAAGCCGTCGAGGCGTTGTGGGGCACGATCGAGCCGTTCGCGTCCTACGCGTTTAACAAGTCCCACGCCGCCGGCTACGCCTTGGTGTCCTACTGGACCGCGTACATGAAGGCGAACTACACCGCCGAGTACATGGCGGCGCTGCTGACGTCTGTGGGCGACAAGAAGGACAAATCCGCCATTTACCTGTCCGACTGCCGCCACCTGGGCATCAGCGTGTTGCAGCCGGACATCAACGAGTCCGAAGAGAACTTCATGGCTGTTGGTGACGACATCCGCTACGGTCTCGCCGCCGTGCGTAACGTCGGCGCGGAAGTGGTGGAATCCATCAAGGAGACCCGCAAGACGAAGGGCAATTTCACCAGCTTCTCCGACTACCTGGACAAAATCGACCTGCTGCCGTGCAATAAACGCATCACGGAATCGCTGATTAAGGCCGGCGCTTTCGATTCCCTCGAGCACCCACGCAAGGGGCTCATGCTCATCCAGGAAGACGCCGTGGACTCTGTCTTAGCGACGAAGAAGGCCGCCGACAAGGGGCAATTCGATCTCTTCGCCGGCATCGGCGGTGATGAGGGCGGCGACAACAACGCGTTTGCGATCGAGGTGCCTGACGACGAATGGGACCGCAAGCATATGCTCGCCCTCGAGCGAGAAATGCTCGGCCTCTACGTCTCCGGCCACCCCCTGGATGGCTTCGAGGAGGCTATCGAGGCGCAAACAGACACCCAGCTCACAACCATTTTGTCCGGTGAGCTCCGCAACGGCGCCGAGGTGACCATCGGTGGCCTGATTTCGAACGTCGATAGGCGCTTCTCCAAGAAGGACGGCTCGCCGTGGGCGATCGTCACCATCGAAGACCACCACGGCGCCCAGGTGGATGTGCTGCTGTTTAACAAGGTCTACGCCCTTGTCGCACCGCAGATCGTTGAAGACAACATCATCCTGGTGAAGGCACACGTGTCCATCCGCGACGAGCGCATGAGCCTGTTCGGCGACGATGTGAAGGTCCCCGAACTCGGCCCCGGCAACGGTGCTGGACTGCCGCTTCGCCTCACCATGCGCACCGAGCAGTGCACTATCGACAACATTTCGAAGCTCAAGGGTGTGCTGTCCAACAACCCGGGTGACTCGGACGTGTACCTCAACCTGGTCAACGGCGAACACAGCCAGCTCATGATCCTCGGTGACCACCTGCGCGTGCACCGCAGCGCCAGCCTCATGGGCGACCTCAAAGCAACGCTCGGTGCGGGGATTCTTGGTTAGCGACGATGCAGCGGCATAGTTCGAAGCGTCCGGCCCGGTCGGCTGGGATGTAGAGACTATGCAGTGGCATAGCGTATTGGCGCGGCGTGCGTCGTGGCGATTATGCAGACGCATACTGCGCGGACTTGTTTTGCAGTTGTGATGACTATGCAGCGGCATAGCGCGAAGCGCCCGGCCCGGTTGGCTGGGATGCAGTGACTATGCAGCCACATAGCTGGATAGCGGGGAGCTCCTGAGGATGTATCGACTATGCAGCGGCATAGTTCGTAGCGCCCGGCCCGGTTGGCTGGGATGTAGAGACTATGCAGCGGCATAGTGTGTCGGCGCGGTGTACGTCGGGGCGACTATGCAGCTGCATAGTACGAACGCAGAAGCCCGCCGCACCACATCGGTGCAGCGGGCTGAGCCGGTTAAAGCGTAATTCTTACTGGTTGAAGAACTTACGCAGGGCTTCACGGCCACCCGGGATCGAGTTGATGAACACGATCAGGCTGGAGATGCCGGCTGCGAGGGTCGTCACCACGATAGAGATCTTGGTGATCGCTTCGAGGATTTCCTGCTCGTTCTCTCGGGGCTGCAGCCACTTCGGGGCAGTAGACGATGGAGCCGTCGAGGTTGCAGTGACACTGGTGGTGGTCTCGGTCGCCTTCGGTGCCGGAGTCACCGTCTCCTTTACAGTAACGGTGACGGTCGGCGCCGGCTCCTTAGCGGAGGTGGTGGTCGCCGGAGTGGTCGTGGCGGTTGCCTTCGGCGTGGCGGTTACCTTCGGCGTGGTGGTGGCCACAACGGAGGTGGTAGCCGAAGCCGAAGTGGAGGAAGTGGTCTCGGCAGCAACTGCTGCAGTGCCCAGAGCGCCGGCAGCGACCGCGGTACCTGCCGTAGCAACCATCAGAGTGCGGAGCTTCATGTGTAAGCCTTCCTTGGGGAGCTGTTCGGGTTAGAACGGGAGCTGGAAGTTCGGGAGCTGGACCTGCGGCACGTAAACGTGCGGCAGACCCAGGCCGAAGTCGCGGTTCAGCGCGTCGATGATCTTGTTGATACCGCGCGGGTCGGACAGGACGATGAGGCTGGTGGTCAGCACAGCACCGAGGGTGCCGGCGACAGCTGCGACCACGTGGCCCTCGGAGGAGCCGGAGGAGCCGCCCTGCTGCTTCTGCGGAGCCGGCTTGGTGGTCGGGGTCGGCTCGGCCGGCTTTTCGACCTCGATGGTCTTCTCGACGGTCTTTTCCGTAGTCTTCTCGGTCACAGTCGCGGTCGTGGTCGGCTCGGACGGCTGAGCGGTCGTGGTCGTCGCAGTCGTGGTCGCCGGAGCGGAGGTGGTGGCCTCCTGAGCGTGAGCCGGGGAGACTGCCAGGGTCAGCGCGGTCGCGGCGGCGACCGTAGCGGCGGTGATGCGCTTCATACTTAAAAACTCCTCATGGAAAGTTCGGGGGTTCGTCGCTGTCGGCAATGGGCCGGACAGAACACTCGGATGAACCTAGCAGGTTCGCGGTTAAAAATGTAGTGAAGTTGAACACTTATATCCACGTCACAGCTGTCACTTTTTTAGCGGTGCTCCAGAACGCTGTTCAGAATGTGGCCCAGTCCACCGAGAATGCCGATGCAGGCAGCAACTGCGGCCAGTGCGATCGCGATGACGCCGCCCTTGCTTAGCGACGACTGCGCCGAACCGGCATCCGGCGTCACGGGAGCAGCAGGCGGCTCGATGAGCGAATCGACCTGGAACACGGTGGTGGTGCCGGACACCTCGTTGCCGACGAGCAGGAGATTCTCGCCGTTGGGGGAGTCCTTCGCAGGTACGAAGGTGAGGCCCTCGGCGCCGAGGTCGCCGGCTTGGGTGAGGCCGGCGGTGATCGCGTCGTCGTCAAGCGATTCCATGTTCACGGAGAAATCGCGGTTGTTTATGTACGCCTGGTAGGTGGCGTTTGCGGGATCGGTGATGTCGTAGACCATCACGCCGCCGAGGCGCTCGAAGCCGATGAAGGCGTAGGTGCGACCGTTGATCTCGCCGACGGTGATGCCTTCCGGTTCGGGGCCCTTGTCGTCGGAACGCGACTCGAACTCGTTTTCCGTGTGGTTGGTGTTGAAGTGCTCTGGGAGCAGCTTCGCGGTGATCTTCTCGAAGTCGGCGCCGGAGTCGAAGACGCGCTTGCCGTCGGCGGTGAAGATGGAGAAGCTGCGCCCGCCGTAGGTGTAGAGGTCGTCGTAGCAGTTCTTGTCCTCGTTGAGGCCGAACGCGGTGGTGATCTTCAGCCGGCCGGCGTTTTCGTCGGACTGGAAGTCCTCGATTTCGGAGGCGGTCATGCCGGCGTAGCCCTCGCAAATCGGCGGGAGCTTCTTGCTGCCGAGTTTCTTGATGCGCTCCTCCTCGGAGTACGCCTCCCAGTCGCGGGCGTCGCCTTCGTTGGCGAGGACGAGGTAGGTGGTGCCGTCGACGTCGTAGGCAGCGATGGAGTCCGGCTGCAGGATGCCCTTGACCGGCGCGGTGCGGATGTCGATTGTGCCGTCCTTGTCGGAGGTATCCATCGGCACCTCGCGTCGGTCGGTGTAGCCCAGCGGCCAGACGTCTTCCACCTTGGCGGTAGCGATGTCGACGACTGCGATCGCGTTGTTTTCCTGCAGCGTGACGTAGGCCTTGCCGCCGGAGACGGCGATGTATTCCGGCTCGAGGTTTTGCGCCTCGGTAGTGGAGTCGTCGACCTGGCCGTAGATGTGCACGCCCTTGTCTGCCAGGGTGCCCTCGAAGGCGCGGAAGTCGGCGGTGCGCACATCGGACTGCGTGGCGGCGGCGACGGCGGAGGGGAGCTTGATTACGGAGACAGAGCCCTCCGGGTCGAAGGAGTAGTCCTCAGCCGGCTCGCCTTCGTTGGCGACGAGCGCGTACGCCCCGCCCGGGGTCACCGTCACCATGTCGGGCAGCGCGCCGACCTCGACGCGGCCAAGCACCTCGCCCGGGTTGGCGGCGTCGAAGAAGATGACGGAGCCGTTGTCCGTCTTGTTTTCCGGCTCGACGGTGGCCACAGCGAGGCCGTCTGGGCGCACCGACACCGAGTTAATGGTGGTGTTCTCGCCGCCGGAGACCTCGCCGATCTTCTTCGGCGCGGTCGGGTCGGCCGCGTCGAGGATGTCGATGCGGCCGCTGTTCGCGTTGACGGTGAGAATGCGCTTGGTTGCCGGGTGGAACGCCACGATCTCGGCGGCGGACTCGTTGAACACGCCCGTGCCGTAGGAGCCGATCACGGAGATGTCGGCGGTGGCGTCCGTGGCACGGTCGTGCACGGGCGTATCGACGACTGCGGCGTGGGCCACCGACGTCAGCGCCAGGCTGGTGGCGCACACGGTGGCCAAGCCTGCGCGGGACATGCGGTTCATGGGGGAGACCTTTCAGTTGGAAAGCAGTTTGAATCATGCTTACAGCCTGAATGTTTGCGCAGAGTTACATCGGAATGAACAGGTCGTGAACGCGCGCGTAGACTGATCGACCATGGGTTCATCCGAGCAGTTCCAAGAAGTCCACGCCGCCGACATCCAGTACGCGCAGGGGCGGATTTCTTCTGTGATTACCCCCTCGCCGCTGCAGTACTGCCCGCGACTGTCGCAGCAGTACGGGGTGGACGTGTTTCTCAAGCGTGAGGACCTGCAGGATGTGCGCTCCTACAAGATCCGCGGCGCCTACTTCGGTATCTCGCAACTCACAGCCGAGGAGCGCGAGGCCGGTGTGGTAGCGGCATCGGCCGGCAACCACGCCCAAGGCGTGGCATATGCGTGCCGTGCGCTGGGGATCCAGGGCAAGATTTTCGTGCCCAAGCCGACGCCGAAGCAGAAGCGCGACCGTATCAGGGTCCACGGTGGCGATGCGATCGAGCTCGTCGTCACGGGCAACACGTTCGACGAGGCCGCGCAGGCCGCCCGCGAGGACGCCGAGGCGCGCGGCGCGAAGGTGATCGAGCCGTTCGACTCGCGCAACACGGTGATGGGGCAGGGCACCGTTGCAGCCGAGATCGTCGCGCAACTGTCCAGCCTGGGCAAGCAGGCCGACACCATCCTGGTGCCGGTCGGCGGCGGTGGGCTGATGGCCGGGGTGCTTTCGTATGTGGCGGACATGTCGCCGGCGACTCGGGTGGTGGGTGTTGAGCCGGCGGGGGCGTCGTCGTTACGCGCGGCGATCGACGCGGGCGAGCCGGTGACGCTGGAAGCGATTGACCCGTTTGTCGACGGCGCCGCGGTCAAGCGCGTCGGCGAGGTGCCGTGGCAGGTGTTCCAGGCGCACAAGGACCGCGCGCAGGTGCTCACTGCGGACGAAGGTGCGGTGTGCACTGAGATGCTCGCGCTGTACCAGAACGAGGGCATCATCGCGGAGCCGGCGGGCGCGCTGTCGGTGGCGGGGCTCGCGCAGGCGGAGCCAGGGTCGACCGTGGTGTGCATCATCTCCGGCGGCAACAACGACGTGCTGCGCTACGCCGAAGTCATGGAGCGCTCGCTCGTGCACCGCGGCCTGCGGCATTACTTTTTGGTCAACTTCCCGCAGGAGCCGGGGCAGTTGCGCAGTTTTCTGTCGGACATCCTGGGCGCTGAGGACGACATCGTGCTGTTCGAGTACCTGAAGAAGAACAACCGCGAGACAGGAGCGGCGCTTGCCGGCATCGAGTTGGCGCGCGCCGAGGACATCACGCCGCTGCTCGAGCGGATGGAAGCTTCGCCGATTGCTTGCCGACGACTCGAGCCCGGCACCCCCGAGTACGACTTCATCGTCGCAGGGTAAATGATCACCGAGTACACGCGCCCGGCAGCAGGGCAGACGGCCACGCACGAAATCGAGATCAAGCGCTCCCGGTTCATCACCTGGATCGCGCGCGCAACCTCCGAGGAGGAAGCCCGCGCGGTCATCCACGCTGCGCGCGAAGAGTTCCCGGACGCGCGGCACCACTGTTCGGCGTTTATCGTGCACGTCGACGACGCGCAGCCGATCGAGCGCTCTTCCGACGACGGCGAGCCGTCCGGCACAGCGGGCAAACCGATGCTCGAGGTGCTCAAAGGCTCGGGTATGTACGACATCGTCGCTGTGGTGATCCGCTACTTCGGCGGCATCAAGCTGGGCACCGGCGGGCTGGTCAGCGCGTACACGAACGCGGTGTCGGAGGCGCTGCCTGCGGTGCAGACGGCCACCCGCGCGATGCGCGAGCAGGTCACGGTGGATCTGCCGCACGCGGAGGCCGGGCGCATCGAGGCGGAGCTGCGCAACGCCGGCGTGGACGTGGTCGACGTGGCCTACGGCGCGGCCGCGACGTACACGCTTGCGTTCGTGCCGGGGCAGCGCGAGCGTATCGACGACCTGTTGGCCGCCGCCACCCAAGGCCGCGCCGAAACGAAAACGCTCGGACCGCGGTGGGTCGAACTGTAGTCGGCAGGCTAGAATTGCGTGCCATGACCATGCAGCCGCGCCCCCATAATCCGATCGAGCAGCGAAAAGCAGCCGTGCGCAAGTACTCGCGCGACGCGGCGTTGTGGGCCGGCGGCGGTGTCGCCGGAGGCATCGCGCTCGGCCTGTTGATGGGCTCCTGGACCATCTTCATCCTCGGCCTCGTCGTTGCCGTGGCCGGCGGGCTGGTGAATTGGAACAAGGTCCAAAAGATCGTCAACCACCGCGACAACTACTAAATTGACCCAACCCACCGGAAAGGCAGTTCGCATCGACGCGTGGCTATGGGCCGTGCGCATCTTCAAAACGCGCAGCCTCGCGGCCGAAGCGGTGCGCGCCGGCCACGTGAAGATCGACGGCAAGGCCGTGAAACCCGCCGCCCAAGTCGTGCCGGGCGAGACGGTACGGGTGTGGAAGGACCACCGCGAGTACATCCTCGAG
>ERZ1029886.142-NODE-142-length-17193-cov-6.028125_pt1 | contig 17193 bp, 13 predicted proteins | sample MGYA00519232_ERZ1029886 | MGnify/ENA primary metagenome ERZ1029886 (study PRJEB33666, sample SAMEA4610932) | skin metagenome | biome: Human-associated habitat; feature: Malodor aspect; material: skin | place: Philippines | collected 2015-08 ... | reverse complement strand
CTGGCCGATCCGGCTCACACACGGGTCATCCTGATCGGATACCCCTACCTCATCCCCGCAGACGAGGACATACCTTCCACGGATGTACCGTCGACGCGGGTGCGGGCCGCCGAGGACGAGTTCCGCACCAGGCAAGCCGCCACCATCAAGGCATGGAACACATCCCATGCCCTCAAAGTGACCTACACCCCCACCACCAGCCTGTTCAACACCCACGAACCCGAACCGCTGGTTCATAACGGTGACCAGAATCCGCAACGTTGGATCAACGCCGTCTTTGAGACCGCTGGCTACTCATATAATGGAAATGGCGTCATATTGTCAGAGCCAAGTCAAGATGAAAAGAATTGGTACCATCCGAATGTGGTCGGTCATGAGAAGATTGCTGGGTTGGTCCATGATGCGCTCCTGTCGAGAACGGTCAGGAGTGCGAGCTTGTCTGAGAGTGTTGCGCAGGTGGCCTCGGTGCCGGGGGTGCGGATGCGTGCCGCTGTGATCGGGCAAAGCCAGGTGCGCCGGGGTAACCCGTTGAGCCTAGACGCGTCCTCGTCGTATACAGCCTTTGGCCATATCCGCCGCTGGCAATGGGACTTAGACGGTGACCGACACTACGAAATCGATACCACCACGCCTGAGATCACTCGCACCCTCACCCGAATCGGAACATACCAGGCACACCTGCGCATCACCGATACCACCGGCACCACTGACACCCTCACCTTCCCAATCCAGGTCACCCGAGACGGCGACGGCGTACCCGATACACAAGACAACTGCCCCACCATAGCCAACCAATACCAAACCGACACCGACCACAACGGCATCGGAGACGCCTGCGACCCCCACACCACCACAAAGACACCACGATGACCACCCACAAAAACACACACGAACAGCAATACCGCCACGCACCCCTCAACGGCCTGACAACCGGCACCATCGTCGGAGCCCTCTGGGCGCTCGTATTCTTGCTCTGGGGTGTACGGGGAAACTTTTTCATGTCTGTACAGGGCAACTATTTGATGTCGGTTGTTTTCCCTGTGGCCGGGTGGCTTGCCGGGCTGTGGGGGAGAACAGTTGGCGCTTGCGAAAATCCTGCAATAAAGAAACGCAAAATCAGGATTATAGGTGCCGTGATGGCAACTCTTACCGGGTTAATCATGACGATTCATGAGCATTTTATTGCATGGCGTAATTATATACCCAGAGATGCAATTTTTAGCGGCAAAGCTGTTATCATATACGTGCCCCACTGATTGTTTTCCCTGTGGTTGGGTGGATGCTCGGCACAGTCAGGGCCAATATCCTGCATAATAACGGGACTGACATCATTCGGATGAGTTGCGTAACAGTGGTGGCTGTGTTCGTATCGGTGATCGCCTGGTTTTATATTACAGCAAGCCTTAGCTTGATTTTTTTCCTCGATTCTTGATATATCGAAATCTTCATCTTGGGGACATGAAATTAGGTCGTGATTATGCCTGTCGATGTTAGCAATAGCGTGGTTGATGGCTGGAACGGCTGCCTCACGGTGGCCAACCCGGAATAAACTGACTCTGGCTGCGACGGTATTCGGAGACGCCTGCGACTCCCACACCACCACCAAAAAGGAGCCACAATGACCACCCATGAGAACACACTCGAAGAGCAATACCGCCGCACCCCTCAACGGCCTGGCCATCGGAGCTATTATTGGCGCCGTCATGGCGACTTTTACGGGCGTGTTTATGTTTTTGATTGAGTTTTTCTTGTTTGCGGATCATATATCGTTAGCGGCGTGAAGGTGGCAATGCATCCGCTGTCGTTAGTAGTGTTTCCTTTTGCTGGGCTGGCTCTCAGTGTTATTGGAATCAGGCTCAAGAACAGTAATGCCCATTTATTCTCAGCATGGGCATTGCTTCAGTGATCATGCTGTTCATGGCTGTGGTGGTGTGCTTTCGTTATTACAGGATTGTCCTTATATTCTCACTCTTGATGGTTCGCACTGTTTCAGCGAGGTGTGCCGGTGGATGCGGCTCTACGGACACGATTCTTAGCGTCGATGTGTGACTCCAGTAAAGAAGAAGTGCAGGGTCAGATCAATTGGCGCTGCCATGGTGACTCTGATCCAAGATTACAGATTGCTAAATACTGGCATACCAAGGTGTGTTACCTTCGGCGGCAAGGCGTTCGTCGTTTATCTCAGCTCCGCTGATCGCCCTTCCGGTTGCTGGGTAGGCGCTTGGTGTTGCCAGAATAAGTCTCTATCGAAGTCGTCGTCATGTCATTCTTGAGATGAGTCTTTTTCATCGGCAGGGGCTAGTGACGTGGCGTCGCAGTTTCGTTGGTTGCGAATTTCTCGAGGTCTTCGCGGGTTCCGGCCATCCGGTCATGGTCGTAACCGGTATCCGAGTACTGCCACATTGTCCATGCGTCCCATCCCGACGGTAATTCCCCTACGGTGGAGGAGTATCGGGCGATCCATAACGGTGCGACAGCCGTGATGTCCGAGGCTGCTGACCCCACACACATGTTCCACCAACTCGTGGACGTGTAAATCATGGGAGCCCTGTCCCACCGTTCTTGATAGGTGGACACGAAATCACGGATCCATGAGGCCATCGCGGTCTGACTCAACCCATAGCAGGCATTCTCGCCGTACGGGTTGTACTCCAGGTCCACGACCCCGGGCAGGGTGTAGCCGTCCTCCGACCATCCGCCGCCATGATCGGAGAAATACGTCGCCTGGGCCTGCCCAGACGAGTTCGATGGCAAGGCAAAGTGATAGGCACCCCGGATCAGACCGGCGCTCTGGGACCCGTTGTACTGGGATGCGTAGAACGGGTTTTGATATGACGTTCCCTCGGTGGCTTTCACCCATGCAAATGACATCCCCGAAGAAACCTTCGCTGGCCAGTCAACGTTCCCATCATGGCTCGAGACGTCCATTCCCTCAGGTTCGGTATCTATCGTCAAGCTCTGCACCCGATTGGTCACCGCAGTTTCGTGCTCATGCTTTTTGATCTGAGACCCCATTGCGTGATCGCTGGAGGAAGGAGCGCTCGAGGACGACGACTCCTCAGGTAGTTGGGTTTCTGATGCGTGGGCAACGGCGGCTGGCACGAAAGTGATCACGGTCATACCGGAAACCATTGCGGCAAGCCATGATCGTTGACGACGGTTAAACGAGCAGTTCATGCAAACCCCCACGACTAGAAACTGGCCTCAGTATACGGCAAGGGGGCCGATGCGTGAGTCGTACCCTCAAGTGTCACACCGAGGTTGACGACACCACCTCGCTCGTACACTTGCTTCGGCCAGTTTGAGTCCGTGCTCGGGAAAGGGTGGGGAGTGGTGAGCCGCAACATTCACGGTGACTGCTCGGCGTGGCACCGGAAACTGGTGGGTGGCGGAATGCTTCGAGGCTGACAGCCTCTCCCAAGTGCGACGCCTGGGCTGATGCTGCCGAGCATATTCGGGAAGCCATCGCGTACCAGAGGGCTGCCCAGCTGCTTCACTAAGCGATGATCCTTTGGAGGCACTTGCCCCCTCAACTGGACCGAGCGATCTGCCCGGGCGACGGTCACAGACCTTGCTGCGGTGCCGGAGAAGGGACTCGAACCCTCACACCACAAGGCACAGGAACCTAAATCCTGCGTGTCTACCAATTCCACCACTCCGGCATAGGGACGCTACCGCCCCTGGGCCGCCAAGGCCCTCGAGCATTCCCGAATCAACAGTCGATTTTAAGCTCCTTGCAGAGCTTGTCGACATGACCCTTGGCTCGAACATTGTACTGGGCTTCGGTGACTTTGCACGAACCGTCCTCAGCAACGTCGACGACGAAGGTGGAGCGAATGACCCCGACGATCTCTTTACCATAGACGTTCTTGGATCCGTAGGCCCCGTAGGCTTTCATAACCTCTTTGCCCTCATCGGAGAGCAAAGTCAGGGTCAACGATTCCTTGGCGACGAACTTTTGCAGCTTGGCGACGGGATCGGGGGAGATCCCCAGTACTTTGTACCCAGCCTCCTCAAACTCGTCCAAATGAGCGGTGAAATCGACAGCCTGGGTTGTGCATCCGGGCGTCATGGCGGCGGGATAGAAGTACACGATGACACGCTTGCCGGTGAAGTCTGAAAGCGTGATGTGGTCGCCGCTGGCGGCGGGCAGAGTAAAATCAGGGGCCGCATTACCGGGCTGAAGACGGGTGCTCATGACCTCAACGATATAGGCTGTTGCCAGACCAGCGCCGCGCCCACGCCGGCGCAAAGCGCAGACACGGCACCAGGAGGGGTCACATGGCTGATAGCAAGTCGAAGGCGAAGGACGAGCGCACTGCCGATGAGATCAGGCGGGATATTGCAGCGACCCGTGCTCGCCTGGCAGCCGGGGTGGAGAACCTCGTGGAGGAGGTGCATCCGGCAACCCTCAAGCGTGAAGCATCTGATCGTGCCCGTGATTTTGTGCAGGGTGAGTTTGATCAGGTCAAGAGCCAGGTCAAAGATGAGAATGGCTGGCGCGTGCAGCGGATCGCGATGGCGGCAGGAGCGCTCGCGGCCGGCGTCGTCAGCATCATTGTGCTGCGCGCGATAGTCGGTCGCGCTACCGGCGCTACCGCTCGTCGCAAACTTGAGAAGCTGCAGCTTTCTCAGGCGAAGCGGGTTCGTAAAGATGCCAAGCAGCGTCGTAAGGAAGACGCTAAAGCTGCCAAGAAAAATGCCAAGCTCGGCAAGAAGAACGCTAAGAAGTACGGCAAGCTCGATACCGATGACTCGTCGGTAAGCAACCTTGCCGAGAAAATGCTCAAACAGGCCGCCGTGCTGCGTGCACAAGCGGCTGCCGAGCGTGAGAACAGTGCCGCCTAGCAAACAGCGGTCACAGCGCAAAGCAGGTGTGGCTCCGGCCCATGGTGGACCGGAGCCACACTGTGTTACCGCATCATTTGATACCGCCAGCAGCCAGGCCTGCGACAATGCGACGCTGGAATACCAGCACCATGATGACTAGTGGCACCGTCATGATGACGCCAGCAGCCATTTGGGAGCCGAACGGGGAGTTGAACTGTGAGGCTCCGGTGAACTTCGACAGCAAGACTGTGGCGGGCTCCATCTCCGGATCGTTGATCATGGTGACGGCGACGAGGAACTCGTTCCACGCACCAATGAAGACGATGATCGCGGTGGTGAAGATGCCGGGGGCCGCCAGCGGGAGGATGATCTTGCGAAAAGCCTGAGCCGGGGAGCAGCCGTCAATCATGGCCGCCTGCTCCAACTCGTCGGGCATCTGCTTGAAGAAGGTCGTAAGGTTCCACACTGCTAGAGGCAGGGAGAACGACAGGTCCGGGATGATCATGGCCTGGTAGGTGTTAATCCAATGCCATGCCGAGAAATTCTTCAGCAGCGGCACGATGATGGCCACCAGTGGGAACATCGACGTCGCGATGATGAGAATGAGGAATCCGCCCTTGCCGCGGAAATCTAGGCGCGCGAGCGCGTAAGACGCGAAGGTGGCGATGAGCAGAGCAATGACCGTCACTGCGACGGAGACAATGAGGGAGTTCAGCAAGCCGCGCAGAAAGTTGTTGCTCGGCTGGAAGACTGCCTGGTAATTCTCCATCGACGGATGGGCTGGCCACCAGGTATTGTCGAAGATCTCCGAGTCGGGACGCAGCGAGGACACCAGTATCCAGTAGAACGGCGCCAGGCAGTAGATGACGATGAGGACGATGCCGATGATCGGCAGCACCTTGGCCCAGGTGTTTTTCTTGTGATGGGTCTCCTGGTCGAAGGTCCCCGGCGCAGTTGCAGTTACGGTGCTCATGACGCCGCCTCCTTGCTAGCTGCGGCTTGTACAGCATTGGCTTTCTGCCGGGCACGACGTCCACCCGGACGTCCACCAGAGACGAAGGTGGTGGCTTTCATCTTCTTGCGTTTGTGTTTGTCGCCGACGAGGTCAGCTCCGAGGATCTTGATGAACGCGAATGCGATGATGAACACGTAGAGGAACAGGATGATCGCGTACGCAGCAGCAGCGCCGTACCGCAGGTTAGAAGCCTCATCCTGGACCAGCATGGACAGTGTCTCAACTGACTTCATACGCGGCCCCACGAGAATAAACGGCAGGTCGAACATACGCAGAGCATCAAGGGCCCGGAACAACACGGCGACGACCAGTGCCGGTTTAACCAAGGGCAAAGTGATGGAGACGAATCTCTTCCACGCATTGGCACCATCCACCTTGGCCGCTTCGTAAACCTCAGTCGGAATCACTTGCAGACCGGCAAGTGTCAATAGACCGATGTACGGAGCCGTCTTCCAAACGTCGGCAATGATGATCGACCACTTGGCCGTCCAGTTGCCCGAGGCCCACATGATATGCGTGCCGATGATGGCATTCGCCACACCATTCTGGTTAAAGATCCAGCCCCACAAAATGGCTGAGACGGCGGTGGGAATAGCCCAAGGAACCAGAATGGCGGCTCGGACGATGCCACGTCCGGCCATCGCCCGGTGCATGATGAGCGCCATGATGACGCCGAGGATGGTCTCGAGCACGACCGTAACGACACCGAACAAGGTGGTGTTCCAGAAGGCGGTCCAGAATCTCTCCCCGGAGCCGGTGAAAATGTCGGCGAAGTTCTTCATCCCGACGAACGGCTCGGTCTCGTTGACGAATCCGGTTTCTGGATCCAGCCCGGGCTGGCCGTAGAGGGTTTGCTTCACCGACTGAATGACGGGGATGACGATAACAATCGTCAAGACGATAAGGGTAGGTGCGATGAGTGCTAGGGCTAGACGTTCTTGGGATTTGGCCCGCGAAGACCTTTTGTTGGTCTGTTCCACTGTTGCAGTGGTCATGGTAAAGCTCCTTGTCCCCTGGCGCTGTTGGCCGGGTGGTGCGAGCAAGATCCATAGGTACGGCGGGGTAGGTGACCCGCCCCGCCGTGTCCATGTGGTCGAATGACAGTCAGTTCTTGATGATCGTCTTCAGCTTCTCGGCTAGTTGCTTGGCCGCGCTCTCGGCGTCAGTCTTGCCCTGCAGAGCTGGGTAGATGGCATCCTGGATGGCCGCAGTGACGTCACCATAGGCGACAGCGTGCGGACGCCCCTTAGCAGCGTCGAGGGAGGCTTTCAAAGTTGGCAGATACGGGAGCTTCTTGACGTTCTCGTCCTTGGTGTACAGCTCGCCGTAGATGGGGGCGTTGGACTGCTTCTCGAGGTTGTACTGCTCAGACTCCTTGCTGGTCCACCACTTGACAAACTTAAGGGCTGTGGCCTTGTTCTTGCAGTTAGTAGTGATAGCGCAGTTGTGGCCGCCCAGGGCCGGCGTGTAGGCCTTGCCATCAATGGACGGCAACGGGGCAAGACCGAACTTGTCGGGGCCGAGTTCCTTAAGATCGTTGCCGTATTGGTAAGGCCAGTTACGTAGGAAGAGGACTTTGCCAGACTCGAAGCCATTGCGGCTGTCCTCTTCCTTCCACTCCAGAGCAGCGGTCGGGATGAGTTTGGATTTGAAGGCGTCGATGGCTGTCTGGATGCCTTTGATGGACTCCGGAGAGTCGACGGTCACCTTGCCTGAGTCGTCGACGATCGCACCACCGCAGGTGTTGATGAACTCGGCGATGTTGCAGGTCAGCCCCTCGTATTTGGCCCATTGACCACCAAAGCCGCCGATGTTCTGCATACCGGGAAGCTTGCGGACGGCTTCGGTGGCCTTTTTAACGTCTTCCCAGGTTTTGGGGATCTCAACCTTGGCTTGTTCAAGGAAGTCTTTGCGGTAGTACATAATCGGTGCGTCAGTGGTGTACGGGACGGCGTACTGTTTGCCGCGGTAGGAGCCGGTTTCCCACACCGAGTCGATGACGCCGACGGGTTTTGTGTCTGACGGGATTTCGACGATCCAACGGTTAGCGGCGAACTCGGCTACCCACACCAGATCAAGGCCGATGACGTCGTAAGCCGCAGAGTTCGTCTGGGCGGCGTTGATGAGTGACTGGCGTTGCTGATCAGCCTCCGAGGACAGCTCAATGAGGGAGACTTTTTCCTTGGGGTACTTTGCGTTCCACTCGTCGAGTCGCTTCTGGACCATGCCACCGGAGAGGTCTTTGCCCTGGACCCAGCTGATCGGGCCCTCACCGGTGAAGTCTCCCTCTTTGGCTGCGGGTTTGTTGGATTCCGAGCCCTTCGAGTCCCCGCTAGAGCAGGCTGCTAAGGCACTGAGCGCCAGTGCTCCGACAGAGCCCTGGATAAAGGCTCGGCGGGAGTGTGTGTAGTGCATCATGTGACTTCTTCCTCCTTGATACAGCGATGTCGGCAGCGACATCACGTGCGCATCAGCGACTTTCTGCAGGTGCGACAGGTCACAACTTTAGGCAGCACCCTACACTGCCTCCCCAGCATGTCTGCACAGTATTTCGTTAATGGGGTGAATAATCGTGCAGAAGATGTGGGCATGAAAGTGGTATCTCTGAGGGGTGCTGGTATCAAGTGCGGGGAGTGCGACGGTCTTGGTTTAAGTACTTCCGTGAAAGAGACCGCCCATACCGATCTCATTGGCAGAAGCCTGCGGTAGTGATCAGTCCAGAACCGTATGCTGCCGGTCGGAGTTGACTGTAGGGGGTATGAAAAAGCCGTTTCGCCCCAATTTTAGGGCGAAACGACTTTCACTTCGGTGCGCCGCCAGGGACTCGAACCCTGAACCCGCTGATTAAGAGTCAGCTGCTCTGCCAATTGAGCTAGCAGCGCCGACAAGAGACAACACTAGCGGACTTCGGTCACGATGCAAAATCGAAGTGACAAGCTCATGACCGATCGGTTCGCACAGCCTCGATCCGACGCTGTCGCAGCGCCGCCATCTCCGGTATATCGAGGGGCTCTAAACGGCGTCCTAGAGCCATTTCAAGCACGTGGTCGGCTAGCTGCGGGTTGCGTACCAGTACTGGTCCGTGAGGATACGTGCCGATGACGCGACCTTGCACAGCCCCTTCGTCACGACGGTTGCCATTGCCCCAGCCAATCTCTACGGCAGCAAGCGGTTTGGCGTCGGAACCGAGTTCGGTCCAGCCGCCATGATTTTCGAAACCGGTAATGGGATAGGTATTGCTGTCGGATTGAGTCCAGATGTGCAGCACCTCCCCGACGGCACGCTCTGGGCCACGTCGAGTTTCAGCGTCGAGGAGCCCTAGCCCTTTGATGACCTCATTACGGGCCCCAATGGTGAAGGACTTTCCGCAGATCTGGTAGCCGGCGCACACTGCAAAAAGCATTGCGCCGTCGTCGAGGGCGGTGAACAGCCCGCCATCAGCTTCGAGCTCTTGTACGGCGGTGATCTGGGCGGTGTCTTCTCCGCCCCCCAGCAGGTAAACGGCCCCGTCGGTGGGCACAGGCTGACCAGGCTCGACGATGAGGAGCTCGGCGTCGATGCCACGCCATTGCAGTCGTTTAGTGAGGACGACGGCATTGCCGTGGTCGCCGTAGATGCCCAACAGGGACTGGTACAGCAGGACGATCTTGGGACGGTCGATGTTCATGCCAGTCCTCCGAGTCGGCGCAGTTTCTGGAAAGGTGTATAGGTTGACAGCACGTCAATAGGGTGTTCGGCGTCCCACTTTCCGGCCAGGAGCGGGGAGGAGAGGGCCTGAGAGAGGTCCTCAATGACGATGTGCTTCACCTCGGCGTATTGCAATCTGACGGCCAGGTCAAGGGCACGCGGCCCAGCACAGATGACGGTTCTTCCGGCTAGCTGTTCGTAGTCAACATCCCATAGCCACGAGACGTCTTTGCCGTCGGCGGCCACTGCGTCAATGGCCAGCACCAGTGGATCTGAGGTCGTCAGCGGCAGAGATTCTGTCCAGCCGGCGGGATTCTTTGACAGCAGTAGACGGCAGCGAGTGCCACTGATGGTGCAGGTAGCGTAGCGGCCAGCGGGGGATTTCACTGTGGCGATCCCACGCAAGGCGTCCTCAGGCTGGATACCCATATGGATAGCCGCTGCGAGAGCACAAGTAGCGTTGGTGAGGTTGAAAGATCCCGGCACTTGGACGTCAAGGTGGAAGCGCCGTCCCGAAGCCTCAACGGCGTCGTGGTCTTCTACCCACCAATCAGCGGCTGGCTGCTGTAATTCGCATCCAGGACAGTCCCAGCCTTGATCGCTATGGGTAAGGACGGCACCACAGTTGGGGCACAGCGTCGCATCGGCTGTCCAGCGGGGCTTGGTATCTACCCAAATGACGTGACGAGCTTTTTGACACACCCACACGATGAGTGGGTCGCAGGCATTAGCAACCACGGTCGGTCCGTGTTCGGCTGCTTTCTCGAGGGCCGCCCGCCAATCGCGACCCAGGAAAGTCAGCTCGTGATTGCGGTCAAGCTGGTCGCGGCTGAAGTTGAGCAGCACCAGCACCTCCGGGGAGCCCATTGCTACGACATCAGCGACGACTCGTTCGTCGGTCTCCAGCACCGCGATAGTGGCGTCAGGAGCTTGTCCCAGAGCTGAGACGATGCCGTGATGCAGGTTTGCACCGTCAGCGTTGGTGACGACGGACCGCTGACTGTCGGAGGTCCCGGCCCGCACTGCGGCAGTGAGGAAGTGGGTCGTCGTGGTCTTGCCGTTGGTCCCGGTGACGCTTGCGATGCGACGTCCCGCCAAGAGTTCGGGCAAGGCCCTGGGGGCCAGTTTCATTGCCACCCGACCTCGGATGGACGCTCCTGAGCCCTTCCCCGCTATGCGGGAGACCGTTGCAGCTGTCCGTCCGGCCAGTAGGGCCAGTTGCAGCTGCGGGGAGCTGCGGTGTCTTTGAGGTGACGAGGTCATAGTCCCAATCATGGCAGGAAGGGATGACGGCATCGAAGTGCTCAACCGTGGATGACGGCGCTTTTAGAGCCACACCAATATGAATTGACAAGGGTGTTCGCTGTTGTTCTGGAGACCCATCGGTAAAGCTGTCGGGCACGCGTGTCACGGTGATTCTCGTCAGTTTTCGGAAGGTTGCTGGATGCCGGACATAGGGGGTGCGATGGTCGACGTCGACGCATTGGTGAGCCGTGGTGTTGATGGGTTAGAGGTGCCTAACGGTCATGCTATTCACCCGTTGCTTCAGCCGCTCTTTCCTGGTGGGCTCATGCCTGCGGTGTACCGATTAGACGGGGCGTCTTCGGTCGGGCTGGGATTACTCACCCACGGCTGGTGTGGAGTGGTAGGCCTGCCCGAGTTGAGCGTCGAGGCGGCGCGGCAGTGGGGAGTCGAGCTGTCCCGGTTGGTGCTCGTGCCAGATCCAGGGAACTGGCTCGAGACGGTAGCTACCCTCATTGAGGGGCTCGATGTTGTCCTCGCTGTAGCTCCGCCACCGCTGCCGATAACAGCGGGAAGACGATTAACAGCTCGGTTGCGTTCCCGAGGTTCAACTCTGGTAGTGCTGGGGCCCTGGCCCAATCCGGCTGCTCGAATCGATGTACGCACGATCGGTTGGCGGGGCCTCGGGCAGGGGTATGGCTGTCTATCAGCCCAAGAACTTGAGGTAACGGTGGTCAGGCACCACCGCAACCGTTCAGTGAGGTTAGTTCGCACTGGTGCTGGGGTGCACTCTGCCAAGGAGAGGGCGGATGCTTGCTGAACGACTGAGCCCCTTTCCGGTCCGGGTCCTCTTGATGGTGATCCCACAGTGGCGGATTGTGGCCGCATCTCGGCGTCACCCTGGTGACGCCCCGCTTATGATTGCTGACCGTGGTGTAGTCATCGACTGTTGTGCACGTGCGGCCGAGGAAGGTGTGATTCCCGGCCTGCGGGTGCGAGCGGCCCAATTACGCTGTCCCGAGGGCGTTGTGGTGCCTTACGATTCTGCCTCTGAGGAGGTCCTCTTCGACGAGGTGGTCCGTGAGATCGAAAAGTCCGTGGCCCCTTCAGTCCACGTGGTGCGACCAGGTGTGGCTGCGGTAGCAGCTCGCGGTGTAGCTCGTTTCTATGGCGATGAGGTTGCTGCTGCTGAGCGTATGGTCAATGTCTTGACCCATATTGGATATCCCCACGTGGGGATATCGGTAGCTGACGGCCTATTCGCTGCCGAGGTGGCGGCTACCGACAGTAGCGGTGAGGGGAAACGGGGCCCCGTCTTTCTCGCCTCAGGAACATCTCGAGCTTTTTTGGCTCCCTACGACGTCTCGGTGTTGGCTCGCACAGGACGGGCCGATGGGGAATTGGTGCGAACTTTGCGCCAACTCGGTCTGACGACAATGGGCGCCTTCGCTGATCTAGATCGTCAACACGTCGTGCAGCGGTTTGCTGATGCCGGTCAGCGTGCTCATGACTGGGCCCGGGGGATGGACGTCACAATGTTGTCGTCTCGACGTCCCCAGGATGACGACGCTATGGAGGTCGTCTTTGATGACCCGGAGCCTTCTGGTGCTCAGGTTGTTGCCAAGGTACGTCCGGTGGTGGAGGAATTTATGACACGTCTGGCAGAGACCGGGCGGGTGTGCTCCCAGGCCCGCATTTTGTTGCGAGCTACTACCGGTTTCTCCGAGCACACCTGGCGTCAGCCTTGGCAGTTCAGCGGTGACGATCTGCTAGGGCGATTGTCGCGTCAACTTAATGACCTTCCGCGTGTTATCGACGAGTTTGGTGCTGACGAGTTCTGTCAATCAGGCGTACAGGCGGTGCGCATCGTTCCCACCATCCATCGCGCGGGGGAAGCTGCTGAGGGGCTGTTTGGTGCCAGGCCCACTGAGCACCTCGTCCACGTCATCTCTCAGTTGCAGGAGAGGCTGGGCCCTGAGGGGGTCTTGGTGGGGGAGGTCGCCGGTGGCCGGATGCTCAAGGATCGACGCCGACTCGTCCCCTTTGGGACGGTTGTTGAAAATGCTCGCCCGGTGGATCGTCCCTGGCCCGGTCACTTAGATGGCCCGGCCCCCGGGATCGTGTACTCCCGCCCCCTGCCGGCCCGGTTAGAGACGACGGATGGTATGCCTCTAACGACCTCCTCGGATTTGCCCACTATTACTCCTGGGTGGTTCCACGACGGCACGTTGCGGCGGCGTGTTATCGCGTGGGCAGGGCCATGGCCGGTACGCCAGAGGTGGTGGAGTACCCCGACCGTTTCAGTGGAAAGGGTGCAACTGATCACCGAGGATCAACAGGCCTGGGTGTTGGCAGGGTCGGCTGACCGCTGGTGGATCGAGGCTCGATACGACGAGGCGTGATTGCGGTGAGCTATCACAATCCGCCAATTCCTTGGCGTGAACTAGAAGGACGTATTTTTGGGAGACCTGCTCCCCATGGTCACCAGGAGAGCCACGCTGACCAGGTCGGTTACCGTCACGTCCGCAAACCTTTTGACCGTCACCCAGTCCGGCCGGAGGGGCCGGTAGTGCCCTATGCCGAATTGCACTGTCATTCCTCTTACAGTTTCCTTGACGGCGCTTCCAGTCCCGAAGATCTCGTCATTCGGGCGGTAGAGCTAGGGCTATCAGGACTGGCTTTGACCGATCATGATGGTCTCTACGGAGTAGTCAGGATGGCCGAGGCTGCTGAAGCCTGTGGTCTTTCTACCATCATCGGGTCGGAACTGTCGATTGGTGTTCCTGAGCCGCAGAACGGGGTGGTCGACCCGATGGGTAGTCATTTACTCGTGCTGGCCAATGGGCCGGAAGGGTATCGACGTCTGGCTGAGGCTCTCACCGATGCTTATCTGGTCGAGGGAGGTCGCAAGGGCCGTCCGGTGCACGATCTCGACCATCTAGCCGAGGTAGCCGACGGGCACTGGACTGTCCTTACCGGGTGCCGCAAAGGAGCGGTAAGGCAAGGCTTAGTTAGGGGAATGCTGCAGGCCGAGGCGGAGCTGCGTCGTCTGGTTGACCTTTTTGGCATCGACAATGTCCTAGTTGAACTGACCGACCACCGGGCTCCCACTGATTCCCGCGACAACGACCTCCTCGCAGAACTAGCTTCTCGTCACAGTTTGTTGACGGTGGCGACGACGGCTGCTCATTACGCCGGGGCCGAGCAGTTTGAGTTGGCCTGTGCCTTGTCAGCGGTGCGAGCCCGACGCAGTCTCGACGAGATGGACGGGTGGTTGCCTCCCGGCCCGGTGGCACGGCTGCGTAGTGGCGCTGAGATGGCAGATCTTTTCAGTCGTCATCGAGATGCGGTGGACAACACGGTGGCAGTGGCTGAGAGGACGGCTTTCCACTTGAAGTCGGTGCGTCCTCGTCTGCCCGACCAGAAAGTGCCCGACGGCCATACTCCCATCAGCTGGTTGCGTCACTTGGTAGAGGAGGGACGTCGGGCGTGCTACGGGGAAGATCCGGTAGCCAAGGACCGCCTGGCTACCGAGCTTAACCTCATTGAGAATCGGGGTTTCGCCGGATATTTCCTCATTGTCTCCGACATTGTGGAGTTTGCGCAGTCGCAGGGAATTTTGTGTCAGGGACGTGGATCGGCTGCGGCTTCGGCAGTCTGTTATGTCCTGGGAATTACCGTCGTCGACCCGGTCTTCTATGGCTTGCCTTTCGAGAGGTTCCTGTCGGTGTTACGCGAGGAGGAACCCGACATCGACGTCGACTTCGACGCTCGTCGTCGCGAGGAGGTCATCCAGTACGTCTACGCCAAATACGGTAGGCGCAATGCTGCCCAGGTAGCCGATGTCATCACCTATCGTCCACGCAGTGCCGTCCGTGACATGGCTAAGGCCCTCGGTTATTCCCAGGGCCAGCAAGACGCGTGGTCGCGTCAAATGGAGAGGCGATCGGTGCCGCCCTTGCCCCACGATCCTGATGGCTCCGAGATTCCTGACGATGTCACCACCCTCGCCCAACAGGTAATGGGTCTGCCACGTCACCTAGGCATCCACTCAGCTGGAATGGTGCTGACGCGAGAACCAGTAGGACGCATCTGCCCCATTGAGCCGGCTCGAATGTTTGGTCGCACGGTGCTGCAGTGGGACAAAGAAGACTGTGCCTGGATGGGGTTGGTGAAGTTCGATCTGCTTGGGTTGGGGATGCTCTCGGCACTGAGTATTTCCTTTGACCTCATCTCTCAGCATTGCGGACGCTTCTGGACTCTGGCCTCTATTCCACGTAATGAGCCGGGGGTTTACGACATGTTGTGTCGCGGTGACAGCATCGGGGTATTCCAGGTAGAAAGCCGCGCCCAGATTGGTGCCTTGCCGCGTCTCAAACCGCGCTGTTTCTACGATCTAGCTGTGGAAATCGGACTTATTCGTCCTGGCCCGGTGCAGGGAGGTGCAGTACATCCCTACATCCGTCGACGTACCGGCGCCGAACCAGTCACCTATCCCCACCCGCTGCTAGAGCCGGTGCTCGAACGCACCCTGGGTATTCCGCTCTTTCAAGAACAGCTTATGCAGATGGCTACCACGGTGGGCAACTGTACAGCTGCCGATGCTGATCTGTTACGTCGAGCTATGGGGTCCAAGCGGAGGGTAGAGCGTATCGACTCGCTGTGTACCAAACTTTTCGAGGGGATGGCTGCCAATGGGATTGACGACGACACAGCCCAAGGCATCTACGCCCGCATCGAATCTTTCGCGAATTTCGGGTTTGCCGAGTCTCATGCTCTGAGTTTCGCCGGGTTGGTCTACACCTCGGCCTGGATCAAGCTCCACTATCCGGCGGTCTTTCTGGCGGCCCTGCTGCGCAGTCAGCCGATGGGGTTCTACTCCTCGGCAACCTTGGTAGCTGATGCCCGACGGCATGGGGTGGTGACGAGACGTCCTGATGTGGCGAGGTCTTCAGTAGGCGCAGATCTGGAGTTGTTGGATGCGTGCTGTGAAGAGCTCGGTAGTGAAGAATTGGAAACAGGGATAGACGAGTGTCTCCACGACCACGACGAATCCGAGATCGGGGCCTTTGATCCTAATCGTGATGATGGTGATCATCGTCGCGATACCCACTTCGCCGTGAGGCTGGGACTTTCCGATGTTTCCGGTATCAGTATCGAGACGGCGACTCGGATTGTTGAGGAGAGGGAACGCGAATCTTTCGTCAGCCTTGACGATCTTGCCCGTCGGGTTGATCTGAGCGGTGAGGAGGTCGAGGCACTTGCTCTGGCCGGTGCTTTCGACGATCTCGTTGGCTCCAGACGCGGTGCTTTGTGGCAGATCGGCCAGATAAATGGTGTCGCCCCAGGACAGCTGGACGTTCAGGTGGTCACCCAACCTCCTCTACTTCCCGAACCTACTCAGATGGAATTACTGGGTGACGACCTCCGCGCCACCGGTATTAGTACGGCTGATCACCCGGTCCGCCAGGTACGAGATGCCCTTAATCGACGGGGTGTGGTGCAAGTCGACCGGTTAGATGGTGTTGAGACCAGACGACGTATTGAGGTCGCCGGGGTGGTAACCCACCGTCAACGACCCGGGACGGCTGGAGGAGTGACCTTCCTCAACCTGGAGGACGAAACCGGTCTGCTCAACGTCATCGTCACCCCGGGGGCGTGGAGACATTATCGACGTGTTGCCCGAACGTCGCGGGCTTTGGTGGTGCGAGGAATCCTCGAGAGAGGGGATGAAGGAGTGATGAGTTTGCAGGCAGATCGGCTAGAGGCCCTGGATCTGTCAGTACCAACGAAGTCGCGTGACTTCCGGTGAAGGCCTTCTGACTAGGGGTGTTGCTGGTTGGTGGGTGTGGGTTTGTGTTGGTGGTGGGGGTGTGTGTAGTGTGTGTCGGGCCGTTGGGGGCTGCGTGTGTGGTTCTTGGTGGTGGCTGTGTTTGGATGTTTTCTTGTCGGGTTTGACGGCGGGGGAGTGTTCGGGTATGGTTTTCCGGGCTGCTGCTTTGGTGGTGGTGTGGTTGGCTGGTTCTGCTGGCTGGTTCTGGGATCGTGGTTTTGTGGTTTCGGGGTTGGTGTGGTAGGGTTGGTCGGGTCGCCTTGTGATGGTTTCTGCATGGTTTGTGTGGGGATTGTTGTGGTGGGTGTGATGTTTGAGAACTCAACAGTGTGTCTTTGATAGTCAATAGTTTTTGATGCATCTGTTTGTTGTGGATGTGTCGGATTTGTTTATGATTCCTTTGTGATTCTGGACATGTGACTGAATATTTTTTGGTTAGTGTTTGGGGTTAGTGTATTGGATTCTTCGTGGTGTCACTGTTGCCTGTGTGCGTGCTGTGTGCGCGTGTGTGGGTGGGTGATATTTTTTCATTGGAGAGTTTGATCCTGGCTCAGGACGAACGCTGGCGGCGTGCTTAACACATGCA
>ERZ1029886.139-NODE-139-length-17505-cov-61.445960_pt1 | contig 17505 bp, 11 predicted proteins | sample MGYA00519232_ERZ1029886 | MGnify/ENA primary metagenome ERZ1029886 (study PRJEB33666, sample SAMEA4610932) | skin metagenome | biome: Human-associated habitat; feature: Malodor aspect; material: skin | place: Philippines | collected 2015-08 ... | reverse complement strand
AGTCCCCCTGGATCACCATCAAGTCCAATGACAAGAAGCGCGCCCGCCTCAACGCGATGCGCTACATCCTGTCGAAGTTCGAGTACACGAACAAGGACCACGAGGTGGTCGGGCAGCCGGACCCGCTCATCGTGAAGCGCGGCCGCGACCAGATCGGGGACTAGGGGCCTATCGCTTTTCGACGCCCGGCTGATTCCGTCAGCCGGGCGTTTTGCTGTCTATCCGTGGGGGCGGCTGCCCAAAGGTTTCGAAGAGCGGATTTCGAAAACCATGGAAATTGGGCTGATCTTCGAAAGGTGGAACTCGAAATCTTTGGGGTGTTCAGCGGGTGGTGACGGAAAACACGTGGGCGATGGGACGCGTGCGAAGGGGGTCGTCCCCTCAAGGCAGAGCTCTGACGTGAGTTGCATAATCTCTTAACGTGCGGAAATGAGCTGCCCAGCCGAGGGGCTGGGAGAGGGCTGTGAAGAGCCGGCGTGTCCAACTTTTAAAATGCTGATTTCTCCGTGTTTTCATCTTCACGTTTACCGCGTAGCATCCATGACGCAATAAATAGGTTCACAATGATCCGAGGATGCATGTCCCAGACTGTCCACCCCACATCCAGCCGCCGCCAGCATGGCGCAGTGGCGGTTTGGGCAGCGCTGATTCTTGCCGCGCTGACGCTTGTCGCGGGTGTCGTGTCCCCGGGAGTGCAGCAGGCGGAGGCCCAAACTACCTCAAATGACGGCGTGAACTTTGGGGACTGCTCGTTCCGCAGGGGCACCGGTGTTGCTGAGGCATGGGCCAACCAGATGTGCTGGCTGGATGTTTCGGATTTGACCACACCGGGCGCAAAGACGAAGAGGGTGGGCGATTACACCATCACCTTCAACCTCGGGATTGAAACGAAAAACACCAGCACCCGGTTCACCGCCAATTCCAACCCCAGCTGGTCCGGCACGGCATTCGCTAAAACGAACACCGGGTTCTTCGAGCGGTACCCAAGCTCGACGTCGCAGGACATTCTGCAGATGGAAGGTGCGGGTGACCCGTTCGCCCGTTTCACACTGTCGGACATTGTGGTGAAGCGAAACGGGGTGGCCGATCCGCTCGCGTCGTACCGCTTCGCCGTGGTGGACGGCGAGTCCACCGGTGCCGGCGGAAACGGCGAGATGATCAGCGTCGACGGCGGAACGGTGGGGCAGGCGGTCCGCCTTACGCCGCCGAACGCGAAAGATGCTTGCACCGGCGGCAGGGACCCGCAGTTCGGTCCCGGGAACGAACCGAAGAACTGGGGCAGCATGTCCGACGGCCGCTCCCGCGGGTTCGTGTGCTTCTCCCGCTCAAGCGGCACGTACGGCACGTGGGTGGTTGGCGTTGACAACCCGAAGACGCTGCAGGTCAGCATGGGTTCCAACAGCACCGGAACGCAGGGCGTGGCTATCGGCATCGCGCTGAGCCGCATCGCCTTCGACAAAGAAGGCTCCGCCACGGTGCAGAACGCCTTTGAAAAGGTGGCGGACCCCACCGCGCGAACTGCCAGCTACTCGGCGTTTTTGCAGGACGGCTCCAACCGCACCACGTTATCCACCCCGGCGGGTGGTTCGACCACGGCGCTTCGCCGCGTCGGATCCGACGGCGTCCCACTTGACCAGCTGGGCTACACCTCCACGCTCGACCCGGCAGACCGCGCGTTCGACCGCTACGACCCAGTGTGGAAGTGCACCCTCACCTCGGGCGGAACTACAAGCGACACGTATCTGATCCGAAAGGGAACCGTCCCCGCTGGTTTCACGCTCTCAGAAAACCCGAAGACCGGAACGTCCACGCTGTTGATCCCCGCGGCCGAAACTCGAGTGCCAAACTGCTCGGTCACCTGGGAATCCCGGTTCAAACCAGCCAAGCTCAACCTCGCCAAAACGGTTGACGGCAATGCCGCAAACTTCGCGGAAAACAGCCTGCAGAAGTACACGCTGCACTACAAGTGCACTGTGCCCACGGGGTTCGAAACTGCATATCCAAGCGTCAAGCTCGAAGACGACGTTGTTGTGGAAAAGGGGCGCTCCGCCAGCGTGGACAACCTGCCCCAGGGCAGCACCTGCACCATCACGGAGAAGGTCCCGGCGCCGCCTGCCGGAACGAAACTCACCCTGTCGTGGAACGGCACGGCTGCGCCGTCCGCTTCGGCACCGGTGACGGTCCAGCTGCCAACCACGGCGGCTGCTCCCACAGCTATCGGCTCGGCAAACGCCAACAACTCCTACACGTACACGCCGGGCAAGCTCGTCTTCAGCAAGACGATCGTCGGAGACCCGGTCACAGACGGCAAGGTTGGCGGGACCTACCGCTTCAACCTGACGTGCGCCGGGACCAACATCAGCCGAGAATTCACGCTGGATCTGACCCAGGCGAAGCCGTCCAACGCCGTCACCCTGGACAACATCCCGGTGGAGCGGGACTGCTCGATCACGCCGCTGACGGACCTCACCGAGGAGCAACGCAAGACCATCGAGTTCACCGGCCGCGATGCCCAGCTCGCCGGCGCGCCGCTGAACCCGTCGGGCGCGGAATACCACTTCACGCTCCACGAAGGCACGACGCCGGAGCTCCACTTCACCACGAGCTACGCCTACCTCACGTTCCCCCTGCACATCCGCAACCAGGTCAACGGCCTCGCCGCCGGCGACCCGGATGTCGCCAAGCTGACGTACACGGTGCACTACCGGTGCGAGGTGGCCGGCCGTCCCGCGAAGGAGGGGACCGTCACACTAACCGGCTCCGACGGCGAGGCGGCTATCGACAGCGTCCCGGCCAGCGCCGCGTGCAAGGTGTGGGAGGACGAACCCGGCGAAACCGCGAACACGAAGTTCGTCGGTGCGAAGGTCAGCGCGTCCAACGCCAGCGACCAAGTGACCACGTTGACCAACGCGGAGGCGAAGAACCGGGCCATTTACACCATCCAGCCGGTCTCCGGCACGGACCGCAACCTGGTCACTGTGATCAACACCTTCGACCCGAAGCTGGGCACGGTACAGCTGAACAAGGTGGTCAACTCCACCGTCACGGGCAAGCTCCCCAGCACGTATGCGTTCTCGTTCCGCTGCGGCACGCGCAACGTGAACACCGGTGTGGCGGGGCAGTCCCGCTCCGTGGAGCTCGCCGGCCGCGCGACCGTCGCGGCGAACGGCACTGTCACGCTGAAGGCGGACGACGCCGCGGCAAACGACCTCGGCGGCAGTATGGGAGTGCCTTACGGCAACACGTGCACCTTCACGGAGGAGACCCCGCAGGTCGCGGGCGGGATCCTGTTCAGCACGGACGTGCAGAGCATCACCCCGACGATCTCCCAGGACACCACCACTGCCACGGTGACCAACACGTTCGCTCCGGCGGGCAATGGGTTGACGGTCAATTTGCGCACTGGTGGTCGGACGACGCTGGCGCCATCGTCGTTAAGCTATGAGCTCACCTGCGACAATGGCTTCACCGACCGCTTTGACCTCGCACCCGGCGGAAGCGCCGAGTTCACTGCCGGGCAGGTGCCGCAGGGCACGCAATGCACGCTCGCGGAAAGCGGTGACAGCGCGACCCGGACGACGAAGGACGGGCGGGAGTACCCGATCAGCAGCACGTCCGAGTATCTCTACGCCGCTGACGCTGGTGGCAGCAAGGATGTGGGGGCGAATGGGCAGTTCACCATCGGCAAGCAGTCCACCATGGACGTGCACCACGAGTACAACCTCATTCAGGCGCCGGTGCAGGGAACCAAGGAAGTGCGGTTCAACGACCCGAACAACCTGATCTCGCAGCCGCGCCGGGACATCAAGACCAACCGCGTGTTCCCGGTGACCTTGACGTGCACCAACCCAGACGGCACGGAAGGCCCGCGCCTGTCCACCACGGTGCAGCAGGGCCAGGCGCCCGGCGGCACGACAGCGGCGGTCGGCTCCAGCTGTACTGCCACCGAGGGGGAGACCTCCACCGCGGTGGGCATCACACTGGACAAGTCCATGGCGGTCAACGGTGCGCAGGTAAACGGCGGCTCCGCCGACTTCGTCGTCAGCGACGGCGGCACGACGCTGCTGTTCATCAACACCTACTCCCGCCGAGTCACCCAGATTCAGCTGGACAAGAAAGCGATCCTGCCCACCGACAGCATCCGCACCCAGTACGCGAATGCCGGAAAGGACCTGCAGGACGCGCTGTACAACCACTCGTTCACCCTCGTGTGCCGCGACCCGGAGACGGGTGACACCGCGGTGCTGCAGGAGCAGCAGAAGTCCATCAAGGGTGAGGGCACTGCGCTTTTCGACGGCGTCCCGGTCGGCGCCGACTGCCAACTCACCGGAGACAAGTTCGGCTCCCTCGCCCTGGCGATGAACGACGGGCAAGACGACCTGAAGGCGTTCTTGCGCCCGGCCTTTGTGGATTGGGTTGTGGACCGCGAAGGCGGCAACGCCTACCCGGACCAGAAGCTGGACAACGATACGACCACGTCGCCGGTGTTCCTCACCGTGGACGACCCGGCGAAGAACCACGTCCGCCTGGACAACCACTACGAGTACGAGACCTCCGCGGTGCGTCTGCGCAAGGACCTCGCCGGCGCGGCGGGCAACCTCAGCGAGATCCCGGACGACTACACGTTCAACTTCACGCTGCAGTGCAAGGCGATCGGCTACCAAACCAGCTCGGTGGGCGAGACCTCCTTCATCCCGGAGAAGCTGCGCCCGGCAGATGGCTACGTCATCCCGGCGAGCATCCGCAAGGGCGACTTCAGTAACAGCGCGTTCGTCTCCGGCGAGGCGAAGGTCCCCGCCGGGTCGCTGTGCACGTTCAACGAACAGGATGCGTCGAACGTGCCGGAGGCGCTGACCATCACCCCGGAGCAGAAGGTCGTGCGCGGCTACGCCCCCAACCCGGGCGTAACCGCGCCGGTGGACCTCCACTTCGTGAACAAGGTGGAGCGGCGCACCACCCCGGTGCGTCTGGCGGTGTTCAACTCCGGCTACCTCGTCGGCGCGGATGAGGCGGGCTACACCGCGCAGCTGCGTTGCGACAACCCCGCGCAGACCGCCGTGACCAGGCAGTTCCCGCTGACCGCCCTGTCCGGATCGGAGATGCCCCGCAGCTTCGAAGCCCCGGCGGGCGGGCAGGTCGTGGACCTGCCGGTGGGGGCGAACTGCACGCTCGACTTCGCCGGCAGCGCGGCGCTCGCCGCTCGCGGCCAGCTCGAGGTGACCGACGGCGCACGCACCCCGCTGGCGCAGTACGCCACGTGGGGGAGCGGTTCGCCCGCGCTGCCCACCGGCTCGCTGTCCAACCTCGCCCCGGACGAGGTGAACGGCTCCGACAAGGCGTACTCGTACACCTTTGCCACCGCGGCGAACCTGCCGTCGGCGGAGACCGCGCTGACCGTCGGCGCGGACATCTACCACCCGCGCGCCCACTACGACGTCGCATTTACCAAGACCGCCGCCGGCCCGAGCTCCGGCACGTTCACGTTCCACCAGTCGTGCTCGGCGCAGAGTGAGGAGTTCCAGCTGCACGCCGGCGAGACGCACACCATCGCGGACGTGCCGGTGGACAGCGACTGCGCCGTGGACGAGATCGACGACGGCAACCCGGACGCCGTGTCGGTGTTCCAGGTGGTCTCCAACGGTGAATTGATCACGCCGCTCAAGGGCGACACCGATTCGGTGCTGTTCACCGCGCAGCCGGTCTCCGACCCGACAGACCTCGCCCGCTCCGGCGACCGCTGGTCGCTCACCGCGAAGAACACCTTCCCAGGCGTGAAGGTGCAGAAGCTTATCGACGGCACTCCGCTGGGCCAGCTCACCGGCGACGCCTTCGGCACCACGCTGCTGCGCCACGACGCCACGTCCATGCAGATGACCTACACCGTGACCAACACCGGCGAGTTCCCGCTGAAGGACTTCACGGTGACGGACCCGTCGCTCGCCGGCCTGGACGTCACCCGCGGCGGGGTGGTTACGCGCATCGGCGACGACGGCGCCGTGCCGGACAGCATCTGCCCGACCACCGAGCTGGCCGCCGGCGAGGACTTCTCCTGCACCTTCAACGTCTCCATCCCGGCAAGCGCCAACGAGACCTGGCGCTACCCGGCCGAGGGCGACGCCGCCGTGACCGTCACCGCCGCCGCGAACGCCGGCGGGGCGACCCAGACGGTGGCGGCGAAGGATGCACAGGGGGCGTTGAAACCTTCAGCGTCGATAAGCATGCTGCTCCCCGAAACCGGTGAGCAGACCCTGGTGCTGTTCCTGCTGCTCGGCCTGGTCCTGTTCGGCTGGGGCGCATGGCGGGTGAGCCGCCGCGACGAGCGCGCGGAAGGCGGTGAGCTCGTTGAGATGTAGAAAATTCGCCCGCTACAAGCGGACGGTGTACGGGCTTTCCTAAACCGGCACACGTAATTCCGAAAACCAACTCCACACACCCACTCCCAGAAAAGGATTCTGAACCATGTCGAACCTGACCAAGAAGACCTTCGCGCTGGCCGCCGCGGCCGCGTTCGCAACCGCCACCCCGCTCGCCGTCGCCCCGGACCTCGCGCCTGTCGCCATCGCGCAGCAAGCCAACAACGCTATCGATGCGTCGAAGCCGGTGAGCCTGACCATTTCCAAGCAGGACAACACCCCGGGCCAGGACCAGAAAGCCATCTCCGGCACCGAGTTCAAGGTCGAACGCATCAAGATGACCAACGGCCTGAACACCGCAAAGGGCTGGGAAGAGGCCAACGAGATCGTCGAAGGCGGCGCCACTGCCGCGACCGTTGATGAGACCATCGGCACCAAGGCCACCGGCGCGGACGGCACCGTCACCTTCGACAACCTCGAGGTCGGCCTGTACCGCGTCACCGAGCTGGCCAACGGCGACTACACCGTCGCCGCGCCGTTCCTGGTCACCCTCCCGCTGACGCAGGAGGACGGCACGATCAACTACAACCCGACGATCACGCCGAAGAACCAGCTGATCAACCCGACCAAGGCCGTCTCCGACACCAACAAGAACGTCGGCGACACCGTCACCTACACCGTCAAGGCCCCGGTCCCGGCCGGTGACGTGCTGCAGGACGGATCTCGCACCATCTCCGATTACCGCATCGAAGACCAGGTGCCCGAAGCATTCACGCTTAACGACGGCTCCGCCGAGGTCACCCTCCTGAACAGCACTGAAACCCTGGCCGAGGGTGACTACACCGTCACCTACGCAAACAACCGCCTCGTCGTGAACTTCACTGACGCCGGCCGCACGAAGCTGGCGAACCTGCGCAAAGACAACCCGGAGCTGCAGGTCCAGGTTGTCTTCGGCGCCACCGTGAAGACGATCCCTGCGAACGGCACCGTGGTCAACACCGCCGAGGTGTATGTGCCCAACCGCGATGGGTCGATCAAGTCCGTGCCGGAGCGGGACATCATCGACGGCAACAAGACAACCAACGACACCAAGACCCAGTACGTGAACGTGGTGTTCTCCAAGACGGTCAACGACAAGAACAAGGACAACGACAAGACCGGCGCCGGTGCCGAGTTCCAGGTTGTGCCGTGCTCGGACGGCAAGGTTTCCAACGACGCTGTGGCCCTCAACGCTGCGAACGAGGCCGGTAAGGCCCAGGCCGGCAACACCTTCACCACCGTCGGCGGCGACGATTCCGCTCCGGCGTCCGTGACCGCGTTTGCGCTCCAGTTCGACCCGGAGACCGAGTACTGCGCCGTGGAGACCAAGGCGCCGGCCGGCTACCTGGTCAACCCGGAGCCGCAGAAGCTCGTCAAGGGCGACGATGTGAACGGTCGTCCGGTGTACACCGTGACCACCAACGACGTGACGGATAACATCTGGGGCCGCCTGCCCGCGACCGGTGAGCGCACCATGCTCTACATCCTCGCGCTCGGCCTCGTGCTGTTCGGTGGTGGCGCTGCGTACCAGCTCAGCCGCCGCAACGCTTAAACCGCGCAGATGGTGAAACACCGATGGTGAATATGCCCGGAGAAGGCGCATTTTCACCATCTGCCATTCACCATCTGTGGCCCACGCAAGCCCCCACCACGACAAGGAAGGACACCATGCACTCACGCAGGGCACCCAGGCTTGCCGTCGCGCTCGCCGCTGCCTTCCTTGCCTGCGCGCCCGCCGCATCCGCCGCCGACATCCGGGTCGATCTCCGCGAAAGCGTCGGCGCGGACTGGTTCGCGCGCATCGGGGACCGCGACGTCGAGCTTTTGCTTATCGACGACCTCCGGCCCACCCCCGAAGCCCTCCAACCCCTGGACATCCCGGCGATCACCCGCGACCAACCCGAGCGCCTGCACAAGGTGGGCACCAGAACGACCTCGAACGGCACCGCCACCTTCACGGGCCTCGATACCGGCGTGTACCTGGTGCGGGTGGCTGACAACCCCGGCACGCAGGACGCGCGCGTGTCCTACGGCCCGTTCGTAGTGGCGGTGACCCCGGACAAGTCGGCGCAGGTGGTGGCGCCGAAGGCGCAGGAGCTGGGGATCAGCGTGGACCCGCTGACGGCGTGCAACACCCCGGAGTGGCGCGACGCCACGGCGCCGGGGACGTACGTGGAGTACGACTTCGTCTCCACCGTGCCGAACCTGTCCACCGACGGCACGCTGAACCAGTACGCGCTGACCTTGGAGTTCTCGCGCGGCCACACCGTGCAGTGGGACAACGACGGGCCCCGCAGCGTGGTAGCGCGAGGCGATCAGGTGCTTCGCTTCGAGGCCGCGGCGGCGACCGCCTCGAAGCAGGTGCCGGGTACGGCGCGCAAGGACCAGCCGGTGACCAAGCTGCAGGCCCCGCGCCTGACCATTCACGGGGCGGGCGAGAGCACCGAGCTGAAGCGCGGCGAGGACTACGACGAGCAGCAGCAGGGCAACGACGAGGCGACCTTCACCCTGACCAGCGCTGGCCTGGCCAAGCTTGCCCGCGCGAAATCGCTGGATTCGGCCACCACGGTGGAAACCTGGGTGCCGGCGAAGGCGAACGATAAGAAGCCGTGGGGCAGTGGCCCGGTGCGCAACGCCACGCTCGGGGACCTCGCGGCCACCGCGACGCTGACGGCAGACGGCATGGACGCCACCCGCGCGCCCGTCACGGTCGAGCACGTCAACCACATCAACGTGGTGCAGCGCGGCAAGTGCTTCGACGCTGCCGCGGCAACCACCACCGTCACCGACGACGAACAAAGCACTGAGACCGAGACCGAAACTGAAACCCAAACCAGTGCAACCCCCTCCGACGCGACAGTCACCGAGGTGGTCACCCGGGAGACCACCCGGGCAGACGGTTCCACGGCCACTGTGACTGAAACCGTGGTGAAGAGGGGTGAGGGGGACGGGACGCCGTCGATAGGCGAGCGTGTTGGCAACCTCGCATATACCGGCGTGGGCGTCATCGGCATCACGGGCGTGGCGCTGCTGCTGATCATCCTCGGACTGATTCTGCGCAGGCGCAATGGCGAAGAAGAGTAAACGCGGCAGCAACGTCGTCTCCTGGATCGTGCTGATCTTGGGGGCGTTGCTGTTGCTGTACCCGATCGCGTCCACGCTGTCCGCGCAGTACCGGCAGATTAAGCAGAACGAAGAGTACGCGGGCGCGGTGCAGGAGCTCAGCGACGACACCAAGGCCCGCGAGCTCGCCCGCGCACACGAGTACAACGACCGGTTGCTGGCTGCTGGCCCCCACGCGCGCGCCCCGCGTGATGGGGACCCCGGCTTCGACGACTACATGTCCCAGCTGACCCTGCCGGAGAGCTACCACGTGATGGCGCGCGTGCGCATCCCACGCATCAGCGTGGACCTGCCCGTGTACCACACCACCAGGGCGGACGTGCTTTACGACGGCGCCGGCCACATGTATGGCTCCACCCTCCCCGTCGGCGGCGACGGCACCAACGCGGTGATCTCCGCGCACACCGGCATGGTCAACGCGGCGATGTTCGACCAGCTGCCGATGCTCAAGCCCGGCGACGACATTTTCATCGACGTGCTCGGTGAGCGCCTTCGCTACCGCATGACCTCGCGCGAGGTGGTCAAGCCCAACGACTACGACGCCGTGACCTACGAGCCCGGCAAAGACAAGATCACGCTGATCACCTGTACCCCGTACGGGCTCAACACCGACCGTCTGCTCGTGCACGCCGAGCGCGCGCCCCTGGACCCGGACACCGCGGAGCCGACCGTGGATGCCTTCGTGTGGTCATGGTGGATGATCGCGGTGCTCGTGCTCGTCCTACTCGTGCTGCTGCTCATTCTGTGGAAGCGGTGGCGGGATCGGCGGCGGGAGGAGCGCGCCCAGGCCCGGGCCGAGTTCGCGCTGCGGGATCTCTCAGGTGGCACTAAGTTTTGACGCATGATGTCCCGCCGCGCACTCGCCGTCACCACCGCTGCCGTTTTTACAGCCACCACCGTCGCCGTTCCCGCGGGCGCCGCCCAGCCGGAGGCGTTCCCCGAATCGACCCGTCCGTACCTGTACTTCCAGAGCTTTGACGGGGTGGACAACCCCGCCCACTTCACGCACGATCTGCCGGAAGGCTGGTCGCAGGACGTCGATGGGGTGACTTCCGGCGAGGCCCGCTGGAACGGCTGGACCGTCTCGGATGTGCGCCACTGGACCTGGGCCGCCGGCACCGACGAGCGCCATTTTTTCACCCAGGGGCACGACCAGTTCGCCATCATCGACTCGAAGCAGCAGCGCCTTGCCGAGCGCGACTCCATGGACGCGCGCATGACCACCGAACCGATCGACATCGCCGGCCAGAGCAAGGTCGCCCTCGAGTTCGACCAGCACTACCGGCAAGGAAAGAAAGGCCAATCCGCGCAGGTTGCGGTGGGTTTCGATGGTGGGGAACCGGAGGTCGTCGATAGGCTAACTAGCGACCGCTACTCCTCCCACGAGTACTTCGAGCTCGACGTGCCGGAAGGCGCGACGACAATGCAGGTGACGTTTAGCTACCTCGGGGGCAACGACGACTACTGGTGGGCCGTGGACAACGTCGCGGTGCGCGCGCCGTTCACCCAGGCCGCGGAGAAGCCGAACACCGTCATCGACGTCATCTCCGATACGCAAGACGACCCGGAGGACTTCAAGCTGGCCGTCCGGCGCCTCAACGCCATGCCGGAGAAGGCGAGCGCGCTGGTGATCAACGGCGACTTGGTGGATAACGGCAGCCAGGAGCAGTGGGACAAGTTCCTCGCCGCGCGCAAGGAGGTCCCGCATGATTCGGGTGTGGAGCTGTGGACCATCGGCAACCACGAGATGTACGGCAAGGAAACCTCGGAGGTGCACATGCAGCGCTTCCTCAAATACTCCGGGCAGGACAAGCCGTGGAACGAGGTGGTGGTGAACGGCACGCCGCTGATCTCCATCAACACGGAGTACTACTCGGACGTCGACCGCGGCGGCAAGGAGCCGTTCCAGCGCATCTCTGCTGAACAGCTCCAGTGGCTGGACGAGCGCCTCGCGCACTGGGATGCGCAAGGCGTAACCGCGCTGGTGTTCACGCACCCGCTGCTGCCGGGGACCGTGTCCATGAGTCATTCCGCCTGGTACCAGAACGATTTCGAGGACGAGCAGGCCATCTCCGACGTGCTGTCCAAGTACAACGACATCGTCGCGTTTACCAGCCACTCGCACTCCTCGTTGAAGCAGAACAACTGGTGGGGCACCAGGCGTTACGACGGCACCCCGCAAGGCGCCATCGGCTTCCCCGTAGTGAACACGGGCGCGATCCTCAATGAGTACCTGCCGGACGGCGACCACGACGAGGAGATCGTTGATGAGAACGCTGCCACCGGCCTGCGCGTGAAGGTCTACGACGACCGTATCCGCGTCGAGGCCTGGGACTTCAAGGACGGCCACGGCCTGGCCAACCCCGATGGCGAGGCGAAGATGATCAAGTACCAGGACTTTGCCCAGCAGCACCGTCTATCGACGCCTCCAGTGTCATCGGAAACAGACCCCACACCGGAGGCTGATTCTGCTTCGGCGGAGGGCTCGTCTGCCGGTGCGAAGGCTGCCCTGGTCATCGGCATTTTTGCCGCGCTTAGCGGGGCCTTCGGGCTTATCGCCTCGCAGTTTGGCGATCAACTGCGCGGGTTGCTGCCGGCCCCGTTTTTGGAGCTCGCGCAGCGCTGAGCGAGAAACCAGGCTGCGCGTTAGCGCTGCGTTTGTTAGGGTTTGACCCAACATCAAGGGGGAATGGTGGGGAAACGTAAACGGTTGAAATCGCGCGAAGTGTCTACTCCGCGGCTGTCGTCAGATGCATCGCACTCGGTCGAGTTCTTCATGCGTCCTGACGATGGTGCAGTTCCCTCTCTTGAAACCTTTGCCTCGTGGCCAAACAAAGCTGCGGGGAAGCTCTTACCTGTCCTCGCTGCTGTAGCAGAGGCTCCTCCGACAAAGTTTGATGGTGGTGGCAGGTGGGAAGCAATGCATGGCACCTGCACTGGGGATGTACGAGGTGAGGGCGAGGATCGACGCAGATTCGAAGCCGAATGGCGAGGTATTCGCGGAGAGCCGTTATGTGCAATTAAGTGCGCTTCGAGACGAATACTTCAGGCCCGACCAAAACGGTCGGCCAGTTCGGTCTCTTGCCCCGGCAAGCCTGGTTGCGCGATATATCTCGCGGACTTAAATCTACGGATTTGTTTCCAAGCGTTCAGTATCTGGCTCGAGCGTGAGACGTAGATTGACAGACGCTGCCAAGTCCGCGAGCGTGCCAATAGTCGGATTCACTTCATGTCCAGACGAGGTAAGCAACCGACGAACGGAAGAGTAGGGGATGTCGGAAACCTGAGCCATGCGCTTCTTGGTGAGCCCGAGATTTTTGCGGTGCTCTTCAATCGCGTTGACGATCCGGTCATAGGTCTGGATTCGTTTCAGCTCACGTTCGTAGGCTTCAGCGAACGCTGGGTCCTTCTCTGCTTGTGCCTGCAGCAGTGTGTTGAATACGTCGCTCACAGGGCACCCCCTTCCTTGTCACAGTTTGTATCATTTATGATACAGAAGTTGAAGACCTGCGGCAACGGCTTGTGATGCTGTGGACCGGCACTGACTAGCCCTCGTCCGAACCGCCTGCCGCCGAAACCTTGCGCCGGACCCCTGATTCCGCTGTGAGTGCAGCAGCAGGGACTAGAAAGACGCAGATCAAACGTTTAAGCTGAGCTCCAGTTGAGCCGAGTGATTCGTCCTCGAGGCCGGGAAGGAGGGTAATGGCGATGAGGGTTACGTTGGAGCAAGCTGCCGACTACTTTCGCGCTGATTTCGATGAGATCGCGCGTGTCGCTGAAAGCGTTTGCGTAGCACTGGATGAGCAGGGGACTGTCAATCTCATGCTCGCCCAAGCATTAGCGCGATACGTGTCCGACGAATTTGTGGAAATTTTCGGGACGGATCAGGCTTTCGTTGCTCGGGATATTGGCTTTGTTGAAGCGGCGCACTTCAACAGCGCTGATCGGCTGCTCCCAGCTGAAATCGGGCTGCTAGATGCCCGTGCGATGGGGCTTGCCCCAGGAGGGCGGCGCTACGTTCAAGCAGCTGGTTTAGAAGACCTCGCTAACGCAGGAATCTTAGGGCTGAACGATCAGACGACACGCGTGGGTGTCCTTATCAGAGCGACAGATTGCTCAGAGAAACAAGCACTCGCAGACGCCTACATGCTTGGGGGCACACGTGTGCAGGCAGCGGTCCGGACATACGTCAGGGAGAAAGCGGCGAGCGCTGCGTAAGCATGATGAGCGACGTGTACCCCTGGCTACATCGGGTCGCATCTGCGTTGGATGGTGAGGACTGGTTGCTCGTAGGTGGGGCAATGGTCCAGCTGCACTGCACCTTGAGTGATGTTGGCTACGGACGATCCACGGAAGATGTGGACATCGTCGTTGATCCGATCAACGATTCGACGCTGGGTAGCGTTGCAGATGCGCTGGAGAAGAGCGGGTACGCGCAAGTCACTCCGTTGAGGCGGGACGGGTTCCTCCACCAGTTTCACCACCGGGATGGATCCCAAGTTGACGTGATGGGAATTGACAGCGAGCGCACGCCTCGCAGATGGCGCGGATACAACGTCGTCAAATGTCCCGGTTCCAAATCAGCGTTAGGCACGCTTGCAGATGGCACGCCTAAGGACGTGCTTGAGGTCGCGGTAGGCAAGGTGCAGACGGTCCGGCTGCCAAACATCTGGTCCGCTTTGGCGATGAAAGGCCACGCTCTTCGGCTCCCCGATGGAAACCGTGAACGCCACTTTCAAGATGCGCTCGCCTTGTTCGCATGCGCGCATCGGACGGAGGTGAAACGAGGACTCACCAAATCAGAACGCGCTGGGGTAAATAACATTCTCTCCAGCTCGTACCTGCCCGAAGTTGAGAACTGGATGCTCCTGGATCAAGCGCACTGGGGTGAGGTGCTGGTCGAAATCAGACGTTTACGGCCCCAAGGGACCATTCCGGTCCCACCGTTGCTTCAGTCAGAGTTTCCACCTGCACGGCACTGAAGTATGCGAGGGGGTGTGGCGCACCCGCCACCCTCTCAGGTTTCAGGCGTCTCGGCCCAGCGAACTACGATCGCACCAGCACTGCACCGAGAAGGAGGTACGCCATGGCGGCACGCCATTCCAGCGCGTCACGGCGTCGACGCAGCGTGGTCGGGCCTTTGGTCGTCGTCACGCTTCTTGCCCTCGCGTACTTGTGGTGGGCCGGCACCGGCGAGCCTGCGCCCGCACCGCCCGCCGCTGAGGCCCCCGCGCCGGCACCGCAGCAGGAGGCGCCGTACATCGCAAACAGCCGCCCGCTGGAGATGTACATCCCGGCCATCGGACTGGTCGCGGGCTTCGAGCCGAACGATTGTCGCGCCTACGACGGCACGATCGATCCGGCCACGCTCGACCTCGCCTGCGTGTACACCGCGCCGGATCGCCCGTACTCGCTGCCGGGCTCGTATGCGGAGGACATTGTGGTCATCGCGGGGCATACGGGTGCTGGGGTGGAAGCGGTCTTTGACAAGCTTTACGACGGCTCCGCCGACCACCACACCGTCCGCCAAGGCGACGTGCTGTATCTGCGCACCGAGACCTCCGGGGAGGCGTGGCTGAAATACGTGGCGACGGATTTTCACGACCCGGTGAAGGCGTCGCTGAGCAGCGATGCGTCCATCTGGGGCGACGGGCCAACCCCGGGTCGGTTGCTCACCATCAGCTGTATCCAGCCGCCGTTCTATGCGCAATCGGTGAGAAATGCCGTGGTGGGGTGGCAGTTCCAGGGTGTGGCTGGGCCAGTGGCAGGCGCTATTGGCCCAGCGCCGGCGCTACCCCCGGCCCCGTAACGGGAGTGACGCAAGGTGCAGAAGGTAGCTAGGGTCGTAATGACAACGCGAAGCTGGTTGTAACGCGTCCCTGCCCCATGGCGATAGCTGTGATGGGTGGGACAAAACGATAAGTCTGAAGGAGCAACACTATGAAGCGTTTGAACAAGACCACCATTGCACTCGTCACGGCTGGCGCGCTCGGCCTGGGCACCATGCCGTTTGCCGAGGCGCAGGAACCGCGCAACACCGAGGGTGTCCACCGTGCGACCGATCAGGCTGGTGACCTGAACGCAAACGACATCTTCGGTGGCGCTACCACCCCGGCGCCGGAGACCTACATTGACCGCCAGGTCCCGACGGAACCGCTGCCGGCGGGCCTGTCCGAGCAGGCTACCGGCGAGGCTGTCGTCGGTGAGAAGTCGACCGAGGGCTCGCAGTGGGTCACCGACCAAGCCCCGGCCAACCCGGCGGAGGCAACCAACATCAACCAGCTGACCGGCACCGCTGAGCCGTCCACGGCCAACAGCTGGGACCGTCCGAAGACCACCGGCACAGTCACCGAGACTCTGCGTCCGCCGGCTACCACCACCGAGAACAACATCACCGCCATCGTGCTGGGCACCCTTGGTGCGCTCGTCGGCCTGGGTCTGATCATCGGCGGCGTGAAGTACTTCGTGAACAAGGACGGCGACCTGGTCAAGGACCCGAACCGCGTGAACGAGCCGGCTACCCCAGCCGAGAAGGCCGAGTCCGACAAGCTGAAAAAGGACCACGCCCAGGAGATTGCCAAGCAGGTCGAGGCGCAGGGCGGCACGGACGCTAACGGCGCGAAGACAAACGCCAACGCTGTCGCAAACGACGGCACCGCCGCTACCGGCGAGCGCGGCATGAACGCCTCCACCGGTGTGACCCAGCTGCCGGCCGGCCTGGTCGCGCTGCTGGTGCTCTCCATCATCGGCGCTGCGGGCTACGCATTCACCCGCCGCGAGACGGTCTAGTTCGAGCTAGCTCGAACGAGCTCTCGTCGGCCCCGCCTTGCGATTCGTCGCAAGGCGGGGCTTTCCGCTTGCGCCGAGACGATATGTGCGTACAATGTGTGTACGAGTTGAGGGGAGTATCAATATGACAGTCAAGGACCGGCGGCTCAATCTCCGGACCACGGCTCTGCAAGATGATCGGCTGCGGCAAGCAGCAGAGGCGATGAACAAGTCCGTTTCAGAGTTCGTGCTGGAGAGTGCGGTGGAGCGGGCGGAAATGGTGCTCGCGGATCAGCGCTGGTTTGTTCTGAGTGAGGAGAATTTCTCGCGGGTCGAGCAATTGCTCGAGCGGTCGACGGATTTTACGAAGCTTGCCGAGTTGTTTGCCGCGGATAGCCCGTTTGGAAGGGAATTCGACTTTGGCCGCTGACGGTGTCCTCAAGGCACCGAGAAAACTGGAGAAGGCCGACGAGCGGGCGTCGTTTCGGTGTGGAGTCGACTCGTTGGACGTCTGGTTTCACCGGTATGCACTGCAAAACCAACGAGTGAAAAATTGCGTCGTGTACGTCTCCACATGGAACGAGCGAGTGGCGGGGTACTACGCGATCTGCACGGGAGGTTTGGACAAGCTTGCCGCACCGGGCGGCTTTGCAAAGAGTCGGCCGGACCCTATTCCCGTGATTATTCTCGCGAGGCTTGCTGTGGATGAACACGCACAGGGCAGGGGAGTTGGCAGGGCGCTGTTACGGGACGCGTTGGCGCGGTGTTTTACGGCGGCTGAGGCAATCGGCGCAGCCGCAGTGGTGGTCCACGCCTTGGACCAGCAGGCGAAAGCGTTTTACCAACGGCACGCTGACTTTCAGGAGCTGCCGGGGGAGCCGCTGCATTTGCTTCTGCCCATGAAGGGGATCGAACGGTTTGTAGGCCGGTAAGACCTACCGCGGCTCCACGGGGTTGCCCTGCCACACCGTCATGGCGGGGACCTCGTCGCCGCGCATGACCAGCGAGCCGGGGCCCACGGTCGCGCCGACGCCGATCACGGAGCCCGGCAGGGACACCGAGTGGGCTGCCAGGGTGGCGGAGTCCAGGATCGACACGGTGTCCAGGGACATCACGCGGTCCTGGAACAGGTGCGTCTGCACTACCGTGCCCGGGCCGACCGACGCGCCGCGGCCCACCACGCACAGGTCCGTCTCCGGGAACCAGTAGGACTCGATCCACG
>ERZ1029886.127-NODE-127-length-18778-cov-5.068525_pt1 | contig 18778 bp, 14 predicted proteins | sample MGYA00519232_ERZ1029886 | MGnify/ENA primary metagenome ERZ1029886 (study PRJEB33666, sample SAMEA4610932) | skin metagenome | biome: Human-associated habitat; feature: Malodor aspect; material: skin | place: Philippines | collected 2015-08 ... | reverse complement strand
GTGATCGTTGTCGTAGGTCACGATCCAGCCCTCATCAACCTGCTCGACAGCGGTCGGCTCGCCCCAGGACGGCTCAGCGTACTGGTCCATAGCGGAAACGACACCGGCCGGAACCATTGCGGTGCCACCGTCAGCGGTGGTGATCTCCTCGGTCGCCTCGGCGTCCTCAGCCTCGGTGCCCTCAGCGTCGGACTCGGCGTCAGCGCTTTCGGTCTCGGTCTCGACGTTGGTCTCGGTGGCCGTCTCCTCGACAACCTCGGTCTCGGTGGCGTCGTCGCCCTCGTCGGAGCAAGCAACCAGGCTGGTAGCGGCAAGGGTCACAGCTGCAGCGGAAGCGACGATCTTACGGGAAAACATATTTATTGCACCTTTCATTCGAAATTGGTCCACCCACCATTATGAACACGGCGTTAACGACGAGTCCTCTTTCCACCCGATCGGGGGTGTGACTCCCCGCGGGAGGAACGCGGGGTGCGACCCTTAGTGATTCCAACAAAATCCTGGATAGCGTCGCAATCGTCCGCCTTGCGCCACACCAGCGCGATCGACGTCGACGCGGCACCGTCACCCTCGGACAGTTCCAGGGGGACAACCTGCTTTTTCGACAACGCCTTCAGCAGCGGCAGCGGACCATAGGCGATGCCGACGTTGGCGGCTACGACGGATAGGGCGGTGCGCAGGTCGTCGATAAGCGAGTGCTCGTCGTAGGTGAAGTTGACGATCTCGTCGGCAAGATCGGTGAGACCGACCTCTCCCACCTCCGCGTAGACGGAATCCTTCGGAACCGCCACCCCGGGGGCTTCCTCGTAGCAGCGCACCACATGGAACTCGTCGGTGACGCGCTCGTCCGGCAACCTGATCAGCGCCGCGTCCGCCTCGGAACCGATCAGCGGGAACGGATCGTCGCTCGGGATGGTCTGCGGCTCGCTTCCGGTCAGTTGCCTGTAGCGGCGGAACCACTTGCCCGGCTCCGTGCCGGTGACGAACGCGATGGTCAACATGGCGCTCAATGCTACCGTTTTGCCCATGACTGATCAGCACCCATCTGGCACCGCGATGAAGCCGGTGACCGCCGCGAAGAAACTCGGCATCTACCTGCCCGCCACCCCGCAAGAATTCCAGGACGGCGCCGTCACCCACGCCGAACTGCGCGAACTGCAAGACAACCCGCCGGCGTGGCTGCAGGAGCTGCGCCTCAACGGCCCGCACCCACGCCCGGAGGTCGCCCGCAAGCTGGGCATCTCCGTCAACGCGCTGAAAAATGCCGGCGTGGAGCAGGCGATGACGACCGAGCAGATCCGCAAGCTTCTCGACGACCAACCTGACTGGCTCAAAAAAGCCCGCGCCACTCTCACAGAGCAGCGCGGGCATGTTGTCGACGGCGACGATTCGGCCGCCGACGAGGATTAGAGCATCTTCCAGTCCTCGAGACCCGGGTAGAGCGGGTACTTCTCGGCGAGCGCTTCGACGCGGCCGCGCAGCGAGTCCACGTCGGCAGCCTCTCCCTGAATCAGCGTCTCGGCGATGATATCCGCAACCTCGCGGAAATCTTCCTCGCCGAAACCGCGGGTGGCCAGAGCGGAGGTGCCGATGCGCAGACCGGAGGTCACCTTTGGCGGGCGCGGATCGAACGGCACCGCGTTGCGGTTCACCGTGATACCAACCGAGTGCAGCAGGTCTTCGGCCTGCTGGCCGTCCATCGGCGAATTGCGCAAGTCCACCAGCACCAGGTGCACATCGGTGCCGCCGGAGACGACGTCCACGCCGGCCGCCTTCGCGTCGTCACGCGTGAGGCGCTCCGCCAGCGTCTTCGCACCGTCGATGGTGCGCTGCTGACGGTCCTTGAACTCGTCCATGCCCGCGATCTTGAACGCTGTCGCCTTCGCGGCCACGACGTGCATGAGCGGACCGCCCTGCTGGCCCGGGAAGACTGCCGAGTTCAGCTTCTTGTTCAGCTCCTCGTCGTTGGTCAGGATAAAGCCGGAGCGCGGGCCGCCGAGGGTCTTGTGCACCGTGGAGGACACCACATGCGCGTGCGGCACCGGGTTCGGGTGCAACCCTGCCGCAACCAGGCCAGCGAAGTGCGCCATATCCACCCAGAGGTAAGCGCCGACCTCGTCGGCGATCTTGCGGAACTCCGCGAAATCCTCGTGGCGCGGGTAGGCGGACCAGCCGCCGATAATCACCTTCGGCTTCACTTCGTGGGCTTGCTTGCGCAGCTTCTCCATGTCGATGAGGTGCGTGTCCTCCTCCACCCCGTATGCCGCGACGTTGTACAGGCGGCCGGAGAAGTTGATCTTCATGCCGTGGGTCAAGTGGCCGCCGTGCGCCAAGTTCAGGCCCAAGATGGTGTCGCCCGGCTCCGCCAGCGCCATCAGCACTGCCGCGTTCGCCTGCGCACCGGAGTGCGGCTGGACGTTGGCGAACTTCGCGCCGAAAACCTTCTTGGCACGCTCCTGCGCGAGCGTCTCGACGACATCGACGTGCTCGCAACCGCCGTAGTAGCGACGTCCCGGGTAGCCCTCGGCGTACTTGTTCGTCAGCACCGAGCCCTGCGCCTCGAGCACGGAGCGCGGCACAAAGTTCTCGGACGCAATCATCTCGAGCGTGTTGCGCTGGCGCGCGAGCTCGTCGACGATCGCCGCGTGCACCTCGGGGTCAAAAGTAGCCAGATCCTGGTAGCGAAAGTCCTCAGTCACTTCCACAGGGTCCTTTCTTGTGTGGTCGGTGTTACCTTCATCGCAGTATAGGTAAATGTGCACTGCACCACGCCGAATTCCATGCACGGGTTAGCGGGTGGAACAATAGAGCCATGTCACGTGTCGATTCTTCGCCGTACCTCGACTTTCACCGTGAGGACTGGCGCAAACGTCGCGCCACCATGCCCCAGGTGCTCACTGAAGACGAGGTAGCCAAGCTCTCCGGCATCGGCGAAAGCCTCGACCTGCAAGAGGTCGAGGACATCTACCTGCCACTGTCACGCCTGATCCACCTCCAGGTGCGCGCACGGCAAAAACTAACCAGCGCCACCGAGACGTTCATCGGCGGCGACCCGGGACACGTGCCGTTCATCATCGGCCTGGCTGGCTCAGTGGCTGTGGGCAAGTCCACCACCGCGCGCGTGCTGCAGGTGCTGCTGCAGCGCTGGGACTCGCACCCGCGGGTGGATCTCATCACTACCGACGGCTTCCTTTACCCCAGAGCGGAACTGGAAAAGCGCGGGCTGATGGAGCGCAAAGGATTCCCGGAGTCCTACGACCGCCGCAACCTGATGCGTTTTGTCACCGAGGTCAAATCCGGCCTTCCCCTGGTCAAGGCACCGATTTACTCCCACGAGGCGTACGACATCCTGCCGGACGAGTTCATCGAGGTCCGCCAGCCCGACATCCTCATCCTGGAGGGGCTCAACGTGCTGCAGACCGGCCCGACGCTGATGGTGTCGGACCTGTTCGACTTTTCCATCTACGTTGACGCGAAAACTTCCGACATCGAGCACTGGTACATCGAGCGCTTCCTCAAATTGCGCGATACCGCCTTCCAGAAGCCGGGCGCGCACTTCGCATCGTTTGCCGCCTTGGACGACGCGCAGGCCACCTACGCGGCGCGCGAAATCTGGCAGACGATCAACCTGCCCAACCTCGTGGAAAACATCCTGCCCACCCGGGTGCGAGCCTCGTTGGTGCTACGCAAAGACTACGACCACACGGTGCAGCGCGTGCGCATGCGCAAGATGTAGCTATTTGCCAAAGCGACGGGAGCGCTGCGAATAGTCGCGCAGCGCGCGCAGGAAGTCGATCTTCCGAAATGCCGGCCAGTACGTGTCGGTGAACCAAATCTCCGAGTACGCTGCCTGCCACAGCAGAAAGCCCGACAGGCGCTGCTCGCCCGAGGTGCGGATCACCAGGTCCGGATCCGGCTGTCCGGAGGTGTAGAGATGCTCCGAGATCGATTCGACGGTCACCTTGTCCGCCATGTCGGAGGCGGTGATTCCGGCCTTGGCGGTGTCGTCGAGAAGCGTACGCACCGCGTCGACGATCTCCTGGCGCCCGCCGTAGCCGACGGCGACGTTGACGCGCATTCCGCCCTCACCCGAGGAGCTCGCCGCTTCGAGTCGCTGGCGCAGGTCGGGTGGGAGGATCTCGAGGTCGCCGACGAGCTGCGCGCGGCCGTCGCCGAACACGGCCTCTGGTACCCGCCCGACCCTGCGAGCGCCCCGTGGTCGACGATCGGCGGCAACGTCGGCGGCATCCCGCTGCAGATCGAGGTTCTGATCATCTGTCGAGACGCGAGCATAGCCGACAAGCATGCAAACCTCTTAAAACTCGTCTCACTATGGGGGAATTGAGAGACGAATTTCAAGAGATAGTTTTGAGAGACATGCGCCGGCTTTGCCGGCCGCGTGCGCTGTCGTTTTCAGAAGACGGCTGCACTGAACGTCAGAAGCCGACTGCACTATAGCAGCGGAGGGGTTGGATCCATCAGGCAACGACGGGCTGCTGCCGGCCACGAGCCGCCGCTGGCCAAAGGCAGCTTCCAGGCGAGTTCGCCCCTCATCGAACGCCAGGCGCACGTGCGCCTCGACGATTCGCAGTCGGCGACCATGTGGACGTCGGCAACCTTCGGGTCGCCTCGCCGAGCTGGTAGATCGCCGCGCCCCCGGCGAACGTTGATGGCAGGCCGAGGCAGAACTGGTGTGTCAGGCCAGCGCCTCGGACGGCCACGCGCGGCCTGCTGAGCAAGGAACCGCGCGCTGTCCTGGCTCAGCACGACGATGCCATGGGAGCCTCGCAATTTCGCTGAGGCGCGGCGCCTACGAGTTGCCCCAGCTGCCGCTTGTGATTCATCGAGCGCCGGCGCCGCGCGCCGAGCGTTCTCGGGCGCGGGCAACGCCGTCGATGCCTTGCGCGTGCATGGCGGCTGCATCAGCATCAACGCTCAGCATTCACTGGATGCCGTTTCAGCCGGTCATAGGTCTGCACGTGGCCGCGAGTGCCAGCGGGTCGAAGAGGACACTGGGCCTGACTTGGCGAAGCCGCCCTTGCGCCGGCCGATCGTTCACTACGGCGTGACGATGGGGAACCAGAACTCGAAGTTGTCCATGTAGGACATCAGCTCCTCCAGTTTGCCCTCGTTGCCCTTGACCTTGATCGCCCCCGAGCCCACTGCGTCCTTGAGCGTGGTTTGCTTGAGCATGATCTTGTTGAGCGTATCGCGTGTCAGGGTGAGAGTCGTGTCGGCGTTCGCGAGCACGCGACCCTGGGTGTGGTTGAGCACGCCGTTCTCCATCTCCAGCGCGTACTTCCTCTTCAGGTCGATGAAGTCGAGGTTGATGCCGATCTTCTTGCCGTCGGCCTTCTCGCCATCGAGGCGCATCGCCAAGTAGTCGAAGAACAGCTCCATGTCCATCGCCTTCACCGTGTCCGGGCTGGCGGTGTCCGGCGTCGGCAGCTTCTTCACGCCCTCGCGCAGTTCCTTGGCACCCGTCAGGTAGAAGTTGCGCCACGGACCGCTCTCGGCCTGGTAGCCCAGCTGTTCCAGCGCATCGGCCTGCAGGTTCTTCGCCGCCTGGTTGTTCGGCTCGGCGAACACCAAGTTGTTCACGACCTGCGCCACGAAGCGGTAGTCACCCTTGTCGTAATACTCCTTGGCCTTCTTCAGCAGGTTGTCCGCGCCACCCATCATGTCGACGTAGCGCTTGCCGGTTTCCTCGGGCGGCAGCTCGTGCAGCGTGGCAGGGTTGCCGATGAACCAACCCAGGTACAACACATACGTCGCCTTGACGTTGTGGTTGACCGAGCCGTAGTAGCCGCGGTTGGAGAAGTTGCTGGCGATCGCCTTCGGCATTTTGAACTGCTCGGCGATCTCCGTCATGGTCAGCCCCTTGTTGGCCATGCGCAGCGTCTCGTCGTTGATGTAGCGGTACATGTCTCGCTGCTGCGCCAGGTGCTCGTTGACCTGCTTGTTGCCGAACACCGGCCAGTGGTGCATGCCGTACATCACTTGCACGTCATTGCCCCACATGCTCATGGCCTGGTTCAGGTACTTGGACCAAGGCAGCGGCTCGCGGATCTTGGCGCCGCGCAGCGAGTAGGTGTTGTGCAGCGTGTGGGCCGAATCTTCCGCCGCGTTCAGTGCCTTCTTCTCCTTGATGTAGAACAGGAACTCGGCCGGCGCCTCGCTGCCCGGCGCGTACAGGAAGACGTAGGTCAGGCCGTCGATGGTGCGCGTCTCGCCGGTCTTGCCGACGATGTCGGTCGGCGGGATCAGCGTCACCGTGCCGGCGGAGGTGGTGGTACCCAGGCCCGCGCCCACCTGGCCGGTCGGGCTGGGTGGCAGCAGGTTGCCGTACATGTAGCTCGCGCGCCGGCTCATCGCGGTGCCGGCCATCACGTTCTCGGCCACCGCGGCCTCGAGGAAGCCGGCGGGCGCATAGATCTTGACCTTGCCGGACTTCACGTCGGCCTCGTTGACCACGCCGCGCACGCCGCCGTAGTGGTCGACGTGGCTGTGGGTGTAGATGACGGCCACCACCGGCTTCTTCGGCCGGTGCTGGAAGTACAGGTCCAGCGCGGACTTGGCGGTCTCGGAGGAAATCAGCGGGTCCATGACCGTGATGCCACGCTTGCCTTCCACGATCGTCATGTTCGACAGGTCGTGGTTGCGCACCTGGTAGATGCCGTCAGCAACCTTGAACAGCCCCGAGATGTTGATCAGCTGCGACTGGCGCCACAGGCTCGGGTTGACGGTGTCGGGCGCCGCCATGCCTTCCTTGATGAAGGCGTACTTGGCTGGGTCCCAGATGGCATTGCCGCTGGGTCCGGTGAGCACGTTCTGTGGCAACGGCGCGATGAAGCCCTTGTGCGCCGCCTCGAAGGAGGTCTTGTCGTTGAAGGGCAGCTCCTGCAGCAGCTTCGCGTTCGCTGCCTTGGTGGCATCGGTGGCGGGCTTGGGTTGCTCCTGGGCTTGTGCCGTACCGGTCAGCAGCGCGGCCGACAGCACGACAGGCAGGCACAGGATGCGAAGCGGCAGCTCGATCAACCGGATCGTGGACTTCATGAACAGTCTCCCCTTCATTGATGTTTGGAGCAACTCGCGACCTGCGAGGCTTCGGGGCGGCATTCTGTTGCGCAGCTCGACCACCCCTGTCACGACATGGACAGACGTCAGGGCGTGACGATGTTGAAGCTGGGGTCGAATGTCGCGATGTTCGCCACCACCGCGCCGAAGGCCTGCGGGTTGCCCTCGACCTTGGCCATGCCCGCCTGCACCAGCTCGGGCAGCTTCTTGCCCTGCAGCAGCATCGCCAGGAAGGCCTGCCGCGTCAGCGTCAGCTTGACATCGGGGTTCTTCAGCACGCGGCCCTTGGTGTTGTTCAGCACCGAGTTCGACAGCTCCAGCGCCCAGGTCTCGTTCAGGTCGGTGAACTCCATTTGGATCGTCGCCTTCATGCCGTCGGTCTTGGTGTGGTCCAGGCGCAGCGCGATGAAGTCGAAGAGCAGCTCGTTGTTCATGCCGCGCACCGTGTCGGGGCTGACCGTGTTGGTGGCCGTCTTCTGCACGCCGTTGCGCAGTTCGAGCGCGCCCAGCAGATAGGCGTTGCGCCAGGTGCCAGCCTCGGCCTGGTAGCCGAGTTGTTCTAGCGCATCAGCCTGCAGGCCGCGCGCCTCGGCGCTGGCCGGATTGGCGAACACCGCGTGGTTGGTCAGCTCCGCCACCCAGCGGTAGTCGCCGTCGGCAAAGGACTTGCGCGCGCTGGCCAGCAGCGCAGCCTCGCCGCCCATCGCCGCGACGTAGCGCTTCGCCGATTCCGCCGGCGGCAGCGCGTGCAGCGTTGCCGGGTTGGCGTCGTAGTAGCCGAGGTAGAAGTTGTAGACGGCGCGCAGGTTGTGGCTGAGCGTGCCGTAGTAGCCGTGCGTGCTGGAGTCGGCGGCCAGGCCCTTCGGCACGAAGCTCTCGTTGCCCAGTTCGTTGGGCACGAGGCCCTGGTTGGCCAGGTGCAACGCGCGGTCGTGGATGAAGCGGTAGGTGTCGCGCTGGTTGGACAGGAACTCGCGGATGCGCGCATTGCCCCAGGTCGGCCAGTGGTGGGTGCCGAACGACACCTCGACATCCGGGTACAGATCCATCGTGTCATTGATGTACTTGCTCCACTTCAGCGCGTCGCGCATCTGTGCGCCGCGGATGGTGTAGACGTTGTGCATCAGCTTGCTCACCACCTCCGACTGGCACAGCGCCTTCAGGTCGGGGAAGTAGATCATGAACTCGGACGGCGCCTCGGACCCCTGCGCCATCTGGAACTGCATGCGCACGCCGTCGACCACCACTTCCTGGCCGGTCTTCGAGATCGTCTGCGTCGGCGGGATCAGCCCAGGTGCGCCGTTGCTGAGCCCCAGGCCGAGCCCGGAGCCGACCAAGCCGCGCTCGCCCGGCGGCAGCGAGAAGCCGAACTGGTAGTTCGCGCGCCGCGACATCGCGTTGCCGGCGAGCACGTTCTCGGCGATGGCGTGTTCCATGAACGCTTCCGGCGCGATCAGCTTGACCTTGCCCGAACGCACGTCGGCCTCGTCGACGATGCCGCGCACGCCACCGAAGTGGTCGGCGTGGCTGTGCGTGTAGACCACCGCGACCACCGGCTTGTTGCTCTTCAGCGTGTCCATCGCCAGCTTCATGCCGGCGCGCGCCATTTCGGCGGTGAACAGCGTGTCGATCACGATCCAGCCGTTCGGCGTCTCGACCAGCGTCATGTTCGCCAGGTCGTAGCCGCGGATCTGGTAGATGCCGTCGGCGACCTTGAAGAAGCCCGCCTTGGCGTTGAGTTCCTGCTGGCGCCACAGGCTCGGGTTGACGCTCGCCGGCGCCTGCCCCTTGATGAAGTCGAAAGCCTTGGTATTGAGGACGACGCGGCCGTCCGCGGCCTTGATCTGCGCTTCGCTCAGCTCGGCCAGCTTGCCGCGCGTCGCGTCGTCGAAGTCCTGCTTGTCATTCATCGCCATGGCCGCGCGCACCGCGGCGTTGGCACGCTCGGTGGTGGGCGTCGCGGGCTTCGACGCAATCGTCTGCGCCAGCGCACCGGTGCTGACCAGCGCGGCGATGAGCGGGGTCGTGAAACGGAGGGGGTGCTTCTTCATGGGGAGCTCCTGAATGGGTGAGTCGCGCCCGCCCATGCCGCCGCGGCGGCACGAGTCGGTTCAAGCAGATTGGGAAGGTGCGCGCGGCGTGGGCGCCGCGCCGGTATCAGTTCGTCGCCAGCTCGCGCGCGGGGGCGAAGCTGGCTGGGGCCGAAGCGTCTTCGCGCATCATGGCGGCGGCCTTCTCGCCGATCATGATCGACGGCGCGTTGGTATTGCCGCCGACCAGCGTCGGCATGATCGATGCATCGGCGACACGCAGCCCGTCGATGCCGCGCACGCGCAGGCGCGCATCGACGACGGCCAGCGGATCGCTGTCGGGCCCCATCTTGCAGGTGCCCACCGGGTGGTACTGCGTGTCGGCGCGGTTGCGGATGTCGACCTCCAGGCCGGAGCGGTCTCCGGAGCGCACGGTGTAGAGCATCTTGCCGCTGCGGTACTGCGCCAGCGCGCGGTCCTCGAGGATGGACTGCATCTTCTCCGCGCCGTCGAGCATCACCGGCATGTCGGCCGGATCGCTGAAGAAGCGCGGGTCGATCACCGGTGCGTCGCGCGGGTCGGTGCTGGCGATGCCGACCGTGCCGCGGCTCTTCGGGCGCAGCAGCGTCAGGTGGCAGCTCAGGCCGTGGCCCAGGTGCATCTTGCGCGCATGGTCGTCGACGATCGCGACCACGAACACCAGCTGCACGTCAGGCACCTGGATGTCGGGCGACGAGCGGAAGAACGCGCCGGCCTCGGCGAAGGTGCTGGTGATCGGGCCGGTGCGCTGCCGGCGCCACTCGAAGATGCCCTTGGTCATGCGCACCCCGCCGCGCGCCGAGACGCCGAAGGTCTCGGTGGCGCTGGGCGCAAGGTAGGTCTGCACGTAGTCGATGTGGTCCTGCAGGTTCTGGCCCACGCCAGGCAGCGCGTGCGCGACGGGAATGCCGTGGCGCTGCAGTTGATCGGCCGGGCCGATGCCCGACAGCATCAGCAGCTGCGGCGAGCCGAAGGCACCGCCGCTCAAGACCACTTCGCGCCGCGCGCGCACTTCCTTCAGCTCGTTACCCTGGTAGTAGGCCACGCCGCGCGCACGCCGGCCGTCGAGCAGCACGCGCGCCGTCACCGCGTGCGTGATCACGGTCAGGTTCGGCCGCGACAGGTTCGGCGTCAGGTAGCCCTTGGCCGCGCTGCAGCGCTCGCCGTTCTTCTGCGTCACCTGGTAGCGGAAGCTGCCGAACTGCTCGGCGCCGTTGTAGTCCGCCGTGCGCGGGATGCCGTGATTCACCGCCGCCTGCACGAAGGCTTCGTCGAGTTCGCTCGGGCTGCGCAGTTCGGCCACGTTCAGCGGGCCGCCGGTGCCGTGGAAGGGGTCGTTGCGGAAGCTTTCGTTGTTCTCGCTGCGCTTGAACAGCGGCAGCACGTCGTCGTAGGACCAGCCAGGGTTGCCGAGTTCGGCCCAGTGGTCATAGTCCCAACGGTGGCCGCGCACGTAGAGCATCGCGTTGATCGAGCTGGAGCCGCCGAGCGTCTTGCCGCGCGGCTGGTAGCCGCGGCGGCCGTTCAGGCCGGGCTGCGGCACGGTCTCGTAGGCGTAGTTGTTGATCTTGGTCGGCAGCATCGCGACCACGCCCACCGGCGCGTGGATCAGCACGCTCTTGTCCGGGCCGCCGGCCTCGAGCAGGCAGACGCTGACCTTCGGGTCCTCGCTCAGGCGAGCCGCGATCGCACAGCCGGCCGAGCCGGCGCCGACGATGACGTAGTCGAATTCGCTTGCACTCATGTTCGTCTCCTTCAATCAATGTTTGTTGGTGCCTTGCAGCGCAGCGTCGCCGTTGCCCAACCACAGCTTCAGCACGAGGCGCTGCACGAGGTTGCCGTAGGGCGGGTAGAACAGGCCGATCGGGTAGAAGCGATGGCGCTTGAACACGGTCTTCGCATGCGACAGCTCGCGGAAGCCTTCCGCGCCGTGGTAGGTGCCCATGCCCGAGTTGCCGACGCCGCCGAAGGGCGCGTCGTGGTTCATCACGTGCCAGCCCCAGTCGTTGATGGTCACGCCGCCCGAGTGGGTGCGCTGCAGCAGTTGATCGCGCGCGGCGGCGTCGTGGCCGAAGGCGTACAGCGCCAGCGGGCGCGGACCGCTGCGGATGTGCGCGATGGCCTCGTCGAGCGTGTCGTAGGCGAGCACCGGCAGGATCGGGCCGAAGATTTCCTCGCTGGCGATGCGCATGTCAGGGGTGACGCCGGTTACGATATGCAGCGGCATCTGCCGCGCCGTGCCGCCCTCGGCGCAGGCGAGCACCTGCGCGCCCTTGGCGCGCGCGTCGTCGAGCAGCGCGACGATGCGCGCATGCTGGCGCTCGTTGACGATCGCCGTGTAGTCGTGGTGGCCCTCGACCTTGGCGCCGAAGCTGCGCGCGAACGCTGCCCGGACCTCAGCGACGAACTGGTCGACGCTCTCACGCGGCACCAGCGCGTAGTCGGGCGAGACGCAGATCTGGCCGCAGTTGGTGGCCTTGCCATGGGCGATGCGTGTCGCCGCTTCGGCGACGGAATAGCCGCGCAGCACGACCGCCGGCGACTTGCCGCCGAGTTCCAGCGTCACAGGCGTCAGGTTCTGGGCCGCGGTGCGCATGACGATGCGGCCCACCCCCGGCGAGCCGGTGAAGACGATGTGGTCGAAGGGCAGCGAGGTGAAGGCGTTCGGGTCGGCGAGTTCCTCGCCGATCACCGCGACCTGGTCCGGCGCGAACACCTCGGCCAGCATGCGGCGCAGCACCGCGTTGGTGGCCGGCGTCACCTCGGGCATCTTGATCATTGCCCGGTTGCCGGCGGCCAGCGCCGCGGCCAGCGGGCCCAGCGCCAGGTACAGCGGAAAGTTCCAGGGCACGATGATGCCGACCACGCCCTTGGGCTGGTAAGTGACGCGCAGGGAATTGGTCGCAAACAGCAGCTCGGTCGAACGCCGGCTGGGGCGCATCCAGCGGCGCAAGTGCGAGATCGCGTGGTTGATCTCCAATGTCGAGCCGAGGATGTCGAGCATCTTCGACTCGGCCGGCGAACGGAAGCCGAAGTCCCGGCTCATCGCCTCGGCGAGCAGGTCCTGGTAGCGGTGCAGTTGGCGCTTCAGCGCGCGCAGCTGCTGGCGGCGTTTCGACGCGCTCGGGTAGGGATGGCGGGCAAAGGCTTGCTGCTGTGCAGCATGCGTGTCGGCGACACCCATGTCGGCTTGCAGCGGTGCCACCAGGCGGTCGTTCATGTCTCCTCCGTTCGTGGGCTCGAGCGGTTTTGTCGAGTGTTGTCATCGTGCCGGGAGACCGCCGGACCGACGAGGTTGAATGCCGCCAAGGGGCGGGTGAAAATCTGCCAACCCTCACTCGGAACCGCCGCGATGCAGCCAAACGGCATCCTGATCAACAAGGAAGACGACGACCACGCCGGCGGCACCCACAACATGCTGGGGCTCGGCGCGCTGATGGCCGAGATGGCCGATCAGGGCATCGCGGCCGAAGCGCTGCTGCAGGGCACGGCGCTGCGGCCGAAGCAGCTCGACGATCCGCAGGCACGCATCACGCAGCAGCAGAAGGTGACGATCTTCCGCAACGCGAAGCGACTGAGCTCGGTGCCCGACGTCGGGCTGCGCGCGGGTGCACGCCAGCGCCTCAGCGACTTCGGCGTTTACGGCTATGCGTTGGTCAGCAGCCAGACCTTCGGCGAGGCGGTGACTCTCGGCATCAAGCACGTGCGCCTGGCCGGGCCGGTGCTCGAGAAGCGCTTCCGCCTCGACGGCGACACCGCAGTGTTCGAAGCGCGGGACACCCTCGACCTGGGCGACGTGCTGCCGCTGGCCACCGAATTCTGGTTCGCGTCGATCCTGAAGCTGTGCCGCAGCGTGCTGGAAGCGCCGATGCCCTCGCGCCGCCTGCTGTTGCCCTATGCGCGGCCGGCACATGCGCCGGCCTACGAGCGCATGTTCGGCTGCCCGGTCGAATTCGACGCCGGCGTGATGGAATGGCATTTCGACGCGGCGGTGCTGCGCGTGCCGTGCCCGAACGCGAACCCGATCACCGCCGGCATCTGCGCGCAGTTCTGCGAGCGCATGTTCGACAGCCTGCCCGACGAGACCGACCTGTCGCGCAGCATCCGCACCGCGTGCCTGAATTCCCGCGGCGAGTTCCCCAACGCCGACGAGATGGCTTCGCGGCTGGGGCTTTCGGTGCGCACGCTGCACCGCCGCCTAGCCGAGCAGGGGCAGCACTACCAGCGCATCGTCGACGACGTGCGCCGCACGCTGGCGATCGAGTTCCTGCAGAAGACCTCGCTGCCGGTCGAAGAGATCGCCGGGCGCGTCGGCTTCTCGGAAGCGTCGAATTTTCGCAAGGCCTTCCGCAAGTGGACCGGCCACGCGCCGGCTCACTTCCGCGCCTGAAGCGGCGGGCCCTCGACCATGCTGCACCAGTGAAGCACCATCCTCTGGCCTCGGGAAGGATCTGCCGCGGGCTAGAGTCCTTGGATCTGGAGACTGCGCCGCCGCGTCGTGCTGACTCGGGAGGCCCTCAACGGTACAGAAGGGGGCGCTCTCAGGCACGACCTCAAGGTTGACCCTGACTTTGGCAGAGTCGCGCTGACGCGTCGCGCAGTCCCACCTCAGCTTCAGTTTCGGGGCGCAGCCTGCGGCGATCTCTCTGCGACCCTGCGGCGCCTCCCCGCGCGTGCCTGGCTGCGGGTCCGACCGGCAGCTTTGGAGTGGCGAGATCAGGACGGCGGAGGACTCCTGCGGGTCGACACCGGTAATCGGATCGTTGCCGCACTGAACAGCGCCCCGTTCCAGGTCGCCTCCATTTATGCGGCTGAACCGAGGGAGAGCAGCTTTACGCCGTCTGGCCGCAGTTCGCCCTTGGGCGACACGTGCCGGTAGAGCGTCTGCCGGGTAATCCCGAGTTCTTCGCAGAGATCGCCCACCTTGGTTTCCGGTTGCCCCATGCTGGCCATCGCCAGGCGTAGCTTGGCGGCGGTCATCTTGAAGGGGCGCCCCCCTTTCCTGCCGCGAGCGCGCGCCGAGATAAGTCCAGCGACTGTTCGCTCGGAAATCAACTCACGCTCGAACTCGGCCAGCGCGGCAAAAATACCGAACACAAGCTTGCCGGCGGCAGTCGTCGTGTCGACCGCCGCACCGTGACCGGTCAGGACCTTCAGGCCCACGCTACGCGCAGTTAGGTCGTGCACGGTGTTGATCAGGTGGCGCAGATCACGGCCAAGCCGATCGAGCTTCCACACGATCAGCGTGTCCCCTTCACGAAGCGCCTTCAGGCAAGCAGCCAACCCTGGGCGATCATCGCGCCTGCCCGAGGCCAGATCCTCGTAAAGGTGCGCAAGGCTCACACCAGCGGCGATGAGCGCATCGCGTTGCAAATTGGTGGACTGGGATCCGTCCGCCTTCGATACCCGCATGTAGCCGATCAGCACCTTTTCACCCGTCACGTATACGTTCGATTATGTGACAGTGTGAGCCGGAAAGCTCTATCCGTCAAAATTTGTCACTTAACCCGTCATTTTGTTTAAGACATGCAAAGGGTGCATCAGGCAGGTAATGTGACAGAAATTCCGGCGGGATGCCTTCCTTCACGAAGGTGGCGCGCAACCGTTCCAAGGAAGCGGGATCGCGCCGACCATAGGAAGCCAACGCGAACAGCGAGCGTGCCGTCTCGGGGTTGTGTCGCGCTTCAATGATGGCCTCGTCGATGGCCTGGACTGCACGCTGCCAGTGATTGATGGGCTCGGGCTTCGGCGCTTTCGTCGGCAGGCCACTGGTGAACCCGGTTTGGGGCTCGGACCAGAATAGCTTTGCCTGCTCGCCTGGCGGGCTGATGTCCCTCACCTCAATCAAGCTGATTGCCGTTGCCGCCGCCTCCAGCATCTGTAACCGTACTATCGGATTCAGGGTTTCATACGGTCGCCACAGACTTTGCCCAGCACGCAGCGGATGCCCGCAGCCTTCCCAGACTTGGCGGGGATACCCCGCGCAGGTTCCGCACGCGGAAAGCGGGGTGTTCAGCTCATCGAGCAGCGTGCGAAGAAGTCGAAACCACAATCCGGCGTGGATGCGTCGGCGCGGCAGCTCCACGTGACCGGTTGTCAGTGCCTGCCAGGTACGCTGGTCCATCGCCGCAATCGCGTCGCTGGCGGTGCGCGGTTCGGCGTCGGCGTTCTCCCAGCCGAGAAACCGCCCTGGCACGCCCCAATAGGATTCCAGCCAGCAGCCATGCAGCGGGCAGCTCAGCATCAGGGGCAGCTTCCACGCGAGCAGTACGGCTTGGTTCTCCGGATCGCTCAGGCAGAGCGGACAGGCGCGGTTTATCGGCTGGCTGGGCAGCCAGGCACGCCAGCTCGTGATGGATCGCGTCTTACGGCGGAGTCTTGGCAGCAACACCGAGAGCTGAAACGCATAGGTTTCCAAGGCGTCTGGAATCTGGTCATCAAGGCTGTCCAGTAGCCAAGGCACCCATCCGGCGAAACTCATACAGCGCAGCCGGTCCAGCTCGATGCCGCTCCGCTGGGAAAGCAACGCCAGCAGCGAGAGTGGTGGCGCGGTGTCCAGGTCATCGACCTGGCCGTGACCAAGATCGTGCTCCAGCAGGTCGGGCTCCTCCATGTGATAGCAAAGGGCCACGCGGTTGAGCCATGAGGACAGCGCCTCGCCTTCTTTCGGGGCGGGATGCAGCGGCCAGCGCGGCGCAGGCTTCACATCAGTTCCCGCTCGAATTGCCGCCGCCGCTCGCTGGGTCCGGTGTAAACGGCCATGCTGAGTGTGCGATGGTTGATCGCTTCCTCGCCGCTCTCCACGGCGACGATGGCCGCCGCCATCAGCAAGTGCGCCAGTTCCCCTATGGTGCCCTCGCTGCGTGTGAGCAGGTAGCGAGCCATGTCCAGCGTGGCAATTGGGGAAGGCCGGCGCAGCGGGAGCGAAGCGGCGAAGCTGGCCAGCAGTGAGCAGCAATCGTCGTTGGCCTCCCATACCGGCAGCATCATCGGCTCGAAGCGATTTTCCAACTGGTCATCGGAGCGGATGGCTAGGTAGGCGTCGCGCGTGCCTACCCCAACCAACGGGATGCGCAGTTCGTTGCCGAGGAAGCGCAGCAGGTTGAGGAATTCCCGGCGGTTGACGCTGTTGCCGGCCAGCACGTTGTGCAGCTCGTCGATCACCAGCATGCGCACGCCGACCTTGCGCAGCAGTGCCAGAGCCAGTTGCTCCATTTCCGGCAACCGTGGGCGTGGGCGCAGCGGCGCGCCCATCGCGGCGAGCAGCGCGACGTAGAAGCGGATCACGGACGGCTCGGACGGCATCTGCACGACCAACACCGGGATGTGCTCCTGGTCGGCGTCGGAGCTGGCCGGGTGGGTGCGGCGGAACTTCTCGACGATCATCGACTTGCCATTGTTGGTCGGGCCAACCAGCAGCAGGTTGGGCATGCGTTGCTTGTTTGGCCACGCATAAAGGGCTTCCAGCCGGTTCAGCGCCTCGACTGCGCGCGGATAGCCGATCCAGCGGTCGGCGCGAAGGCGCTGGATGCGCTCGTCCGCCGGAAGACGGGCCAAGCCCTGGGCCGCCGGCAGCAGGTGGGACAGGTCGATGATGGGATATTCGTCCACGGCTACCACTCCTCAATCTGGTCGAACGGTTTGGCGGGTGGCAAGTTGTCTGCCTGCGGGTCGGCAATATCCGTATCCGGCGGAACGGGCTTGTCCGGCCGAGCTGATGTCTTGAGGTGCTGGCGGCGATCCGCGTCACGCCGCGCCTTGCGTGTGGCCTTCTGCGCGCTGGTCACAATCTCACGCATCTGGCCGATCATGCGGAACAGCGCCGACTCATCCACCTGTTCGCGCCCTTGCTGCCGCAGTTTCGCCAGCGCCTGCCGTTGTTCCCAGAGGGTGACAGCCGGATGCGACAAGGTACGGTAGGGAATTTCCAGGTAATGCTGTCCCTCCGGTTCCAGGACCCAGATACGGCTGATGTCGCGCGGATCGCGCCGGATCAGAAAGGACGGCCAGCGTTCACGCCGTGCAATCCACGGCTTGAGCGCATCGGCGTAGTAGTGGATGTGGTCGATGACAAAGCCGGTGCGGGTCAGCGTGCGCCGGAGGATCGGCAGAAAATCGACCAGGAACGAAGTAGCGCGTGTGACGACGGCCGGTACGCCGACACGCGCCACGGCCTCGGCCCAGCGCGCGGCCGGCGGTTGGAGCAGGCCGTTGTGCACCGAACCGTGGTAGGTGCCGACCGCCAATGTGAGCCAGCGCTCTAGCTCGCGCAGCGTCAGGGCGGCCTTGTTTTCGGAATCGTAGTCGCCGCGCTGGTCAGGGTTGGAGAAGGTCGTTCCCGGCAGTTCGTCGTGAATCATCTGCATCGCCGTGCCGATGATCCGTTCCACGATGCCGCCATAGTGCGGCTGTCCCAGCGGGCGATAGTCCAGCCGGATGCCATGCTGCTCGCAACCCCGGCGCAGGGCCTCGCTCTTGAACTCGGCCGCGTTGTCTAGGTAGAGCAGCAAGGGCTTGCCGCTCATCTGCCAATCCATTTCCACGTTCAGTCCTTCCAGCCAAGGGCGCTTGTCGCAGGCGACATGCACGAGGCACAGGCCAACCGAAACGGCAGACGGCGCTTCCAGCGTGACGACCATGCCGAGCACGCAGCGGGTGAACACGTCGATGGCGAGGGTCAGGTACGGGCGGCCAATAGGTTGCCGGTCGCGGTCATCGACCACGATCAGGTCGATGACCGTATGGTCTATCTGCACCTGCTCCAGCGGCGCGGTCACGGCAGGAGGCTCGCCGCCCACACCTTGTAGGTCACGAGCGGCATCCTGGCCTTCCCGCCGGCGGATGACCTTGCGCGGGTCAAGGCTAGCGATCCGTAAGGCCACGGTATTGCGCGCCGGCACTCGCAGTTTTTGAGCCTTGCACACCTGAGTGACTTCGCGGTGAAAGGCCGCTAGGCTGCGCTTCTGCTTGGTCAGGAACCGCTTTTGCAGTAGCTCGTGGATGACGCGCTCGACCGGTTCCGGCAAGCGCCCCTTACCTTTACCTCCACCGGACTGGCCGGGCACCAGATCCGTCACGAGGCCGCTGCCTTGCCGGGCACGCCGGATCAGAACGTATACCTGGCGCCGAGACAAGCCCAGCGCCTGAGCCGCCATATCGGCCGCTTCGTGCCCGACCGTCTCCGACTGCGCCAACGGACTGATGATCTCCGCACGACGGCGCGCACGCTCCCAAGCCTCATCAGGCAGAGTGGCCACGCCTTGTTCTGGAATCCGTGGGGTGTCCGTCGCCATGCTCACCTCGCTTTGGTGCACACGAGTATTGAGCATAGTCGAGATTGGTGCAGATCACTTCTGATATTGAACTGTCAGGAGCTGGCTGCACAACAGCCATTACGCCCAATCAACTGGTGCAGTCGTCTTCTGAAAATGACACCGGCGCGGCACGGGAATCAAGGCATTGCGATTCTCGAAAATAGTTCTTGAAATTCTATTCTTGATTGCATATCATCTCAACGAGTTTCGATAAGAAAGGATGCCCATGCGACCGTCTGTTGTGCTTGACATGAAGCGAAGCGCAGTGCGTGAAGCGGTAGGCCGCTTTCGCGCCGCGAACCCGCGCGTCTTCGGCTC
>ERZ1029886.122-NODE-122-length-19146-cov-4.998376_pt1 | contig 19146 bp, 14 predicted proteins | sample MGYA00519232_ERZ1029886 | MGnify/ENA primary metagenome ERZ1029886 (study PRJEB33666, sample SAMEA4610932) | skin metagenome | biome: Human-associated habitat; feature: Malodor aspect; material: skin | place: Philippines | collected 2015-08 ... | reverse complement strand
CCATTACCGGCAAAAACGGCACGGAGATTTCCGTAGACGCCGCTACCGCTGACTCCACTGGCGAGTCTTTCGACGGCATTATTCTGCCTGGCGGTACCGACAACGCCGACCTCATCCGCTTGGACAAGGCCGCGGTGGAAATCGTGCGCAACCACATGAGCAAGGATCTCCCGCTTGGCGCCATCTGCCACGGTGCTTGGATCCTGGCTGATGCTGAAGCCCTCAAGGGCCGCACCCTGACGTCCTTCCCGTCCCTGCAGACCGACTTGCGCAATGCGGGTGCCACCTGGGTAGATGAGGAAGTCCACTGCGACCAGGGCTTGGTCTCCTCCCGCACTCCAGATGACCTGCCAGCCTTTAACGCCAAGCTGGTAGAAGAGTTTGCAGAGGGCCAGCACTAAAGCTTCACGAATTTAAGCCACGGGAGTTTCCCGTGGCTTTTTCGATCTTGCGCCGGTGTCACCTGCCCTATAAAGTTGGGGTTTCCTGAAGGGGAGTAGTTCCCTCGGTTAATTCTGAGATGACTGGTCGACATACTGGCGTTTAGCCCGGCCAGCCAGCGCCCGCAGTGCCCGCGGCCGTGAACGAGACCTTCGGTCCGCAACCGAACCGAAGGGAGAAGTGACTATGTCCTCCATGGGCTCAGAACAGCGCATTCTTGAGCGCTTCATGCAGCTATCCATCGCCGCCGCTGTGGCCACCATTATCCTCAAGGCATTGGCAGCGTGGTTTACCGGCTCGGTGGGTTTCCTGTCCGATGCCCTCGAATCCATCGTGAACTTAGTTGCGGCCGTCGCCGGCTTTTATGCACTCCGGATTGCCGCTAAGCCGGCCGACGATAACCACCAGTTTGGCCACGGCAAGGCCGAGTATGTCTCCGCCTTGGTGGAGGGGGCAATGATTTTTATTGCGGCCGGCATGATCATTTACACGTCGATCCAACGCTTCTTTGTTCCGCAGCCGATTGAAGAGCCAGGCTGGGGCTTGGCGTTGTCCACGCTTTCTTCCGTGCTCAACGGCGTGGTGGGCATTGCGCTCATCCGTGCGGGTAAGCGCTACCGTTCCGCCACCTTGGATGCGGATGGGCACCATTTGCTTACCGACGTCTGGACTTCCGTTGGCGTCCTTATAGGCATCGCCGCCGTATTCCTTACTGGCTGGTGGTGGCTGGATCCCGTAGTGGCGCTGGCAGTGGGCATCAATATCTTGTGGACGGGCTATAGCCTCCTGCGCGATTCGGTGAGCAGCCTGCTTTCTGAGGCGCTTCCCGACGACGAGCGTCAGAATATTCGGCAACTGCTAGCGCAGCTGGAGCAGGAACACTCGGTAAACTTCACGGATCGTCGCACCGTGGCCTCTGGCCGCCAGCGGTTGGTGTACCTGACCATGGAGGTGCCAGGGGAGTGGAGCGTCATGCACTCTCACGAGGTTGCAGACTCAGTGGAAATTGCCCTCGACGAGCTGTACCCAGGCTGCAGTGCGTTCATTCATGTGGAACCAGCGGGCCTGGAAAATCGGCGTCCGTACCTATTCCGCTAAGGCTTAATCTTCTAAGTTTGCTGCCCATCACTGTGGTGTATGTGTACTAGACCAATATGTGTGTAGGCCCGTTCGGGTGTACGGACTTGTATATTGCCTGTAAATTGGCGGGGCGAAAGTACACCCTCGTTAAAGAATCCTGTGGTGCTGCTGTCACCGCATTTCGGGGGTGTGGTGAACAATGGACGATTTGGAGATCTTGAAGGGGAGCGTCTAAGGCGCTGCGAGCGAGAGAATCGACATCCGGTTCCCGCGGTTCGGGTACTTATGGTGCAGATTTCCCGATGTTATAGAACTGTTACTAACCGTCCTGAGCTGCATGAAGCACGGCTTTGGTGAACAAAATCGAGGAAAATTCCCGCTAGCGGTCGAAAAAATTTGAATTCTCCGTATGGTGGTTGTCACAGCAATCAATTGGAGATTTTCACCCCCACACTCCACGTGTTGGGTTTAGAAAATGTCCTTTTGTTTGGTTGAAGATAGCTATACCAATAGCAGAAAGGATTTACTGACAATGGGTAAGAACATTAAGGACCTCTTTAACGCAACCGCATACGACAAGGACGGCGAGAAGCTGGGCGACGTTAACGAGGTATTCGTTGATGACCAGTCCGGCCAGCCTACCTTCGTTGAGGTTAATCACGGCCTGTTCGGCATGAACTCCAGCCTGGTTCCGCTGCGTGGCCACGACTTCTCCGGCGACGACCTGAAGCTGGGCTTCTCCAAGGACCGCATCAAGGATGCTCCGGACTTCGACTCCGATAAGCCGCTGACCCCTGAGGCACAGTCCGATATCTTCAAGCACTACGGTCTGGAAAACGCACACGACGTTACCGACTACAAGGATTCCAACCTTGACTCCAAGCGCGACGCTCAGGCTGGCGCTGACAAGGATCACAACCTGACCGCTGGAGCTGGCGCTGCTGGTGCTGGCGCAGGTGTTGCAGGTGCAGGCGTTGCTGGTGCACACGCTGACGAGAAGAAGGCAGCCACCCACACCACCGACGACGCTGCTACCGAGCGCAAGGCTGGCGTAGCTGATGACGCTGCAGCTGCACGCACCAACAACGATGGCGAGCTCATCCGTTCCGAGGAGCAGCTCAACGTCAACAAGGAGCGCGTGGCTACCGGTGAGGCTCGCCTGCGCAAGTACGTTGTGACCGACACTGAGAGCGTTGAAGTCCCGGTTGAGCGCGAAGAGGTTCGCGTCGAGCGCACCCCGATCAACGCTGAGGATGCCAAGAACTACAACGGCTCCATCTCCGGTGACTCCGAGGAAGCTTCCGTCACCCTGCACGAGGAGCGCGTGAACGTGAACAAGGAAACCGTTCCGGTTGAGAAGATCAACCTGAAGAAGGACACCGTTCGCGACACCGAGACTCACACCGAGGAGCTGCGCAAGGAGCAGATCGACACCGATGGTGTTGACGGCCTCAAGAAGTAAAAGCGCATAGCTAAACGCCCGCAAGGATTACCTTGCGGGCGTTTCTTTTTGCCTTATTTAGGAGACTGGTTTAAGCCTTGACGCCGATGGCCTCAGCCGAGTCAGAATCCATAATGTCCTTGACGCCGTTCTCGGCAGCATCCCAGGTTGCCTGGTCCTGGATGCCGGCGCGCTTAGCCACGATGGTGGCGCACAGCACCTGTCCGGTGACGTTGAGTGCGGTACGGCCCATGTCAATAATCGGCTCGATAGCAAGCAGGAGACCAACGCCGGCCAGTGGCAGGCCGAGCGTGGAAAGAGTCAGGGTGAGCATCACCGTTGCGCCGGTGGTGCCTGCAGTAGCAGCGGAACCAATAACGGACACGAAGATGATGAGCAGGTACTGGGTGAAGTCAAGGTCGATGCCGTAGAACTGGGAGACGAAGATGGCAGCGATGGCTGGGTATACGGAAGCGCAGCCATCCATCTTGGTAGTTGCGCCCAGTGGAATGGCAAAGGAAGCGTACTCGGACGGAACGCCCATAGCCTTTTCGCTGAAGCGCTCGGTAGCTGGCATGACGCCCATCGAAGAACGGGTGACAAAGCCCAGGGAGGTCACGGGCCACACGCGCTTGAAGAAGCCGATGACCGGGATCTTGTTGAGCTTCAGTACTGCCGGGTAGATCACGGCAAATACCAGGCCCATGCCTACGTACATGGCCAAGACGAACTTGCCCAGCGAGCCCAATGCATCCCAGCCGTAGGTAGCTACGGACTTACCAATAAGGGCCGCGGTGCCAATCGGGGCAAGGCGGATAATCCACCACAGGATGACCTGAATGACCTTCAGGAAGGACTCGGTAAAGCGCAGGAAAGGCTCAGCAGACTTACCAGTCTTGACGGCGGCGATACCAATGGCTAGCGAGATGACGAGGAGCTGGAGGGCACCAAAGCTGAGGGATACTTCGCCGTCGGAAAGCGAGGCAGAAAGGCCCACGAAGTTCTGGGGGAGAAGTTGCTCAAAGAACGCGGTCCATGAACCGACGTGGGAAGGGTCCTGCGCGGTAGAAGCATCGATGCTTGTGCCGATGCCCGGCTTCATCACGACGGCGACGATGATGCCCGTCAAGACGGAGAAGAATGCGGTAATGGCAAACCATACCAGTGTGGAGATTGCCAGGGACGCGGCGTTGGCCACCTTGCGCAGATTTGCAACGGAGGTAACAACAGCGGCGAAGATGAGTGGCGGGATCATCACCTTGAGTAGCTGGACGTAGGCGCCGCCGACGCCCGTGAGTAGGGTGGTCAACCAGCCGGGGTTGTCTGGGTCGGTATCCATGCCGGAGGCAATGAAGCCTAGGATGAGGCCGATAATAAGGCCCGCGATGACCTGGGCACCGAATCCCGTGGCCCAGCCTGGAAGCTTGGAGCGCGAAGATTCTTGTTGAGACATTAAGATTCCTTTGAAAAAAATGGACAGATCGGACTATTTTCCAGATACTGTTCTGTTCAACTTCAACATCGCTCAGCTTATTCCTTCTACGTCTGTAGGTACAAAGCGCGGGATATTTGCTGTGCCCACAACCTCACCCTTCGCGCTCACGGAGAGGTGGTTTTGCGCTTGCTTTTCGACGCCGGTGAGCGCGAAGGGAGGGGAGCTTGAACTACCACGTGTGTCCCATTGCTAACTTTAAGTAGCTACTCTCTCTATCTTTCTCAGGAGGAACATTCATGGGCTGGGTTAAACCTCTCGTTGGCATTTTCGCAGTTGGCGCAGTGGCGTCCGTTGCCTTAGGCGGCGGCGATGAAGATGCAGTGGTGGTCAATCGAGTGATCGATGGCGACACCATTGACGTCGACATAGACGGCGAAAATACCCGCGTCCGGCTACTTAATATTGATACGCCGGAAATCGGCCATAACGGCGAACCGAGTGAGTGCCTCGCGGAGAAAGCGAAGCAGTACTTGGAAGGACGGCTGCCAAAGGGGACGGAGGTTCGGTTGGAATATGACTCCGAGCGGACCGACAAGTACGGCCGCACCCTTGCCGGTGTCTTTCTCGACGATGACTTCATTAACGCGGATATCGCCGCCGAAGGGCTGGCCACTGCAGTCGTATTTGGCGGAAATGACAAATTTTACGACGAAGTGCACAATGCCGAACGCGGACCGAAAGACGCTGGCGAAGGGATCTTTGGGGTCTCGGACGAGTGCAAGGTTTCCAGCGATAAGGACATGGCCGAGGCGCTTAGCGGCGCTGAAGCTGCGGCGGCAGCATTTGCAGCTTCCGGGGAAGCTGATATTGCAGGGTACGAGGATGTACTGGACAAGTCAGCAGCTGCGAAGGCCGGATTGGCGGTTCTGACTCGCCACAAAGATGATCGAAGCACCTTCCAGAAAGCAGCGTATCCGGATGCTCCCAAGGAGATTGCCGCGAAGAAGGAACGCGAGCTTGAGGGGAAGGAGAAACAAACTCGCGAAGAGCTCGTGAAATTGGAGGAGAAGGAGCGGGAGGAAGAGAAGCGCGAAAAGGAGCGCCAGGAAGAGGAACGCCGCCGTGCAGAGGAGTGGCAAGAAGAGATTCGCCAGCAGGAGCACGATGCGCCGGAAGTAGAGGTAGCGGAGCAACAAACGCACGACGAGGTGGCTGAATACCAAGCGCCCGAGCAGCAGCCCGCACCTCGGCCGGCACCGGTGGTCGATAACTACACCGGGTGCCGAGCTTATGGCGGAAACTATGCCATGACGTCAGTAGATAAGAATGGACGTTCCTACGCGAAGATCGACTGCACTACGAAGCAGCAGATCGGTTAGGCACCCCGCCCTTCGCGCTCACGGGCAGGACCCTGAGTGCTTGGAGTATGGCTCCCGGTGAGCGCGAGGGGAGAGGGGGATTAGGGCCTACGCCCTTGCCGCTCACCGGGACCAAGGGGGAGCGTCATCCTGGCGCTGCCGGTGAGCGCGAAGGGTGGGAGGGCGCGGGATCTGGAATACTGGCGGCATGAAAATCCTCGTAACCGCATTTGACGCCTTCGGCGGAGAGAGTATCAACCCCACGGAACGAGCTCTTCAGCTACTACCGGATCGCATTGGAGACGCGGAGCTCATTAAGCTGGTGATCCCGACGAAGTTCGGGGAATCGCTGCGTCGGGCGATTGAGGCCGCGGAGGGCTCGGCGGTCGATGCCATAGTATGTCTGGGCCAGGCCGGTGGGCGGGCGCATATCACCCCAGAGCGGGTCGCGATTAACGTTATGGATGCCGATATTCCTGATAATGCGGGTTATCAGCCGGTGGATGTACCGGTTGTGGAAGGTGGGCCGGCGGCATATTTCTCTACGCTGCCGGTAAAGGAAATGGTTGCGGCAATGGAGGATATTCCGGCGCGGTTATCGAATACAGCCGGGACTTTCGTGTGTAACCAGCTGCTCTATGGTCTCTTGCATCACTTCGCGGGCACCGGGATAAGCGCCGGATTTGTCCACGTTCCGTTCATTACAGAGCAGGAGAAAACGGATAAGCCCATGATGGAGCTGGCGGAGATCGTCGAGGGGATTGAGCGGGCACTCTGGGCGGTGCAAGCTAGTTAGGGTAGCCTTTGTGGCTTTTTTAACCGGCGAAATATAGATTAAAGGACATGTCTCGCTTTAGCCCTCTCAACTGGCCGGTTGTGCGCCAGCTGCGCAGTGGCGATCCCTTCGGAAGGGACGTCAATACGCAGTCTCAAAAGAGTAAAGATAAGCATGGGCGCACCGTGGAAGCGGACCGCGTGGTGCAGTCGGTGTGCCCGTACTGTGCGGTTGGTTGTTCGCAGCGCGTTTATGTCAAAGATGACCGCGTCATCCAGGTGGAGGGCGATCCGGATTCGCCCATTTCTCGTGGACGCCTGTGCCCGAAGGGTTCTGCGTCGGAGCAGTTGATCAACTCCGCTACGCGCCTTACCAAGATCAAATATCGTGCGCCGCACTCTACGGAGTGGCAGGATCTTGATGAAGATACCGCGATGGAGATGATTGCGGATCGTTTCTTGGAAGCCCGCCGCAATGGCTGGCAGGATGTGGACGATGAAGGACGTCCGCTCAATCGCACGATGGGCATCGCCGGTTTGGGCGGTGCGACCTTGGATAATGAGGAAAATTACCTCATCAAGAAGCTGTTTACCGCCGCTGGTGCGATTCAGCTCGAGAACCAGGCGCGCATATGACACTCCGCCACCGTTCCTAGTCTAGGAACTTCGTTTGGCCGCGGCGGCGCAACCCAACCGCTGCAGGATATGGCGAATGCGGACTGCATCGTCATTGAGGGTTCTAATATGGCCGAGTGTCACCCAGTGGGATTCCAGTGGGTGGTGGAAGCCAAGAAGCGTGGTGCCCGCATCATTCACGTGGATCCGCGTTATACGCGCACGTCTGCCTTTGCGAATCGCCACATTGGCATTCGCGGCGGCACGGACGTGGTGCTTTTGGGCGCAGTCATTAACTACCTGCTGGACAATGACCTGTATTTCCATGACTACGTGGTGGCGTATACCAATGCGCCGATGATCATTTCGGAGGACTACCAGGACACCGAAGATCTGGACGGTCTGTTCTCTGGTTATGACCCAGAGACCGGTAAGTACGTCACGGATTCGTGGCAATACGTGCAGAAGCCGGAGGGGGCGTCGTGGAATGTGGAACGCGATGAGACGCTAGAGCATCCGAATTCGGTCTTCCAGATTCTCAAGCGGCACTACGCGCGCTATACGCCTGAGGTAGTGGAGGAGACCTGCGGTATTGCGCAGGAGGACTTCTATTACCTAGCGGAGTCGATCGCGCGGAATTCCACGCCGGATCGCACCACCTGCTTTGCCTATGCGTTGGGCTTTACCCAGCACACCCTGGGTGCGCAGTTCATTCGTACCGCCGCCATCTTGCAGCTGCTCACCGGCAATGTGGGGCGCCCAGGTTCGGGAATTATGGCGTTGCGCGGTCACGCCTCGATTCAAGGCTCTACCGATATCCCGACGTTGTTCCACTCGTTGCCGGGGTATTTGCCCATGCCGAGCGTCGATAAGCAAAGCTGGCCAGAGTTCGTTGATGGAATCCGTAATGAGTCGCAGAAGGGCTTTTGGCAGATTGGTGAGAATTACGCGGTCTCGCTGATGAAGTCCTACTGGGGCGATGCAGCCACCAAGGACAACGGATGGGGCTATGGCCTCATGCCGCGCATTTCTGGTGCGCATTCGACCTATGAAACGCTCATGGCCATGCTGGATGAGCAGGTGGAAGGCTACTTTGTCTTTGGCCAGAACCCGGCCGTCGCGCAGTCCAATGGCGGTATGCAACGCCGTGGCTTGGCGGCGCTGAAGTGGCTGGTCGTACGCGATTTCCAGGAGATTGAGACCGCCTCCTTCTGGAAGGATTCGCCGGAGATTAAAAACGGCGAGCTTAAGACCGAAGACATCGGCACCGAGGTCTTCTTGATGCCGGCGGCCACCCACGTGGAAAAGGCGGGAACCTTTACCCAGACGCAGCGCATGCTGCAATGGCGCTTCCAGGCAGCCCCGCCACCAGGGGATGCCAAGAGTGACCTGTGGTTCTTCTACCAACTGGGCAAGAAGATCAAGGAACGCCTGCGCGATTCCACCGATCCGCGAGATATTCCTCTGCAGAAAGTCACGTGGGACTATGTGGAAACCGAGGAAGGCGAGCCGAATTCTGAGGACGTCCTCAAGGAGATCAACGGCTACTACCTAGAGGGCCCGAAGAAGGGCGAGCTTTTGCCTGCCTTCGTGGAGATGAAAAACGATGGCAGTACCTCGGGTGGTTGCTGGATCTATACCGGCGTGTTTAAGGACGGCATTAATCAGTCCGCCCGCAAGGTGCCAGGTTCGGAGCAAAACGAGGTAGCTCCCGAGTGGGGTTGGGTATGGCCGGCCAACCGCCGCCTGCTCTACAATCGTGCTTCGGCGAAGCCGGACGGCACGCCGTGGTCGGAGCGCAAGAAGTATGTGTGGTGGGACGCTGACCAGGGGCAATGGGTTGGCGATGACGTGCCGGACTTCCCGGCTACCAAGGCCCCGGACTACAAGGCTCCGGTCGACGCCGTGGGCCCGGACGCCCTCGACGGCACCGATGCCTTCATCATGCAGGCAGATGGACGCGGTTGGCTCTTTGCGCCGACCGGGCTTTCCGACGGCCCATTGCCCACCCACTATGAGCCGCACGAGTCCCCGGTGCACAACGTGCTGTACAAGCAGCAGCAGTCGCCGACGCGCCTGACCATTAAGCGCCCAGACAACCTGTCGCGCCCAGAACCTGGTGAGCCGGGCTCGGAGGTGTTCCCGTTTGTCTTTTCCACCTATCGCCTCACCGAGATGTACACCTCGGGTGCGATGTCGCGCCGCCTGCCGTACCTGGCGGAGCTGCAGCCGGGCCTCTTCTGCGAGGTCGATAAGGCCTTGGCAGAAAAGCGTGGCTTGGAAAACGGCAAGTGGGCCACGATCATCTCGCCGCGCGGCGTCATTGAGGCGCAGGTCTTGGTTACTGACCGCATGCAGATGATGAAGATCAACGGTGAGGAGTTCCACCAGATCGGCTTGCCGTATCACTATGGCGAGTCCGATTCCACGGCCGTTGCAGGCGATGGCGCCAATGATCTGCTGGGCCTTACGTTGGAGCCGAACGTATTCATCCAGAATTCCAAGATCGGCGCTTGCGATATCCAGCCGGGGCGTCGCCCGCGCGGTGAAGCCCGTGTGGAGATGCTCAAGGAGTATCAGAAGCGCGCGCACCTGAACCTGGATTCCGGTAATGATCTGCTCACCGTGGATGATTCCTTCACCTATAACCCAGAGCCGCAACAGCCCGCGGACGCGGATGAGCATGGCGAGAAGGGCGAGGAAAGCGAAGAAGGTAAGTAAATGACAAATCTTCTGACCGAAAACGCGAGCCGGCACGGCTATGACAAGTACCGCCGCATGGCCTTTTTCACCGACACTTCCGTGTGTATCGGGTGTAAGGCCTGCGAGGTGGCGTGTAAGGAGTGGAACCGCAACCCGGTAGAAGGCTATGACGTCACGGGTGATTCCTATGACAACACCGGCGCACTGGGTGCAAATACCTGGCGCCACGTGGCCTTTGTGGAGCAAAACAATGACCGCATCGAGCAGGCCCGCGAGGAGGGAAAGAATCTCATTTCCCTGGGTATGCCTTCGGTAGGGGCGCAGGCCCCAGAGGTTGATACCACCCCGCCGGATACGGATACGTTCCGGTGGCTCATGTCCTCGGACGTGTGTAAGCACTGCACGCATGCGGGCTGCTTGGACGTGTGTCCTACCGGCGCGCTGTTCCGCACCGAGTTTGGCACCGTTGTGGTCCAGGACGATGTGTGCAATGGCTGCGGCACCTGCGTGGCCGGCTGCCCGTTTGGCGTCATCGAGCGCCGCGATGACGGCGGTGTGGCGCTGAAGTATGACAAGACGGCCACGGTGGATTACGTGGATAATTCCCATGCCGGCGTGAACGTGCTGAAAAAGCTGAAGCAGCTTGCCCCGCAGGGACCGGACCACACGCCAGGCGAGTCGATGCCGATCAAGAACTTGGGAGTGGCCCAAAAGTGCACCATGTGCTACGACCGCCTGAAGCAGGGCGAACAGCCAGCATGTTCTAAGACCTGTCCTACTGATTCCATCCAGTTCGGCCCGTACGAGGAGATGCTGGCCGCAGCCAAGGAACGCGTGCGCGTACTGCACGAGCAAGGCCTTACCGAGGCCCGCCTTTACGGTGCCAACCAGGACGATGGCGTGGGCGGAACTGGCTCCATCTTCCTGCTTTTGGATTCACCTGAGGTCTACGGTTTGCCGCCGGACCCGCGCGTGCCGACGGCCGATTTACCGCAGATGTATAAGACCGCAGCCAAGGCTATCGGCGGCATGGCGCTGGCCGTGGCCGGTTCCTTCCTGATTGGGGGACGCAAATGAGCAACTTTGATGAGTATCGCCCACCGCAGCCGGAGCGACGCAATCGCTACCGGAAATTCGACGGTACAAAGCCGAAGAAGAAGCGGAAGCGGCCGGGCGCCGGCGCGCAGGACGGCTCCAAAGAGGAGCGCATGGCGCAAGACTTCGAGTTCTCGTCTTACTATGGCCGCCCAGTGGTGAAGGCGCCGCCGTGGGAATGGCCTATCGGCGCCTACTTCTTTCTGGGCGGCGTGAGCGGTGGCTCGGGACTCTTGGCCGCTGGTGCACAGGCCGTGGGCAATGCGCCGCTGCGTCGCACCACGCGGATCTCTGCCTTTGGCGCGGCGGCCGTGGGATCGGTCTTTTTGATTCTGGACTTGGGCCGCCCGGAACGCGCCCTGAACATGTTCCGCGTCTTCAAGGTGACCTCGCCAATGTCCATGGGCTCGTGGATTTTGTCGGGATTTGCCAGCGCGGCCGCGCTGCCGGCCGCCGCGGAAGTGGATGCGGCGACTGACCACAAGCTGCCGTTGCCGAAGTTTGTGCGCACGGCGCTGAAGAAGTCGGCCGGGCCGGCGGGCGCGGTCGCGGGCGTACTCGGTGGTCCGCTCGCGGGCTATACCGCGGTATTGCTGTCTAATACCTCGAACCCGGTGTGGAATGACATGAAAAAGCACCTGCCGTATGTTTTCGTCTCCTCGGCGGGCGCGGCGTCGTCAGGCCTGGCTATGGTGACCACTCCGGTCGAGCACGCGGGACCGGCCCGCGCGTTGGGTATGGCCGCGGCGGCCAGCGATCTGGTGGCGACCAAGGTTCTTGAAGAAGGCATGGAGCCGGAGCCGCGCGAGGCGCTGCACGAGGGCAAGCCGGGCGCGTTGATGAAGGCTTCGGAATGCTTCATCGAGGCCGGCGGTGTCGGTAGTGCAGTGGCTGCGGTGACGAAGTCGCGGGCCGTCTCGGTAGCCGCGGGGCTATCGCTGTTGGCAGGCTCGGCGTGCACGCGCTTTGGCGTGCTTAACGCCGGGCTGGAAGCGGTGAAGAATCCGGAGACCACCATCGGGCCGCAGAAGCGCCGGGCGGAAAAGCGCCGGCGCGAGCAGGGCCTCGACCACGATGTAGTGAGCCCGGACTAGTCCAGGTCCTGCAGGACGGGGGCGAGCTCCGAGCCGATGTCTTCCATGCGTTGTTGCTCGGCTGCGGAATCGCGGCCATCGCGGTGAAGGTAGTAGTTCAGCGCCACATCGCCCACGGTGGTCACGCACGTGGTAGACACTGACTCTTCGACCGGCCAGGCAGAACAATAAAAGCGCCTGTCAGCGGCGGTGAACTCGAAGGGGGAGTACTCATTGGCGGGGCGCTGCTGGGCGGCGTTTTGGGCATCGAGGTCGTCGTGCAGCAGCTCTAAGTAACGCTGTGCCGCCTCATCGGGATCCTCGGGGCACACGGGTGCGCCCTCGGCCTCATACTTCGTCCCCAGCAGGCTGACCTGCTCCTTATCCTGTGCACGGTAGAGCACTGAGAAGGAGTGTTCATCCTCGTCGGTGGAGTGCGGGTCGAGCTTCGCCTTAGCGAGCGAATCCGGCAGGGCCTCGCGCACCGCGGCACTATCAACAGGGGAGCATTCGCTTGGCGATGCCCCCTTGGACGAGCACCCCACCAGCCCCACCCCGGCAAGGGCGATGGAGGCGAGGGCGAGGAAAGTGGGGAGGCGTCGGCGCATCTTAGGCCTTGATATAGGCATCGCCGGTGCGCTCGGTGGTATGGCCGATGACGGGGTAGCCGGGGACCTCGCCGATGAGGAGGAGACCGCCGGAAGTTTGGGCGTCGGCAAGCAGCACCAGCTCTTCCTCGCTCAAGGAGGTCTCCAGGTGTGGGCGCACCCAGTCGAGATTGCGGCGGGAGCCACCGGGGATGAAGCCCTCCGCCAGCGCCTCCTTTGCGCCTTCGACGGTGGGCACGGCGGAAAAGTCGAGCTCCGCGGCGATGCCGGAGGCTCGGCACATCTTGTATAGGTGGCCGAGTAACCCGAAGCCGGTGACGTCCGTGGCGGCACGCACGCCCGCCTCCACCGCGGCGCGGGCGGCCTCACGGTTCAAGGTGGTCATAGAATCGACCGCGGCCTGGGAGACCTCGCCGGTGGCCTTGTGCTTGTTGTTGAGGATGCCCACGCCGATGGGCTTGGTCAGGGTGATGGGCAGGCCGGGTTCGGCGGCGTCGTTGCGCATGAGCTTGTCGGGGGCAACGATGCCGGTAGCTGCCATACCGTAGAGCGGCTCGGGCGCGGTGATGGAGTGCCCACCTGTGACGGAGATGCCGGCCTCGGTGGCTATATCCATGCCGCCGCGCAGGACCTCGCGCAGCACGTCCAATCCGAGCTTTTCATTGGGCCAGCCCACCAGGTTAATGGCGGTAACCGGGGTGCCACCCATGGCATAGACATCAGACAGCGCATTGGTCGCGGCTACGCGTCCCCAGTCATAAGGGTCATTGAGCATGGGCGTAAAAAAGTCCGCGGTGGAGATGACCGCCAGACCATCTTGAATCTTTACGGCCGCGGCGTCGTCGCCATCGTCCAAGCCAACCAGCACGTTGGGGTCGGCCTTGCCAATGAGGCCTTCGACGGCGGATTCCAACTGCCCAGCGGGAATCTTGCAGGCGCAGCCGCCACCGGCCGCGAAAGAGGTGAGCTTAATATCTTCGGTCATACAGCTATTTTACTAGTTCTACGGGAGCCCCTTGCTGCGTACTAGCGGGGAATAACGCGCAGCAAAGGAATCTCCTCGGGCGCCGCAGGAGCCACCGTGGCGCACCGCGGTGAATGTAGCGTCTGGTAGGTGTCTCGGTACCGAGGAATGCCCGTGTAAGGTGAGCACACGGAGGCGTACGTGTCCTGGTGGGCGCCCCGGTCTTCAAAACCGGTGAGGCCGAGCATCTCGGTCTGGCAGGTTCGATTCCTGTCCGTCTCCGCCACCCGCGCGCAAGGAGGAATGCCACAGTGCCCACGCCCACGCCTGCTGCCAGCCCGGATCCCCGCAGGAATATCCCCCGCATGGACGAGCTACTCCAGCTGCCGGAAGTAGAATCCGCGCGCCACCGCCTAGCCGAGCACACCATCCGCGCGATAATCCAGGGCGCAGTCACCCAAGCGCGCCGCGGTCAGCTGCCGGTCAGCGATATACCCGCAGAAATTGCGAAGCGCCTGGAACAAAAGAATGCGCATTCCCTGCAGCCGGTCATTAACGCCACCGGCGTCATCATTCATACGAACCTAGGGCGTGCCCCGCTTCCCGGCGCCGCGGTAGAGGCCCTGCACGCCGCTGCCTCCTATACGGATGTGGAAATGGACCTGGACTCGGGCAAGAGATCAAAAAATCGCGGTGCCGGCGCCACGGCCGCGCTGCTCGCAGCCTGCCCCGGTGCAGAAGATGCCCTGGTGGTCAATAACGGCGCCAGCGCCTTGCTGCTGGCTACCGCTGCGCTCGCTCCCGGCAAAGAGGTCATCATCTCGCGCGGCGAGCTCATCGAGATCGGAGCTGGCTTTCGCCTGCCCGAGCTCATCGAGTCCACGGCCACGCGCCTCAAAGAAATAGGGGCGACTAACCGCACGCACCTGGCCGATTATGAACGCGCTCTGGGAGATAACACCGGCGCTATCTTGAAGGTGCATCCTTCCAATTTCCGCATCGAGGGGTTTACCTCCGCAGTCGGTGTAGAGGAACTGCACCGCCTAGCGGTGGAGCACGATACGCGACTCATCGTGGACTTGGGCTCCGGCCTGCTCACCCATGACCCAGCGCTGCCAGAAGAACCAGATATCCAGGCCCAGCTGCGCGCCGGCGCCGATATCGTCATAGCCTCCGGCGATAAGCTGCTTGGCGGTCCGCAGGCAGGAATCTTGCTCGGCACCAAGGACGCGATTGCCGCGGTGAAGAAGCACCCGCTGGCGCGTGCGGTGCGCATAGATAAGCTGCGCCTCAACGCGCTGGAGGCGGCCATTTCGACGCCCTCGAATGCGGTGCAGGACGCCCTCCACCTCGATCCTCAGACCCACCGCGAGCGCACGGAAGCCATCGCGCAGGCAGTTGGGGCAGAAGTGGTGCCTCATGATGGCCGCGTGGGCGGTGGCGGGGCGCCCGAATACCCGCTGCCCGGCTTCGCGGTGAGCCTGCCCGAGCCCTATGCGGACGCGCTGCGCCGCCAGGACCCGCCCGTGGTAGGCCGCGTGCATCAGGGCCGCTGCTTGGTGGATATTCGCTGCGTTCCCGCTCACCACGACGCCACGGTTATTGCCGCTATTAAGGCGGTGGGCTAGGTGTACGTCGTCGCTACTGCCGGCCATGTGGACCACGGCAAGTCCACCCTGGTGCGGGCTCTTACGGAGATGGACCCGGACCGGTGGGAGGAAGAAAAGCGCCGCGGCCTTACCATTGATCTGGGGTTTGCCTGGACCACGCTGCCTTCTGGCGCGGATGTGGCTTTCGTAGATGTGCCCGGCCATGAAAAATTCCTGGGCAATATGCTCGCTGGCGTGGGCCCAGCCCCGGTCGTCCTCTTCGTGGTGGCGGCCGATGAGGGATGGCAGGCCCAGTCCACCGACCACCGCGATGCCTTGCGCGCGCTGGGCGTAGAGCACGGCATTATCGCGCTAACTCGCAGCGACCGCGCCACTGTGGACCGCACCGCAGAAATCCGAACGCAGCTGGCCGGCGCCCCGCTTGCCGACGCCCCCATTATCCCCGTATCCGCCCCCACCGGCGAAGGCATTGCGGCGCTGCGGCAGGTGCTCGATGAGGTCCTTGCCGCTGCGCCCGCTCCCGATGAGCAGGCACCCGTGCGCCTGTGGGTGGACCGCGCCTTTAGCGTGAAGGGCGCGGGCACCGTGGTTACCGGAACGCTGGCCGCGGGCACCCTGCGCGTGGGCGATAGCCTTAAGGTGGCCACGGCTGGTGGGGAAAGGGCCGTGGAGATCCGTGGCTTGCATAGTGAAAATCGCGCGCAGGATTCACTCGGCCCCGTCACTCGCGCGGCCGTCAACCTGCGTGGGGCGGATGCCGCCGATATCCACCGCGGCGACGTGCTGCTAACCCCGGGTGCGTGGCGTATGGTGGACCACCTTGATGTGCGCCGCACCTTTGGCGCGGAGCTCGACGGGCTGCCCGATAACCTCGTCGTGCACACCGGTACTGCCGGGGTAGAGGCCCACCTGCGTCCCCTGTCCGCCGATTTCGCGCGCATCAGCCTGGCGCACCCGCAGCCGCTGCGGCTCCTTGATCGCTTCGTAGTGCGCAGCCCTGGCGGCCGGCACGTCGTCGCCGGCGTAGAGACAGTAGACCTGCGCCCGCCGGAGCTTAACCGGCGCGGAGCCGCCCGCCGCCGCGCAGAAGATCTCAGCGCCCAGCACTCATTCCGCGATCCTGCCACTTACCTGCGCCGCGTCGGCTTTGCCCGTGTGGATGACTTAGCCCGCGATGGCTTTACTACCGCAGCGCCGCCGCAAGGCATTATCGCCTTCCGCGACTGGTGGATTGCCGCCTCCCAAGTTACGCGGTGGAAGCACGCGCTTACCGACGCCCTGCACGCCCACGCCGCCGCACATCCCCTGGCACCGGGAATGCCCCGCAAGGCGGCCATGGACGCCCTCGGCCTGCAAGAAGAAGGCTTGCTGGGCCTTGCCATCGCCGCTGCGAAGGCGGAAAGCAGTGAGGGAGTGTTGCGCCTTCCCGGGCAGCGGGCGGACCTTGGCCCAGCGGAGCGCGGGGTTGCTGCCATCGAGGAAAGGCTTAAGGTAGAACCCTTTGCAGCCCCCGAAGTAGATGACCTAACGGAGCTGGGCATGGGCCCAAAGGAACTTGCCGCCGCCGAGCGCGCCGGGCGCCTCCTGCGCCTCAAGCAGGGAATCGTGCTCTTGCCCTCCGCACCGGAGGAAGCGCGCCGGCGCCTTGCCGGACTGGAACAACCCTTTACTCTCTCGGCTGCCCGCCAGGCGCTAGGTACCACGCGGCGGGTAGCCATCCCGCTGCTGGAATACCTCGACGCCCAGCGGATTACTCGCCGCGGCGACGGGGGCCAACGCACCCTGCGCTAACAAGGCCCCTGAGTCCGGTCGCCGCACCTATTTGCGGTGATTGCCCCCGCGGTGGTGAGACGTGTCGCGTGCCACGCGCCGGGCCCGCACGCGCGCGGATTCGGAGGAAAAGCGGCCCGGTTCTTCGGCTACCGGCAGCGCACGCCAGCTGAAATTCTGCTCTGCTGGGATGGAGGAGACCAACTCCGCCAGCTTGGCGCTGGCCTGCGGTTGTTGTGATTGCTCATTGTGCTGCTGAGCTGGCGCATCTGGCTCAGCGGGTGCAGGCGGCTGGGCCTGTGGCCCTTTCGGGCGGCGTGAGCCGGTGGGCAGCGCCGTCACGATGGCCTCGCCGGCAAGCGTGTGCTCCCAGACCTCGGGTTGAGCCGGTGTGGCTGCGGGCGCAGCAGTGGGAATCGCAGGTTGTGGCGCGGGCACGCGCAGCGGTGGAACAGCGGGGGAGAAGAGCTCCGCGGTGGTGGCCTCATCGGCGGGGATATCGACGGCAAGCATGCCGTGGCTCGCGTAGGCGCGGGCAGAAAGCCCCGCCCCAGAACCGTTTGCCGCAGCGAATGCGGCGCGCAGTCCAGGGAGCGCGGCACTGTCGCTGAGGGGGCCGAGAACCGTATCGTCGCAGGTCGCCACCGCGGTGCCGGCAAGGTCGTCCAGTGTGACGAAAAATTGCTGCGTGCCCATCTGCTCAAGCTGAGCGGGCGATAGGTCGCCGGCGGCGGCATCGATCAGCACGCCTCGTCCGCCGGAGAGCAGCGCGGTTCCTTGCGGTTGGTCATTGACCGGCACCATCCACGGCCACAGGCCCAGTGACACGGCAACCTCGACTTGGCCGTCAACTACCTCCACGGTGGCGATCGTCTGTGGCTGTGCAGAGGAAGCCTTCAAGCGCTCCAAGGCGGGATACTCCGCCGCCTCGACCTCGTCCAGAAACCCTAAGAAGCCGAAGTCTGAGCGAACGCGCCAGCCGTTGGTGTAGGTATCGGGTTCTAGGGAGACGTCGACAAGCGCAGCGTGCTTCGCCACGCCGGGGATACTCAATGCGGTGCCCAGCACTGGGTGCTCGAGGACCGCAACATGCTCCACGCCGAAGTAACTAGTCGCGAGCGGGTATAGCGCCATAGAAAGTCACTCCCAAGGTTAAAGGCCGGTAAACAATGCGTAGCTCATTTTACGCATATGGGGGATAGGGCTGGCGCCAGCTTTATATCCTGCGAGTTTTTATTAATGTGTAGACAGCTCTCTTAAAAGTGAAACCCGGAAAACAGAATAGGAGTAGACCCATCTCTTCTTCATCGTCTTCCTCATCCCGTCCTGTGTGTGGGGTGAATAATTCGGAGGAAAGCAAAAAGCGCACCCGCAATGCCAAGCGCATCTTAAAGGATATTATGTACCCGCATAATATCCACCCCGCACTGGTGCCGGGCGTTGCCATTGAGGACCAGAAGGTCAAGTATGGAGTAGACAAGCCGATCCTTTTTGTGGTCGGCGGACTGGTCGTCGCCTTCGTAATCTGGGGTGTGATTGCGCCCGAGCAGGTCTTCGATGCTTCTTCGGCAGCGCTCGATTGGGTGATGCGTAACTTGGGCTGGATCTTTACCGCCTTGGCGACGTTCCTGATGTTTTTGCTCATCATCTTGGCCATTTCAAAGTACGGCAAAATCCCTCTCGGACTAGATGGGGAGAAGCCGGAATTTTCCACGGTGAGCTGGGCGGCGATGCTCTTTGGTGCCGGCATTGGCATCGGCATTATTTTCTTCGGCCCCTTCGAGCCGCTGAGCTACTACCTCTCGCCGCGCCCAGGCGCATACGAGGCCGCGAGCGATGAAGCGGTGCTGGGTGCCATGGCGCAGGCAGCTATGCACTGGGGCATTAATGCCTGGGCAATTTACGCCATCGTGGGTCTGTGCGTGGCCTACGTGTCCTTCCGCCGCGGCCGCGTGCCCCTGATGAGCTCCATTCTGATGCCGCTTTTTGGCAATCGCTCCTCTGACTCCCTGCCCGCGCGCATCATCGATGGCCTGGCCATTATTGCTACGCTTTTTGGCACCGCCGCCACGCTGGGCATCGGTGCGCTACAGATCGGTCGCGGCGTGGAATTGGTCAGCGGCTGGTCTACCACCGGCAACACCGCGGCGCTGGTAATCATCGTGGTGCTGTCCATTGG
>ERZ1029886.121-NODE-121-length-19163-cov-5.604773_pt1 | contig 19163 bp, 13 predicted proteins | sample MGYA00519232_ERZ1029886 | MGnify/ENA primary metagenome ERZ1029886 (study PRJEB33666, sample SAMEA4610932) | skin metagenome | biome: Human-associated habitat; feature: Malodor aspect; material: skin | place: Philippines | collected 2015-08 ... | reverse complement strand
TGAAACCTCGCGTGGTCTATGACCGCGTGACGGGAGTGATGACCGCGCGGCCTGGCGCCCAGCGCGTGGCCGTGACCAGTGGCGGCACGATTCCGGATAGGGGCATGTTTGGCGTATTCCTCTATACCGGCGCCGGTGAGGGCTCCGGTGGCGCCCCGCGCCGGGTAGGCGAGCTGGATGAAGAGATGGTCTATGAGTCCCGGGTGGGCGATGTTTTCACCTTGGGTGCGACCAGTTGGCGCATCGAGGACATCACGCGCGACCAGGTGCTGGTCACCCCCGCGCCGGGGCATACCGGCCGCCTGCCCTTTTGGAATGGCGATGGCGCGGGTCGCCCCTATGAGCTGGGCAAGGCACTGGGTGAGTACCGCCGCGAGGTCTATAGCTCGCCGGAAGTTATCGCGGATGCCGACGATAATGCGCGCTCCAATATCGTGGCCTACCTGCAGGAGCAGAACGAGGCCACCGGTGTTATCCCGGATGAAAAGACATTGGTGCTCGAGCGCTTCCGCGACGAGCTGGGGGACTGGCGCGTGGTGCTGCATACCCCGTTCGGCCGGCCGGTGAACTCCGCGTGGGCGCTTGCGGTAGGCGCCCGGGTGGGCGAGCGCACCGGCATGGACCCGCAGGCGGTGGCCGGTGATGACGGCATCGTGCTGCGCCTGCCGGAGGCAGAATCCGAGCCCGATGGATCCATCTTTGCCTTCGATGCCGATGAGATTGCCGATATCGTGGCCGAGCAAGTGGGCAATTCCGCGCTCTTTGCCTCCCGCTTCCGCGAGTGCGCGGCCCGCGCGCTGCTTTTGCCCAGGCGCAATCCCGGCAAGCGCGCGCCGTTGTGGCAGCAGCGCCAGCGCGCCGAGCAGCTTTTGGACGTCGCCCGCAAGTATCCGTCCTTCCCCATCATCCTGGAGACGGTGCGCGAGTGCGTCCAGGACGTCTACGACGTTCCTGCGCTCACGGAGGTCATGCGGGAGCTGGGCCACCGCCGCATCCGCATCGCGGAGGTCACCACCGAACAGCCTTCTCCCTTCGCCTCCTCGCTGCTGTTTAACTACACCGGCGCGTTTATGTACGAGGGCGATTCCCCGCTGGCGGAAAAGCGCGTGGCCGCCCTGGCCCTCGACCCAGCGCTTTTAGCCAAGCTGCTGGGCACGGTAGAGCTGCGCGAGTTACTGGATCCGGAGATCATCGCCGAGGTTCACGCCCAGCTTCAGCGCACCGATCCCTCGCGCCGGGCCCGCACCACCGAAGAGGTGGCGGACGTGCTGCGCGTGCTCGGTCCGATTCCCGTGGACGAGCTTGGCGAGCACACCGACGTTCCTCTCTCCGCCCTGGACCAGCTGGGCACCCGGATTATGCGCGTGCGCATTGGCGGGCGCGAGCACCTAGCCCAGGCCCAGGACGCACCCCTGCTTCGCGACGCCCTGGGCATCCCCATTCCTCCCGGCATCCCCGCCCAGGTGGCCACCATTTCCGATGCCTTACCGCAGCTGGTCTCGCGGTGGGCGCGCACCCGCGGACCGTTTGTGCTGCGTGATCTTACCGAGGCCTTCGGCATATCTGTTTCCGCCGCGCACACCGTCCTCGGCGCGCTCGATGGGGTAGTAGAAGGCCGCTACCGCCAGGGGGTGGAAGAGCAAGAGTACTGCGACGCGGCTGTGCTCAAGACCATTCGCTCGCGCTCGCTCGCCGCAGCTAGGGCTGCCACCGAGCCGGTCTCGGGCGCTACCTTCGCCCGCTTCTTGCCGGAGTGGCATAGCATCGCACCGGCCGGCAAGCGCCCGGCGCTGCGCGGGGCGGATGGCGTCTTTTCCGTCATCGAGCAGCTCGCCGGGGTGCGCCTGCCCGCCTCCGCGTGGGAATCGCTCATCCTGCCCGCCCGCGTGGGCGATTATTCGCCCACCATGCTCGATGAGCTCACCGCCAATGGCGAGGTGCTCATCCTAGGCGCCGGCAAAGCCGGTGCGGCCGACCCCTGGATCATGCTGCTGCCCTCGGACTATGCCGCCCAGCTCGCCCCGGAAACCGATGCCGAGGGGGTCAGCATGCTGCAGCGCGCCATCCTCGACGTCCTCGGCCGCGGCGGTGGCTTCCTCTTTGCCGATATCGCCGCCGAGGCCCCCGGCACCACCGAGGAGACCCGCGAGGCCCTCTGGGGGTTAGTAGAGATGGGCTTGGTAAGCCCCGATTCCTTTGCGCCTATCCGCACCCGACTGTCGTCCGGTGGCTCGCGCTCAGGCCGCACCGCGCACCGCTCGAAGCGCCGGCCTACCCGCTCCCGCCTGCGCATGGGGCGCACCTCTTTCGCCCAAGCGCAGAACGCCGCGGGCGCGGGGACCCCGCCCGATGTCATGGGCCGGTGGTCGCTCGCGGTACCTGCCGCCACCGATGCCACCTCCCGCTCCGTCGCCCACGGCGAGGCCTGGCTCGACCGCTACGGCGTGCTCACCCGCGGCTCCGTCGTGGCCGAGGATGTGCTCGGCGGTTTCGCGCTGGCCTATAAGGTGCTCTCCGGTTTCGAGGAATCCGGCAAGGCCATGCGCGGCTACGTCATCGACGGCCTCGGTGCCGCCCAATTTTCCACGCCCGCCATCATCGACCGCCTGCGCGGCCTCGCCGATTCCCCGGACGTGACCGGCTGGCCCTCGGGCACCACCGAGCCCGAGACTTATGTCCTCGCCGCCTGCGACCCGGCCAACCCCTACGGCGCGGCCCTGCCCTGGCCGCAGCGCGACGACGCCGACGGCAAGGCCACCGGCGGCCCCACCCGTTCGGCCGGTGCGCTGGTGGTGCTTATCGACGGCCTACCCATCGCCCACCTCACCCGCGGCGGCAAAACCCTCACCACCTTTATCGAATCGCTGCCCGATGGCATCGAACCCGCCGAGGTCTATCCCCGCGTGGTTTCCGCGCTCACGGACATGGTGGCGAGGGGAGTGTTGTCCCCGTTGGTCGTCGAAAAGTGCAATGGCAGCCCAATTCATAAAACCGATGTGGCGGCCCACCTGCGCGACGCCGGCGCCGGGATCACTCCGAAAGGCGTGCGCATCTCCGCTCGCGCCGCTGCCCCGCGCACCCCGCGCGCAGGCCGCCGGGCCACCGAGGCCATCGAAGAACTCAGCTTTGATGATCCGCCGCCCGCTACGCGCAATAATGGTGGTTTCCGCCCGCGCGGCGGGTACCGCCGCTAAAGATCCACAGGAGGTGTTATGCCCGAAGGCGATTCCGTCCTGCAGCTATCCAACCGACTGCAGTTCATGGCCGGCCGCGAGGTCACCGGCTGTTCCGTACGCGTGCCGCGCTACGCCACCGTCTACCTCGACGGCATGGTGTGCGAGCGCGTCTGGCCCTACGGCAAGCACCTATTCATGCAATTCGACCAGACCATCGTGCACACCCACCTCAAAATGGAGGGCACCTGGGCCATCCACTACGCAGGCGATCGCTGGCGCAAGCCCGGCCACACCGCCCGCATCGTACTGCAGCTGGCCAACTCCCCGCGCGATATCGAGGTCGTCGGCCACCAGCTAGGCTTCGTGGATATCTATCCCGCCGACCAGTACCACCAGCGCATCGCGCACCTCGGCCCCGATATCCTCGACCCCCACTGGGACCGCGAGGAAGCCCTGCGCCGGCTCAACTCCCGGCCGCAGCGTGCCATCGGCGCAGCGCTGCTCGATCAGAAGGTCGTCGCGGGCATCGGCAATGAATACCGCGCCGAGGCCTGTTTCCTCGCCGGCGTGCACCCGGCCACACCCGTGGCTGAGGTCGATACCGCCCGCATCCTCGATATTTCCCGGCGGATCATGTGGGCCAACCGCACCTCCCCGGTGCGCGTGACCACCGGCGTGCGCCGCGCCGGGGAGACCACCTATGTCTTCGGCCGCAATCGCAAGCGCTGCCGCCGCTGCGGCACGTTTATCACCAAGGGCGCGCTCGGCGGCGTGGACCAAGGCGGCGACGAAGGCGAACTCGAGCGCATCATCTGGTGGTGCCCCCACTGCCAGCCGCTTCACCCCTCGGCGTAGGCCGCTAGGGTGGGGTCTATGCGTACCCTTCTCAATATCATTTGGTTCATCACCGGCGGGTTCCTCCTAGCCCTTGCCTATTTCATCTTCGGCATTATCGCCTGCATCTTCATCGTCACCATTCCAGCGGGCGTGGCGTCGTTCCGCATGGCTAATTTCGCCCTGTGGCCATTCGGCCGCTCGGTGGTGCAGCCGGTAAAGGGCAGTGGCTCCATGTCCACCTTCTCCAACATCGTCTGGTTCGTGGTCGCCGGCCTGTGGCTGGCCATTGGTCACGTCACCACCGCGGCGGCACAGGTAGTGACCATCGTGGGCATCCCGGCCGCGCTGGCCAACCTGAAGATGATCCCGGTGACCTGCTTCCCGTTTGGCCGCCGAATTGTGAACTCTGACCACATCCCATTCGGCTGGGAGCCGATGGTCAAGCTCTAAGCCCCGCGGACCACTGACAAAACAAGCACGTTTCGCCCAATGTCGCGCTGATTTTGGGCGAAACGTGCTTGTTTTGCATCGCGGTGGGCCGAAGAGACCATAAAGCAGCCGCGTTATCCACCCCGCCGAGTGGTTGGGAGGGGATAACGCGGCTAAAAGTGGGCCTTTAGCGGTTGGAGCGGTACCAACCGATGAGCTCATCGGTGGACTGGTCGCCGGAGTCGGCGGCCGCAGCGCCGGAGACGGCTGGGGCCAAGTCATTGGCCTGCTGCTTGCCCAGCTCCACGCCCCACTGGTCAAAGGAGTTGATATCCCAGATGACGCCCTGGGTGAACACGATGTGCTCGTAGAGGGCGATGAGCGCGCCGAGCACGGCGGGGGTTAGCTCCTCGGCCAGGATGGTGGTGGTCGGGCGGTTGCCCGGCATGACCTTGTGCGGCACGACGGCCTCGTCAACGCCCTCGGCCGCGATTTCCTCAGCGGTCTTGCCAAAGGCCAGCACCTTGGTCTGCGCAAAGAAGTTGCCCATGAGCAGATCATGCATGGACCCGGAGCCATCGGCGGTGGGGAAGTCCTGCTTCGGGCGGGCGAATCCGATGAAGTCCGCCGGGATGAGGCGGGTGCCTTGGTGCATGAGCTGGAAGAAGGCGTGCTGGCCATTGGTGCCCGGCTCGCCCCAGTAGATTTCCCCGGTGGATGGGGCGGTAACCGCGGTGCCGTCGCGGCGCACGGACTTGCCATTGGATTCCATGGTCAACTGCTGCAGGTAGGCCGGGAAGCGGCCAAGGTCCTGCGAGTAGGGCAGCACGGCGTGGGTCTGGGCGCCGAAGAAGTTGGTGTACCAGACACCGAGGAGGCCCATGAGCGCCGGAACATTTTCCTCCAGTGGGGTGGTGCGGAAGTGCTCGTCCATGGCGTGGAAGCCCTCGAGGAAGCGCATGAAGTCCATCGGGCCGATGGTGCACATGAGGGAGAGGCCGATGGCGCAATCCACGGAGTAGCGGCCGCCGACCCAGTTCCAGAATGGGAACATGTTCTCGGTATCGATGCCGAACTCGGCTACCTTCTCCGCATTGGTGGACACGGCGACGAAGTGCTTGGCCACGGCGGATTCGTCACCATCGAATTGCTCGATGAGCCAGCGGCGCGCGGCGTGCGCATTGGTCAGCGTTTCCTGGGTGGTAAAGGTCTTGGAGGCGATGATGAATAGGGTAGATTCTGCATCCAGGCCATCGAGCGTGGCGGCCGTATCGGCAGGGTCCACGTTGGAGACGAACTCGGCCGAGATGCCAGCGACCTCATAGGAGCGCAGTGCCTTGGCCGCCATGGCCGGACCAAGGTCGGAACCACCAATGCCGATGTTGACTACCTTTTTAATGGTGTGGCCGGTATGCCCCAGCCACGCGCCGGAGCGCAGCGCGGTGGCAAAATCACGCATGCGGCCCAAGACCTCGTGGATATCGGCGGCAACATCCTGGCCATCAACGCTCAAGTCATCTTCGGCCGGGATGCGCAGCGCGGTATGCAGTACGGCGCGATCCTCGGTGTTATTGATGTGCTCGCCGGCGAACATGGCATCGCGGCGGGCCTCAAGGTCGGCGGCCTTGGCTACTTCCACCAGCTGCTTGACGATGTCCCCGTCGATCAGGTTCTTCGACAGATCGACGTGCAGCCCGGCGGCGTCGAAGGTGAAGTTGCGGGCGCGGTCTGCATCGGCGGCAAAAAGCTCGCGGAGGTTGAGGTCCTTCTTGTCCTCATATACCTTCGCGAGCTCGCTCCACTGGGCAGATGCGGTGATATCCATGGTGGTAGGCCTTTCTGGCAACTAGCGCATTGGCAACATGTACCCCTCCCACCGTAGTCCAGAAAGGGCACCCGCGTCGGACCCTTCTAGAGGATGAGTGCGCCTGCCCAGCCGGCGATGAGCAGCGGAATATTGAAGTGGATAAAGGTGGGAATGACCGAGTCGCGGATGTGGTCGTGCTGGCCATCCGCGCCGAGGCCCGCGGTAGGGCCGAGGGTGGAATCGGAGGCGGGAGAGCCGGCGTCGCCAAGCGCGCCTGCGGTGCCAATAAGCGCCACAGTGGCCGCGGGGCTAAAGCCCAACGACATGCACAGCGGCACATAGATAACGGAGATGATGGGCAAGGTGGAAAAGGACGAGCCGATGCCCATGGTGACCACTAGGCCCACCACCAGCATGGCACCGGCGGAGAGGACCTTATTGGTGCCAAAGAGGTTGGCCGTGGCATCCACCAGCGGGCCGACTTCATCGGTAGCCGTCATGACCGAGGCAAAGCCCTGGGCGGTGATCATGATGAAGCCGATGAGCGCCATCATCTTCATGCCATTGGTAAAGACATCATCCGCGTGCTTCCAATCCACCGCGCCGGTAAGCAGCAAAATTCCCAGGCCGGTCAGCGCGCCGACCATGAGGCCATCGGATTCGAAGTCGAGCGCCTGCATGACAATCTGCACCGCAAAGGTGGCAATGATGGCCACGACGGAAACCCACACCTTATAAGCAGAGGGGGCCTCTTGGTGCTCCTCAGCCGCGATGGGCAGGTTTTCATAGTCGCGCGGTTTGCGGTAGCTAAAGAAGATAGCGATGAGTAGGCCGGCGAGCATGCCGAGCGCCGGTACGCCCATAACCTGCATGATATTGATATCGGAGGTATCAAGCCCCGCCTGCTGGATATTAAAGAGCAGGATGTCATTTAAGTAGATGGAGCCAAAGCCCACCGGAATGAACATGTAGGTGGTGATAAGGCCGAAGGTCAGGCAGGTAGTAATCAGCCGGCGGTCCAGGCGCAGCTTATTCATCACTGTAAGTAGCGGCGGGATGATGAGCGGAATGAAGGCGATGTGGACCGGGATGAGGTTCTGGCTCATCACGGACATAGCGAGGAGTCCGAGGATGAGCATCCACTTGGTGGCCAGGGCGGCTTTGGGGTCTGCTTCGCCGCTGCCGCCGAGCTTGCGGATGAGGAAATTAGCCAGGACCTGTGGCAGCCCGGCCGAGGCTACGCCCATGGCAAAAGCGCCCAAGAGGGCATAGCTGAGGGCAATCTTGGCGCCGCCGCCCAAGCCGTCTTGGAAGGCAACCATGGTGGCATCAAGCCCCATGCCGGACAGGAGCCCGCCGACGATGGCTCCTAGGAAGAGAGCTACCACCACATGCACGCGCAGGAGGGCGAGCACGAGCATGACAATGACGGCGACGAGAACTGCATTCATGCTAATTCAGGGTACTGCATAGTATCGGCTGGGTCGTAATAATTCGGCTAACCCAGCCGGCCGCGGCCCATCCGCAGCAGCGCCGAGGCGATGGTGGGTCCTTCCTCACCGAGTTCATCGCGGAACTGATTCAAAATGGCGATCTCGCGCGTGTGGACCAGGCGGGTGCCGCCGGAGTTCATGCGGGTGCGGCCAATGGCCTGGGAGACTTCCGTGCGGCGTTTAGCGGCATCCAAGATGATGCGGTCCATGCGGTTGATTTCTTCGCGATACTGTTGGATCTCCGCATCAGAAAGGGGATCATCCGTTCCCGAAGGCGTGCGGATGTCCAGGCCGTTATCGACGATGTCCTTGTTATCTTCTGCGGTCATAAGACCATATTGTGCCACCCGCCCGCGCAAAAGGAAATAGCAGCTCGCACGGCGGAAACGGGTCGTGTCCGGTGGGGCTAGTAGGTTGGAAGGCACTATGAACGAAAACTCTCCTTTTAGCCCTTCCCCGTCCACCGGCGGCGCACCCACGCCAAGCCCCTTTGGCGGCTTCGGCGCACCGCGCGCAGCGAGCCCGCAATCCGAATCCCCCGATGCCTTGACCGAGGGCCTCAACCCACAGCAACTAGAGGCCGTTACCCACTCGGGCAGCCCGCTGCTCATCGTGGCCGGCGCCGGTTCCGGCAAGACCGCCGTGCTTACCCGCCGCATTGCCTATCTCATGCGCCATCGCGGGGTAAATCCGTGGGAGATCCTCGCCATTACCTTTACTAATAAGGCCGCCGCGGAAATGAAGGAGCGCGTGGGCGGACTGGTAGGCCCCGTGGCCGAGCGCATGTGGGTATCTACCTTCCACTCCATCTGCGTGCGCATCTTGCGCCAAAATGCGCAGCTGGTGCCGGGTCTTAATACCAATTTCACCATTTATGATGGCGATGATGCCCGCCGGCTATTGTCCATGATTGCTAAGGACATGCAGCTGGATCTGAAGAAGTACACCCCGCGCGTGCTGGCTAATCAGATTTCTAATCACAAAAATGAGCTCATCGGTCCCGAATCCGCGCTGGAGAAGGCGCAGCAGACCAAGAACCCATTTGAGACCACCGTGGCCCAGGTCTATGCCGAATACCAGCGCCGCCTGCGCGCGGCCAATGCCGTGGACTTTGATGATCTCATCGGTGAGGTGGTGCGGATTTTCACCCAGCACCAGCAGGTGGTGGATTTCTATCGCCGGCGCTTTAAGCACGTACTTATTGACGAGTACCAGGACACCAACCACGCCCAATACGCCCTAGTTGCCGCGCTCGTGGGCAGGGGAGAGCTCGGCCCCGATGCCCCCGAGTTGTGCGTAGTGGGCGATTCCGATCAGTCCATTTATGCCTTCCGCGGGGCCACCATCCGCAATATTCAGGAATTCGAGCGCGACTACCCCCAGGCGCACACGATCTTGCTGGAACAGAATTATCGCTCTACGCAGACCATTCTCAACGCGGCCAATGCCGTGATCGCCAAGAATGAGAATCGCCGCGAGAAGAACCTGTGGACCGCCCACGGTGAGGGCGAGCAGATCGTAGGTTATGTTGCCGATAATGAGCATGATGAGGCGCGGTTCATCGCCTCTGAAATCGACTCCTTGGCGGATAAGGGCCGCAGCTATTCCGATATCGCGGTCATGTACCGCACCAATAACGCCTCCCGTGCGCTGGAAGATATCTTCATTCGCTCCGGAATTCCGTACAAGGTGGTGGGTGGCACGCGCTTTTATGAGCGGCGCGAAATCCGCGATATGGTGGCCTACCTGCGCATCTTGGATAACCCGGACGATACGGTAAGCCTGCGCCGCATTATCAACGTGCCCAAGCGGGCCATTGGTGACAAGGCGCAGGGGCATATTGCCCTCCATGCGGAAAACCACGGCATTAGCTTTGGCAAGGCGCTTGCCGATGTCCCCCGGGGCGACGTCCCTGGCCTTGGCACCCGGGCGATTAACGCAGTCACCAAATTCAACGACATGATGGAGGGTATCCGTAATCAGATCCCGTCCATGCGCGATGAGGTTACCGGCCAACCGGATTTGGGCGAGTTGCTTTCCGCCATTTTGGATGCCACGGGATACAAGGCGGAATTGGAAAATTCGAATGACCCGCAGGACGGTGCGCGCCTAGATAACCTCAACGAGTTGGTATCGGTGGCCCGCGAATTCACCTCGGAGGCGGCCAACCAGCTTGCTGCATCCGGTGCGGATGCAGTGGACCCTTCTGAGCTAGTAGAGGAGGGCGAAGCTGCGCCCGGTTCGTTGCAGGCATTCTTGGAAAAGGTGTCGCTGGTGGCCGATGCTGACCAGATCCCAGATTCTGAGACCGGTGTGGTCACCATGATGACTCTGCACACGGCCAAGGGCCTCGAGTTCCCCGTCGTCTTTTTGACCGGCTGGGAGGATGGCCAATTCCCGCATATGCGCTCACTGGGTGACCCGAAGGAATTAAGTGAGGAGCGCCGCCTCGCCTATGTGGGCATTACCCGCGCTCGCGAGCAGCTGTATCTTACCCGCGCCATTTTGCGCTCGGCGTGGGGCAATCCGGTGACTAATCCCGCCAGCCGCTTCCTCGGCGAGGTCCCAGAAGACCTCATCAACTGGCGGCGCGAAGACTCCGATAGTTCCCTGACCGGCGCGTGGGGCGAGAACGATTACCAATATGGTCGTTCCTACGGCCGCGATTGGTCTGGTTGGGGCAGTGGTGGTTCCCGGTCCGGGTCGCGCGGTGCAGGGTGCGCTGCGTCTTCCCCATCGCAGCGCACCAGCAAGCCGACGGCGACCTCGATGCCTAAGAACAATAACCTCAACCTAGCCGTGGGTGACCGCGTCAATCACGCTAAGTACGGGCTCGGAACTGTCATTGAGACGTCCGGCTCCGGCAAGCGCGCCACGGTCACCGTGGACTTTGGTTCTTCCGGTAAGGTCCGGCTGATGCTCATCGGCGGAGTGCCGATGGAAAAGCTTTAGACCGAAATGCCGCGCTCGTTGAACCAGGAAACTGGGTCAACGGGGGAGCCTCCGCCTGGGTGAATCTCAAAGTGGAGGTGCGGGCCAGTGGAGTGGCCCTCGTTGCCAATGCCGGCGATTTCCTGACCCGCGGTCACGCGCTCGCCCACATTTACCTTGAGCTGGTCTGCCGGCATGTGGCCGTAGACGGAGATGGTGCCGTCATCGTGCTGGATGCGGATCCAGTTGCCAAAGCCCTGTGCCGGGCCGGAGTTGATGACGGTGCCGTCCATGACCGCGTGAATCGGGGTGCCCACGGAGTTGGCTACATCGATGCCGTTGTGCATCGTGCCCCAACGCTGGCCAAAGCCAGAAGTAAGTGTGCCGGAGGTAGGAAAGACCACGGTATTGCCCGCGGAGTCCTTGCCGCGCTTCGTGGTGAGACCGGAGTGGTTTCCTCGCGGGGCAAATGCTTCCTTCAACCCTGGTACAGAACCCGGGTCTAGGACGATATTGACGCCGCCGGATTCGTTTCCATCTACCTGCGGAGTAGTCTCGCCGTTCAGTACGCCTACGGTGGTGGTGGCCAGGCCAACAAGGGCGTCGACCACGCCGGCGTTATCTACGTTCGTAGCGGTGGGCTCGGAGGAGCCGTCCGATACGTCCACGCTAGCCACTGGCTCTGCAGCAAAAGCGGTGGTGCCGGTAGCAAGTACGGTGCCAAGCGTAACGATGCTCAGCGCCACGTTCTTGCGTGCGCGGTTCATGCGCTTCATAGTTAAAGTCCTTTTCATGGCTGTGCATGGTCTTGGGACGCCCGCATCCTGGAGGGGGCGGCGTCTTTCAACTGCCAACCGCGACACGCCGAAAGTCGAAATACTTGCGCTCGTGATCGCTCGTGGCAACGAGTTAAAAGTTAGCCCGCTCGAACGGCCTGCGCAATCTTAAAAAACGCTGGTAGGAGCGGAAATAATTCGAAATTATTCGAACATGCCAGCTTGTTGCGCGTGTTGCGAATGTGGCTGTAGTGACGTCTGTAAAGTACTGGTTTAGGGTCTGGGGGTAGGATTCGGGGGTGGGTGTGCCGCTCTGGAAATGGCGTGTTGTGTTCAAGTCCAGTGATTAGCTAAAAATGTGCATTTACCTGCGACAAGGCTGCGCACTGGACTTGCCTGTGCGGCGCAATTCGTGTTTAGAAGCCGGTGGTGGGGTGCTTGTCCTGGCGGGGCTTGCCCTTTGTTGGAGGTGCAATGGGAAGGCTGGGACGCATTTGAGTCGTCTTGGGGAAGGTTGGCTGCAGCCGCGGTGGTCGGGAGCCGGCGCTGGTGTCTTTAGGGGCAATTGTGGACATGAAAAAGCGCCGCAGGAAAGCCACTGCGGCGCTTAACAAGAAGGTATGGGGTGGGCCTTAGAGGTCGATGCCTCGCTCAGCCAGCCAAGGCTGCGGATCGATTGCCTCGCCACCGTTCGGGTGAACTTCGAAGTGGAGGTGGGAGCCGGTGGAAAAGCCCTCCGAGCCCATGCCAGCGATCTTCTGGCCGGCGTGAACGCGCTCGCCAACGGCCACGTCAAGAGTTTGCATGTGACCATAAACGGTCATGGTGCCGTCGTCGTGCATGATGCGGATCCACTGGCCAAAGCCGGAAGCTGGACCGGAGTCGATGACCGTACCATCCATGACGGCAAGGATTGGGGTGCCAGGAGAGTTGGCGATGTCGACGCCCTTATGGAAGGTGCCCCAGCGCATAGCGAATGGAGATGTGAATGCGCCTTCGGCAGGGCGAGCTACGGAAGGTGCGCGAGCAGCCTCGTCGGCAGCGGCGCGCTCTTCAGAAGCCTGAATGGCCTTGTTGAGCTGATCGGTCAGATCGGCAACTGGCTTAGCCTCAGCAACGTTGAGGATCTGCGGGGTGGTATCAACCGGAGCTGCAGCGGCATCCTCCACCTGGGTGGAGTCGGAGGCGAGCTCGAAGTCAACGGACTGCGTCTTGGTGGTGGCCGCGTCATCGGACTGGATGTTTGCGGCGGCTGCGCCACCAACGCCGGCGGTGGAAACTGCACCTGCCGCAACCGTCATTACGGCAATGCGGCCCTTCGCGGTCTGCGAGGTGACAATCTTGCGATGGCGGCCGGCGCCACGCTGAACTTTGCTTCGCATTAGGTCTTCTTTCGTCATTTTCACAATCTGCGCAGAACGGGTGTTACGTCCCCGCCGAGTTAGTTACGAGATTGTGACCTTCTTGTTACCAACGAGATGTAACAGTAGCGTCTCGAAAAGATAACAGCAACCCAAATTAAGGAATTTTCAGGCTCGCTTCGGGGAAATTGTCCACGAGCAGGCAAGATGTGGGACGTGGAATATCATTAGTGCGATAAAGATCCCACGCGATCTCCGCGTGCGTCACGCAAAACTAGCGGCCTTTGCCTTCAATAGTATTACAGCCAGAGTTAAGGGTGTGAAATTAGGGTAGATTTTATACTCCTTATATATTTGTATAGCCCAGGTACAGGGGTTGCCGCCGGTGATTTTGCGAGCGCCTCGTCGCGCCACCCCGATTTCACTTCCGGAAGGTGGCAAAGTGGACGCCGATGAACAAAAACACCAGCCCCCAATCTCGGTCAACGCCCCGCCCGCGTAGCCAGGCGCGGGGCCGTACGGTGCGCGCGGAGCGCACCCCACGCGCGCCTCATCCCAGTGGGTCACGCCAGTCCTCTGGATCGGCGCAGCGCGTCGCTCGCAAGGCCGGCTCCAAGGCCAAGGCGCGCCGTACCCCCGCGCCGTTGACCAAAGCCGGGCGCATTCGCCGGATGCTTATCACTGCGGCAGTGCCCAACGTGGTTATTGTCCTTATCATTATGGCCATCGCGCTTGGCGGTCTCATGCTCGCCGGCTCTCCTATGGCGTGGTGGTACACCATCGTGGCGGAGGCCTGGATGGTCTTTAACCTTGCCCCGGTCTCTGCGGCCGATGTGCATATTTCCTTCCTGCCGGCCTTGCCAGCGCTCATCCTCGCCGTGGTGGTAGCGGTTCGTGTGCGCAGCGCGGTAAAACACAAGGTTAGCGTCAAGGACCTTCTTACTCTTTTGGCCTGCGTGCTTGGCGTGCCGGTGGTATTTACCATCATCGCGTGGCTGATGCTGTGGGATGCGGGCAAGGTCTATGACGTCTCCCCGCCTAATCTGGCGCAGGCGTTGCTGCGCGTTATTGTTCTGCATCTGTCCGCCATGGCAGCCGGTATGGGTTGGCGCTTGTGGCGGGCGTTGGCCAAGCGTTATGGAGTGCCGCGCCCGCTTGTCGACGCCACCCAGATCGCCCTTCGCTACCTCGCCTACCTGGCCATTAGTGCATCCGCAGTCTTTGCGGTGGTCTTCCTTGTCAATGTCTCCCGCCAGGGCGAGATGATGAATGACTATCCTGCGATCTCCGGCTTAGGCATTGCCGGACTCGTGCTGCTGAGTGTGCTCTACATTCCCAATGCCATAGTGAGCACCGCGGCGGTATTGGTGGGATCGGAGTTTTCCGTAGGCGAAGGCTCGGTAAGCCTCTTTAGCGCCCACCTCGTGCCGCTGCCACCGCTCCCCATTACCGGCGGCATCCCTGCATCCGCGCCCAGCTGGGCGGTGGCGCTTTTGATCATCCCCCTCGGAGCTGCAATCTATTCGTTGTACAAGAAGCGTCCGAGCTTTCAGGACGTACTAGTAGCTACGGTGGCCGCCGCAGTAGTCATGCTGGTTGCCTGCTTCCTTGTTAGCGGTGACCTTGGCTACTACGGCGCGACCGGCCCGCAGCTGTGGACCGCCGCAGGCCTCACCGCCCTGTGGATGGCCGTCGTTGGTTGTGCCGTTGCCGCAGGCTTCGCCTTCGTGGCCTGGCGCGCGGCCCGCACGGCACCTGGTGCGGACCCTGCCGACGCTGCCACTACTACCGAGGTAACCGATGCAGCCGCCGCCGAAACTGACGACGCCCCCGTCGAGCCAGAGCGAGAGCCGATCACCGATCCGGAAATCGTTGACGCCGAGGTAGTTGAGGACGAGCCCCAGGATTCCGCACCTGGCGAGGCCGCGGAGGAACCGGAAGAAGAGCAGAAAGAAAAGGACACTCCGGACGACAAAACGGCGGAGGAGCCGGAAGAGGAAGCGGAAAAAGAGACTGAGGAGGGCGATGAAAGGGGCGTCGCCAAGCCGCTGAGCCAACAGCTCAAGGACCAAATGGGGGAGAGCGAGCAGGACTCCTCGAGCGAAGATTCCCCCGAGGAGGGGGAGAGGGGCTAGGCTATAGCGCGTGACTTCACCGATGCCTCCGCGCTATACCGCTGACCCTGAACGCCTCCGAGTGGTGGTGCTCGTTTCTGGAACGGGTTCCTTGCTACAAGCCATCGTGGATGCCCAGGCCGGGCACTACCAGGTAGTCAAGGTGGTGGCGGATAAGGAATGCCACGGTATTTCGCGCGCACAGGACCACGGTATTGATACCGAGGTTGTGGCGCTGGGTGCGGATCGCGCCGAATGGAATCAACGTCTGGTTGACGCAGTAGATGCTGCGCAGCCAGACGTTGTTGTTTCTGCGGGCTTTATGAAGATCCTGGGCCAGGAATTCCTGGACCGCTTCGAAGGCCGCACCATCAATACCCACCCGGCGCTGCTGCCTGCCTTCAAGGGAGCGCACGCGGTGCGCGACGCCCTGGATTATGGCGTGAAGATCACTGGCTCTACCGTCCACTTTGTGGACGCGGGCGTGGATACCGGTTCCATCATCGCGCAGCGCCCCGTTGTCATTAACGCGGACGATGACGAGTCCACCCTCCACGAGCGCATTAAACAAGTAGAGCGCGATCTCATCGTGGAAGTGCTGCGTGCAGCTAACGTCCACGACGAGAAACTTACTATTCAACTCGCAGACTAAGACTTTTCGAAAGGCTTAATCCTCCTCATGAGCGAAGACCGCAAGCAGGTAAAGCGCGCCCTTATCAGCGTGTACGACAAGACCGGGCTGGAGGATCTAGCCCGCGCCCTCGATAAGGCAGGCGTGGAAATCGTCTCCACCGGCTCCACCGCGAAGAAGATCGCGGACCTTGGCATCGAGGTCACTCCGGTAGAAAAGCTCACCGGCTTCCCGGAGTGCTTGGAAGGCCGCGTCAAGACGCTGCACCCGCGCGTGCACGCCGGCATCCTGGCCGATACCCGCAAGGACGACCACCTCAACCAGCTCTCCGAGCTCGAGGTAGAGCCTTTCCAGCTCGTCGTGGTCAACCTGTACCCCTTCCGCGAGACTGTAGCTTCTGGCGCGGACTTTGATGGCTGCGTGGAACAGATCGATATCGGCGGCCCATCCATGGTGCGCGCGGCCGCCAAGAACCACCCGTCTGTTGCCGTCGTCGTGGATCCTTCCCGCTACGACGAGGCCGTGGAGGCCGTGAACAACGGTGGCTTCACCCTAGAGCAGCGCCGTGGCCTGGCCCGCGATGCCTTCCTGCACACCGCGGATTATGATGCGGCCGTCTCCGCGTGGTTCGTGGATCAGCTCAGCGAGGAGGGCCAAACCACCCCGCTGCGCTACGGCGAGAACTCTCACCAGGCGGCGACCGTTACCCGCATCGGTTCCAAGGGCCTTGCCAATGCCACCCAGTTCAATGGCAAGGAGATGAGCTACAACAACTACCAGGATGCGGATGCCGCGTGGCGCGCCGCGTGGGACCACGAGCGCCCCTGCGTTGCGATTATCAAGCACACCAACCCATGCGGCATTGCCGTGTCCGAGGAGTCCATCGCCGCCGCCCACCGCGCCGCCCACGCGTGCGACCCAATGTCCGCTTTTGGCGGCGTGATTGCCGTCAACCGCGAGGTCACCGTAGAGATGGCCGAGCAGGTAAAGGAGATCTTTACCGAGGTCATCGTCGCGCCTTCCTATGAGGACGGCGCCATCGAGGTGCTTAAGGCCAAGAAGAACCTGCGCGTGTTGCAGGCAGAGCACGAAGACCAGCACGAGGAGCGCAAGTACATCTCCGGCGGCGTGCTTACCCAAGAGCCAGATACCTACCAGGCCGAGGGCGATAACCCGGCCAACTGGACCCTGGCTGCGGGCGAGGCCCTCAACGAGTCCGACTTGGCTGAGCTCGAGTTCGCCTGGCGCGCCGTGCGCGCGGTGAAGTCCAATGCCATCTTGCTGGCCAAGGACAATGCCACCGTGGGCGTGGGCATGGGACAGGTTAACCGCGTTGACTCCGCCAAGCTGGCCGTCGAGCGCGCCAACACCTTGGCCGATGGTGCCAACCGCACCGAGGGCTCCTTCGCCGCTTCTGACGCCTTCTTCCCGTTCGCCGATGGTTTGCAGGTGCTTCTCGACGCCGGCGTTAAGGCCGTTGTCCAGCCCGGCGGCTCCATCCGCGACGAAGAAGTCATCGCGGCAGCGAAGGAAGCCGGCGTTACTTTGTACCTGACCGGTACCCGCCACTTCGCGCACTAGCCTAAGCTAAATGCCATGACATTCCCTATCCGCCGGGCCTGGGGCCCGGCAGCCGCCCTTATCGCCTGCGCGCTCACCCTAAGCGCCTGCGGCGACGAGGACGCGGCGAATAATTCCCCTACCTTTGTCAATACCGAGGCCCGCGGCACGGCCGATCCCCTCTACGGAAAAGAGAGCACGTCCGCAGCGCCCGCGGCCTCATCCGCAGCGCCGGCCGCCTCGTCTGCGCCCGCCTCTTCCTCGGAGCCATCGGCCGCGGCCCCTTCCAGTGACGTCCAAGCCGTGCTTGACCGCATCGTGGCCGAACACGGCGATGTGGGCATCGCCGTATCCGATGGCACGACCACCATTGAAGCGGGGCGCACCGCTCCCGAAGCCGCGTGGTCAACCTCCAAGGTGCCGGTGCTCATCGCGGCGAATCGCACGGGTGCGGCCGATAGCCAGTTAGTGTCCTCTGCAATCACCTACTCCGATAACGAGGCCGCCAAGGCCGCGTGGGCGGGGTTAGGGGAGGGGACCACAGCCGCGCAGGCCGCGCAAAGCGTCATTGCGGAGTCGGGCGATACCGCCACCCAAGTTCAATCCCAGGTCACCCGCCCGGAATTTACGGCCTTTGGCCAAACCATGTGGAGCGTGGGAAACCAGGCAAAGTTCATGGCCGGGGTGCGCTGCGTTGAAGGTGCCCAGCCGATTATCGACGCCATGGGGGTCGCCGATCCCGCCCAAGCCTACGGCCTGCGCACCTTGCCGGGCGCCTTGATGAAGGGCGGCTGGGGCCCGAGCCCCGCCGGCGTCTACGATGTGCGGCAGATGGGCATTGTGCAGCTTGGCGGGCACGACGTCGCCGTGGCACTGATTGCCTCCTCCCCTGATGGTCAGTACGCCTCCACCCAAAAGGTGCTTACCTCCATGGCCGAAGCCCTAGCGCAGGCCGAAACCCAGTGGCCCAGCCCTGCCTGTTAAGGCTGTCAGTAGAAAGGAAAACTCATGACTTCTCGCTTAAGCCTCCGCCCGCTTATTGCCGCAGGCTTCGTCCCGCTCGTGGCCGCCAGCCTCGCGCTGAGCGGTTGCAGCGACTCCTCGGACGAATCCGCCCCGAGCTTCAAAGGTAAGGGCAGCGGAATGACCACGGTCAATAACTCCGACAAAGAAGAGGAGACCGCCGAGGAAACTACGGCCGCGCAAGAGACCGTAACCAAGGAATCCCCTGAGGAACGGCCGGTAGTCACGGTCACGCAGACGGAAAAGCAGGAGGCCCCGTCTTCCACCGGTGGGGGTCAGAAGTCTGGTGAAGGAAACTATATTTCTGATTTCAATGGGCACGGATGGCTCGATGGCGGCTACGCGACCTGTAACCGATTTGAGCGGGCACTGTTTGCTGGGTCTGGTCCCGACGGCAGGGTTATCATTTGCGAGACCGGAGGTGGCTACAAGTTCTATCGCTCGTCGATGTTTGATGGCCAGTTTGAATCGGGTGACGTTACCCAAGACGGCAATAACTACTACGTCAATGCGGATCCGTCGATCATTGTGGTGACGCCGAGTGGCGTAAGCGTGCGCGAGGGCGGCGGATTGGCCGCCACGGGCGAGTTCACGGAGTCGTGGCAGCGCTAACGAGAGGAACGACGGGCTAGCGCGACTTCTTCTTGCGGTCGGCCGCTGCGGCGGCGGCCGCAGAGATGGAGTCGTTGCGATTCTTCAGCAACTCCAAAGTAGTTTCCTCGGCATTGTCGGGGACGGAGGCGCCGAGGACGGCCAAGGCGGCGTCGGCAAGCATGGCAGCAGTCTCCGGAACCGACTGGGAAGCGTCGAACGGAGGGGTGCCGTTATTGGGGCGCATTTCAATAACGGACAGCGCGATGTGGAAGGGCAGCTCTACGCGGGGGTCATCCTCGCCCACAATGGCTGCGGCAGTGGAGCGGAAATGATTCTGCAGGCGGTCGCGCGACTCGTGATACTCGGAGAACTCCGAGGAATTGGCCACCGGCAGCTGATACAGGCGGCCCACGTTCCAGCCACTGGTGAGC
>ERZ1029886.119-NODE-119-length-19450-cov-5.813045_pt1 | contig 19450 bp, 19 predicted proteins | sample MGYA00519232_ERZ1029886 | MGnify/ENA primary metagenome ERZ1029886 (study PRJEB33666, sample SAMEA4610932) | skin metagenome | biome: Human-associated habitat; feature: Malodor aspect; material: skin | place: Philippines | collected 2015-08 ... | reverse complement strand
CCGGCTGTTGCAGGGCCTTGTACTCCTCAATGAGAGCGCCAGCTTCCTGCTCCCATAACTCAAAGGTTTCACCCCGGCTCAAATCTGGGAGTTCCTCCATTGCTGCAAGGACTAGGTCCGCCCCGGCGACTGCCTCAAGGCTGGCCTCAAGCGCTGGGAACTGTGCGCTCTCCCCAAAATCATCCTCGGAAGGCTCATCGGGGACGGACCACTCGACCACGTACTGCGGGAATTGCTTTTTCAGGCGCTCCAAATACTCATAAGGGCGCTTCTTCGAACTATTAGCTACCCTGTTGGTTCCCGACCCTGTCACCGTCAGGGTGGATTCGGTGCGTGTCAAAGCCACGTAGAAAAGGCGCGCCGATTCTTCAGCCTTAATAGCCCGATCCTCTGCTTCGAAGGCCTTGCAGGCCTTATTGAAATCCGACCGTTTCACCGCATCTTCTGGCAGCTCGATGTAGTCATCATCGCCTGGGACTTTATCCACGCTTCTTAGGAAGGTATCGGCTTGCGCTTTATAGCTCGAAGAATCTGCATGCACTACGCACACATGCTCCCATTCCAGGCCTTTTGCCTTATGCACGGTCATAATTTGCACGCGGTCGGTAGCGGCAGGAACCTCACCGAGTTCCAGACCGTCTTCCTTTTCTAGCGCTAGCGCGAAATAGTCCAGGAGCGCAAAGAGGGAATCACCATGGAAGCTAGCAACAATATCGGCAAATTTGTCCAAGTGCGTAGCACCACCTGCGCTTCCACGCGCTAGGACTTCGGTGCGGATATTAAACAACGCTTCAATATCGGCGAAGATGTCCACCAGCGGTTTGGAAAGAGAATAGGTGCGCAGGTGTCGCAGTTTGGCAGAAACCTCTTCCATACGGGCGAGGCCTTGCGGGGTATAGCGGTCTCTCTCACCCAGATCGGCAAGGGCGTCGGCGAGTCCTACCCGCTGATCCGGCTCCTCAGCGGTGACATCTTCCAGCTGCGCGCGCAGGTATTCTTCCGGGTCCATTCCCGGCTCCCAGCACAAGCGCTCCTCCCTCGCGCCGGCCAGGTTTCGTTGGCGGGAAGCAAGTGCTTGAATATCGCTAATTCCCAGGCCACAAATGGGGCCCGCGAGCACGCGCACGGCCGCAGGCAAGTCTTCTGGTCGCACGAGCATAGTGGCAATAGCTACAAGGTCCTGGATTTCTGGCTGCCACAGCAGGCCACCGAGACCGATGATTTCATTGGGTACGCCCGCTTTGTCTAAAGCCGCCGCAATTGCTGCGGATTGTTTGTTCTTCCGCACCAGAACCGCTGCGCTGAAGATATCGCCTTCACGCTTTTCCCACTGTTTCCTAAGATGTTCGGCTACGAATTCGCGCTCGCGAGCTTCGCTGTCAAAGTAAGCCAGCTGAATCTCACCTTCGCCCTTGTGCGGTGCGGCTGAGAGCGCATCTACGGGGCGTTCACCTCCCTCGAATACCCCCTCAGCCACTAAGTTTGCCAAATCCAGCGCGCCAGAGGGGTTGCGCCAAGAGGTGGTCAACTGGTCCTTCGGAGCGGGTGTGCCCGGCGCGACCGGGAAGTCCTCCACGAAGGCAGTGAGGTTTTCAGAGGTCGCACCACGCCACCCGTAGATGGCCTGCATGGGATCACCCACAGCGGTAACGGATAGTCCTTCTTGCTCGCCACCAAAGAGGCTGCGCAGCAGCACACGCTGGGCATAGGAGGTGTCTTGGTACTCGTCTAGCATGACGACCTTATAGCGCTGGGATTGTTGCTTGCCCACCACAGGATGGTCGCGCGCTACGCGGGCAGCGACGGCCATCTGCTCGCCAAAGGTGATGACTTGTCGCTCAGTTTGTTCCTTGTGGAGGGCCTCCAGCAGCGGCACGTACTGCACGCGACGGTCCTGCGTGGCTAGGTATTTTAATAGGTCATTGCTGTACTCAGGTCCATTTTTTGGGGTCTTTTCCAGGTTATCGATATCCGCGCGGAAGTCTCGGGCGTGCTGCGCTATGTGTTCGGTGCCTTTCAGCCCATTATCGATATCTTGGCTGAATTTCAGCAGGGTCTCGGTAATCGTGGCTAGGGCGCGATCGTCTTCCAGCTGACCGGTGTAATTGCGCACCACATCGTAGGCCAAGGAATAGCGCTCGGCCTCGGTGATGATACGTGCGGTGGGCTCTACCGGAACCAAGAGCCCATATTCGCGAACGAGTTCTCCCGCATAGGAGTCATAGGTAGCTACCTTCGGCGCAATGTTTTCTAGCGCTTCTGTCACCTCACCGCCTGGTGGGATGAGGCCGGAATCGCGCAATTTAATCAGCTGCCGGCGGATACGTTGCTCCAGCTGTTGCGCCGCCTTACGGGTGAAGGTCAGGCCAAGAACCTGCTCCGGGCGCACATAGCCATTGGCCACCAGGTACACCACGCGCGAGGCCATAGTTTCTGTCTTGCCGGCACCAGCGCCGGCAACCACGAGTTTGGGGCTAAAGGGGCCTTCGATGACATGGGCTTGTTCCTCGGTAGGCGGAAAGTCCTTGCCCAAGGCGGCAGCGATCTGCTGTGGGGAAAAATTGCTCTTAGGCATCGGTGGTCATCCTTCCTTCTTCCTGCACGGGGCAGATGGAGCGAATTGGGCATTTATCGCAGTCTTTATTGGTGCGCGCAGTGATGCGCGGGCCACGCATCTCCTCCACCAGCGGGGGCAGAAGTGCGGCGAATTCTTCCAGGGCTTCCGGCGACTTATCGCTTTGCCAAAGCTCACCAATCTTTTTGGTGGTCGCACCCGGATACACCAGCACACCGCCCTGGCGCGGCATGCCTTCGCCATCGTGAACCTGGTGGCCGTCAAATGCGCCATGGGCAAGCGCGAGCTGATAGGTCATCAGCTGCACATGGTCCTCGCCCTCTTTCTTAGCCGGCTTGCTTCTCCCCGTCTTGAGGTCCACCACCAAGTAATTTCCCTCTTCGTCGCGAAGCAGACGGTCCATATAGCCGCCGATGCGCACCTCCTCGCTGACACGTACACCTACGGGGATCTCCACACCGGCAAGCTCTTGATTGACCTCCGATTGGCGCGCCCATTCCTGAGCGCGGTCCAACAGGGTGGAAAACTCATCGAGCTTGAATCGCAATTGCCACTGCGGTACATCCTGAATGCGCTCGAAAGCCTCCATCACCAATAGCTTGGCCTTTTCCGCATCCATGCCGCGGCCGATGGCTTCAAAGAAGGCGTGCGCCAAAGTACCGCGGAGCAGGTGTTCCTCGGTGCTTGGGTCCTCGGCCACATTGCCGAGCACGGCCTTGAGTGGACAGTTGAGCAATGCTTCCACACGGGATGGTGACAAACTGCCGCTGGTATGCAGCGGCAGTTCAGCCGCAACGGAGCGCGCAGACCACCACTGCTCCGGGTGGGCGCCAGGGATATCGGCTGTCGCTAAGCGGGCGAGCTGGCGTGCTGCTTGTTTGCGCTCAACCTCACCGGATTCCGGATTGGTAACCACGCGGCGCAATTGTGCAACAAAGGCCGGCACGGACAGCACCGCCACATCGAGGGGATCCACCTCGAGCCCATCGCGCACTGACACGGGTGCGGGTTCGGGCACATCGAGGCCCAGTTCACGCGGGAGTTGGGTGCGGCGCAGCGCCCGCTTTGCTTGCCGACGCGCAGCTTGACCAGGCACGTCCACTCCCCGGCCGGCGAATTCGCTGATGAAGCGCGAAGGCTCAGAGACCGTATCGCCTTCCGGGTTCTCCACAGCGACAATGAGCAGGCGCTGTCGGTGGCGGGTGGTAGCGACGTGGAAGAGTCGACGCTCCTCTGCCAAACGGGAGGCAACGTGGCTGACGGGGGTATCGGGATCAATATCGTGGTCGAGGAGATCGATGAGATCTTCTTGACCAAAGATGGAGCCGGTCTCCCCTAGCGAAGGCCAGCTTCCTTCCTGTGCGCCGGCCACGATAACGGTATCCCATTCGCGGCCCACGGCGCCGTGTGCAGTCAGGATTTCTACTGCCTGCGGAATAGCGGTGCGGCGGTCGCGCACACCGGTGGGAAGTTCTTGTTCCGTGATATGCGTCAGGAAGGCGCGTAGCGAGGAATCAGGGCGGCGCTCAACGTAATCGCCTGCGGCGTCAAAAAGCGCCATCATTGCATCCAAGTCGCGGTCGGCCTGCGAGCCGGTCGCACCACCGCGCAGCGCCGAAGCCTGCAAGCGGTTATCGAGCTCGGTTGCGCTCCACACGGCCCAGAGAACCTCCTCCACAGAGGCCCCAGAGGCGAGTGCGTCCCTGCCGGCGCTTAGAACCGCGCGTACACGCGCCAAGATGGAGTATTCGCGTTCAGTCAGTTGCCCATTAAAGTCTGGGAGCTCGCCGTAGAGAAGACCGCGAAGGCTATCGATGCCCCGGGTGGTGGAATCCCAGCGGCGCAAACCACGGATAAGGCGGCGCAGGGTGACGGGATCGGCGCCACCCACGGGGCCGGTGAGCAATTCTTCCAGCTCAGAGTTTGATAGGTCTTCCTCCAAGGCACGCAGGGCGAGCAGCACGGCGGAAACCAAACGCTGTTCAGCCAAGACGACGTCGGTAGGGCTAATGTGCACGGGTACGCCGGCGGCTAAAAGGGTGCGACGCATCTGCCCGATATCCCCGGTTGAACGAACGATGACGGCGATATCGCGCCAGGGCACGCCGTCTTCTAAGTGGCGGCGGCGCACGGTATTGGCTACGACGTCGCGCAGCCTGCCGTCCGAATCCACGATGGAGATGCACGCCGGTGTGGGTGTGCGGTGAGGCTCGGTGAGCTCGATGTCGTGGTCAGCTGGGAAGTCCCGCAGGAAACGCGAGCTAGCACCGCGGAAGGCAAAGACGGATTGATCGGCATCGCCACCTACCACCACGAGATCCGCCTGCGGGGCCATGTCGCGAATGAGCTTGCCCGCAGTGGGATCGAGCAATTGCGCATCATCGACAATGATGGTGTGGAAGGGGTGCTCGCGCAGAAGCTGGGGGCGCTGGAGAACTGCGGTCACCAATTCCGCAGCGGAATAGGAATGAGCGCGGGAAAGAAGCTGCACGCGTTCGTACTCGCGCAGGAATTCACCCGCCGCAGACCACATGGGGCGGCCGTGCTCGGCGCCGAGGCGCTCTAGGTCGCCCGGGCCCAGGCCGCGTTCAATGGAGCGCAAAAGGAAATCGCGCAGCTGCCGGGCGAAGCCCACATATTCCAGCGCGGGCCGCATCTCCGCCGGCCACGAGCCATGTCCGTCTTCTGCTTGGCCAGTGAGCAGCTCGCGGATGACGGCGTCTTGCTCGGCACCGGGAATAAGTCGCAGCTCCTCCTCGGCTGCTGTGCGTAGCAACGCGAATGCGAGGGAGTGTACGGAACGGACCATGGAGGTCTGGGCGGCGTAATCCTCGAGGCGCTCGGAAAGCTCGCGGCGCAGCCGGGCGCCGGATTCCTTCGAGGGAGCGATAACAAGGATGCCGGAGGGATCCGCGCCGGTCTCCCGGGCTTTATCCAAGGCATGAATGACGGTATCGATAAGGAAGCTGGACACACCGGTGCCGGCGGCACCGGTTACCTTCCAGGTACCGGATTCGGGCAGGTCAACAGGCCAACTGCGGGTCGTGGCGGACTGGGTACGGGGAACGAGGCGCACCTGCGGGGACGGTGGAAGGACCACTCCCGCACGCGCGGTGGAATGGGGGTCGTAACTCACCGCTCCAGTATGGCAGATGCCCGCGACACCAGATGCTGCTCCACCCGTTCAATATGTGAACGCGTGTTTGAACGCGACGCGGAGTGCAGGTCATTGACATGACGGCGATACGACACAGCGCGCAACAGCAATTCCGGCATACCGGGTACATGACTAAAGCGCTGACAGATCCCATCATCGACCGCTTGGCCAATGAGCCCATCCACAATAACCAAAGCGGCCGTCCAGCCGGCTGGGCGCGGGGATTCGCTCGGCACAATGTCCACAATGCCCGGCGGGTTGGAGCCGTGGTAAACCGTGGTGGTGAGAAGAGCGGTGTGGGCGGGGATAAGGGGGACGTCGGCAAGCAGAGCTGGGCGATAAGCCTCGCCCGTTTCTTCCCAGGCGGCGCGCTCTGCGCGAGCGAAGGCATCGCTACGCTGCCCGTTGGGAAGGGGTACCTCGGCTATAGCCGCGTCGAGGCGCAACGCCATCTGTGCGGTTTCATCAATGCGCCCGCGAACATGGCCCGGAATAAACTGGGTAGCCTTCCACCCTGCGGCCGTGTGCCGACCATCGCTAGACAGTACCGGCCGGGAAACGCGGGCCCCCTGCACGCTGAGGCGCTCGCGCACCTTAGCGGACCAGGCGGCAAACGGACCGGCCTGGGAATAGACCACGTCGCCCACCTTGATGCCGTTATCCCACACCGGGCCCAATTGATCGCCCTGCGCGCGGCGGGTACCAGTGGCACCGGTTTCCGCGTGGAACGCGCTTAAAACATGCTCTGGGGGAAGCGGCATCCTTAACTCCTATTCGGGTTGGTGGGGATCCTTATTATCCGGATTCGGATAAGGCCACGGGTTTGGTGAGCAGGTCACGTCCTCATCAGGATAGACCTCGCTGGGATTGCGATCGTGCAATTTCTTGTTGTTAAGGTCCAAGGTCTGCTGCATCATGACCGGCGCCAGCTTGCCTTGGCCGCCACACGGCTGGTGGGCCGCATAGCCAATGGCATGACCCAACTCATGGTTGATGACGTACTGGCGATAATTGCCCATATCGCCTTCAAAAGGCGTGGCGCCGCGCACCCAGCGGGCCTCGTTGATAATGGTGGTGGACTCGCCCGTAATGGTGGTGTGGCAGGAGGTTTCCGTTTCAATCTTCTCACCACAGCGCTCTGCGGCGGTGCCGAGCGAGGTCAGCTGGATGCGGGTATCCGGCTCCGCATCGGCAGCCACGTGCTCGAACTCGAAGTCCTTATGCGCGGTCCAGCCACGCGGGTCAGACAAGGTAGCCTCCACCATGGCGGCAAAAGACTCATCGCCGCCATACGGTGCGGTGTTCAGGCCATCTTCTACCTCGATGGAATAGCGCACCTTCTGCTCGCCGCCCTTGCCGGCTACGGCGCCAAGCTCGCCTACCTCGTGGAAGGTGCCCTTGCCCTGCTTGGTATAGGAGCCACCGGGCGGCATCTCGCTGATTTCCCGCTTGACCGCTGCGGTATCGGCAGGATCCGGGCCCACCTTCTCCGTACTCGTTGGGGCAGGCGCGCTACTGCCTTCCGTCTCTTCTTCAGAAGAGGTTCCGGTGGCGATATCGACGATGAACCAAATGGTCAGCGCGATCATGAGGGGGATAGCCACCACGCGCCACCAGCCATATTGACGCGCAAACCGGACCAACGCATTGGGGTGGTCCGGCGTATGGCCCTGACTCCGGTGAGCGTGGCGAGTCTCCCTTTTTTCCATGGGGCCTTAGGTTACCCGTTTGTATTTAAAAAAGCTGAATCAGCAGCCCTATGCGCTCGCCTTAGGCGCCGGCGAAACCCACGGCGTGCTTCTTGGCAATGCCGACCTCGACGTAGACCACGCGGTCAGTGCGCACGAGGTACTTGCGGCCCTTGTCATCTTCCAATTCCAAGGTGGAGTTATCCGCCAGGGCACTGTTGATCTTCTGCGTCAGCTCGGCTTGGTCACCTGCAGCGCTAATGACCAGCTCGCGAGCGGTATCTGCGAAGCCAAACTTGATATCCATGAAGATTCCTCCTCTAACTAGAGTTTTATTGTCAATGGCCCCACTATAACCATCCCGGCTACTATCAAGGTGTGTCTGACATAAAATCCCAGCCACCGAGCTTCGCGGAACTCGGCGTTGCGGCCGAAATCTGCGATGGTCTCGCCACTCGTGGCATCACGCGTACTTTTGCAATCCAGGAATTAACCCTGCCCATCGCGCTATCTGGCCAGGACTTGATTGGCCAAGCGCGCACTGGCATGGGCAAGACCTATGGCTTTGGCGTGCCGCTTTTGGACCGCGTCTTTGATGACGCCGATATCGACGAGCTCGATGGCACCCCGCGCGCCCTCGTGGTGGTCCCCACCCGCGAGCTTGCCCAGCAGGTCACCGAGGACCTGCAGGTGGCTGCCGCCCACCTGCCCGTGCGCTTAGCCTCCATTTACGGCGGCCGTCCCTACGAGGAACAGATCAAAAAGCTCAACAAGGGCGTAGATGTCATCATTGGCACGCCTGGCCGATTGATCGATCTCCACGAACGCGGCGAACTGCAGCTAGATCGCGTGGCTATCTTGGTGCTCGATGAGGCCGACGAGATGCTGGATCTGGGCTTTTTGCCCTCGGTGGAGGCTATCCTCAAGACACTCGATGGCAATGCCCACCAAACCATGCTCTTTTCCGCCACGATGCCGGGCGCAATTTTGACGCTCGCCCGCCGGTTTATGGAAAAACCCATCCATATCCGCGCCGAATCCAGCGAGCAGGATTTCACCCATTCCTCCACTCGCAAGGTCACCTTCCAAGCCCACCGCATGGATAAGATTGCCGTCGTCGCCCACGCCCTGCAGGCCTCCGACCGCGGGCGCACCATCATCTTCGCCCGCACCAAGCGCGCGGCCGCCCAGTTGGCCGATGACCTTGCCCGGCGCGGCTTCCACGTGGGCGCGGTCCACGGCGATCTGGGACAAAAGTCGCGCGAGAAGTCGCTCCATGCCTTCCGCACCGGCCAGGTGGATATCTTGGTCGCCACCGATATTGCCGCCCGCGGCATCGACGTTGATGATGTCACCCACGTCATCAACTATCAGGTTCCGGATGATCCGATGACCTTTGTCCATCGCATTGGCCGCACGGGTCGCGCCGGCCATACGGGCACCGCTATCACCATGGTGGGCTATGATGAGCTGGGCAAATGGCAGGTTATTAATGATGAGCTGGATTTGGGTGAGCCGAATCCGCCGCAGTGGTTCTCCACGTCCCCGGAGCTGGCCCAGGCTCTAGACATCCCCGCGGATGTAGAGGAGACTGTCGGCCCTGAGACCAAGGTCGTGGGCCAGGTGCCTGTCCGCGAGAAATCCCCTACCCGTACCACCGCGCGCCGCGGCAGCTCCCGGCGCCGGCGAGGAGGCCGCCGATGACTAAAGCTCCCATTTTGCGCTCGACGCCCGCCGATTGGAAGGCTACCGGCGTTATTGCCGTGCTCTGCGCCATCGCGGTCGGCGGCGCGGCTATCACCGCCAATATTAATCAGGCGCATCTTAGCCAAGCGGCCGTTCCTGGGGATAAGGATGCACCCGCGCTTGCCGACGTCCCCGAGTCCCTCCACGAGTCCTTCAGCCTCCCCAACGAACCAGTACCCGGCCAATACCGGGCGGTTTCGGCACACGGCCTGACCATCACGCACGCCGATCACACGCTCACCGCCACCAACCCGGATGGCTCCGAGGCGTGGACTTATGAGCGCACGGATGCTGATCTCTGCTCGCTGTCTACTGCGTGGGGCAAAATCGTGGCGTCGTATAAAACCGGCGTGGGCTGCGGGGATACCGTGGCGATCGATGCCGCAACTGGCGAGTATGACAGCACCCGCAGCGCCGTCAACTCGGAGAAAGTAGTACCCGTTTCCTCCAACGACCGGGTAGGAACGGTCTCCACCGACCGGATTGATCTGTGGCGCTCCGATATGGTGCGCACCGTGGAATACGGTGACGTGGAAGCTAAGCAGGAGCCAGACAAGCAACCGCATGAAGACTGCACCATTAGCTCCGCCCTTACCCGTACCGAGAATTTGGCACTGACCGAGTCCTGCCCCGATAAACCGGGCGCCACTTGGTTGCGTTTCCAAGACACCACCCCTGATGATTCCCGTGAGCCCGATATCGCTGCCGATGTGGACATAGCCACCGACGGCGCCCGGCTTGTCGCTGTGGGACAAAAGGCCGCCGCCGTCTACCGCCCAGGACCGCACCCCACGATCGAGTCCTATGACAATAAGGGCGAAAAGCTGGACTCTACTTCGGCAGAGCCCTCTCCAGACATCGATGCAGGCGCCTCGCCGTTCGCCCCGGCAACCGCGGACCTGCCGCACCATATGACCTGGTTTGATGGCTCCCGGCTCTATCTCTTCAAGCCGAGCGACCTCGCAGTGGATCACGTGGTAGAAGATGCCATCGGCACCCCCATCGCCGTCGACGAGCACATGTTGGTGCCTACCCAAGCAGGCATTGCTGTCATGGATTGGTCCACCGGCAAAACCCTGCGAACCATACCGGTTGATCGCGGCGGCTACCACGGCCCCGTCTACCTCACCTTGGCGGGCGACACCATCGTGGAAACCCGCGGCGATCAGGTCGTGGGCCTAAGCGCCGATTAACACCCTCCGCTACAGAAAGGGCCGCGCCTTCCGGATTTACCCGGGGCGCGGCCCTTGTGTGTGGCAGCGAATTTAGAAGTTTGCTGCCGCCCACTCGGTGGAAGCACGAACGAACATCAGCAGGAAGATGACTACTGCGGCGCTCGCCAAGGTCACCGCACCAAGTAGCGGCGATCCGCCGCTAAACATCTGGAAGGAGCTCGCTGCCAAGATGAGCTCCACCAAGATAATGGCTCCCCTACCCCAGCGCTTTCCTTTGACCATGGCCCAAGCACCGACGATGACAAAGCCAAAGACGATAAAGATAAATAGTGCGGTGCCCAGCCCCACAAAGCTTCCGGAGCCCGAGTCCGACACCATGGAGCCATTTTCTGCGCCGGTCACCTCGCGCACAATCAGGAAGATACCGAAGCAGATGACGGCAATGGACTGAACCATGGCGAGCGCTGCGGCCACGAGGACCGGCTGTGGCGCGCCCTGCTGGGTCTTCTCCTCACGCGCCGGCTGCGCGGAGGAAACATTTTGCTTTTTGTTTACCTGCTTTTTCTTCTGCTTAGACACAAACCCACAGTCTACTCACCGGTCAACGACATTTCCTTGTGCGCCACTCAGGTTTTGCGGGGGCAGGGGTTAGCCGGGTAGATTTGACGCTTCTTCAGTCACCGCACTCAATGTTTTTTGGACAATGCGCCAGTTCAGCGCGTTTCTCACAGGCTTCTTTCAACTCATACGTCGACCTAAATGACCCCCACACTAGTTTCATTCACGTGAGGTTGACCACAATTTCGCCTCTACCCCTAGCGGAGTCTGAGTAAACATGTCATGATTCTGGGGTAGCAAAAAGAAAGAGGACGTAAACCTCTTCTTAACTTGAAGGAAACTTCAAGTAACCACAATGTGAACCATTGGCGGCGGCGACGCTGGCCCGACCTCGAGACCGGGCCCCACTGCACGCAGACCAGTTCACACAACCACCCACCCTGGCATTGGTTGCTTTTCATTTCTCATGAAAAGCGCTTGTGCTTACTGCTGTCGAATTTTTGTTAGGAGATATCAATCATGGATTGGCGCCACGAAGCTGTTTGCCGCGACGAAGACCCCGAGCTGTTCTTCCCAGTAGGCAATTCTGGTCCTGCACTTACCCAAATCGCTAAGGCCAAGCTGGTCTGCAACCGTTGCCCCGTTGCCTCTTCCTGCCTGAAGTGGGCACTGGAATCCGGCCTAGACGCCGGCGTCTGGGGCGGCCTGTCTGAAGAGGAGCGCCGCGCCCTCAAGCGTCGCCGCAACCGCGGCCGTGGCCGCGCTCGTGTTTCCGCTTAATAAGCAGCCCCCAATTTTCGTTTCGGCGCCCTTAGCCGCTACAGTTGAATAAAGTTCAGATACCCTCAACGAAGGAGTGCGCAATGAGCAAGCGTGGTCGCAAGCGCAAGGATCGCCGCAAGAAGTCCGCTAATCACGGCAAGCGTCCTGGCGCATAACGCACAGCATTACTCAAAGCCCGGTTCCCTCGGTCACTTCGACCGTAGAACCGGGCTTTTGCTATGTCAGACGCACATCGATGTCGTCTCCTAGCTCCCCGCTTGACCACTCCGTGCCTTAAGTCCAATGTGATCGGGCCGAATTGAACACATTGGGGTCTCAATTCGGCCCTTCCGCCCTCAATTCGGCCCGATCAGTATGGACTCAAGCTAAAAATTGGAAGATCATGAGACCATGGCCCCACCACAGCGGGTGAGCAACAGTGCCTACCACGCCGTGTCGATGCGGGTGATCTCTACCGAAATGCGGCGGCGCAGCGCCTGCGGCGCCTTGGCCTGGCCGTTACAGCAGTTGCGCACCAGGGAGCGGATAATCTCCTCGCTCTCGAGGCGCTGCTGACAGAAATCGCACTGGGCGATGTGCTCGCGGATAGCGAGTGCGCGGGCATAGGTGGTCGATTCATCGAGAAGCTCGCACAGGAGGGCCTGTACCTCTGGGGAGCTACACGCACCACAGTTGTGTTCCGTTGCGCGGTCCATTACTTCTCCTCCATGTCTGGGTGTTCTAATCCAATGCCTTGTTCTCGTGCCACGTCTTTCAACGCTTTCCGGAGCAATTTTCTTCCCCGATGCAACCGGGACATCACCGTGCCCAGTGGAGTATCCATAATTTCTGCGATTTCTTTATACGCCAAGCCCTCTACATCCGCGTAGTACACCACCATCCGGTAGTCATCGGGCATGTCATTCATGGCCTCTGAAATGGTGGCGTCCGGCATGTCTTTAAGCGCTGATACCTCGGCGGATTCCAGGCCAGTGGAATCGTGCCCAGCAGTGGTATAGAGCTGAAAATCGCTCAGGTCATCGGCCGAGGACTCCGTGGGCCGGCGCTTCGCCTTGCGGTAGGAGTTGATGTAGTTATTGGTCATGATGCGATACAGCCACGCCTTAAGGTTTGTACCTTGCTTAAAGGAATGAAAGGACTTATAGGCCTTGAGGTAGGTCTCCTGCACGAGGTCCTCAGCATCTTGCGGGTTGCGCGTCATGCGCAGGGCACCGCCGTAGAGCTGGTCTAGCAGGGGCAGCGCTTCCGCTTCGAAGCGGCGCTGCAGCTCCTTTTCGCTGATTGTTTCTTTAGCCACAATTTCTATCCTAACGCGTCGCGTTAGGATCCCAGTCATGTCTAAAAAGTCCCCGCATGCAGCCACCCCAGCGCTTAAAGTCGTGGAAGATGCCGGCGTAGACCACCATGTGTACACCTTTGAGGCGGGCAAGGATCACTTCGGCGATCACGCCGCCGCGGCCCTCGAGGTAGAGCCGGAGCGCGTGCTCAAAACCCTGGTCATCGATTTAACGGCGGGCAAAGGGCCCAAGCGGCAGTTGGCAGTATGCGTCATCCCTACCACCCACCACCTAAGCCTCAAGAAGGCCGCGGCCGCCCACGGCGTTTCTAAGGCCGCCATGGCGGATCCGCATGACGCGTCCAAATCCTCCGGATACATTCCTGGCGGCATTTCCCCACTGGGCCAGAAGAACCCGCTGCCCACGGTCATCGAGGAAACCGCCGTCCTTTTCGATACCGTCTTTATTTCCGGCGGGCGCCGCGGGCTGGATATCGAGCTCAATGCGGAGGACCTCGCAGAGCTGTGCTCTGCTAGCTTTGCTGATCTACTCGCCGAGTAGCTCCGGATAATCGTTGGATACGCTGCCCACAGCCTTGTCGGCGGGGTGGGTGTGAAAGCCACGCAGTGGCGTCGGTAAGAGCAGCTCGGCGGCTTCCTCGGGGCTGCCCTCCAGCCAGGTACGCATTTCTTCGGCCGCCAAGAATCGTGGCAGGCGGTGGTGCAGCCACTCCATTTCTTCCGTAGCCGCAGTGGTGACAATCGTGGCGGACAGGCGGTCTAGGCCGGTGTCCCACAGGCCTGCCGCCCACAATAGGCCCTCTTCCGCGCGGACGAAATAAGGCTGCTTGCCGCCTTCTTCCTGGTGCCATTCGTAGTAGCCGTCCATGGGGATAAGGCAGCGCTGCCCCTCAAAGGCATGCCGGAAGGAGGGTTTGGTGGCCACCGTCTCCGCCCGGGCGTTAAACAGCGGCGGGCCGTCCAGGTCCTTCTTCCAGTGCGGCAGCAGCGCCCACCGCGCAGGGTCGACTTGGGCGAGGCTTTCGTGCACGCGCACCATCGCCACCGGCTGGGTGGGCGCAATATTGTAGCGCGGGCCTGGGGTACCTTGTGGGGCGTGGACCTCAGTAACTCCGGGCAGTGCGCCCACTTCATCGAGAAGGGACTCGGTAAAAAGAACGAATCTTCCGCACATGCCCTCTATTATGGACGATATGTCTCAACCTTGGTCCGCCCCGCAAGCGGCAGGCCCCATTACGTGGGCCCAGCACGTGCCGGGCTCGAAGTCTATTACCAACCGCGCCTTCATTCTTGCAGCGTTGGCCGATGGCCCTTCTACCCTGCGCGCGCCGCTCGTCTCACGCGATTCGCAGCTGATGGAAAAGGCCCTGGAATCTATGGGCGTGCGCTTCGAGCACGAAGGCGAGGATATCCACGTCACCCCCGGCCCGCTTAAGGGTGCCACGGTGGACTGCGGCCTAGCCGGCACGGTCATGCGCTTTATCCCGCCGGTTGCGGCCCTGGCGGACGGCGCCGTGCTTGTCGACGGCGACGAGCAGGCCTACGCCCGCCCCATGTCCACCACCCTGGATGCGCTGCGCCAGCTCGGCGTCGAGGTGGACGGCGATAGCCTGCCCTTTAGTGTGCGCTCGCACGGGGTACCGGAAGGCGGTGAGGTTACAATCGACGCCTCTGGCTCCTCGCAGTTCGTCTCCGGACTCCTGCTGGCCGGCGCGCGCTTTGCCAAGGGCATTACCGTCACCCACGAGGGCGGGCCCTTGCCCTCCATGCCGCACGTGGAGATGACCGTAGGCATGCTGCGCCAAGCCGGCGTACGCGTGGATTCCGGCGAGAATACCTGGACCGTGCACCCTGGCCCGATTGCCGGGCGAGAGTGGGCAATCGAGCCGGATCTATCCAATGCCACGCCCTTCCTTGCCGCCGCTGCCGTCACCGGCGGCCGGGTGACCATTAAGCGCTGGCCGGCCAATACCACCCAGCCGGGCGACGCCATTCGCCATATTCTGGTGGATATGGGTGTCATGGTCACCCAAGAGCCGGGCTTTGTCACTGCCAAGGGCGCCAAGGACGGCGCGCTGCAGGGCATCGAGCGCAACATGGGCGACATTGGCGAGCTCACCCCCACCGTCGCGGCGTTGTGCGCCCTAGCGGAGACCCCCTCTACCCTTACCGGCATAGCACACCTGCGCGGCCACGAGACCGACCGTTTGAAGGCGCTGGCGGATAATATCAACGCCCTCGGTGGCAAGGTCACCGAGCTTGCCGACGGCCTGCACATCGACCCCGCTCCTCTCCACGGCGGAGAGTGGCCGTGCTACGCGGATCACCGCATGGCCACCGCGGGCGCGATTATCGGCCTGCGGGTACCGGGCGTAGAGGTAGAAGACATTGCCACCACTGCGAAGACCCTGCCTGGCTTCGACCGCATGTGGGAGACGATGGTGGACCCCGAGCAACAGGAGAGCAATGGCTAGGCGTTTCGGTTCTTTCGACGAATCCGATGTGCGCGTGCGCCCCGGCAAGGGCTCGCGACCGCGCACGAAGGACCGCCCCAAACACAAAAATGCCAAGTTCGGCATGGTCATCACCAAGGACCGCGGGCGCTGGGGCGTAGCGCTAGACGACGGCCCCCGCGTCACCGCCATGCGCGCCCGTGAGCTGGGCCGCACCGCCATCGAGGTGGGCGACCGCGTGGGCGTGGTGGGCGATACCTCCGGCAAGAAGGACACCCTAGCGCGCATTGTGAAGCTGGAAGAGCGCACCTCCGTCCTCCGGCGCACGGCCGATGACACCGACCCTTATGAGCGCATCGTGGTGGCGAATGCGGACCAGATGCTCATCGTCACCGCCGTGGCCGATCCGCCACCGCGCTCCGGATTTGTTGAGCGCGCCCTGATCGCTGCATTCGTGGGCAATATCCACCCCATCCTGTGCCTGACCAAGACCGATCTCACGGATCCTGCTCCCTTCGCGGCCGAGTTCGCCGATCTCGATGTCACGGTGGTGGAAGCCGGCGTCGAAGACGGGCTTGAGGCGGTGCGCCAGCACATCGACGGCCACGTCACCGCACTCATCGGACATTCCGGCGTGGGCAAATCCACCCTGGTCAACCGGCTGGTACCGGATGCGGATAGGGAGACAGGGGAAGTATCGGGCGTCGGCAAAGGCAGGCATACCTCCACCCAATCGGTGGCGCTCCCCCTCCCCGCTGAGGATGCATTCACCGGCGGCTGGATTATCGATACCCCAGGCATCCGTTCCTTTGGCCTCGCACACGTGGATGCCGATGACGTGCTAGGCGTCTTTGAAGACCTTGCCGCAGCCATCGAGGACTGCCCCCGCGGTTGTACGCACATGGGACCGCCTGCGGATCCAGAATGCGGCCTCGATGATCCTGCGCTGATCCCCCCTGATACCGCCAGTGCGCGGCGGCGCGACGCGGTGCGCGGCCTACTCGAGGCCCTGCGCACCAACGTGGAGTGGGAAAATTAGAGGTGGAAGCCGGTATCGGCCATAACTCCCAAAATGGCATCCACGATGCCGAAGAATACATCGAGGATCTGGCCCCAGGTGCCCTGGGACGAGGTCTCTAGCAGCGCCAGCCACGGGGTGGTGGGCACGGCGTCGGCAGCCGCATCTGCAGCTGGGGTGGTATCTGCCAGGGCGGCCGGCGCGGCACTGAGGGCTGCGCCTGCGGTAATGGTGGCCGCAGCGAGGTTCTTGAAACGCTGAGTCATATTGTCTCCTTGAGTATTTAGAGCAGTTCTACGAGGAACGGCAGCTCGGTGGGGTGATAAAAGGCCATGAACTTATCCAGTGCATCGCCCACGGCCAGCTCCGCGTCCTCATCGCCCAAGTCTGCGGTATCGATAGCCTCGATGGCCTTTGCGGTGGTTTCCTCGGACTCCGCAATATCCACGTGGATGGCCGCTAGGTCGTCCTTGCTAATCTGCGCCGGCTTGAGCTCTACCACCGGCTCGCCCATATCCGGGCGCGGGGTGAGGACAGAATCATCCAAGTCCACGGAGATGACCACGCGGCGGTGCGGGAACTTCTCTTCATCGCCAATGGCCAAAAGGCGCATGGAGGCCATAGAGGCCTCGAGGAAGGCCGAGTAGGCAATTTCTTCTTCATCGCCCTCGGTATAGAACTCCTGCAGCGCAGGGGTCACCATAAAGCCCCAGCCGGAGCGTGCGGAAAGCGTGCCGGTTTCTTCCAGCTCCGCCAGCATGGCGTAGGTAGCAGGGATGTAGACGCGGGCTTTAGCCACTAAAACTCACCTTCAATATCGAAGACTGCCTGGATTTCTACGGAGACGCGGTCAAAGCTGGTGTACAAAAAGCCCACCATGCCGGATTCCACGGCGGCACGCACGTTGAGGATGGAATCATCAACCATGACGCAGTCATTGAGTGGCAGTTCTAGGGCATCTGCGGCCGCCTGAAAAGCAGCGGACTCAGGCTTTTCCGCCCCCACCTCTCCGGAGAGAACAACTGCGTCGACGTTTCCGCGGTACTCCCACTCGCGGATGTGCTCCGCGCCTGGTCCGCCTGGGTCATTGGACAGGATGGCGGTTGCTGCGCCATTTGCCTTGGCGGCGGCCAGCAGCGCCTTCCAGCGGCGGTTGTCTTCTTCGGTGCCGTCAAGGACGCCGACATAGTCAACGATTAGACCACGCATGTACTTAAATCCTTTGGTTACGATTCTCTTTAACTCCCCGAGAGTATAGCGAACCGCGCGCTCATTCGCGCCCACCCCTTTCAGGAAACCCTCAGAAATGGCGGGGTTGGGGTGGGCATGAGACAATTATCACGCGTCCGCCTCCTGCCCTTATGCAGGAGCACTACTTCCCCACCATGTATGAGCCCATCCCCGGCTACTCGCACCTCAAACTCTTCATTGCACCCCACCGCGTGCGCTATGGCCGCTTGCCGACGTCCGCGGAAGTCGCCGCCCAACACCGCATCCAAGGCTGGGTAGTCTTCGCGCTCGAGGTAGCCGCCGGCTATCGCCCGCTAGCCCATCTCAATTCCGCGCGCTATTCGGATGCCATCCGCTTGCACATCGGCTCGTGGGTCCGCCGACGCACAAGCCCCTACGCCACGGACAAACTGCAATTGACCAGCCTGCACGCGCGGCCCAATGGCGAGTACTTTGGCTCCGCCTACATCGGCCAACAACAGCATGCATTTACGGGCTCGGCGAGCCCCACCGGTCTAACCTCATTCCGCCTGCTTTAACCCCGCGGGCAGGGCTTGGTGCTTAGGAAAAGAACTGGCCCAAGTGAGAAAGGATCTCGGACCAGTCGAGTGCGGACCATCCGAATCCGGCGGCGTTGGTCAACGCCGCTAAACCGGTGGCTAGGAGGCCGCCTTCAAAGGCGGATAGACCGGCATGCTCGTCCGCCGCCGCATCCGCGGGCACGGTTCCCGCAGTATGGTGCGACGCGGCGGCCTGCTCCAAAGGTGCATTGACCTGCTTGGTGATGGTGACAATATCGCGCAGCGCCGCCGCATAGGCAGGGAACTCATCCGGGAAGGCGGAGCCAGTTTCCCCGATGGCCGGCAGCTCGGTTCGCGGAGAGGTCGCCGCGTTGCTGGCAGGGGCCTGCGGCAAGTCCTTGGTAAACTCGCCCAGCTCGGCGCGAATTACCGCCTGGGCATAGTTGGCGCCCAGCATGTCGAGGTAATCCAATACGGCCGCTTCGGTGTACTCCTTGCCGTCTAGGGATTGCGTCCGCTCCTCTGGCTCCCACGGGAAGTCCAGCGGAGTGGAATAAATATTGCCATCGGTGCGCGCGGTATTGAGACGGGCTTTGCCAAAGTAGTACTCGAAGGCGGCGTCCGCTTTGTCCTGGGACAAGATTCCATCGGCCACCAATGCTCCCTTGCGCTGGGTAGCAATAGCCAGGATGGCCGCAGCCGCGTTATCCTGCTCAATCTTTTCGCCCGAATCCAAAATGATGCGCAACGAGGTGGCAGAATCACGCTGCATCTCATAGGCCACGGCCGGCGTGGCGCCACCGAGCAAGGTGGCAGACAGGAGCGTCGTAATACCGAGACGCAAAGAGCGGCGGCGCATCGTCAGTGGAGCTCCTCACAGGAAATAAGCAGAATGGACGGGTTTCTTATATTCTACTCATTTTTTCCTGAAAAGAAACCTGCCCCGCGCCCACTATCACGAGCGGGGGCGGGGCGGGGTTGGGGCGGGGTTGGAGGAAGGACGCCGAGGCCTAGGCCTCTACGGTGCCCTCACCGTTGCCGGAAGCGGTAGCAGCGGATTCGCCGGCCTGCTCCTCTTCCTGCTGTTTGAACTGCTTGCGCAGCATAAACAGCTGGCGGACGGTCTCTTCCTTCACGCCATCGTTCATGGCGTTGAACATCTCGCCGCCCTCCTTCTGGTACTCCACCAGCGGATCGCGCTGCGCCATCGCGCGCAGGCCGATGCCCTCCTTGAGGTAGTCCATCTCGT
>ERZ1029886.118-NODE-118-length-19489-cov-8.257435_pt1 | contig 19489 bp, 31 predicted proteins | sample MGYA00519232_ERZ1029886 | MGnify/ENA primary metagenome ERZ1029886 (study PRJEB33666, sample SAMEA4610932) | skin metagenome | biome: Human-associated habitat; feature: Malodor aspect; material: skin | place: Philippines | collected 2015-08 ... | reverse complement strand
TTAAACAGCAACATTTAGGAATTTACGAATTAACTTTAGCTATTTTTAGTTTAAAAACAGAAGACAAATTAGAAAATAAAGATACAACTTTTAAAGATTTTTTAGCTGGAATAAGAGAAGAAGCTAAAGAAGAATACTTTTATGAAGATGAAGGTTACAGAACTATTCCTGGTATGGAAAACATGACACCAGACGAAGCAATAAAACATTATGAAAAATTAACTAAATAAAAGGAGTAAATAACGTGATACCTAAACTTAGAGCATGGGATAGAGATATAAGAATGATGTGCGACGTATTAAAAATAGATTTTGGAAACAGAACATTATTTTACCGTCATTGGTTATACGGTGTAAGTAGAGAAATTGATTTAAAAGAAGTAATTATTGTGAAGTCAACTGGCTTTAAAGATGTAAATGGTACTGAAATTTATGAAGGGGATATTATTCAACATTCAAAGAAACCTAATCCATGTTTTAGTTACCCCTTTAAAGTTATACAAGCTAGAACTGGCGAATGGAGATTAGATAATTTTAGATGTGGCACAGTGTTAGCATTTAGTAATCAAGATGAGTTGGAAGTAATTGGCAACATTTACGAAAACCCAGAGTTATTGGAGGACGAGTAAATGAACACAAAAGAATATGAAGTTAGATTTTTACAATCACCACATTTAATGGAATATTATCCGAGATTTGATGACTGTAATCAATATATCTTCGATAGTACAAATAATTATTTATTAAGTGTTGTTAATGAGCTAGATTTACACAACTTACATTTGCATAAAACTGGTTTATATGAAATTGCAAAAGTGCATGGAGGAAAATTAATAAGTGAGCCTATAAGAAATTTAACGGTAGATGAAATACTAAATATTGTTAATAAAGAAAATGAGTATGGACCAGTAGAAACAAGAAGGTTATCGGAGGACGAGTAAATGGATAATCAAACAATCTTTGAAAATTTAGATGAAGTATTAGATACATTAACGCACATAAATTTAGAAGTTGAAAACAAAATGGATAGATTAGTTCTTAATAAAGCTAAAGAATTAATTGATAGCGTAGCGTGGAAATATGAGGAGGAACAATAACTATGTTTGAAAACGTACAAAAAATCAGAAAAGCAAGAAAGCAAATTAATTTATTTTTATCAAAAGTTGAAGCATTTAAACAAAAGCACGACGAATTAAAAGCAAATAATCAAACGGCTGCAAGTAATAATTCAGCAGTTAGTAATTTGTTACAAGAAGCAAAATTATTAAATCAAACGTTTATGACGTTAGAAGAAACAGAAAGCGTTAAAGCGCGCGCCTTTGATGAAATTTTAGAAATGGTGGAAACACGTGACGTTACAACTATTTACAACTTTAATCGTTTTTATCAAGACGTTTCTCAAGTTATAAGACGTTTTAAGGAGGACAACTAATTGTCACAACTAAATTATGAGGAGTTATGGAAAAGACGCAAACAAGGACTAATTAAAATGTGGCTAGAAGCGCAAGACTGGTTAAGCATAAGCGACAAAGACACATCAGAAGAAGCGCGTTTATATGCTGATTGCCAGTTACTTATGCAAGTTATACAAAGTATGGATAATGACGACGGGCAAGACGATTTAACTTTTGCAATCGAACACCCAGAAGAATTTAAAAATTAAGGAGTTATTTATTATGAACAAAGATTTAAATATTTCAAAAACAACATACGCAACACCATTACCAAAATTAAAAGTTAAAAAATTATCACAAGACGCAATCTTACCGACACGCGCACATGAAACAGACAGCGGTTTAGATTTATATACAGGTTTTGACGTAACTATTCCCGCACACTCAACAAAAGCAATACCAACAAATATCGCAATACAGTTACCTTATGGCTTTGAAGGTCAAGTAAGACTACGTAGCGGTAAAACATTAAAAACAAAATTACGCGTTCAGCTAGGCACAATCGACTACACATACGTTGATGAAGATTTAGGTATCATTGTTGATAATATTAGCGATAAAGCAATCGTCGTACCTAAACATACTAAACTCGCACAATTAGTTATCGCGCCAGTTTCTTATATGCAAACGGAGGAGGTAACAGAATTTGACACAACAGAAAAACGCGGCGGCTTCGGCTCAACAGATAAAGCCTAAAATTATTGAGCCAGAGGACATTGTTGTAAAAATAAAGCAAATTTTAAACAGAAAGGATAATAAACATGAAGAAGTTTGAAGAAATATTTACAAGCATGTTAGCGGCCGTTGTATGTTCGGCCGTTGCTGGCTTTATTATTGCCGTTCTTTTAGTAGCAGTCGTCGCTATTTTTAAGTGGGTAACAGCACTATGAAACAATATGTAGTTATCGAACGCACACATAAAACAGGCGAAATATTTAGAGATATAGTGCCGTTACGCGATAACGAAAGCATATTAATTGTTGAATCAGAAAATATTGAAGAAGCTAAAAAGGAGTATAAAAGTTATGAACAAACAAAAGGGTACAATAAATTTTAATACGTTTTGGTGGATATATAGTTTAGAAAACAATTTAAAAAATAAAGAACGATTATTGTTATCACACAAAACTAAATTACTAGAATTAAAACGCGCTAAAAATGTCGGTATTATTCCTTACTTAGAAATTGAACGCGTAAATAAAGAATTAAGTAAAATACAGCGTGAATTAGGCGCAGAAAATAATAATAAGATATTTACTACCATTTTTACGAGTTTGCTGTTTACAACGCTTATATGTAGTTTATTTGGCTATGAGTATTATGTAGCACATTTTAAAGCTGACGAGGTAGATACAGAAAGTGACAACTATTAAATTAATTGAATGTATCGTTAGTATTACTTTATTTGCATATATGGCGTTATTGTCAGTCGTGTTTATAAGCGATTTAAGCGCCTACCGCAAGCGTTATGGTATATCGTATGAATATATAGCTTTTATGGCGATTATCGTTTGTGTATGGCTTTTATACGCTGCCGTGATGTATTACGTTTTAAGTAAGTATTAAAGACAACAACGACACAAAAATAAAAAATAATAAATAAAACCGCGCCATTAAAGCGCTGCATACAATTATATCCCCGCGTAAACGGGGATATTTTATTTATATAACTAACGAAAAGTGGTAAAATATACGGGGAAATAACAAAATACGTTATAAGGTGCGATGATATTGTGTCATTCATTAAACGTTTTCTTAAATTTACAATTAAGTTAGTAACGATTATGACAGCATTTAAAGTATTAAAGACAGTAACGCAGTTTATATATGGTTACGTTACATATAAGCCATAAATTTAAACGATAAAGGAGTAAGTTATGAATATAGATTACAGTAAGTTAACGTGGATAAAAGACCATGCTATGACAACCTTTGAGGGCGCAACAGTAAAATTTGTATCAGTAGGCTTATATATGCTAGAGCCTTACGGTATTTTTTTAACTATCGACTTAGACGACCATGAAATTATACGCGCTAGTGTTGTATTTAGTGAAGTTAAAGGCGACGCAATTAAGCAACGTTATGAACGCAGCGACGATATGGAACAAACAATAAACCAAATATTAAAAGAATTAGGAGTTGTTTATGACTAATTATAGAAATCGCGGCATGTTTTTAGAAAGGCTCATTAATATATCTAATAAACAATATCGTGAACGTGGCCTAGCAGTTATTCATAAAATACCTACCCCAACAAGCGTGAATACTGTTAAAGGTACAGCACGTTATACCGAAAAAAGTACAGTAGACTTTGAAGGCGTAACAAACGGCGTTCATGTATCTTTTGACGCTAAAGAATGTAAGACGAAAAGTTTTGCGTTCTCACGCTTACAACCGCACCAAGAAAAACATTTAATAGACATATATAAGCAAAAAGGCGACGCGTTCATATTAATACTATTTACGTCAGTTAATGAGCTGTATCGCATTAATATTGACGAATACATGAAGTTAAAAAAGCATTATTTAGATAATAATCGTAAATCAATACCATATACATGGTTTAAAGAGCATAAACGACCAATTAAGAGCAAGAACGGTATTTATTACGATTACTTAAATAAAGCGCATTATGTTAAAGGAGGTGGCTACTAATTTGGAATACACGCCAAAACAAGTTATAGGTATGTTGCGTACGTATCACAAAGATATTGAAATGCGTAATAGATTAATAGCTGAATACACGTCAGAACGTAATGAAACGTCAGTAAGTGCAGCACAATATGGTTTACAAAGCGTTTTACCTAAAGGGAACGGGATAAGCAACCCTACACAACGTGCAGCTGAGCATTTACTTATAAAAGACGGCACGATAGCAAAATTACAAAAGAAGATTGATTTTGTTGATACACGTTCTAAACGCGTACATAAAAACCAGCATATTGTCACGCTTGCGTTACGGTTAGAAGGACAAACGTGTCAATATATAGCAAACATATTAGAAGTTAAGCGTACGCGTGTACAAAACATTATTAATGAGATAGCTCAACTTATGTGCAAAGACGATAAAGAATATCGTTTATATTGCGCAAAGAAAAATATTAAGCCGAGATATTAAGGAGGAATAGCTATGAAGAAATTACAAATTCAAGAAATGAACATTAATGATATTACGCCAGCAGATTATAACCCGCGTATTGATTTAAACGAAAACGACGACGAATACAAAAAGATTAAAAACAGTATTCAAGAATTTGGGTACGTTGACCCTATTATTTGGAATAAGCGTACTGGAAACATTGTAGGCGGCCACCAACGTTACACAGTATTAAAAGACTTAGGGCATGAAAAGGTAGATGTATCTGTCGTAGATATGTCCGAGCAAGACGAAATGGCGTTAAATATTGCACTTAACAAAGTTGAGGGCGATTGGGATAAAGATAAGTTAAAAGAAGTTATCGCAGATTTAGAGCAAGATAAACTCATGTTTACTGGTTTTGACGACGACGAGATAGACAGCTTAATAAATGATGTTGACATTGAGGACTTTTTTGAAAGCGAAGAAACGCCAGCTAAAAACACCGACGAACAGCAGAGCGGCGGGGATAAATTAGACACAGCGATTGAATTATTGCAGCTTGTACATGACAAATTGAACGACACGAACGACGGGTATAAAAAGACAGACCTTTATCAAAGCGTTGAGTATTTCTTGGAGGAACAATAATGACGCGCTTATTCTTAGCTAGCTGCCTAAATAATATAGAATGTACGCTAAAAGTTAAGCCACCATATGTACTTGAAAGTTTTTACTACTTACGCAAAGCACCTAAAGACAAAGGTGCAACGTTTATGAACTACATTAAATCTAATAAGTGCGAAATGTTTTTGCTAGATAGTGGCGCATTTACTTATATGTCACAAGTTAAAAATAAAGGTATGCAAATTGATGACGTGGACTTTGATAAGTATGTAGAAGATTATGCAGCATTTATTAATAAGTATGATGTTAAATACTTCTTTGAGTTAGACGTTGATGTAGTTATAGGGCTTAAAGAAGTTGAAAGGTTACGCGAGAAGTTGGAACGCTTAACGAATAAAAAGTGTATTCCAGTATTTCACAAATCGCGTGGTTTAGATTACTTTTATAAAATGTGTAAAGAGTATGATTATATAGCGCTTGGCGGTTTAGCAATTAAAGACTTTTCAATAGCTGAAAAGAAGAATTTAAACGCATTTATTAAAATTGCACATGAGTATAATACCCGCATACACGGCTTAGGCTACACGAATAACGACTTAATAACACGTAACCACTTTGATACCGTTGATAGTACAAGTTGGTTATCGGCAAGACGCTTTGGTGGCTTTTATAAGTTTGATAATGTAAATAATCGTCTAATATCTGTTAAGACACCAAAGAACAGGCGCATGGCTAAAGGTATGTATAAGCAAGTAGATATATACAGTATGCGCGAGTGGCTTAAATTTGGCCGTTACTTGTTAAAAGTAAACAAGCGCAAGATAATCGGCTTTGATTAAAAATTAAGGAGGAGTAACAATGTTACAACAATTTTATCCAGTAAAAGCACATAATTATAAATACGAATTAAATAAAGATATGAACTTTGCAGCAGCGCACGCAATCAAACACTCTAGCGCTGGTAAATGTCAAAACGTTCACGGCCATACTTATTTTGTAAATATTACAGTCGTAGGTAATGAGCTACAAGATAACGGCTTCCTAGTTAACTTCCAAGAGCTTAAAAAGATTGCACATGGTAAATACGACCATACGTTAATGAACGACCACGATTGGAACGGCGAACAACCGTCAACAGAAGTAGTCGCTAGAACAATTTATAAATCAGTACAAGAAGCACTAACGAAATACGATAATAAACCACAAGTATTACAAGTTATCGTTAGAGAAACACCTACAAGTTATGTAACTTATAGCGAGCCGTTACAAGATGAAGTTAGCAACGACACAGCGCACGCTTACACAAGCAAAGACAAAACGTTAGTAAAAGATAGTAGAGATGTAGATTGGAGTGAGTTTTAATGGCAAAGATACCATTTCTTGAAGTATTTGGACCAACAATACAGGGCGAAGGCATGGTAATTGGTAAGAAAACTATGTTCGTACGCACGTATGGCTGTGATTATGGTTGTGCATGGTGTGATACAGCTTACACATGGGACGGTAGCGAAAAAGACAACGTACGACGCGCAACAGCACAAGAACTATTTGATTTATTAGTTGAAGAAGCTGGCGACAAATCATTTAGTCACGTTACAGTAAGTGGCGGCAACCCAGCGCTTATTGGCCGCGCTATGCAAGAATTTATTGATGTATGTCATAAGAACGGCGTTAAGGTAGGGCTTGAAACACAGGGTAGTATTTGGCGCGATTGGTTTTATGACATTGACGACTTAACAATTAGTCCTAAACCACCTAGCTCAACAATGAAAACTAACTTTCCAATGTTAGACAAAATTGTAAATAACTTACACGACGCAAACGTTAACTTTAGTTTAAAGATTGTTTACTTTAACGAAGAAGATAAAGAGTACGCAAAAGACGTATTCGCACGATATAGAGGTATGAACATTCCTTACTATCTTTCAGTAGGTAATGCGCAACCTTACAGCAGCGAAGATATTACAAAAGACTTAATTAATAAATTAGATGAATTGTGGCAAGTTGTTATGAATGAGGAGGCATTTAATGATGTTCAAGCCTTACCGCAATTACATGCAATCGTTTGGGGGAATAAACGTGGAGTATAATTTATCAGATGAACAATACAATAAAATATTAAAGTACAATGCAAACGCTAGTCGTAGTGACGTAAAAGAAGTTATGACTGGTATTGAAAACTTAATTACTTTAGCTGGCGACGACGTAAACCGTGACGGCTTACGTGAAACGCCATTTAGAGTAGTTAAAGCATATATGGAATATACAGAAGGGTATCGCGAAAACCCTAACGAACACTTACGCAAGACGTTTGATGTAGACCATAACGAATTAGTTATCGTACGTGATATTGAATTTAATTCTTTATGTGAACATCACTTTGCACCATTTTATGGTAGAGTGCATATCGGATATATCCCTAATGAAAAAGTAACAGGACTTAGCAAGTTTGGCCGTATGGTTGACGGTTACGCTAAACGTTTCCAAGTACAAGAACACCTAACAACACAAATCGCAGACGCGATTAATGATGAACTTGACCCGTTAGGAGTTATGGTAGTTATTGAAGCACGTCATATGTGTATGTGCGGTCGTGGTATTAGAAAAGGTACTTCATCAACAACTACAAGCGCTGTAAGAAGACAATTTAAAGAAAGCGCACAATTACGAAACGAGTTCCTTTCACTTATAAATAGGTAAGGTGGTTTAGTTATGGTAAAACGAAAAGCTGTTAAGACGTCGTATAAGGAATGGCTTAGCGAAGAAAAGTTAAACCAAATTAAATCTTGGAAAGGCGAAGGCATTTCTCACGAGCAGTTAGCTGAACGTATAGGAATTAATCGTACGACTTTATATTCTTGGATAAGCAAATACCCTGAAATTGCACAAGCAGTTAAAGAAGGACAAGAACGAACAGTCCAATATATTGAAAACGCGCTTATGCGAAAAATAAACGGTTATACCTTACGTGATACTAAACGTTATAAAACAACAGACAAAGACGGGAACGTGGTTGAACGTATCGAAGTAACTGAAAAAGAAGTTGGACCAGATACAACGGCCATAATATTTGCGCTTAAAACAAAAGACCCAGAACGTTGGAATGAAAAAATTACAATGGAACACAGCGGCCGCGTAGACAGTACCGTTAATCATTACGCCAACCTTACCGAAGATGAATTGAAGAAGCTGGCGGGCTATGAATAAAAACGTACCCGTACAAGTTAAAGAACGTGCAGCTATTGAACTAGCACGTAAGCATTATAGTTATTACTTACGTTTAGTTCATAACGGTAGATACGAGCCTTTACCGCATACAGAATTGGTAGCTGGCGAATTACAGCGCATTATAAATGGCGAGCAAAGACACGTCATAATTGAAATGCCACCACGACATGGTAAGAGTATGACTGTAACAGAAACGTTCCCGTCGTACTTCATAGGGAAACACCCTAATAAGAAAGTAATTGTTGCAGCATACGGCGACGGTTTAGCGCGTCACTTTGGGCGTTTAAATCGTAATAAGTTTATTGAGTATGCGCCTAATGTGTTTAACGTTGAGATTGCTAACGATAACGGCAGCGTGGCTGACTGGAGTGTTTTAAATAATAACGGTGGAATGATAAGTACAGGTATTGGCGGCTCAATTACTGGTAAAGGTGCAGACCTTTTAATTGTTGACGACCCTATCAAAAACGCACAAGACGCACAATCTAAAACAATGCGTGAACGCGTATGGCAAGAATGGGAAAGTACATTATCAACACGTTTGCACAAAGGCGCAAGCGTAATCGTCATTATGACACGTTGGCATGAAGATGATTTTGTAGGTCGCTTACTTGCTAATAGTCCTTATAATTGGGAACGTTTAAGGTTGCCAGCAATCGCAGAAGATACAGACGACATATTAGGTAGAGCTATTGGCGAGCCGTTGTCACGTGAGTTAGGCTTTGACGAAGTTTGGGCGGAAAATAAACAAATTGAAGTAGGCTCAAGAACGTGGGCGTCATTATACCAACAACGACCAGCACCAGAACAGGGCGGAATATTTAAGCGTGAGTGGTTTAACTTCTTTAATACGCAACCAGCACGCTATGACGATATGTTAATTAGTTGGGATATGACGTTTAAAGATAGTACAGCGAGTGACTATGTTGTAGGGCAAGTTTGGTTGAAGAAAGGCGCGGACTTTTACTGTATCGACCAAGTACGCGACCAAATGGACTTTACTCAAAGTTTGCAAGCTGTTATTAATCTTAAAAATAAATACCCACGTTGTAGACGCATACTTATTGAAGATAAAGCAAACGGACCAGCAATTATAAGCACGCTTAAAAACAGAGTGAGTGGTATTGTTCCTATTACGCCACGAGAAAGTAAAGAAGCGCGCGCTTATGCTATAACACCTTTCTTTGAAGCTGGTAACGTGCATTTTAAACAAGATATAAGAAGTTTAAATGATACTATCGAAGAAATGGTAGCTTTTCCAGCAGCAAGCCATGACGATACGGTAGACGCAACAACACAAGCATTAAACTACTTTGCACAAAGACCAACAGCGCAAGTATCAAGCGTTAATGTTTGGTAGCAATATATACAGCCTTATCTGTTATAGACTAACGGATAAGGCTATTTTAAAATAAATATGTAACGCATTTAGATATATGGAGGTTAAGAAATGATAAATAATAATATTGCAAAGTATCGCGTTAATAATTTTGAGTGGCAAGTCTTTGGCCGCGAAACGATTGTTAATATACACGGCGATATGTACTATTACAGAGATTTATACGAGGGTAATCATCACGATTTATTTCCACGCGCTAAAAACCTAATTAAACGCGGCGAAATTATAGACGTGTACGCAGATAAAGACGGCAACCCTAGCGCTAAAAATATACGCACGCCATACATTATGTTAAACGTAGCCAAAATGATTGTTGATGTTCCCGCTATGTTTGTATCACGTTCAATCGGACAAATTAAAACAAATCATAGCGCAACAAGTATCGGACAGCAAGAAATGAATAACGATAATAACAACACAGACGACGCACAACAGCAAAATAACAATGATACGACAAATACTATTCAGAACAACGAAAGCGCGCAAAACAGCACGCAAAACAACGCAGATAACACAATATATGAGAAGGTAGATACAGACGACTTTAATGCAGAAGTACAAGACCCGCAACAAGCTACAATTGACCAAATACTTAGAAATAGCCGTTTAAATCATTATATGAACATTACACAATTACAAGTTGACGGTGGGATAATTGGCGTTCCTAGTATGCGTAATAACCAAATATCATTACAAATTAAAGAACGTAATATGTACTATCCGCATGACGACGAATTAGGCGCGGACTTAGTGTACGAAATACCGCAGACAAAAGAAGAAGAAGCCAATAAGATAAGTTACGTTCATGTATATACAGAAAGACAAGACGGACAAAGTGTTACAACGTTAGACCGTTTATTCTTACGCAATAAAAACAACGAATTACAGTTAGTTACAGACGCGCAAGTTATTGAAGATAAATTACATTTAGGCGAAACGTTTGTAAACGGTGTACTTCAAAAGACGTTTGCTGGCCGCCAACGTTTATTTATTACTTACTTACCTAATAACCCAACGTTTATGAACGAATTAGGTAACAGTACATTAAAAGGTTTAGAAAGCAAACAAGAGGAGGTTAACTGGACTTTAACGCGTGCTGCACAAACGTTTGAACGCAATGGTAAACCACGTATCTCAATTCCTAAAGGTACAATGACAACATTAAAACAGTTAGCAGAAGATAAATACGGCGACGAAAATCAAATCGACCATGAATTATTAGAAGTAACAGAGATTGACGAGATAACTGGTAAATCAATGGAAATACATCAAATCGACACGTCAAAAATTGGCGACATGACATACGTTAAAGAAATTGTACGCGCTATGCTTGCAGAAACACAAACGTCTGAAAATGCTATGGAATTAGTTAAACGAGATACAGCAAGCGCGCAAAGTGGTACAGCTAAATTCTATGATTTAATTGTGTCTATTATTAAGTCGGAACGCATTAGAAATGAATACGTTGAGTTTTTAAAAGATATTATTGAAAGCGCGTTATGGTTTGCAAATAAGAAAGACAGTACAGTTATTATTGAACGCCCTAACATTATGTTAAAAGATATGCTACCACAGCCAAAACAAGAACTTTCAGTTGATAACATAGCTAAATTTAATGCTGGCGTACAATCGTTAGAAGAAACAGTACGCGCTAACAACCCTGACAAATCGGAAGAATGGGTACGCGAAGAAATACAACGTATCGAAGATGAAAAAGCAAATACAGACAGCATGAGCGCTATAAACGGTGCTATGAACTTACAGCAATTTATGAATAATCGTAATGCAGACGGCGAGCCTTTAGATGAAAACGGCGACGTTATAACTGACAACGACAACGACGACGAATAAGAGGTGTAATGAATGGCTAGTGATAGTTTGCTATTAGACGTTATACAATACGTGACAGAGCAAATATTTAACATTATTGAAGGTGTAGACACTTACAGCGAAAAAGAACAAGCGCGCATGTTTAAAGCTATACAAAACATATATGAGCAATTAGGCGTGGCTGCTGACGAAATAATGCCAAAAGAAATACACGACTTTTATATTAAAGGCTTACATGACGCAAGACGTTTAGGCGTTAAATACGGCGCTGGTGTTTACGATATAAAAGGCGTTAAAAATGATTTAGATGTGTTAGGCGATTTAAAAGAAACGCCAGTAGATGTTGAAGCAATAGCAACAATCTTATCTGATACAATGACAGATTTAAAAGCTGCATTTAGAACAGCAGAACAATACACAATTAAAAATATAAGCGATACGATAGACGAAGTTCACAACGAAATTATAAACGGTATGTTAGTTGGTATGACAACACAAAACATATCAAAGCGTGTTGCTATGAAGTTTGGCGAAAAGGGTATAACAGCGTTTGTTACTAAAGACGGTAAACATTTACCTTTAGACTTTTACGCACGTACAGTAGCACGTACTAAAAAGCAAACCGCAACTAACCACGCACACCTTAACCGTTATGAAGATATGGGAGTAAAGTATGTTAAGGTAAGTGGTAACGTGCCAACGTGTCATGAATGTGCTAAATATCGCGGCATTGTATTTAGCTTACAACCAAACGACCCAGACTTTCCCTTTATTAATTTATTTACAACATTTCCAAAGCACCCGCATTGCCGTTGTAACTTCGTACCGTGGACGCCTAAATTTAAAAGTAAAGATGAAGTTGAAAAAGAAAAAGCAAATGCTAAAAAGTTTAATGAGAACGCTAAAGATGTTCGGTCAAAAAACGAAAAAAAACGTTATGACGCAGAACAAAAAGCAAAACAAAAAGCACGCCGCCAACGTTTAACGTTTAGTCGTATGCAGCGCATGTTAGGTAAAGACGGACCACAATCTTACAAAGAATATAAAAACGCAAGTAAACAACAATATCATAAATGGGTAGCACAAATGACTAACTACTATGACAAGTATAAACAAAAAGCAAAAGACGACGAGAAAAAGCGTGCAGCTAAAGTGAATAAACAAATACTAGATGAGTTAAGTGGTAAACGTTCAAACGAAGAAGAACGCCGACGTAAAGAAGAAGAACGTAAACGCAAAAAGTTTGAACGTAAACAAAGAGAAGAAGAACGCGAAATACTTGAAGCACAACGCCGACGCAAAGAACGTCAGCGCAAGCGACAAGAACAAGAAGTTGCTAAAAAACTATCTGATAATGTTGGCTTACAAAAAACAAACAATCGCAAAAAATTATCAGCTCAAAACGGCGAAAGTGATTTTATTAAAGCATTTAATAAAACAGAAATCGGCGATATGGAATTAAAAAACAATTACGCGAAGTTATATAACAGCATTATTGATAACGTTCAGTTAAAAACTTCAACAAAGAAAGGCGATTATTTCTACCGTTTAGACAATTCGGTTAACTTAAAAACTAAAACGTTTAATAACGCACGTAAAAATGATAGCGACGGAAAATTAAGTCGTAAAACATTCGCACATGAGTTCGGACATGCTATTGATTTTAATGTAGGCGAAAAAGTAAGACTTAGCGGCGAAGTTCAAACTAACCCGTCAGCTATATCGCTACATGAGTTATTCGAAGGCTTAGACTTGTACGATAATGTAACGTTAGAGTTTTATCATAAAATGTTAAAAGACTATTCAGATATTGACGTGCAGCCGTTAGAAAACTATATAGGCTTAGGCGATACAGCTATTATTGATGATGTTATAAAACGTACAGGTAAAACGCGTAACGAAGTTGAAAGCATAATTAATAATGCAGCTAAAAAGATGACAAAAGAAGCAAATAAAAAAGTAGAGAATGACAGACAAAACTTATACTTATATAGTTTTGAACAGGATATGTTAAATAGCTTTGGTCAACGAACATATTTAGGTCATAGTAAAGAATATTGGGAAAACGACGCGTTAAGATTATTTACAACAAAACGCGGCTCAGAAGCGTTCGCGCATTTATGTGAAATGTTAGCAGACAAAGACACATACGATTATGTAGTTAAAAATTATCCTCATAGCGTAAAAACGTTTGATGAGATATTAAGAATTGCTCAAGACTTTATTTAGGAGGTAATAGTATGGACTTAATAAGTTACATGCAAACAAAAGAATACAAAGACTTAGCAGCACAATACGAAGAAAAATTTAATTCAGATGTACCAACATATATATTTATGAGTGCAGACGATAAAGAAATAAAGCAAGCGTTAAAAGAAAGTATTAAAAGTAACAAATCATTAATTGAAAGTAACGAAGATATTTATTATTAAGTGACACATTAAACGTTGTTATTATGCTTTTTTAACGTTTTTTGTGACAGGTATTGTATTTAGTAACGTATTCCGTTATAATGACATTACAAATAATAATATAAAATTTATTAATTGTTACATTATTAAACAAGAACTTATATTTATTTCTTTAAAAAACTTGTACTTATTTTATAGCTGATACGCGATAAAGGCGTATCGGCTTTTTTATTTGTCCTTATCGTATGACGTTAAAAGGCGATAACGTATGTTCGGCGTTAACGAATATTCCTATCGGTGTCGCACACCGTTAACAAAACGTAAGGAGAGATTTTATATGGCATTTTCAAGAGATGAATTAAAAGAGATTGGCGTTGCAGACGAGCAAATCGACAGCGTAATGAGTTTATATGGTAAAAACGTACAAAGTCTTAAAGACGAAGTACAAACACATAAACAACGCGAAAAAGAAGCAAAAGACGAAGTTAAGTCTTACGAAAAACGTATGCAAGAGCAAGACGAGCAATTAAGCGAGTTAAAAGCTAAAGCAAGTAAAGGCGAGGACTTAACTGAACGTATTAATGCTTTACAAGAAGAAAATAAACAAAAAGATGAGCAACGTAAACAAGAATTAAACGCGGTTAAATTGCAATATGAAATTGACAAAGAACTTAACAGAACAGGCGCAAAGAATACACTTGCAGTCATGGCGTTAATCGACCGCGAGAGCATTTCATATGATGATGAAAAAGGTTTACGTGGCTTAAAAGAACAGCTTGAAGATATTAAAGAAAGCGACCCTTATTTGTTTACTTCTAACAACGCTGATAACGATAATTCACAAAATGCTGACAGCCAAAACAATAATAACAGCTCAAATTATCAAGCTGGCGGCGGCAGAGGTAACAACGGAAAAACACCTGACGCAGACGCATTAGGCGAGCAGTATTATAAAGATTTATTTGGCGATAACTAAAAATAAAGAAGGAGGTTAAACAGTATGTTTAAACCTAAAGTAATTAGTGAGTTTACATCAACACCGCAATTCTTACGCGACGCGAAGTATCTTGAATACACAGTAGGAAACCCAGTGTTAGACGGCTCAAAATTTTCTGAAACAACAGTCGTAAAAGCGGGTACAGCTATTTCTAAAAATGAAGAAACTGGCTTGTATGAATTGGTAACAGAAGGTACTTCTGATATTGTAGCGGGCGTTTTAACAGCTACTGACGTTGAAGTTGAGCCGAACGAAAACGTTAACGTTGGCGCATTACGCAAAGCGTCAGTAAGACCAGAACTTTTAACAGGCGTTACAGACGCATTTAAAGAAGCAACTAAAGGTCGTATTGTTTACGACATTTAATTTAAGGGGGATAAAAAATGGTATTAGAAGATAAGGCTTTTAGAAAAGCAACCTTACAATCATTTATCAAAGCTGGCGACGCTAACCGTGACATGACAGTTTATCCGTTATCACAAGCGTTCCCAGTTGAAGAAGTAGAAGATATCGAAAACGTTTATAACGTTATCGAAACACAATTAAACGTGGCAGCAGCTATCACTGGTTTTGACTCTGGCTCTCCTATTAGAACAAGAGGTCAAGGCAAACAAGCTATGGCAAAACTTACAAAAATTCAAGACGCTTATTTCTTACAAGAAAGCGACTTAATTCGTTTTAAAAACCCACGTTCACAAAACGAAGCAAACAAAATTATTAGAGAAACTTTAATTAATACAAACAATTTAAGCGAAGGCGTTGAAAAAACTAAAGAATTTTTACGCGCACAAATGGCGTATCAAGGTAAATTTGAATACAACGACCCACGTACTGAAACGCAAATTTCATTTACACTTGACCGTCCGCAAGAAAATAACTTAGTTGCTGCTCAAGATTGGGGTACGCCAGACGCAACACCGTTAACTGATTTACAGTTAGCTATTGAACAATACAAGAAAACAAACGGTAACAAAGCGCCAGAAGTTATTACTATGAATAGTAAAACATTAAGTAAATTAAAACGTTCAGGACAAATTAAAACTGAATTATTTGGCGATAGTAACAGTCCGCGTCTTGTTAAAGAAAGTGACTTTAATACGTTGTTAAACGAATTAAATATTCCAACTATTCAAGTTGACGACAGCGAAACAGCAGTCGAACAAATTGACGGAACAGCTGAAATTTACAAACATATGCCAGACGGTCGTGTTGTATTACGTGCAAGCGTCTTAGGTAGTACATTAAGCGGACCAGCAGTTGAAAATGATTACCAAAAAGGTAAATTTGTTGAAGCTGTTATTTCACAAGACCCACACACAGAAAAAACAATCGTTGGCGAAGTTACATTACCAATTACTAAAAACTTAAACGGAACTGTATTCTTAGATGTACTTTCACAAACAGAAGATACACCAACAGTTCAACCAGCAACTGACGACGGCGCAACAGCATAATATAAGGAGGTTGTAATAAATGAGTGAATACAAAGCAAAAGCGAATATCTTGTTTGACGGCGCAATTTATAAGATAGGCGAAACGTTATCTTTAACTGACGCTGACGCTGCACAAATTGCCCGTTATATCGAAAAGGTAGAAGCACCAGCTATTAAACAACCTCAAAAGCAAGACGTTAACTATAAAGAGTTAACAATTAACGAGTTAAAAGAATTAGTTGAAACGCGTGAATTAAATGTTGAAGCAACAGGTAAAAACGGACACCCCGTTAAAGCTGATTACATCAAAGCATTAGAGGGCTGATTTAATGGAAACAAAAGAAGTTATTGATTATCTTAAAAAAATTCCTACACCGTCTTATTATGATGATTTAACAACAGACGAAGCAGCGCGTTATATATTTAACGCACAAGAAGAAATTAACGACGTTCTTATAAAGTACCCAACTGTTAAATTAACGCCGCGTATGGTTGCGTTACAAACGTTATACAACCTAGAGGGCGAAGATGAAGGTATCGCTATGTTACGACGACAAGGCGTTACAGACTATACTGTTAAAGACGTTAAAGCAACACTAAACAAAGACGATTTAAGTCCTAATGTGTTAGCTATTATTAAAGCGTTAGCTGAACAAGAAGTAAAAACAAATTTAAGAGTTGGCCGATTAATATGAAGCCAACTATGCGGCAGCGTCTTATTATTAAAAAGCCTAAACTTGACGCGAATGGTAATGTAATGCGGGATAGATATAGTAAACCTATAACAACCGAACAAGAGTTTAAATGCCATACACGCGTTCATGGCGAAGAAAGTAAGACGCTTGATTTACGAATTGAAAACGCGCGTGATGAAATAGACGTTATGCCTAACGTACCCGTTGACGAAGGCTTAGAAGTTGAATATACAACAATAAGCGGCCACCTTAAAAAAGGCGTTATAAAAGCAATAGCTGAAACGCCTAATTTAACTGGCAGTAAAATTTATTTTAGGACTTTGATTATAGATGGCTAGACGACGCCAAAATGTATCAATAGACACTAAACAAGTTAAAGGCTTACAAGCAAATATCAACAAAAGCCAAACGAATATGGAAAAGAATATTACGCGTGCAGCTAACGAAGTTTTAACAAATGCAGAAGCAGACGCTAAAAACTTAGCGCCACGTGATAAAGGCGATTTAGAAAATAGCATACGTGCTTCAAGAGCAGTATATAATCGCGGTAGCGTATCTGGTACCGTTGGCTCAAATCTTGTGTACGCATTACGCAGACACGAAGAAAAGCCAAGAATGGGTACTTATAACAAATATGAAAACGGCGTTAAATACGTTGATTATTATATAAACGGACGCGGCGAAATGACACGCGCTAAACAAGAGGTACACGGCCACCAGCCTGGAAGAAAATATTTAACAAACGCGTCACTCATTAATGAGGAAAATTGGACTAACAATATTAAAGACGCGATAGCTGATAGTTATAAGGGGCTTTAATAAATGATTGAATATAACATAATGCAGCTTTTAGAAGCTCAAAATAAATTTAATATGCTATTCAGTATTAATTATACGACTGTTAAAGATAACAGCGTGACTGTTTATTCTACACCAGCAAACGCGCCGAGTATTTATGAGGGTAGAATTTTTGAAGATAACTTTCAAATTGTGGTTAAATCTTCTGACTTTGATAAAGCGTCAGAAGTTGCTCACGACATAAGACACGCGCTGCATAATATGCAAAACGTAATTATGCAAGTTGAAATGAAAACTAAAAAAATTCCAGTAAGAGTTTACTTCATACGCGCATTACATGAGCCAGCTTTACTTGGCGTTAATGATGATGAAGTTATGGAATATTCACTCAATTTCAATGCACAACTCAAGCTGGTGCAAGACACGTAAATATACGTGTCTTTTTTATATACATTTAAGGGGGAAATATAATGAAATTTAAACCAGTAGCACCATTTACAGTAGAAGCTGGCCGCATTAAAGAGAAAGCTAACAACTTTACTCCTAACTTACCAAAGCGCCCAGACTTAGCTTATAAATTAAACTTACAACACTTCGCGCAAACAGCGGCAAAACGTAGCGGAGATGACGAAATTATGTTCGGCTTAGCTGATATTATTATTGGCGAAGGCGACAACATTATTAAATTTGACGGTAAAAACGGCGACGACCGTTCTTATTTACAAGTTGAAGGCGGCTCTGTAAAATTCGAGCCTACTTTAGAAGATATTAAATTTGCTGACTATGGCGACAACGCATACGACCAACGCGTTATCGGTTACGAAGTAACTGTAACAGTTGTAGCTGGTCAAGAAACAATCGAAATGTTAGAACTTGCGATTGCTGGTACAACACAAGTTACAAATAGCGACGGCGAAGTTACAGGCGTTGCAGACGCACCGTTAGGTGCTTCTAACCGTAAACGTGCTAAATCTATGCGTATCCACCCTAGATTTGACGGTAACAATCACGCACGTGACATTAATATTTATAAAGTAGCTACTAACTCTGATGTTGAACGCGCGTTTGCAAACGAGCAAGGCTCATACGAAATGGAATTTGTTGCTTATGCACGTGATAACGCAGACGCTAACAAACCGGGCAACTATTTCTTTACTGGTGCAGTTGACCCTAACGGCGTCCTTCCACCATACGAAGAATTAGTAGGTACATCAGACCAACCAACTAACGCTGAATTATCTGGTAGCGGACAAGATTTACCAGGCAGCGAATAATATATCGTTAAAATTAAAAAATAAAGCAAATACAAGCTGATAAACTATTTTAGGATAAATAATGCCTAATTAAGTTAACAGCTTAATATACCCCCTTTAAATTGCTTTTTTAAAACGACATTCGAGGTATTTATTTAATAGCTCATTGTTAACTTTTATTGCGTTAAAAATTAATTTTATAAATATGTAAGGGGCGACTTTAAAGGTCGCCCTTTTTTTAATACAAAAATTTAGATACTAAAAGGAGTTTTTATAAATGACAGTAGTA